>Ga0102592_1000529_pt1 | contig 62246 bp, 37 predicted proteins | sample AraplaCol_mMF_r2_FD_76861 | JGI IMG/M metagenome (GOLD analysis project Ga0102592, IMG submission 76861) | Arabidopsis root microbial communities from North Carolina, USA - plate scrape MF_Col_mMF_r2 (SPADES assembly) (version 2) | ecosystem: Host-associated > Plants > Roots > Endosphere...
CCGCCAACTGGGTCAACACCCTCCCGCCCGATTCCATCCTGGCCGACGGCGGCGTGCGCAATGTCGCGCCGGTCAGCGCCACCTTGCTGTTCACGCCGCCCAACGGCATCGCGATCAGCAAGGCCACGTCCATCAGTTCGCTGACCTTCCCGGGCCAGGTCAGCCGCCTGACCATCAACATCGCCAACGGCACGCAGGCGGTCACCAACCTGCGTTTCACCGACTACTTCACCGTGGGCGGCACGGCCGGCGGCACCAACAACGGCTGGGTGCTCACGCCCAGCCCCGCACCCTCGACCACCTGCCCCGGCGGCGTGGTCACCGCGGTGGCGAACTCGCGCCAGGTCAGCCTGGATGGCGTCGCGCTTGCGGCCAACGCCAGCTGCCAGCTCAGCGTCAACGTGACCTCCACCGTCACCGGCGGCAACACCAACACCATTCCGGCTGGCGCCATCGTGACCGACCAGAACCTGAGCAACGGCACCCCGGCAACCACCAGCCTGGCCATCAGTACCAACATCGGCCTCGTCAAGCAGTTCACGCCGAACGTGGTCAAGCCCGGCGAGCGCTCGCGCCTGCGCATCACTTTCTACAACCCGCTCTCGCAGCCCGTCAGCGCGCTCACCGTCACCGATACCCTGCCGGCCGGCGTGACTGTGCCCAGCGGCGCCAACCCGACCACGACCTGCCAGGGTGCGACGGTGTCCTCGACGGTGAACACCGTGCAGGTCTCCGGCGGCACCATCCCCGCCGCGGCCGGCAACGTGCCGGCGACCTGCCAGGCGGAAATCGACGTACTCGTCGCGGCCCAGGGCGATTACGTCAACACCATCCCCGCCAATGCGCTGACCGCCAGCGCGGGCGGCACCACCCTGTCGAACACGCAGCCCACCAGCGACACGCTGCGCGCGAAAGCGCCGGTTGTGGTGCATAAGGCCTTTAGTGCCCGCACCCTGGATGCGGGCAACCCGGTCGGCTTCACCACCGGCTCGGACAGCAAGGCGCCCGGCGCGCCGGCCGTGCTGACGCTGCGTTTTGACAACCCGAACAACACCGCCCTCACCGGCCTCACCCTGACGGACACCCTGCCCGCAGGGCTGGTGGTTGCGCCCACGCCGGCGGCGGCCACCACCTGCGCCAGTGGCACCGTCGTGGCGGCCGCCTCGGCGACCAGCGTGCGCCTGACCGGCGCGACACTCGCGGCCAACGGCTCCTGCACCGTCACGGTCAATGTACTCAGCAACATCTCCGGCGTCTACACCAACACGGTGCCCACCGCCAGCATCACCACCAATGAAGGCGTGAGCAACGAGGAACCCACCAGCGCGCGGCTGATTGTTTCCACCCCGCCCACCGTCGGCAAGCAATTCACGCCGGCCGTGATCCCGCCGGGCGGCGTGTCGCGCCTGAGCATCGTGCTGAGCAATGCCAACACCAGCACGATGACGCTGAGCGCGGACTTTGACGACGTGCTGCCCACCGCGCCCGGCCAGATCCGCCTGACCGCCACGCCCGGCATGACGACCTCCTGCGGCGGCACCGTGGTGGCTGCGGCCAATGCGACCAGCGTGCGCCTGAACAGCGGCGGCACCATTCCGGCCGGCGGCTGCACGATCGACGTCAACGTGACCGGCCTCACCGCCGGCGTGCACACCAACAACATCCCGGCCGGCGCGTTGCAGACCAACCTGGGCAACAACCAGGCGCCCGCCAACGCCACCCTGACCATCAGCACCCTGGGCTATATCTCGGGCAAGGTCTTCAAGGACAACAACCCCACGCCCAACGGCACCTTCCAGAACGGCACCGACACGCCGATCGCCGGCGTGGCCATCGAACTGCGCAGCGGCGCCAACTGCAGCGGCGCGCTGCTGGCCACGGGCACGACCGACGCGCTGGGCAACTACCTGTTCTCGTCCCTGGCGGCCGGCAGCTACTCGGTGTGCCAGCCTGCGCAGCCCACGGGCACCACCAACGGCATCACCACGGCCGGCGTGATCAGCGGCATCAACGGCAGCACCGGCACGGCCGGCGCCGCCTCCAACCCCACGGCGACGACCAGCCAGGTCACCAACATCACGCTCAACGGCAATGGCGCGGGCGGCGAGATCTCGGGTTCGACCGACAACAACTTCGCGGAAGTCGTGCCCTCGTCCATCAGCGGCAAGGTCTTCAAGGACGTCAACAACAACGGCGTGCAGGACGGCGCGGACGACCCGCTGGCCGGCGTGACCATTGAGCTGCGCGATGCGGGCACCAATGCCCTGCTGCAGACCACGGTCACCGACGCCACCGGCGGCTACAGCTTCGGCAACCTGCTGCCCGGCTCCTACACCGTGGTGGAACCGGCCCAGCCCGCCGGCACTTCCAACGGCATCACCACTGCCGGCGCCGTGCCCAATGGCGGCACGCCCGGTACAGCCACTTTGCCGGCCGTCACGCCCAGCCGCATCAGCAGCATCGTGCTGCCGCCCAACACGGTGTCGTCGGGCAACAACTTTGCCGAGATTCCCAACGGCGGAACGATTTCCGGCCGGGTCTTCCTCGACTATGACAACAGCGGCACCATCAACGGCAGTGACCACGGCATTGGCGGGCAGACCATCAACCTGACCGGCACCGACGTCAACGGCCTGGCCGTCTCCAAGACAACGACCACGGCGGCCGACGGCAGCTACAGCTTCACCGGCCTGGCCCAGGGCAACTACACCGTCACGCAGCCACTGCCGCAAGCGACCGGCACGACCAACGGCAAGACCATCGCGGGCAGCACCGGCGGCGTGGCAACTTTGCCGGCCAATCCGGTCTCCTCGATCTCGGCGATTCCGCTGGCCACCGCCAATGCCGTGTCGGCCGACAACAACTTCGCCGAAATCCCCGGCGCCGCGCCCGACCTCGCGATCGCCAAGACGCACTCGCCGGTCAGCTTCGCGCAGGGCTCGAGCACCGGCTTCTATACCATCACCGTCTCCAACGTGGGCACAGTGGCAACGTCCGGCACCATCACCATGGTCGACACCTTGCCCGCGGGCATGACGGTCGCCGCCGTCGCTGGCGGCGCCACCTGGTCCTGCAGCAGCGCGGTCACGTCGGTCACCTGCACCACCAATAGCGTGATCGCCGCCGGCGGCACGGCGCCCGTCATCACGGTGCGTGTGGCTGTGGCCGGGGGCTTGGCCGGCCAGGTGCTGGTGAACACGGCCGTCGTTTCCGGCGGCAATGAGCCCGCCGGTTTCTCCGGCAACAACACCGCCACCGACCCCACCGTGATTTCCGACGTGGCCGCGGTGCGCGGCACGGTGTGGCGCGACCTCAACCACGACCGCATCAAGGACCCCGGCGAACCGCTGGTGCCCGGCTGGATCGTCGAGCTCACGCTGGGTGGCGTCGTCGTCGGCACCACCACCTCCGACGCGAACGGCGCCTATGCCTTTAACAGCGTGGCGCCCGGCTCGGGCTACCAGATCCGCTTCCGCGAACCGACCAGCGGACGCATCTACGGCCGCCCCGTCCCCAATGAAGTGGGCCTGCCTTACGTCAATGGCACGATGAACGTCAACGCCAACCCCGGCGGCGCCAACAACACCGACGGCACTTTGCAGGGCCTGACCCTGGCCGCCGGGACCACGACCGTGGCCCAAAGCCTGCCGCTGGACCCGAGCGGCGTGGTCTACGACGCCGTAACCCGCCAGCCTGTGCCCGGCGCCGTGGTGACGCTCTCCGCGCCCGGCCTGACGGCAGCCGACGTGATTGGCGGCAGCCTGACCCAGACCACCGGCGCGGACGGCGCCTATCAGTTCCTGCTGCTGGGCGGCGCGCCCGTGGGCGGCACGCTGTACACGCTCACCGTGACTTCGCCCGCCGGTTACCTGCCGGGTCCCTCGGCCATGATCCCGGCCTGCGCGGCCACCCTGGGTGTGGGCCTGGCCCCGCCCAGCCCTGACCCGGCGCTGGTGCAGAACAGCAACTTCGCGCCCGGCACCGGCGTGCCGCTGCACAACCCCGCGGCCTGCCCCAACAGCACGCTGGCCCTCGCGGGCGGCGCGGGCACCACGCAGTACTTCTTCACATTCACCTTTGCCGCGATTCCCGGCTCGGCCAACGTGCTGAATAACCACATTCCGCTGGACCCTATCCTGGGCGGCGCCATCGTGATGACCAAGAGCACCCCGCTGGTCAACGTGGTGCGCGGCGACCTGGTGCCCTACACCGTCACCGCCACCAACACGCTGAACGCCGTGCTCGGCAACGTCAGCGTGGTGGACCTGATCCCCGCGGGCTTCCGCTACCGCACCGGCTCGGCCTCGCTGAACGGCGTGGCGCTGGAGCCCACCGTCAGCGGCCGCAACCTGACCTGGCCCAACCTGTCGTTCACCGCCGGCGAACGCAAGACCTGGCGCATGCTGCTGGTGGTTGGCTCTGGTGTGTCCGAAGGCACCTATACCAACCAGGTCGCGGCCCGCAACGCCCTGGTCAACGCGCAGATCTCGAACACCGCCACGGCGGCCGTGCGTGTCGTGCCCGACCCGACCTTTGACTGCTCCGACATCATCGGCAAGGTTTTCGACGACAAGAACGCCAACGGCTACCAGGACCAGGACGAGCCCGGCATTCCCAATGTGCGCATCGCCACGGCGCGCGGCCTGCTGGTCACCAGCGACCACGACGGGCGCTTCCACGTCGCCTGCGCGGCGATCCCGAACGCGGACCGCGGCTCCAACTTCGTCATGAAGGTGGACGAGCGCACCCTGCCGTCCGGCTACCGCCTGACCACCGAGAACCCGCGCGACGTGCGCGTCACGCGCGGCAAGATGGTCAAGCTCAACTTCGGCGCCACTGTGCACCGCGTGGTCCGGCTTGAGCTCTCGGGCGCGGCCTTCATCGGTGACGGCGTTGAACTGCAACCCGCCTATCTCGCCACCCTGCAAAAGCTTCCCGACCAGCTCGCCGCGCGGCCCTCCGTGCTGCGCATCGCCTACCGCCCCGGCGGCGAGGCAGCCGGCCTCGCGGAAAAACGCGTGGCGGCGATCAGCGAGCGAATACAGGCCTTGTGGGAGGCCAGACGAAAGAGGAGCAAGGGGACCGGCGACGACGCCGAAAGCGAACCGCTGCACCCCCTGATGATTGAAACCGAGCTGGAGACGGCGAAATGAAATTCCGTACACATGCGATAGCCGTCGCCGCCGGCCTGCTCTGCGCGGGCGCATCGACCTGGGCTGCCACTGAAGTCAGCGGCAAACGAATCGACAACGGTCGTATCGACCTGTTCAGCGTGCCGCCGCCGGCCGAAGTGCAGCCGGCCATGGATTACCCCATGCCCTCGGGCGTGACGCGCGAGGAAGCGGCCGGCATGAAGGCCCGCGCTGCCCAGACGCCGGCCACGACCGCCGCCGTCAACAAGGCGCTGGAAGAAGCCGGTGGCCTCAGCCTGTTTGTCTCGGGCAAGGCCGAACTCACACCATCCGCCAAGGCCGCGATTGAATCGCTGGCCGCCGAAATCCGCGCCAAAGGCACGGCGTCGGCCGGCATGCGCATTGCTGTCGTCGGCCATACCGACAACCAGCGCCTGGCGCCGGACACCAAACGCATCTTCAAGGACAACCAGGGCTTGTCTGAAGCGCGCGCGCTGGCCGTGGCCGCTTACCTGAAGCAGCTGCTGAACAATCCCGCGATCACGTATTCGATCCAGGGGGAGGGAGAGAACAAGCCTCTTGCCTCCAACTCAACGCCCGAAGGCATGGCCCGCAACCGCCGCGTGGAGCTGCGCGTGTGGTTCCAGCCCGCAGCGCCTGCAGTGGTGCCTGTGGCCGCTCCCGCAGCTCCACTGGCGCCGTGCACGCCGCAGGCCGTCGGCCAATCGAATGTGCCTTTCCGCATCACCATAGACGGCGAGCCCATCAACACCAGCGAGATTCCCAACGAAGCCGACGGCCAGCGCTGCGCCGACGTCGCGCTCGAGAGGGCGGACATCCAGGTGCGTTACGACAGTTTGGCCGCCGCGCCGCTGATGAATGCCTGGGCCACACCCGGCACGGCGGTCAAGGGCCAGGCCGTGGAGTTCCGCGCCTGGTCCAACTACATTCCGTGGATCAAAAAGGCCGAGTTGCGCCTGTTCCGCCCCGGCCAGAAAACCCAGGAGCAGCCGTTTGAGATCCTGCCGGTCAACTGGTCGGGTGCGAGCCGCTGGACGGTACCGGCTAACACCGCCGGCGACCAGGTGTTTTACCTGTTGCGTGTGTATGACGCGCAAGGCCGCTTTGACGAAACCAGCCTCAAGCAGCTGAACCTGCTGGCGCGCGCCATGCCGGCGAACGAAGACCAGGACAAGCTGGAGCGCGAACGCCTTACCGGCTATGGCGAGAACAGCCTGGCCCTGCGCAACATCCCGGTCACAGGCGGCACCATCACCGTCAACGGCAGCAACCTGAAACCCGGCCAGCGCATAGAAGCCCTGGGCCTGGAGCTGCCCATAGACGCGCAAGGCAAGTTCGCGATGAAGCAGATCATGCCGGCCGGCCCGCAGTCGGTGGACGTGACGCTGAAGGAAGCCGACGGCCGCGCCAGCACTTTCCGGCGCAACCTCAATATCGCCGCCGATGACTGGTTCTACCTGGCCCTTGGCGACCTGACGGTCGGCAAGAACAATGTCTCAGGCCCCGCCAAGCTGGTGACCGGCGACCTGAGCCACTACGAAGACAAGGTCTACGTCGACGGCCGTGCCGCGTTTTACCTCAAGGGCAAGATCAAGGGCGAGTGGCTGCTCACGGCCTCGGCCGACACGCGCGAAGGCCCCATCGAGGATTTGTTCTCCAACTTCTCGAGCAAGGACCCCAAGTATTTGCTGCGCAGCATAGACCCCAACTTGTACTACCCGGTCTACGGTGACGACAGCACCACGGTGGACGACGCGCCCACGCAGGGCAAGTTTTTCGTCAAGCTGCAAAAGGGCGATTCGCATGTCATGTGGGGCAACTTCCAGACCTCCTGGAGCGGCACCGAGCTCATGCAGTATTCGCGCGGCCTGTACGGCGCGCAGCTGCGTTATCGCTCGGAAGACGCCACCTCCTACGGCGAGAAGCAGACGCAGATCGACGCCTTTGCGGCCGACCCCGGCACGCTGGCTTCGCGCGAAGAGTTCCGCGGCACCGGCGGCTCCATCTACTACCTGCGCCATCTCGACATCACCCAGGGCTCGGAGCGCGTCTGGATCGAAGTGCGCGACAAGGATTCCGGCATGGTGATAGAGCGGCGTGAACTCGCGCCCACGCAGGACTACGACATCAACTACCTGCAGGGCCGCATCCTGCTGCAGTCGCCGCTGTCCGCCACCGGCGGCGGCGCCGGCCTCATCATGACCTCGGCGGTCGGCGGCCAGCCGGTTTACCTGGTCACGACCTACGAGTTCGCACCCGGCGTCACCGCCATCAACAACCTCTCGACCGGCCTGCGCGCCAGCCAGTGGATCAACGACCATTTCCAGCTCGGCGCCAGCACCTACCACCAGGGTGAAACCGGCTCCAGCCAGACACTCAAAGGCGTGGACGGCACCTTGCGCTACAAGCCCGGCACCTGGCTCAAGTTCGAGGCGGCCCGCTCCAAAGGCCCCGGCAACGGCGCGCAGACCTCGATTGACGGCGGCTTCGGCTTCAACACTCTGAGCAGCGGCGCCATCCAGTCGGCCGGCGCCGAGCGCCTCGAAGCCTCGGTGGACCTGGCCGAGGTGACGGACAGCATGAAGGGCAAGGTCACAGCCTATGCGCAGAACCGCGACCGCGGCTACTCGGCACCCGGGCAAATCGGCATAGGCGGCGAGGCCGTCAAACAGGCCGGTGCTTCCGCCGACGTGGAAGTCGTCCCCGGTACCCGCGTGCTGGTCAAGGCCGACGCGCGCCAGGGCGACCTGCAGGACAGCCACAACGCCGAGCTGGCCGTGCGGCAGACGCTGAACAGCGAATGGGAAGTCGCGGCCGGCGTGCGCTCCGACGACCGCTCCAAAGTCACGCCCAACGCCAGCGCCTTGCTCTCGCAAACCGGCTCACGCACCGACGCGCAGCTGCGCGCCGACTACCGCCCCGATAACAAGGACGGCAAACCCGGCGAAAAAGAAAACTGGGAAGCCTATGGCTATGTGCAGGGTACGCTGGAGCGTGACGACACACGCGACCCCAACAACCGCGTGGGCCTGGGCGGTGCGTGGCAGTTCAGCGAGCGTGTCAAGCTCAGCGGCGAGGCTTCCAACGGCAGCATGGGCGTAGGCGGAAAAATCGGCGCCGATTACCGCATCTCGGACCGCAGCAATGCCTACCTCGCCTACACCGTGGAAACTGAAACCCCCGACGTCGCCTGGCGCGGCCGGCAGGGCACGCTGGTCTCCGGCGCGAGCACGCGCGTGTCAGATCAGCTGCGCGTGTTTGGCGAAGGCCGCTCCGTCAACGGCGCCGGCCCGCAAAGCCTGACGCAGGCCTTCGGCACCGACTGGTCGCCCAACGACCGCTGGAACTTCGGCGCCAAGCTCGAGTTCGGCACCGTGTCAGACCCGCTGGCCGGCGACCTCAAGCGCCGCGCCATCGGCGGCTCCGTCGGCTACAAGAAAGACAACCTCAAATACGGCGGCAGCCTCGAGTGGCGCAAGGACAAAGGCAACATCTCGGGCGAACGCACCACCTGGCTGATGCGCAACACGGTCGGCCTGCAGGTTGATCCGGCGTGGCGGCTGCTGGGCAAGCTCAATGTCTCACGCTCCAGCAACAGCCAGGGGGCTTTCGTCGACGGCAACTACCACGAGTTTGTCATCGGCAGCGCCTACCGCCCCGTTGACAACGACCGCTGGAACACCTTGTTCAAGTACACCAACCTGAGCAATGTGCCCACCAACGGCCAGCTCACGCCCTCGGGTTTGTCGGCCGACTACGCACAGCGCAGCCAGGTCTTCTCCGTCGACACGATTTACGACGTCAAGCCCTGGCTCTCGGTCGGCGCCAAATACGCCTTCCGCATCGGCGAACTCAAAACGCCAGTGGCCACCGGCGAATGGTTCTCGAGCCGCGCCGATCTCCTGATCCTGCGCGCCGACCTGCATCTGGTCAAGGAATGGGACGCGCTGCTGGAGCTGCGCAACCTGCGCGCCACCGAAGCCCAGGATGCGAAGGCCGGCGCACTGCTGGGTGTTTACCGCCACCTCGGCAAGGGCGTGAAGGTGGGCGTGGGCTACAACTTCACCAAGTACTCGGATGACCTGACCGATCTTTCGTACCGCAGCCGGGGGTGGTTCCTGAACGTGCTGGCGGCGTACTGAGGGAGAAACCGACGCGGGTGGGGTCAACGCTGGTGGGTGGCATGGTTGGGCGCCACATAGACCGGCGCCGCCTGCGCCGGCAGCGGTGATCGGCCCCGGATCAGGTCCGCGACCTTTTCCGCGATCATGATGGTCGGCGCATTCAGGTTGCCGCTGACGACGTTGGGCATGATGGAGGCGTCCACCACGCGAAGGTTCTGGGTGCCGTGCACGCGGCCGGCCCCGTCCACCACCGCCATAGCGTCGGTCCCCATGCGGCAGCTGCAGGAAGGGTGGAAAGCGCTTTCGGCCTTCTCGCGGATGAAGGCGTCGATCTCGGCGTCGGTCTGGACCTTGGCGCCGGGGGATATCTCGCCATTACGGAAGGGCTCGAAGGCCGGCTGGGAAAATATCTCGCGCGTCAGGCGCACCCCGGCGCGCATTTCCTTGCGGTCCTGTTCGGTCTGCATGTAGTTGAACTGGATGCGGGGGTGCGCCTTGGGGTCGGCCGAGCGCAGCTTGATGTGGCCGCGGCTGGTCGCGCGCATGGGCCCGACGTGCGCCTGAAAGCCGTGCTGCGTGGCCGGCGCGCTGCCGTCGTAGCTGACCGCCATCGGCAGGAAATGGTATTGCAGGTCCGGGTGCGCCACACCTGCCGCGCTGCGGATAAAGCCACCCGATTCGAAATGGTTGGTCGCGCCCAGGCCTTTTCCGGCGAGCAGCCACTGCACACCGATCTTCAGTTTGACCAGGGGGTTCATCGCGCTGTACAGGGTGATAGGCTGCTTGCTGGCGTACTGCACATAAACCTCGAGATGGTCCTGCAGGTTGTTGCCGACGCCCGGCAAATCGACGCGCGGCTGGATGCCCACCGCGCGCAGTTCCTCCGCATGGCCGATGCCGGACAGCATCAGGAGCTGCGGCGAATTGATCGCACCGCCGGACAGGATCACCTCACGCGTCGCATGCGCCTGATGCAGCCGCGAGCCCTGCGTGTATTCGACCCCGATCGCGCGCGTTCCCTTGAACAGGACCTGCGTGGCCTGCGCGCGCGTCACCACATGCAGGTTGCCGCGCCTGGCCGCGGGGCGCAAATAGGCCTGCGCCGTGCTCCAGCGGCGGCCCTTGTAGACCGTCATGTCCATGGGCCCCAGGCCTTCCTGCTGGTAGCCGTTCATGTCCTCGGTGTAGGGGTAGCCGGCTTGCTGCCCCGCTTCGATGAAAGCGCGGTACAGCGGGTTCCTGCAGGCGGCGGTGGAGACATACAGGGGCCCGTCGCTGCCGCGATAGGTGTCGCCGCCCTTGAGGCGGGTTTCGGATTTCTTGAAGTAGGGCAGGCAGTGCGCGTAAGACCATTGCTCCAGCCCGGGCATGCCGGCCCAGGCGTCATAGTCAAACGCGTGGCCGCGGATATAGACCATGCCGTTGATCGACGACGAGCCTCCGAGCACGCGGCCGCGCGGGCAGTGCATCTTGCGACCGTTCATGAAGGGTTCCGGCTCGGTGTCGTAAAACCAGTTGTACTTGTCGTCGGCCAGCGGATAGGCGAAGGCCGACGGCATGTGGATGAAGATGCTGCGGTCCGCCGGGCCGGCCTCCAGCAGCAGCACGCGCGCGCCTTCGTCCTCGGTCAGGCGGTTGGCGAGGACGCAGCCGGCTGAACCGGCGCCGACGATGATGTAGTCGTATTGTTCTTGTTTCATGTTGACTGCCAGATATTCCTATTCATAAGGACAGGCCACTTCGCCCAGCTCCACATACACGCTCTTGAGTTGCGTGTAGTAGTCAATCGTCACCAGGCTGTTTTCATGGCCGATGCCCGATTCCCGGATACCGCCGAACGGCATCTCGATGGGCGTGATGTTGTAGTTGTTGATCCAGCACACGCCGGCCTGCAACTGCGCCGCCACCCGGTGCCCGCGCGACAGGTCGCCGGTGAACACCCCGGCCGCCAGGCCGAAGCGCGTGCCGTTGGCGCGCGTCACCGCTTCCGCTTCGTCGCTGAATCGCAGCACCGACATCACCGGCCCGAAAATCTCTTCACGCACGATGCTCATGTCATCACGGCAATCGGCAAAAATGGTCGGCTCGATAAAATTCCCCTCTGCCAGCCCGCCGGTCTTGACCTGCTTGCCGCCGGCGACCAGCCGCGCGCCTTCAGCCACGCCTTTTTCGATGTAGCCGAGCACGCGCTCCATGTGTGTGCGTGAAATCAGCGCGCCGATCTGCGTCGCCGGCGCCATCGGGTCGCCGATGCGCAGCTTGGCGGTGCGCGCCTGCAGCTGTTCCAGAAACGCATCGTGGATGTCCTCATGCACAAAGACCCGCGTGCAATTGGTGCAGACCTCGCCCTGCGTATAAAAATTGCCGAGCATCGCGGCGGAAACCGCCTGCTTCAGGTCGGCGTCGGGGAACACCAGCAGCGCCGATTTGCCGCCCAGTTCCATGGTCGTGCGCTTCAGGGTCCTGGCGGCCTCCGCCATGATGGCCTTGCCGGTGCCGACGGAGCCGGTGAGCGACACCTTGGCCACCGCCGGGTGCGCCACCAATAGCTGGCCGGTGCGGCCGTCGCCCTGCAATACATTGAACACGCCATCGGGCACGCCGGCCTCGGTGTAAATCTCGGCGAGTTTCGCGGCGCTGCGCGGCGTCAGTTCCGAAGGCTTGAAAATCATGGCATTGCCGCAGGCCAGGGCCGGCGCCGACTTCCAGCAGGCGATCTGCAGGGGATAGTTCCAGGCGCCTATGCCGACGCAAATGCCGAGCGGTTCGCGCCGCGTGTACGCAAAAGCGTTTTTGAGCCCATAGTGATGGCCGTGGATCGCCGGCGCCAGGCCGGCGAAATATTCAATGCAATCCGCGCCGCTGGCGACATCGACCACCTCGGCTTCCTGGATAGGCTTGCCGCAATCGGCTACTTCCAGTTCGGCCAGCTCGCGGTTGCGCGCGCGCAGCAGCTGCGCCGCCCGGTGCAGGATGCGGCCGCGCTCCGCGCCCGTCATCGCCGACCATTGGGCCAGGCCGGCTTGCGCCGCCTCGATCGCGCGCTCGACTTCCGGCGCCAGCGCCAGTTCGACCTGGCACAGAACCTGGCCGGTGGCGGGGTTCAGCTTGGTGAATGTTTCCGAAGCGGTGCCGGCAAGGTAGGCGCCGCCTATGTAGTTGCGTAGTGTTGGGGTTGTCACGAGCTCACCTTGTTCCGATGTGTTGCCGCGCAATCGCCGATTGCCCGGACGGCCCACTATAGGTTCAGGGCAGCAGGTGCTCTTGATGTATTACGACCACGGGATGGCGTAAATTTCCGGTCACCCAAAGGGCATGGGGCAAGTCACCTGCGCGCCGGGGAAACCGCCCGCCGCATCACCGGCGCCTGCACGGACTGCAGCCGGTCCGCCTTGGGCGGGCAGCCGAACTTGTCGCGGTAGACGCGCGAGAAATGTTCAAGCGACGAGTAGCCGGCGCCGACGGCCACCTGCGCCACGCTCATATCGGTTTGCTGCAGCAGCTTGTGCGCGCGCGCCAGCCGCAGGTTGATGTAGTACTTCAGGGGCGGCAGCGAGGTGTAGTGCTGGAACAGGCGTTCCAGCTGGCGCCGCGACAGCCCGACCCTGTCCGCGATCTCGTCGCAGGAAACCGGTTCCCCCACGGTCTCCTGCATGAGGTTGATCGCCGCCTGGACGTGCCTGCTGCCTTCACCGGGCCGCTTGTTGGCGCTGCTCAGCAGCGAATCCGTCGGGTAACGCACCTGCGTGTACTGCATGTGCTGCGAAACCTCGTGCGCCAGGTCGGCGCCTTCGCGTTCGCCCAGCCATTGCAGCATCATGTCCAGCGTTGAGGTGGCGCCCGCGCAGGTCAGGCGGCGCCTTTCTATGGTGTAAAACTGGTCCCTGGCGTTGACGTTCGGGTACAGCTCCTGGAAGCCCTCCAGGTTGTCCCAATGGATGGCCGCGCTATAGCCGTCCAGCAAGCCGGCAGCGGCCAGGATTTCGGCGCCGGTCTCTATGCCGGCGATTTCCGCGCCGAAGGCCGCCTGCCGCCTCAGCCAGTTCTTGATCTTGCGGTTCTTCGCGTACTTCTTGGCTTCGAAGCTGGCGATGACAAAAACCGCGGAGAACTCCATGTCATCGGACAGCTCCGCATCGACCGGCACCTGCATGCAGTGCGTACCGACCACCGGGGCGCCGTCGACCGACAGCGTGGTCCATTCGAACAGCTTGCGCTGCATCAGCCAGTTGGCCAGCACCAGCGGCTCCATCACCAGGGCCAGGCCCAGGTTGGAAAACTGCGGGATCAGCAGCAGGCCGATCCTGCGCGCGGCGGGTGTGGATTTGGGTGAATTGCGCTCCCGGTTTTCTTCCTTCATACAGGCCTGCCATGCGTTGACGACAGCCTCTAAGGTATTTTGCGCAGCCGTTTATCGTTTGACGTAATACGACATATGTTAGTCGTATTACGTCAATATTCGCCGTTTTCCTAAACCTATAGTTCGTCAACGGAAGAGCCCCGCTCCCCGGCATGCACCCACTCGCTTCGCGCGGGGGATGGTACCAAAGCATGCGGTGAACAGGCCCGTTTCAGTCCCAGGTAAATGCGTCATCCAACAAGGAAAACGTGACATGAGGTCTCTGCACATACTCGGCCCGGCTGCGGTTCTTGCACTCACTCTTTGCGCCGGCCACGCAAGCGCGCAAGGCAAATCCCCGGGCGGCGCGAAGGAGGCGGAAAGTTGCCGCACGGTCCGATTTGGCGATGTGGGCTGGAGCGACATCGCCGCCACCACGGGGCTGGCGTCGGTGGTCCTGGAAGGCCTGGGCTACAGCCCGAAGACCACGCTGGCCTCGGTGCCTATCACCTTCACCGGCATCAAGAACAAGCAGATCGATGTGTTCCTCGGCTACTGGAACCCGAGCATGACGCCCATGATCGAGCCTTTCGTCAAGGCGGGCCAGATCAAGGTGCTGGACCAGCCCAACCTGGTCGGCGCCAAATACACGCTGGCCGTCAGCAGCACCGCCTATGAAGGCGGCTTGAAGACTTTTGCCGACATCGCGAAGTTCCGCAAGGAGCTCGACGGAAAAATCTACGGCATTGAAGCCGGCAATGACGGCAACCTGCTGATCCAGCGCATGATCGACAAGAATGAATTCGGCCTCAAAGACTTCAAGATGGTCGAGTCGAGCGAAGCCGGCATGCTGTCCGAAGTACAGCGCTCATCGCGGCTGAAAAAATGGATCGTGTTCCTGGGCTGGGAACCGCATCCGATGAATGTCCAGGTGAAGATGAAATACCTCGAAGGCGGCGACAGCGTGTTCGGCCCTAACTTCGGCGAGGCCAAGGTGTACACCGCGATCGCCACCGATTACCAGGCGCGCTGCCCGAACGCGGCCAGGCTGATCGGCAACCTGCAATTCAATACCGACCTGGAAAACCAGGTCATGGTGCCCATCACCAACAAGGCCAGGCCCAACGACGCGGCCCGTGACTGGCTGAAGAAGAACCCGGATGTGCTCAAGAAATGGCTGGCCGAGGTCAGCACCTTCGACGGCAAGGATGGGCTGGCGGCGGTCAACAAGCACCTGGGGCTTTGACCGCCCCGCCGCTGAGAAAGAAAGCTATCGGGGAGTTGTCGGAACGTATCGCGAAGCTGCTGGAAAAGTTTTCGGCAGTCTCGCCAAAAAAACTCTGGAGGTTGGTATGAATATGGTTAAAAAGCTTTTGTCCGGCTTGCTGCTTGCCGGCGTTGCCTTCGGCTGCTCGGCCGTCGAACTGAAACACTGGCCCGCCGATGCCGCGGCCAAGCTCAATGCCCTGGTGAAGACGCATGCGAACAAAGGGGAGTACGCCGTGTTCGACATGGACAACACGAGCTACAACTTCGACCTGGAAGAGTCCCTGCTGCCTTACATGGAAATGAAGGGCCTGCTGACGCGCGAGAGCATGGACCCCTCGCTCAAGCTGATCCCGTTCAAGGATGTCAACGGTAACAAGGAAAGCCTGAACAGCTATTACTACCGGCTGTGCGAAATCGACGACATGGTCTGCTACCCCTGGGTGGCGCAGATTTTTTCGGGCTACACCCTCAAGGAGCTGAAGGCACTTGTTGACGAACTGATGGCTTACGGCAAACCGATACCGGCCACCTACTACGAAGGCGACACGGTCAAGACCATCGACATCCAGCCGCCGCGCATCTACCAGGGCCAGCGCGAACTGATGAACCATTTGATGGAAAACGGCATCGAGGTCTACATCATGACCGCCGCGCATGAGGAACTGGTGCGCATGGTCGCATCTGATCCGAAGTACGGCTACAACGTCAAGCCGCAAAACGTCATCGGCGTGGCGACCATGCTGAAGGACCGCAAGACCCAGGAGCTGACCAGCTCCCGCCTGCAGATCCAGAAAGGCAAGTACGACCCTGCCAAAAACATGGACCTGCAAATGCATCCCTACCTGTGGACGCCCAACACCTGGATGGCGGGCAAGTATGCGGCCATCCTGACCTATATCGACCAGTGGAAAAAACCCATTCTGGTCGCGGGCGACACACCGACCAGCGACGGCTACATGCTGTTCCATGGGACCGACGTTGACCGAGGCGGCATGCGCGTCTGGGTCAACCGCAAAGCCAAATACATGACGCAGATCACCGACATGTGGACCAGGAACGCGGCACGCCAGAAGGAGCTGGGCCTGCCGGTCACAGCCGACAAGAACTGGATTGTCGTCAAGCCGGAAGATATTCATCCGCTGGCAGCCGGCAACAAGTAAGTCGGCCCGCATCCACTCGCCAGCCAGGAGGTGCCGAATGAACCCTGATCGCATCCGCCCCTGGCATTTCGCCCGGGCTCGTCGCGCCCTGTGCGCGGCCTTGTGTGTAGCGGGGCTGGGACTGTTCCCGGCCCACGCCGCCGACAGCCCCACGCCTTTGACCCTGGGGCTCATCGTCACGGGCGATACCGTGGAAAAAATGGTGGAGAACTGGAAGCCCTTCACCGACGCGCTGGCCAAGGACTTGCAGCGGCCGGTGCGCGTCCTGGCTTCGAAAGACTTTGCTGAAGTCTCCGGCGCCCTGAAGAATGGGCAGGTGCAGGTCGCCTGGATCAACAACAAGCTGGCGATCGAGCTGGTGGAAGCCGACCAGGCGCTGGTCTTTGCGCAAATGGTGGGGCTGGACGGAACGCGCGGCTACAGCTCCGTGCTGCTCGCCCGCAAGGACGGCGTGCCCCAGAGCCTGGCGGAGGTGATAGGCCGCCCGGGCAGCTACACGCTAGGAGCCGGCAACAAGGAGTCCATCTCCGGCTTCCTGGCGCCCAACTACTATGTGTTCGCCAAGAACAAGATCGATCCCGAGAAGCATTTCAAAAAAATCAACCGCACCAGCCACCGCGACAACTTCCTCGCCGTGGCCGGCGGCCAGGTGGACCTGGCCACCAACAACACAGCGGACATGCTGCGCTACCAGGTCGAATTTCCCGACAAGATGGCGCGCGTGAAAGTGATCTGGGAGTCACCGCTGATTCCCAATGACCCCATCCTCTACCGCAAGGACCTGCCGGCGGCAACGCAGCAACGCATCAAGAAATTCTTCCTGGCCTACGGCCGCGACGAGGCCGAGAAAGCCACGCTGAAGAATATGTACGACCTGTCGGCGTTCAAGGCCTCATCCAACTACCAGCTGCGGCCCGTGGTGGACCTGGCACTGTTCCAGACGCTGACCAAGGCGATGAGCGGCCCGCAGGATGGCGGCGATTTCAGCATCGTGCTTGAGCAGTTGACCAAGCGTGCGGCGCGGCTGGATACCTTGCTTAATTCCACGCGGATTGAAAGCCAATAGGCGGAGCGGAAAAAATCACGCGTGCCGGCAACTGAGAACTATCCGATGCAATAAATTCTGGCGCTGCGGGTATCCAATTCTTTCTACTTACCGGTGTGAATATTGGCAGTTGTAAAAAGCACACTGTCATTGTTTTCGCGTTGACAGCGCACAAGGCCTCATCAACACTCCCCTGCAAACATTAAAAGAGGGTGGGATGAATGACGAGACAGTTTTTTCGGCCCGGCGTCCGACGGCCTATTGCGGCCCTGGCATCACTGCAGGCATTGCAGCAGCATCCATTTGCAGTTCTTCCATCGATTTCGGACCAAAGGCTGAACGCGTCTGGCGGTAACAGGGCGTGTGATGGGCTTCGGCTGCGCGCCCTGGAGCCTGGGCTCGCAGCATGACGGTAGCATTTTTTGACGCTCGTGCGTTAGCCGGGGTCTGCCTTCGTTTGGCCAGCGCAGCTTTCTTGATGACTGGGGTGTTCTTGCCGGCCCACGCGGGATGGGCGGGTGGCAACGGTTGTTTTGAAGCCTTTGAAGACGCGAATGCGGCGTTTTGCGCATACCTCAATCCAGACAATTCAGTTCCAGGCCGGGCGTACTACAGGGATTCCTGCACCCCCACAACCATCCCCAACGTATTTGTCCAGGCGCATATCCTGTTTTCCGACGGCACGGTCAGCCCGTTTACCTACACGACGAGCCTGTCGAGCTGCTCGGGACCGACCAGTCGTTATTTATCCGGCCCCATCGAACCTGCAGGCTCGTGTCCAAAGCAGGATGGGGGCGCAACGCCCAAACCCATCATCCCGGCAAGTGGGGAAAAAAAATATACCGAAGGCGACTACAGCGGCTATGGCCCGCAGGCACTGAACTTTATCCGCTACTTTCGCAGCACTTGGGCAACGGGGGGAGGCCGGGCTTTAGCCAGCAACCCGGGCCTGGGACTGGCGTGGGCGCACAACCATGCGGTTTCACTGAGCCTGGACGGCGCACCGGCCACCATGGCCCGCGTGCTTTTTGGGGATGGCCGCGTGAGTGGCTTCATTCGCAGCAGCGGAACGCAGGCATGGAAGGCGAGCGCCAGCACCGACAGCCTGGAAGCCGTGCCAGGAAGCCCGGAAAGCTATCTGCTCACCGTGGCGGATGATGGCTCCAAATTGATATTTGATCCTTCCGGGAAATTGGCGACGTGGACACAACGCAACGGCTGGGTCACTACCTATACCTATAGCACCGGTGCCACCCCTAGCAACATCGCCCCGGCGCCTGGGCTTTTGATCTCGGTGAGCAACCAGTTTGGTCGCAGTCTGAGTTTCTCCTACAGCGCTTCCGGCCAGTTGGTGAGCGTCACCCCCGAGGGGGGTCACGCGACCAGCTATGCCTATGACGGTACGGCCGCCAACTCGCGGCTGACTACGGTGATCTATCCCGACAGTACGAGTGGCGCCGTCAGCAAGACCTATCTCTATGAGAACACCGCTTTCCCGCACCTGGTCACCGGTATCGTTGACGAAACCGGCCATCGGCTGGCGACGGTGGTTTATGACAGCCAGGGTCGGGCTACCAGCAGTGGCTATGCGGGCGGCGCAGACCTGTACAGCGTGAGCTACATGGCGGCAGGCTTAGCCACGGTGACTGATCCGCTGGGCACGCAACGCACTTACAGCTATAGCACCGCGAAAGGCAAACTCGCGGTCACCGGCGCAGACAAGCCCAGTGGCACTGGCGCCAGCTCGGCCGCCAGCCGGGTGCAGGACGCCAATGGTTTCGTCACACAGGAGACCGACTTCCTGGGCGTCAACACCATGTACACCTGGGACATCAACCGGCGCCTGCCCTTGAGCACCACCCGGGCCTCCGGTCTGCCTGAAATGCAGACCACGAGCACGCAGTGGCACCCCGACTTCAGGCTACCCGTGCTCGTCACCGAAGCGGGACGCACCACGGCCTACACCTACGACGCGCAAGGCAACAAGCTCAGCCAGACCATCACCGATACGGCCACCAATATGGCCCGCACCACCAGCTGGGCCTACAACCCGCAAGGCTTGTTGGCAACGGAGACCACCAACGGCATCGTCACCCAGACCTTCACCTACTACGCCGCCACCAGTTTCAGCGGCATTGCACCCGACGAAGTGGGCCATACGGCCGGTGACCTGCAGGGCATCACGAACGCCGCGGGGCATGTCACGCAATTCACCTTGTATGACAGGGCAGGTCGGGTCAAGCAGATGGTCGATGCCAAAGGCGTTATCACCAATGCAGCTTACACGCCGAGAGGTTGGGTGAGCAGCGTGGCGGTGACGCCGCCGGGTGGCGCCTCCAGAGCCACGAGCTACACCTACGACAACGCGGGGCAGCTGACAGGCGTGGCCATGCCCGACGGCACAACCATGAGCTACAGCTACGACACGGCGCAGAGGCTTGTCGGTGTGACCGACGCCAAAGGCAATTCAGTCACCTACACGCTGGACAACATGGGCAACAGGAGCGGCGAGCAGACCAGGGACTCCTCGGGCAACCTGCAAAGAAACATCACTCGCGTCTACGACGCATTGAATCGAGTTCAGCAAGTCACGGGAGCACGCAATTGAATTTCTTATCGCTACTGATCGCCAAGAGTTTCGCCGTCCTCATGATGGCGGTGTGCGTTTTTTTTCAATCAAGCGCCATGGCCTCATTTCCCGCAGGCCCTTTGCTCAAATGGAACCCGGCAGACGGAAGCGGCATCGCCGGCTACACCTATACGCCAGAGGAGGCTTGCATTAAATACGTCGCTCATGCGATCAGTGTTGGCGATATTCCCGTCGGTTCCGTATTTGACTATGCCGACCCCAGGCCGGGATATGAAACGGTGCAGGTCCGGTGCTGGGCGCATGCACCAGGCATGCCTGTGGGTTGGCTTTCGGTTCTTCAGATTGTTGGCTCTTGTGACGGCGGTGCAACCTTCACCACAGGCCTGCTGTCCTGCCCTACGCCTGTTTGTCCACCCCACAGCACCCTTTCAGGCGGCCAATGCACCTGCAGTGCCAACTACACCGATGCTCCCAACAACGGCAAGTACTGTGTCAGCCTGGAGGAAAACAATGCCGCCCAGCAACCCCAGTCGTGTAAGGATCCGCGTTTCGGCAATCCCATCTACCCCTTGACAGGCAGCAAGGTAGAACCAGTGCCGACGGGCGTCGAGATTGGTGGAACAGCTCTGGTGCTCACGTATGACAGCATCTCCAGGGCGCCCGGCTCCATTTCCTCCGCCAACGCCCACCAACCAGCGTTCGGTGAGTTATGGTTTACCAACCTGCACCGCAGGCTCAACGTGGCGCTTTCGCTGAAATCCGCAACGCTGTCGCGCGGCAATGGCCGCATCCTGAGTTTCACGGGTACGGGTACCGGTGTCTTTACCGCGCCGGCCAATCGCAAAGAAACCCTGGTGTCCGTGGCCGGAGGTTACCGTTTCACCGATCCCATCAATAGCACTCAGGAGCTCTACAACGGCAGCGGCCAACTAACCAGCTTGACCGCTGCCCAAGGCAAGGTTCTGAATTTCAGCTACAGCGGCGGCGACCTGACAAGCATCCAGGACAGCGAGGGCAAGGTCCTGCGCTTCAGCTATGCCGATGGCCCCGACGGCTACAGGCGCATCACCCAGGTCACAGATCCCACAGGCAGGACCATCTCCGCCGCCTACGGCAGCACCGGCAACCTTGCCTCGCTGACTTGGCAGGACAGCAAGGTGCGGCAGTTCCTCTATGAGAACAGCAGTTTCCCGTGGGCTTTGACAGGTGTGACCGATGAAAACAACACCCGCTATGCAACTTTTGGCTACGACAGCCAGGGCCGCGCCATTTCCACAGAATATGCCGGAGGCGTGAACCGCTTCAGCGTGAGCTACGGCTTGGCGCCCTCGGTTTCCGTGGTGGACAGTTACAACACCGCGACCAGCGTGATGAGCCGCACTCGAAGTTGGCAGATGCCGGCCAACCCGGTGGTCACCACGCCCAACGGCACGACCACCGACATGGGCGTGCAGAACCAGTTCGGCATGCCGGCCATGACGAGCATGAGCCAGCCTGCCGGCTCGGGTTGTGCGGCCGCAACCAGTTCCATGAGCTACGACACCAATGGGAACATCACCAGCCAGGACGACTTCAGCGGCCAGCGCAGCTGCCTGGCGTATGACCTGAGCCGAAACCTGCCCACCGTGACGGTGGAGGGCCTGGCCAGTACTGTTGACTGTTCCACTGTGTTGCCTGCCAATGCGGCTTTACCGGCAGGCAGCCGCAAACTCAGCAGCCAGTTTCATCCCGACTGGAGCCTGGCGACCAAAACCGCACAGCCTTTAAGTTTGACCACCAATGTGTATAACGGCCAGCCCGATCCCTTTAATGGCAACGCCATCGCGAGCTGCGCTCCCGCTACCGCCAAGACGCCGGACGGCAAACCCATCGCGGTGCTGTGCAAGCAGGTTGTACAGGCCACCACCGATGCCGATGGTGCCCAGGGCTTTGCCGCGACTATAGACAGCAGCGTGGCGGCACGTACTTTCGGCTTCAGCTATGACGCCCAAGGCCGGCCGCTCATCAGCACTGACCCGGTGAGCCGTGTGACTACCAATGCCTACTACAGTACATCATCAGGCATTACGGAGCTCCCACCCAATGTCGATGCGTCCTTTGGATCGGTAAGCGTGCTCTTGCACGGCAACGGCGCCAATAATTCGACAGCTATCACTGATAGCGCCTCTGTGGCGAAGACCGTGACGCGAAACGGCGCGGTCAAGATCAGCACCGCGCAGAGTAAATTTGGCGGTTCGTCAATGCTGTTCGACGGCGATGACGACTATCTTTCGCTTCCCGCAAGTCCAGGCAACAACTTCAGCTTTGGAACCGGTGATTTCACGATCGAAGGCTGGTTCTACCTGTCCTCGGCGGGTAGCGGCTACCGCAATCTTGTCGTCATTCCCTGGGGTTCCACCTATATAAGCATCCGCTTCGGGGATGGCGGATTCGGCACAAGACTGCAGTTCGCATTGGACTCCACGTCATTCGCCCCTCTTTACAGCTCGGAACACACCCAGGCGAGTCTTGCCGGCGCCTGGCACCACGTGGCGTTTACGCGCAGCAGTGGTGTCGCCCGGGCTTTCCTGGACGGCAATCTGCTGACCGTGCGCAACAACATTTTTTCGGGCCCGCCTGTGACGTCCTGGACCGACTCCAGCAACGTCGCATCCGTCACACAAGCCTACGTGTCGCACACGGGTGGCGCGGCATGGCTGGGCTATATCGACGATGTCCGGATCACCAAGGGCGTAGCCCGCTATACGGCCAGCTTCACACCGCCCACGCAGGCCTTTCCCGATGCCGCCTCTGTTGTCATTGACCCCAATGAGGTGGGCCACAGGGCTGGTGACTTGCAGACCATCACCAACGCGGCAGGCCATGTCACGCAGTTCACGCTCTACGACAGGGCAGGCCGCGTGCGCCAGATGGTGGACCCCAAGGGCGTGGTCACCGACATGGTCTACACCCCGCGTGGCTGGACCAGCAGCGTGACGGTCACGCCCCCGGGCGGCACAGCCCGAACCACTACCTACACCTACGACAACGCAGGCCAGATGACAGGCGCCTCCCTGCCCGACGGCACCACGCTGGGCTACAGCTACGACGCAGCCCACCGCCTGACCGGCGTGACGGACGCCAAGGGCAACACCGTCACCTACACGCTAGACAACATGGGCAACCGCACGGGCGAGCAGGTCAAGGACGCGTCGAACACTTTGCAAAGAAACATCACGCGCGTTTATGACGCGCTGAACCGAGTCCAACAAGTCACGGGAGCCAGCAATTGAAAACTACAACCCACAAATTGATGAGCAAGACTTCCAGCAGCAGGTTTAAAACCCCCGCCATAGCGCTGCTGTGCAGCCTGGGCTCGCTCATGTTCGTCATGCAGGCGCAGGCCCAGTCCATGACCTGGCAGTACGGCTACGACACCATGGGCCGGCCCACCACCGTGGTGGACCCCAACGGCCAGGCCAGCTACACCTATTACGACAGCCTGGGCCGGCCCATCCAGACCCAGCAGCCCGCCAACACCGGCAGCAGCAGCCCGACTGTCACCGGCTTTAGCTATAACGCCGCCGACGGCCTGACCCAGGTCACCGACCCACGCAACCTGGCCACCACCTACAGTCCGAATGGCCTGGGTGATGTCACCGGGCAGACCAGCCCGGATACGGGAGTCAGCCAGTACACCTATGACGCGCTCGGCAACATGCTGACCAAGACCGATGCACGCGGCAAGTTGACCCAGTACACCTACGACAGCCTTGATCGCCTTAAAACCATCAGCTACGCTACCGGCACGGGCACAGTCTTTGAATATGACGGCGGAGCTACCCCAACCCCCGCGGTCATAGGCGAGCTTACTAAGATCACCGATGCAAGCGGCCAGGTGACCTACACCTACGACAGCGCGGGCCGCAAGACCGGCAAAACCCAGACCACGGGGGCCAAGACCTTTACGGTGGGCTATACATGGGGTGATAGCGGAAGCGCGCTGGACAAACTCACCGCCATCACTTACCCGAGCGGCACTCGTGTCAACTACAGCTACAACACCTATGGTGAGGTTTCGGACATTACGGTCAACCCGCCGAATGCCAATGGCGTGGGCACAAACACCGGATTCACATTGCCCTTGCTATCGAGTATTACCACCAATGCCGAAAGCAAACTCACGGGCTGGACCTGGGCCAGTGGCAAGAATCAATCCATCAGTTACGACGACAATGGCCAGATCAGTGCCTACAACCTGGGTGATTCCAGCACCACAGGGATTCGGCGCACGCTGACACGTGACAATGCGGGGCGCATCACGGGTTACACGCATGTCAGCAACGGAACCTCTGTTCCCTCGCTGGACCAGGGCTTTGGTTATGACAACCTGAACCGCTTGACCAACGCCACCTTGGGTGGCGCGGCCATCCAGTACAGCTACGACGCAACTGGCAACCGTACTACCAAGTTGGTTGGAGCCACGACGTACAACAACACGGTTGCCCCCACGAGTAACCGCTACACCCAGATCCAGGACATCACGGGCACGGCGACTGTCACGACGGATGCGGCGGGCAACATCACCAGTGATGGGCTCAATACTTACGCTTACAGTGATCAGGGACGGCTTGCCACGATAACGAATGCAGGTGGCACCGTCGCTTATAGCTACAACGCTTTGAGGCTGCGAGTCAGCAAGATGGGGCCAATGGCACTTGTTCCCACAGGTGCCACCTACTACGTCTACGATGAGGCGGGCAAGTTGCTCGGTGAATACGATGCCACTGGAGCGCCACTCTACGAAACCATCTATCTGGGTAGCCCGATCGGAGTGGTTAAGCAGACGGGAACGGCAGGTGCAGGCAATATCGCGATCAGTCTGTACAACGTTTCCGTGGATCAACTCGGAGCCCCCCGGGTAATCACACGCCAGAGCGATGAAATGATTGTGTGGCGATGGGATTTCTCGGAGGCGTTCGGGGCGACGGCTCCGGATCAGAATCCAAATGACCTGGGTGTATTTGTCTTCAATCTTCGTTTGCCAGGGCAGGTACTGGATCCTGAAAGTGGGCTGTTTCAAAATTGGAACCGCGAATACAACCCAAGGATCGGCCGCTATATGCAGTTTGATCCGATTGGGTTGCGCGGTGGACCCAATGGATATCTTTATGTGGGAGGGAATCCTCTGAGTTTTACGGATCGCATGGGACTGCAGCAGAACAACAAAGCGGCACGACCATACGAAGTAATACCTCTTGAAGGAGGCGGAGGCGGGGGCGGGAGCGTTGGTGGTGGAACTGGTGTTAGTAATGGAATGAGTAAGGCGATTGCTGTGGCCGCTGCCGCTGCCGCGACAAAGGCACGTGAAATCTACGGCGCCTGCCTTAGTGCGTACGATCGCACCAAAGCTCGTCTCATGGAGTGGATGCGCTCCGAAAAGGCAGATAAACCAGAAGATAAAGCAGCAGATAAACTACCAGAACTCGATAGCACTGGAAAGGTCCATGGCCCGATTCCGGACTACGTGCCAGAGAATATAAAACCAGAAAAACTTGAGGAACTCAAAGAAGACTTGGATAAGAGCATTGATACTCGAAAAGATGAACAAAACCGTCTCGGCGAAGATGGCCCACACCGCGAACGGATTCGTCAAGAAGAAAGATTACGGCGCCAAATCGAAAAAATTTTGAGTGGATCATGATCGAAAAAAGCAAACTACGGGGCGACCAACTTCTAGAAGTGGTTGTTAATCAGGGTGGCGATAAGGCGGCGAATGAGCTTTTGGCCGAATTTTTCAATGGATACCCTATCGAACACTTAAGAAGTCTTTTTGATAGCACAGACGAACAATTGACGAGGACGGCGGCATGGATTATTTCCGAGCTTGGAGTCAAGGCCGCACCTCTGATAGACGTTTTTGGGCGACTGTTGGCGCATCCGTCGCGCTACGTACGATTTTTTACTCTTGATGCGGTACTTGTCTGCGCCACAGAGTTGGATGGTCAGTTAGTGGCTGCTGCGATTCAGCTTCTTCAAGATGCAGATGAGGCGGTTCGTTGGAAGGCGTTGGTGTTTTTATCGAAGGCTTCCAATGATCAGTTGGCAAGCAGTGTGTCGACGCAGTCAGATGATCGCTTGGTAAATATGACGAAGTGGTTAATTAATTTGCAACTATCTGGCAACGTAGCAGACGAGGTTTCATCAAAAATCGATAGTGCGGATGAGCTTGAAAGGTTATTTGCGGCAGCCGGAGCCTATCGCATGTTTCGACTTATTCCTGCACTGCTTAAGAATGCTTCTGAATCACGCCATCCCGAAATCGCTTCTTTCGCGGCTGGACAATTGAAGCTCCTCGCTTGACATGTGTATCGAAGAACAATTGACATGAAAGGCAAGCCATTTGGACGTCGAATATTCCGAATATCGAAGATGCTCTGGTGATGTGAAAGCGTGGGCGCGACGCTGATAAGACCCTCAATTCACCACCGCCACAAACACCCAATCCGCATAACTTTCCTTGTCCTGAAAATCCCGGTACTGGATCGGGAATTCCCTTTTCTTGAAAGGACTCTGCGTGGAGCTGCTGTGAACACCCAGAATGCCGCCGGCGCCTTGCACCAGCACCCAGTCTGCCTTGCCGGTCATGGGGTCGGGATACAAGCGGCGCAGGTGGCGAACCGGCATCGGAAAGCGTTTGTCTTCCAGCAAATCGTCGAGTGAGCGTGGCGCGGTTCGGCTTTTCCCGGCCGGGACGCTGCTGTAGTAAGACTTGATCGCGCGGCGGTACTGGTCGCCCACAAACAGCAGTTCTTCTTCCCTGGCGCGTTGGGCGTGGGTGCGTTGCAGCTCCACCATGGCCGAGGCGCCCAAGGTGGTCAGCAGCAGAAAAATCAGCACCGCGAGCAGGACCAGGCCCGATTGGCGGGCGGAGGATTGACGCTGGGAGATTGCCCGCATGGCCGGCTCCGTCACCAGGCGTTGTAAGCCGAGCCGTCCAGCGCCTGCCTGGCGGATTTGGAAGAAACGTCAAATACGTCCGCACCCGGTTGCGGCGCATCGGCGCTGCTGCTGTAGGCGCGGGTGTTCCAGGTTTGCGCATTGCTGAGGCTGGGGTCCTCGGCAAAAGGATCGCGCGGAATCCTGCGCAGCACCACAAAGGGTTGTGCCGAAAAGCCAAATGCAGCGGAGCGCGGCACGCCGATGGTCAGCACGTCCAGCGATGCCGGGTAGCCTGAGGCGCCCACCCCTTTATCAATGACGCCGGCGTCGGAGGCTGCCTTGTAGCTGTCCAGCGCCTGGCGTATCGTGCGCAGGGCCTGTTTGAGTTCGGCCTCCTTGGCGCGGGTCTGCACCACCTGGGCCAGGGGCAGGGCCACCATGGCCAGCAGGCCGACGATGGCCAGCGAGACCAGCAGCTCGATCAGCGTGAAGCCGCGCTGGTGGAGGCTGGGCCGTTTCATGGCGCACTTCCAGGTGATGCTGTCGCGGTGCTTTCCAGGGGCTGCGATGGGCCTGAGGCGCCGGGCGCCCGCACATCGTAAATACCGGGTTCGCCGCCGTTGGGGAAGGGCACGGCCTCCCAGTTGCGCGAGCCGGAGACCGGGTCCAGCGGGATCTCGCGCAGGTAGCGTTTGTCCACGATCTCCTGCAGCTGCGCGGGGTACTTGCCCTGGTCGGCGCGGAATTTGTCGATGGCGTCGCGCAGCGTGGCGATGTTTTGCGCCTGGACTTTTTCCTTGCCACCGTCGAGTGCCTTGAAGTAGCGCGGCGTGGCCAGCGTGAGCAGCAGCGCGAGAATGGAGAACACCACGAGCAGCTCGATCAGGGTGAAGCCGCTTTCCGACGCGTGGCCTGCCCTGTGCCGGCGGCCTGCTGCCACTCGCAGTTTCAAATCCTCCATGCGCATCGCCGCTTCCCTTGCTTCCCGCTAGCGCTGGATCATGGGAGGAGGCGGCGGCAGGCCGCCGCCTCCCAGCGGCATGGCGGGGGCAGGCTGCGGAATGGGCGGCGCGGGGAATGGCACCCCTGGTGGCGCCCCCGGTGCTCCGGTGCCTCCCGGCGCCTGGGGTGCCGGCGTGATACCGCTGGCAGGCGCGGGCGTGGATGCAGGCGTGGGCGCGGCACGGTTGCCCGTCGCCGAGGTGGGCAGGCTCAAGCCGCCCACCGGGTCGCCGAGGATCTGCCTGTCGCGCAAGGTCAGCGCCGTGCCCGAGAACACGCTGGATCGGTCGCTGCCCAGGTTGGCATAGCTGCGCACCACGCGCGGCGTGATGGCCAGCACGATTTCTGAGCGCGACTTGTTGGTGCCCGAATTGCCGAACAAACGCCCCACCACGGGCAGGTGCCCCAGTCCCGGAATCTTGTCGGCGGTGTTGCGTTCCTCATCGGTGATCAGGCCGCCCAGGACTTGCGTCTCGCCATCGGCCAGCCGCAAAAAGGTGCTCGCGTTGCGCGTGCCGATCTGGTACGAGCGGCTGCCCTGCGTGTCGGTGAACTCGCGCGCGATGTTGCTGACCTCCAGGTTGATCTTGATGCCCACGTCGTTGCTGGCATAGACCTGCGGCTCGAACTCGAGCTTGAGGCCGACGTCCTGGTAGGTGATGGTACCGGTGACGACCGATGAACCGCCGTTGACCGGCGTCACATTGTTGATGATGGTGGGCACGCGGTCGCCGATCATGATCTTGGCTTTCTCGCGGTTGCGTGCGCGTATGCGCGGGCTGGCCAGGATGCGGGTCTCGGTGTCCTGCAGCTTGAAGTTGAGGGTGCCCGCGATCGGCGTGACGGTCAAGCCGCCCACACCCAGCTGCCGCAGCTGGGCGATGGTCAGGTTGCTGACGGTGCCGCCGGGTGTGGTCGCGCCGCCACCGGGCGGCGTGCTGATGGTGATGGAGGTCGGCGGGGACACGCCCAGGTTGCTGTTGCGGCCTTCGGAGATTTCCAGCACCTCGACTTCGAGCATGACCTCCGGGTCGGGCTCGTCATGCAGGGCGATCAGTTTCTCGGCGATGCGCAGGGTCTCGGGCGTGTCGCGTATCACCAGCAGGCCGCTGCGCTCGTCGGCCGACACGTCCTTGAGCTTGAGCATGGTCTTGAGCATGCCCGACAGGTACTTGAGGTCGCTGTTGGTCACGCGGAAGGAGCGCACCGTCAGTTCCTGGTACTCCGACTGCTTGGCCGCCGTGGCCGCGTACACCATCATGGTGTTGCTGTTGACGATGCGCTTTTCGAGCTGGTTCTGCATCAGGATCAGGTCGATCGCATCCTCGACGGCCACGTCCTTCACAAAAATCGTGACCCGGCCGTCGGCCTTGACTTCGCGGTCCAGCAGGATATTGAGGCCCGTGGATTTGGACAGCGCTTCAAACACGGTGCGCATGGTGGCATCGCGGAACTGCAGCGTCACCGGCGAGCCCATCACCGACTTGGCCTCCCTGAAACGATCACGTTCCAGGTCGGCGGCGGCCCTGGCGTCCAGCACGGCTTTGCGCAGCTGCGCGGCCTGCTTGTTGCCGGGCTGGTCGGCCAGCACCCGCGCCGCGCGCTCGCCGGCCGCGTCCAGTTTGCCGTCCTTGAGGTAGCGTTCACCCTCGGCCAGCAACTGGTCGTTGCGGGCGTCCTGGTCCAGTGCCTTGAGGGCCGCTGCGGCCCGCGCGTTGGCCGGGTTCAATGCCAGCGCCCGGCCGTACAGGTCGCGCGCGCCGGCGATGTCGCCGCCGGCGCGCACCAGGTCGCCTTGCTTGACGAAGGTGTCGGCGTGCTTGTCGCGCTGCACCAGGTAGTCGATCTTGTAGTACTGGTTGGCGTCGTCAAGTTCGGTCGCCTTCTTGAGCGAGGCGACGCCGGTGTCGACGAAACCCTCGTCGATCTTGCTCATGCCGTCGTGGTGGTAGCGTGCGCCGGCGCAGGCCGTCAGCAGCACGCAGGCGAGCACGCTGGACGCGACGGGTGTCATGCGGCTGTGCGTCGCGGCCTGGCGCTTTGTGTTGGCGCCCCTCCCGGAAAGCCAGGCATTCTGTTCAATGGTTTTCATCGTGCGTTGTCCAGAAGTTGGAGCGATTGTTTTTGGCCCAGGGGCAGGTAGGTGAAGACCACGCGGTCGCTGGTGATGTCGTCCACGCGGTAGTTGCCGGCGATGGTGTCGCCTTTCTGGATGACGGTCAGGGCCTCACCCTGCTGGATGAAAGCCTGCAGCTGGCCGTTGCCTATCTTCTTGCCCTGGATGGCGCCCACCGCGGTGAAAGGCAGCGGCGGCGCGGTGGGTGGGAGCGGTGGTGCCGCCTCCACGGCCACGGGTGGCGGTGGAGGCTTGCGGGGTTTGACGGCAGCTGGCGGCGGCGGTGGCGGCGCCACCACTTGCGGCGGGGGCGTGAACTCGGGCGCCAGCGGCCCGAAGGGATCGCGCACCACCATTTTGTTCATGCGCTGGCCGGGGTTGACCATCGCGACTTCCTGGCGCTGGGATGTATCCCCGATGGGAGACGAAGGCGACTCGACGGCTTGTGGCGCATCCGCCGGCGCCATGCGCTGGCGCGGCGGCGCAGCCAGGTCGAGGTCGTCGCCTCCACCTTGCCACTTGCCCTGCATGGCTGCCGCCAATACAAAACTGCCCAGGCCCGCGGCGATGAGCACGCCGGCCTTTTTCCAGCCGATCTGCGTGGGGGTTGCGGCCTTTGGCGATGGCTGGGTCATGGCATCGCCTTTGCGCCATCAGGCACCGGAGCGCTGGCCGGCATTCTTCTGGCCGCGGGTGGCGTCCCTTGTGTTCCCACCGCAGCGGGCGCATACACCAGCGCAAGCTTGAGGAAGACCTGGTGCTTGGTGGTGGTGCCATCCTTGCGCTCTATGCGCAGCTCCTGCACCGCTGCGTGCGGCATGGCATTGAGCACGCTGGCCAGAAACTCTTTCAGCGCGCCGTAGTTCTCGTTGATGCGCAGGTCCACCAGGCGGGTGTCCAGGCCCAGCGCCGTCGGGTCCGCATCGCGGTAGTCGCCGCTGGCCAGCACAATGCCCTGGCCTTTTGCGATGTCAAAGATCTGCGCGAGATCTGCCGTGTAGTCGCTTGCAGGCGGAAAGATCACGGGCACGCCGCGCGTAGCGCTCGCGGCAGGCTTGGACACGGGTTTTTGTGCCTGCCGCAGCTCCAGTTGCAGCGCGTTTTTTTGCAAGCGCAGCTGCTGTGAAAGGCCCAGCAGCAGGGCGCCCACCAGCACCAGGCCCGCGCCGCAGAGCACGGGCCAGCCCAGGGCGCGCAGCGGCTCCAGGCCCGCGCCACCGCGAAACCGCTCTATCGTCCTGGTCATGAAAGCCGGGCCGCGCATCATGGTGTGGGTGCCTTGCTGATGCCCGGCTTCAATGCGGGGGCCGAGACCTCGGCCGGCATCAAGGGAATGAGTGCGTTCGCGGGTGGCTCTTTGGCCAGGAACACGCCCTCGTTTAAACGGTTCCAGCCCGCCACCACACGAAAGCGGAAGGTGGCCGGGCTGGCGCGCTCATCGAGCTGGTGGCTCACGATGCGTACGTCCGAGAAACCGCTCACCGTGCTGAGCGCCTCGGTGTAGGCCAGCATGGCGGGGTAGCTCGCGGCCATCAGTGTCAGCTCTATCTTGCGGCTGGCCGGGTTGGCGGTGCTGGGCACCATGGACAGCAGCGTGACCCGGCCTTCCACCGTGTCGGCCGCGGCTTCCAGGGCTTCGAACATCAGCGACCACGGCGTTTGCAGCAAAGCCTCGAGCTGCCGCCTGGCCTTGATTTTTTCCAGCATGGCGGGGTTGTTCTCGGCCTGCCGTATCTGCTCGCTCAGCGCGCTTTGCTGCCGGGCGGTTTTTGCCTGCTGCGAGCGCACGGCTTCCAGCTGCGCTCCGGCCCGCGACGTCATGTACAAGCCCGCCAATGCGATGCAAATGCCCGCGGCCAGGACGAGCCAGCTCAGCGGGCGGTAGCGCGGCGCGCCGGGTGCAAATTCGAAAGGGCTCTCGACCAGGCGCCGGCTCATGCTGCAAGCTCCATGGCGGCGGCGGGTATGGACGCTTCCGTCACCTGGGCCGGCCAGGCGCAGGGGACAACCTGCTCATCAAGGCCGGCACCCGAAGCGATCAAAAAACGGTCCAGCGCGGGCTGCAACCAGGGGTCGCTTCCAGTTGATGGAGGCGGCGTGACGGTGCGCCAGGCATTCACGGCGCTGCCCTTGACCACGCGGACAAAGCCCAGCGCCGCATGGCGGAGCCCCGAGGCATCGGGTTCCGTCCACACCAGCGTGCGCGCATCGCGCTGCCGCCGGCTTTTCTCGAGCTCGCTGTCCAGCAGTTCCGCAATGGCCGGCTGGCAGCTTGCGAGTTTCATGCGCTGGTCCTGGGCCAGCACCTGCAGGCCGGCGACCAGGGCCGACTCGAGTGTGAGCACGCACAAATGCGCCTGGTCGGCCTCCATGCGCCAGCGCACTTCATGCCCTGCCGCGTCCGCGCCCAGGGCTTCCTGCGCCAATGCTTTCGCCACGGTGCGCAGCTGCTGCTCGGAGCGTGTCGAAGCTGAGGACAAATCCATGGGCGCAATGCCGAGGTAGGAAGTGCTGACGCCCGTACGCACCACCACGCGGCAGCCGTCCAGGGGCTTGGGATGGCGCGCGCGCAATGCCTGCAGGGCTTGCTTGCAGGCTTCGAGCAGGGCGCCAAGGGTGTCGGCGCGCGTGGCGCCCGGCGCCCAGCTTGCGGCCTCGGTAAGCGGGGCGGCCTGCATTGCTTCAGCAGGCTTGCGCCTTGCCAGCAGAACGCGACCCCAGCCGGGCGCGGCCGGCTTGAGCGTTGCCCTCAGGTGGAAGGCGCCCAGGTCAAGGTGAATAACGGCCTTCATGGCTGAGGCCCATCCTGTGCCGCTTGCTTGCCGTCACGCATGGGCGGCCTCCGCGTTCGGCGCGCCCTGCAGGTTTTCCCGGGGCGTGACGCGGTTGATCTCTTCCACGGTGGTCTGGCCCTGCATGGCCAGCGACACGGCCGAGTCACGCAAACTCATAAAACCCTTGCCGCGCGCGACCTGCTTGATCTGCGAGATCGGCGCCTGCCGCACCAGCAGGTCGCGGATGTCGTCGTCCATCTCCAGTGTCTCGGCAATCGCCAGGCGCCCCTTGTAGCCGGTGCCTCGGCAATGCGCGCAGCCCACGGCGTGCATGAACTTCGCCTGCGCCAGGTCCAGGCGTTCCGCGGGAATGCCCTGCCGCGCCAGCTGCTCCGGCGTTACCTCCGCGGGCGTTGCGCAATGCGCGCACACGGCGCGCAGCAGGCGCTGGGCGACGATGCCGTTCAGGGCAGACACCAGGCTGTAGCTGTCGACGTTCATGTTCTTGAAGCGGCCTATGACGTCGAACACATTGTTGGCATGCACCGTGGTGAACACCTGGTGGCCGGTGAGCGCGGCCTGCACTGCGATCTGGGCTGTTTCAGCATCACGGATCTCGCCCACCATGATCTTGTCCGGGTCGTGGCGCAGCACGGAGCGCAAGCCGCGCGCGAAGGTCAGGCCTTTTTTCTCGTTAACCGGAATCTGCAGCACGCCCTTGAGCTGGTACTCGATGGGGTCTTCAATCGTGATGATTTTGTCCAGGCCGGTGTGGATCTCGGAGATCGCCGCGTACAGCGTGGTCGTCTTGCCGCTGCCGGTAGGGCCGGTCACCAGCAGCAGGCCGTAGGGCAGGGCCGATGCCTGGCGGATAAAGTCCTTGGCGCTCTGAGCGAAGCTCAGCGTGTCCAGGCTCAGCGTCTGAAACTGGCCGGTCAGGTGCTTGCGGTCCAGCACGCGCAGCACCGCGTCTTCGCCGAACAGGTTGGGCATGATGGACACGCGAAAGTCGATCTCGCGCCTGTCCACACGGACTTTGAAGCGGCCGTCCTGCGGTGTGCGGCGCTCCGAGATGTCGAGCTCGGACAGCACCTTGATGCGTGAGATGGCCTGGTGGCCCATCTCGGCGCTGTCGATGCGCTTGACGTTTTCCAGCACGCCGTCGATGCGGTATTTCACGTGCAGGCCGACCGGCTGGGTTTCAAAGTGGATGTCCGACGCGCCCATCTTCAGCGCGTCGTACAAGATCGAATCGACCAGGCGCACCAGCGGGTTGGCCGTGGTCTCTATGCCCGCGATGGACAGCGCCACAACGGAGGCATCGACGGTATCTTCGGCGGCAAGGCTGGCGGGGTCTTCTTCCGGGTGATGGCCGTTCGCCATGGCCATCAGGTTGCGCTCGGCATGCGCCAGCCAGGCCTGTACGTCTTCCATCAGCGCCAGGCCGCGCAGCACTTCACCGGCTCCGGCCCCGGCTCCGCCCAGCCGCAGGTCTATCCACTCCTGGCCTTTGAGGTCCAGCGGGTCGCTGACGACCACGGTGCGCAGCTTGCCGCCGGAAGGGCCGGTGGCCCAGCCACCCAGGCAGCCACGCGCCTGGCAGTCGGCAAATGAGATCAGTTCAAAGTCCGGTGTGATGGCTTGCAGGTCCTGCGTGGCCATGGCGCGTAGGCCTAACGTTGCTGCGACATCCGCCAGCACATGCGCCGGCTCCAACCCGCTGTGCTGGACCATCCATTGCAGGCGCGAGCCCACCGGCGCCGCCTGCACGGCTTGCAGCATCAGCGCGCGCCCGGCGCGGCTGTCTTCGGCAGGCGGTGAAAGAGGGAGGGGGGCACTCATACAGGCATTCGGAAATTCAGGGCAAAGGTCCCGGCAAGGCTCAGTTCAGCGTGGAAGCCAGGTCGAAGATGGGCAGGTACATCAGCACCACGATCGCGCCTATGACGGTGCCTATCACAATCATCAGCGCGGGCTCGATCACGCGCGTGGCTACGTCGATGGAGCGCTGCAGCCGCCGCTCATAAAACTGCGCGATGCGTTCCAGCATTTCCGACATGGAGCCTGTGCGCTCCGCCACCTTGAGCATGCTGGTCGCCACCGGGTCCGACAGGCCCGCGCCGGACAATGCCGCGCTCATGCTCAGGCCCTCGCGCATCAGCACCACGGCCCGCTCCAGCCGTTCGCGGTCCGCATCGCCCAGCAGCTTGGCGCCGTGCTCCATCGCGCGGTGGATCACAATGCCGCGCGACACAAGAATGGACATGGTGCGGTAGAGCTGCAAATGCTGGAACTCGCGAATCACACCGGCGATATAAGGAAGGCGCTGCAGCCAGCGCGAACGCACGCCATGCGCGCGGAAGTGCGCGGCCACCCAAACCCCCAGCACAAAGATGCCGCCAAAAAACAGCGCCAGCACCCAGGGGTTGCCAGCCACCAGCCGGCCCCAGGCCATCAGGCCGGCCGACAGCATGGGCAGCTGCGTGCGGGTGCCGTCCAGCAGGCCCGCGAAGCGCGGTATCACCACGCCCATCAGGAACATGACCACCAATGCGCCCACCACCAGCAGCACCAGCGGGTAGACAGAAGCGCCAATCAGTTTGTCCTTGAGTGCCTGCATCTCACGCTGGTGGGCCGCATAGCGGGCCAAGCCCTTGCCCAGGTCGCCCGTGCGTTCGCTGGCCTCCACCGTGGCGACCAGCAGTTCGGGGAAGGCGCCCGTGAGCTGCATGGCCGCCGAGAGGTTGCGGCCTTCCGACACCGCGCGCCCCACCTGTTCAATCAGCTCACGCCGCGCACCGGCTGTTTCCTTGATGCCCAGGGTTTGCAAGGCCTCGGTCACGCTCAGGCCGGCGTCTATCAGCGCGGCGAAGTCCTGTGAGAAAGAAGCGGTGTCCAGGGCCAAGCGCGAAGGCGCAGCAGAGTGCCCGCGCGTCAAGCCGCCGAGGCTTGCGCCCGATTCTTTCGCGGCCTCGCAGCTCAGCACGATGAAGCCGCCGCGTGCGCTTTGCGCCTGCGCTTCAGCCGCCGTGGCCGCGCGCACCTGGTGTGCCGCAATGCGCCCCGCGCCGTCGCGAGTGACCACGTCGTAGGTGGCGTGAGCCGCAGCCATATGAAGTGTTCCGGCGCGTGCGGCCGTCAGTTGGGCGAGTGCAGCGAGACGTCCTGCGCCTCGCCGGTGCCGCCGGGCTTGCCGTCGGCGCCGTAGGAAATGATGTCAATGGCGAGCGCACCCGGCTGCAGCACATAGGCGTAGTCGTTGCCCCAGGGGTCGGCGGGCAAGTCCTTCTTCAGGTACGGCCCCTGCCATTTGGCAACACCCGAGGGCTGGGTGTTCAGCGCCTTGAGGCCTTGCTCGGCAGTGGGGTAGCTGCCCACGTCCAGCCGGTATTGGTCGAGCGCCTTGTCCAGCGATTCGATCTGCGCCTTGGCGATCTTGGATTTGGATTTGCTGACCGAGTCAAAGTAGCGCGGCGCGACCAGGCCGGCCAGCAGGCCGATGATGACAACCACCACCAGCAGCTCCAGCAGCGTGAAGCCGCGCGCGCGCATGAGATTCGCGTGCACGGAGCGGAGTCGCATCTGGTGCGTGAAGAGATTCAATGAGTTTCCCCTCCCAGGGGAAATGCTTTCATGCATTTTTGCAGGCGCGATAAAAATTTATTTTTGGCTGGCGGCATGCCGCTTGCCCTGACCTGCGTTCTTCTTTATCCCGCGCAGCTTGATACTGAAAAGGTACTCAATTCAATTTGAAATTGAATTAAAGCCTTGCGCACTAACGCCAAGGCCGGTCGGATTCTGCCAGAAGAACATGGCGTTGATAAGGCGAATATTTACAGCGGAGGAATCCGTTGTGTCATATGCACACTTAAGGTTGCCCTCATACAGATGGAGGGTGACAGGTGCGATGCCGGGCACTAGACTCCGGGCTCATTTGCGTGGCTGGCACGCGACAAGAAAAATCAAAGAGGGATTTTCATGGGATTCATCCAACGGCTTGCGCCGGGCGTAGCGCGGGCAAAACGCTTGTGTATCTTTCTTGCGGCAAGCTTTCTGTGGCTTGTGTCATTGCCGTCCCATGCGGCGTTTCCGGCTACCCAAACCAATACTGGCGAATGCACGGTCGCGCCGTGTTATGTGTTTTCAACCTATACCGACACATATCATTTCATGTATAACACGGCGGGCGGGTGGATTTATTCGGCGTGGAAGCCTTCAAAGCTCGCGGCGTGCACAGACCTTTGGGGGAAGGCGCCGTGGTATATGCAATCTATGGGCGCCCCTAACGTAGCCTCTGATAGTGGCGGCGATTCCGGCTCATGTCGTTTCGGGGAAACTCCTAGAGGGTCTTTCTCATTGGACTATGTTGCGCCCGTGGCGCCGGTCTATAGTTGCCCCGACCCGACTGCCGCAACACTATCCGGATCCACTTGTACCTGCAAAGCCAACTACCTGCAGAACACCGATAACAACGGGTGTACACCAGGAGGCGAGGGCGGCACGGTTGTCGACGTTCTTCATGCCACCAAAGTTTCAAGCTGCCCGTGGTGTGATGGCAACCCCATCTATCCCTTGGTCGGCGGCAAGGTAGAGCCTGTTTCCACCGGCATGAGTGTCGGGGGGCAAACGCTGGTGTTTACCTATAGCAGCGCCAAGCAGGCAGCGGCGATTGCCGCAGGTAAAACCGCCAGGACCTTCGGCAACATGCCCGCGCTCGGTGGTTTGTGGGAAAGCAATTTGCACCGCAATTTGGTGATGGGGACCGGTGGTTTCGGTGCCACTTTGTACCGAGGCAACGGCCAGACCGTGAGCTTTCGGTATTCAGCGGGCGCCTACATCGCGGATGCGGATGTGAACGGCAGCTTTACGGCCGTCGCCGGCGGTTATCGCTATGTCGATGCCAAGGCTCGCACCATTGAAACCTACAATGCCACAGGCCGGCTCACAGGCTGGGCCGACACGGCGGGCAACACGCTCACCTTCAGCTACAGCACCGGGGCTGGTACTGGCATACCGGCTGCTGGTTACCTGCAAAAAATCACCGACAACAACGGCCGTGTCCTGAGCTTCGCCTATACGCTGCCCGCCGGTGGGGTCGCCTCCACTGATGGACTGATCTCCAGCGTCAGCGATTCCGCGGGGCGCACGATGGGCGTTGGTTTTGATACCAGTGGCAACCTGACGCAGCTCACTTGGCCGGATACCAAGATACGGCAGTTTGTTTATGAGAACGCATCTTTGCCCTGGGCCCTCACCGGCGTGGTCGATGAGCGGGGCATTCGCTATTCGACATTTGCCTATGACGCGGGTGGCCGCGCGGTGTCGACCGAACATGCCGGCGGCGTTCAAAAATTCTCGGTAAGCTACGCTACGCCGCCACAGGTCGCAGTGACGCAGACCTATGACCCCGCCACCCAGCTCACCACTCGTACTCATGACTGGCAGGCTCCGGTCGGCGTACAGCTCACAAAGCCCAACGGTGAAACCACCAACGCCGGCATTAGCACCGTATTGGGATACCCACTGCCGGCGGGTTTCTCGCAACCGGCCGGTTCCGGCTCCACGGCATCCAGCAGCGCTTCTACTTTCGATGCCAGCGGCAACCTGACGTCCACCGACGATTTCGGCGGCCGGCGCACCTGCTATGCCTATGACGGCAGCAACCGCGAGACAGTGCGGGTTGAGGGCCTGGCTACCACGGTAGCCTGCTCCAGCGTTCTTCCCGGCAGCTCCACCTTGCCCACCGGAAGTCGCAGGATCGAAACCAGCTGGCACGCGGACTGGCGGTTGCCCACCAAGGTGAGTGAACCCCTTCTGAATACCAGTACCGTTTACCACGGCCAGCCTGATCCTTTCAACAGCAACGCCGTGGCCAATTGCACCCCAGCGCCAGTTTTGCCCAATGGCAAGGCCTTGCCTGTGATGTGCAAACAGGTCGTGCGGGCGACCACGGACACCGATGGTGCGCTGGGCTTCGCCGCCGCGGTCGATGCTGGCATTCCGTCGCGGGTCTCGAGCTTTACCTATGATGCCGCTGGGCGCATGCTCACCAGCACCGATCCTCTGAGCCGGGTGATGACCTATGTCTATTACGACGACACCAATCTTCCGGGCAATGCTCCGGCGGACCCGAGCATGGCGTCGGTCAGCTTGCTCTTGCATGGCGATGGCGCCAACGGATCAACCACCATCACAGACAGCAGCCTGAGTCCTAAAAGCGTGACCGTTGTCGGCGGAGCAAAAATCAGTACTGCACAGGGAAAGTTTGGCGGTTCCTCCTTGTTTTTTGACGGAGTGGATGCATCCAATACCGCGCTCACGGTGGCCGACAGCCCCGACTTTCATTTTCCGGGAGCCTACACCATTGAGTTCTGGATCAGGCCGTCAAGCTTTAAGGCCGTCAATACCTGGCTTTATCTGCAAGCGGATCAAATCGGAACACCCGCACCGATCCGGATCGACCTTACTGCATCATCGGGTCTTATCAGCGTTTTCGGTTCTTCGAATAACACGTCCTGGTTATTTACAAGCGGACTTACAAGTACGACTGCACTGCCGCTCGGCACCTGGAGCCATGTTGCATTGGCCGATGACGGTGTAACCGCACGGCTATTCGTCAATGGTGTGCTGCAGGCCTCGCGTGCCACTTGGCCCAAGACGGATTCCGCCAACCTGCTTCGCATAGGGGGAGCCTATACAGGCGGTGATCGTGAGTTCGATGGCTATATGGACGATATCCGCGTGACCAAGGGCGTGGCTCGATATACCGCCAGCTTCGCGCCACCCGTTCAGGCTTTCCCCAACAGTGTGACTGCCAGCGTAAATCCGAATGCGGTGGGCCACAATGCTGGCGACCTTAAAAGCGTTGCCAATGCGGCAGGCCATGTAACGCAATTCACCCTGTACGACGCGGCAGGCCGCGTGCGCCAGATGGTGGACCCCAAGGGCGTGGTCACCGACATGGTCTACACCCCGCGTGGCTGGACCAGCAGCGTGACGGTCACGCCCCCAGGCGGCACGGCCCGAACCACTACCTACACCTACGACAACGCAGGCCAGATGACAGGCGCCACCCTGCCCGACGGCACCACCCTGGGCTACAGCTACGACGCCGCGCATCGCCTGACCGGCGTCACGGACGCCAAAGGCAACACCGTCACCTACACCCTCGACAACATGGGCAACCGCACGGGCGAGCAGGTCAAGGACGCGTCGAACACCCTGCAAAGAAACATCACCCGCGTCTATGACGCATTGAACCGGGTCCAACAAGTCACGGGAGCCAGCAATTGAAATCAGCACAACAAATCCGCCGCCTCGGCTTTACTTTCGCGACCTGGCTCTGCGGCCTGGTCTTGCTGGCCTGCATGGCGCCGGCCGGTGCAGCGACGACCACCGCCAGCCCGCGCCTGGACTATTGCTGGAGCAATGGGGGCTCGGTGGGAAACAGCGCAGCCGAGGTCTATGGTGACTACCATCTGGACGGCAACTGCTTCGTGACGGTCAATGACTTCTACGACGCGATGGTGACTACCATCAATACCTACTACAGCGCAGCTTACCCGTCCGGAAGAACCGGTCGCTGCGATTTCGGCTCGTGCTACGACGCCACTTTTGTGACCTACTCCACGTTTGCCAAACAGGCTTACAACGACCTGTCCGGCCAGGGGCAATACAACAATTGCGTGGAGCCTTCAAGCCCGGAGGCGGTCAACGGCCATGCTTATTGCGGACTGAAGAGAACAGACACCACCACCTGGAGCTGCAATGTCGCTTCATGCCAGGGCTGGGATGGTGTCGTGCAGGTGACCGAGAACAAGGACATGGGTTTACATGCCTTCAGGGCCTATTCCTGCCAGGACTCCCGCCTGATCAAAACCGGCACGAACAAGACGGCGGGCGCCTGCGCCAACATCATCGACATTTATTCGGGATTGCAAGAGTGCCCCACCTGTCTCGGCAAGCTCAGCGGAGGAGCCTCGATCTACCCCATGACGGGCGCCAAGACGGAAGTCGTCCCGACCGATCTGAGCATAGGCGGGCAATCGCTGTACCTCACGTATGACACACAACGCCAGATGGTGGCCAAAGCCGACGGGCTGACGTCCGCGGCCCAGCTGAAAGACCTGCCTTCGTTCGGCCCCTTGTGGAGCAGCAGCTTTCACAAGCGCCTGAACGTCAAAGTGGGCGGGGCGGGCTTTGATGCCTACCGCGGCAGCGGCCGCATCACCAGCTTCGGCCAGAACATATCGGGCAGCTATGTGCCCAATGCGGGCATCAATGACACCTTGACCGTGGTTTCCGGCAGCTACCGGTTTGTTGATTCGGCGTCGGGCGTGCTCGAAACCTACAACAGCGCCGGCCAGCTCACCTCGTCCGCCGACAAGAAGGGCAACACCCTCACCTATACCTACAGCACGGCGGCAGGCGCTGCCGCACCGGCGGCCGGCTACCTGACCCAGGTGACGGACAACATGGGCCGCTCCATCAGTTTCACGTATATCTTGCCTGTGGGCGGTACCGCCGCCTCCGACGGCCTGGTCTCCACCATCACCGCCCCTGACGGCCGCACCATCACCGCTGCTTACGATGGCGCGAAGAACCTCACCGGCCTGACCTGGCAGGACGGCAAGGTCAGAACCTTCCAGTATGAGAACACAGGCTTGCCCTGGGCCCTGACCGGCAAGACCGACGAGAACAATGTGCGCCTGGCCACCTGGGGCTATGACACGGCAGGCCGTGCCATCTCCAGCGATACCGCCCTGGGCACCGACCACTACAGCGCCACCTACACCACGCCGCCGCAGGCCGTCGTCACCGAAACCCTGGTATCGGGCACCTACTACCGCAACCACACGTGGCAGGCGCCCACCGGCTTGCAAGTCACTGATGCCACCGGCACCACCTCGACGACCGATGTCGTGATGCCCAATGGCTATCCCATCCTGGCGGGCATCACCCAGCCCGCCGGCTCGGGCTCGCCGGCGGCCAGCAATGCCTCGACCTATGACGCCAGCGGCAACCTGCTGTCGCATGACAACTTCAAGGGCGAGCGCACTTGCTACGCCTATGACGGCAAGAACCAGCAGGTCACGCGCGTTGAAGGCCTGGCCAACACCGTGAATTGCGCCACCGTGCTGCCGACCACGGCCGCCTTGCCAACCGGCGCGCGAAAATACACGACGACCTGGGACGCCAATTGGCGCGTGCCCAAGCAGACCACCCAGCCGGGCTCGGTCACCACTCTGGTCTACCACGGCCAACCCGACCCCAAGAACGGCAACACGGCGGCCAATTGCTCGACGGCCACCGCCCTGGCCAATGGCGTGCCCTTGAATCTGCTGTGCAAATCGGTGACCGAGATGGCCAGCGGCGCTTACTTTGACAACCCGTCGGCCTCCGGCGGCGACGCCTTGATCGACAAGGTGGTGTTGCTGCTGCACGGCGAAGACGGCAATGGCTCACCCGTGGTCGCGGACAGCAGTACTTACCGGAAAAGCCAGACCAGCAAATGGGGCTATGCCTCTGCCACGGCAGCCCAGAGCAAGTTCGGTACGGGCTCCCTCAACCTCGACAGCACGACCAGCGGAGGCGCTTTCGGCTTTGGTCCCGACAACAACTTCAAGATTACCGGTGACTTCACCATTGAGACGTTTGTGAAGCTCAACGCCCAGGCCAATCCAGCCCGGACCATCATCGGCTGGGGCGGAGATCCCTGGTCGTCCGAAGCCACCGGCGCTATTGCCGTGGACGGGTCAGGGAATCTTTATGCGACTTGGGCGGGCGGAGGCACTATTAACGGCCCCGCCATTTCGGCCGGCGTCTGGCACCACGTGGCGCTGAGCCGCAGCAACGGCACCTGGGTCTTGCACCTGAACGGGGTGCAGGCCGGCTCTACCGTAGTTTCCACCAACTCGGCTGCATTTAACTATGGGCGTTTTGAACTCGGACGCTCCACCTATATGACCTACGGAAGCATGAATGGCTATCTCGATGAGGTCCGGATCACCAATGGCGTGGCCCGTTATAGCGCCGCTTTCACCCCACCTACTCAGCAGCTTGGCGATCCTTTGGACCTCAATCCGGCCCAACCCAAGGTCGCGGATTCCCAATATGCGAAAAACATAGTGCTGTTACATGGGGACGGCGCCAATGGCTCCAAGGTCATTGTGGACAGCAGCCCGCTGGCGGCTACCGGCACGCTGAATGGCAATGCAGAGATCAGCACTGCGGAGAGCAAATTTGGGGGATCGTCCTTCTACATCCCCGGCGCAACCAACTACAGCAATTTCGGAAGGGTGAACGGCGACTTCGCTCTTCCCGGGGACTTCACGGTGGAGTTCTGGATGAAGCCCGCCAGCACAACGGCCGCTGTGATCGCGATGCGCTTGGGCGGCGGCGGGGGGCCGGCTTATGACTTCTACTTTGCGAATGATCTTTTTGTGCTGCAGGACAGCACTGGACCGAACTGCGTGTTCAACACCGGACTCACCGGCTTGGCCAATGCCTGGACCCATGTGGCTTTTGTGAGGATGAGCGGCACCATTTATTCCTATATCAATGGCAAAGCCTATGGAAATTGCGCCTGGACCGGTACCCTTGGCAATGCCAACGGCTTTGCAATTTTTGGCTACAACAACACCTCCAATGCGGTTTACTACGACGATATCCGCATCACCAAAGGACAAGCCCGCTACACGGCCGCATTTACTCCCTCGGCCTACCCCGCACCCAATGTAGCCACCGTGCCGGTCGACGCCTCCGTCGTCACCACCCAGTACACCTACGACGCCGCCGGCCGCGTGCTGACCGCCAAGGACACGCTGAACCGCACCACGACGTACGCCTACTACACGGCAGCCGCCTTCAGCGGCACGGCGCCCAATGAGACCGGCCATGCGGCCGGCGACCTGCAGACCGTCACCAATGCGGCTGGCCATGTCACGCAGTTCACGCTGTACGACAGGGCAGGCCGCGTGCGCCAGATGGTGGACCCCAAAGGCGTGGTGACTGACATCGTCTACACCCCACGCGGCTGGACCAGCAGCGTGACGGTGACCCCACCCAGCGCCACCGCCCGCACAACGAGCTACACCTACGACAACGCAGGCCAGATGACAGGCGCCACCCTGCCCGACGGCACAACCCTGGGCTACAGCTACGACGCGGCCCATCGCCTCACTGGCGTGACGGATGCCAAAGGCAACACCGTCACCTACACGCTGGACAACATGGGCAACCGCACGGGCGAGCAGGTCAAGGACGCGTCGAACACTTTGCAAAGAAACATTACCCGCGTCTATGACGCACTGAACCGAGTCCAACAAGTCACGGGAGCAAGCAATTGAAAACCACAGCACACAAATTGATGAGCAAGACTTCCAGCGGCATGTTCAAAACCCCCGCCATAGCGCTGCTGTGCAGCCTGGGCTCGCTCATGTTCGCCATGCAGGCGCAGGCCCAGTCCATGACCTGGCAGTACGGCTACGACGCCATGGGCCGGCCCACCACGGTGGTGGACCCCAACGGCCAGACCAGCTACACCTACTACGACAGCCTGGGCCGCCCCATCCAGACCCAGCAGCCGGCCAACACCGGCAGCAGCAGCCCGACTGTCACCGGCTTTAGCTACAACGCCGCAGACGGCCTGACCCAGGTCACCGACCCGCGCAACCTGGCCACCACCTACAGCCCGAATGGCCTGGGTGATGTCACCGGCCAGACCAGCCCCGACACGGGAGCCAGTCAGTACACCTATGACGCCAAAGGCAATGTGCTCAGCAAAACCGACGCCCGCGGCAAGCTGACCCAGTACACCTACGACAACCTTGATCGCCTTAAAACCATCAGCTATGCCACGGGAACGGGAACTGTCTTTGAATACGACGGCGGAGCGACCCCGACACCCGCCGTCATCGGCGAACTGACCAAGATCACCGACGCCAGCGGCCAGGTGACGTACAGCTACGACAGCATGGGCCGCAAGACCGGCAAAACCCAGGTCACGGGCGCCAAGACTTTCACGGTGGGCTACACCTGGGGTGACACGGGGAGCGCACTCGACAAGCTGACCGCCATCACGTACCCCAGCGGAGCCCGGGTCAACTACAGCTATGACGGCTATGGCGATGTCTCCGGCATCACCGTCAACCCACCGAACACCAACGGCGTGGGTACCAACACTGGCAGCACCCTGCCCATGCTCAGCGCCATTACCCGCAATGCCGAAAGCAAGCTGACCGGCTGGACCTGGGCCAGCGGCAAGGCCCAGTCGATTGCTTACGACGCAAATGGCCAGATCAGCGCTTACAACCTGGGTGATTCAACAGGAACAGGCTCCGCAGCCGGCATCCGCCGCACAGTCGGCCGGGACAACGCCGGTCGTATCACGGCTTATACCCACACCAACAGCGGAACATCCGTTTCAGCCTCAGACCAGGGCTTTGGCTATGACAACCTGAACCGCCTGGTCAGTGCGACCCTGGGTGCGACCACCACCAGCTACAGCTACGACGCCACGGGCAACCGAAGCACCAAGGTGATCGGCGCCACGACCTACACCAACACCATCGCGACCACCAGCAACAAGCTGACCCAGACCCAGGATGTGGGCGGCACAGCGACCATACAGCACGATACGGCCGGCAACATCACGAGTGACGGCACCAATACCTTTACCTACAGCGACCGTGGGCGTATGGCCACGATGACCAATGCCGGTGGTACCGTCACTTACAGCTATAACGCGCTGGAAATGCGTGTTGGAAAGACTGGACCGACGGCACTTGTTCCAACCGGTGCGGCTTACTATGTCTATGACGAAGAAGGCAAGCTGCTGGGTGAATACGACGCCAATGGCGTTCCGCTCTACGAAACCATCTATCTGGGCGCCCCGGTTGGCGTGATCAAGCAAACGGGGATGGCAGGCGCCAGCAACATCGCAATCAGCCTGTACAACGTCTCTACCGACCAAGTCGGTGCGCCTCGCGTCATCACGCGGCAGAGTGACGAGGCTATCGTCTGGCGTTGGGATTCGGCTGAAGCCTTTGGGGCTACGGCGCCGGACCAGAACCCTAGCAGCCTTGGTATCTTCAGCTTTAATCAGCGATTCCCCGGTCAAGTGTTTGATGCCGAGAGTGGGCTGTTCCAGAACTGGAACCGGGAATACAACTCGCGCATCGGGCGCTATATGCAGAGTGACCCGATTGGGCTCGAGGGCGGAATTAATACTTTTGCTTATGTGGCTGGGAATCCTTTAGCGTACGTCGATCCAAATGGGTTGAATCCCTTACTTTTATTACTTGGTTTTGGGTTTATTGCGACTGAGATTGCCACTAGCGATGTGCCGTTAGTGGGTGGCGGTGCCATACGTGCGGGCGCTAGAAGCGCGGAGATGTGCGTTGCGAAGTACGAAGTGGGTGTATTCAACAAACTGAAAAGCAGATCGGTTGCAGGCGATAAATTGGATATACACCACGCTGTACAAAAGCACCCCGCTGGTCAGGTAATTCCAGGATATGACCCTTTAAAAGCACCTTCAATAGCCATTCCTGCAGCAGAGCATCGACTGATTCCGACTTTAGGGGGAGAGTTTTCTGGCTCTGCTAGAAACCTTTTGGCCAAAGACATCAAAGACCTGCGAAATTACACGGGTGCTCCAAATGCGTCTTTGCAAGAGTTGGTTAGACTGAATAAATTAATGTTTCCAGAAGCATTGGCAAAGTAATTATGAATAGTCAAAAATTTGTACAAGCGATAAAGCTCGTCGTCAGAGACGCAGCTGTCGAGGATACGATCTTGACAGCTGAAAGTCCGCCAGGACGCAAGGTTCCTGTTGAATTGAAGGCTCGAGCGGAATGGCTGAAGTCTCTGCCTATTGAGCAAAAAGATTTTGTTCATTCGTTAGTCAAGGATGCTGTTGATAACGCTGTGTTTGGCTTTTTTTGTGTTATTGACGGAGTAAGGGCGATCGAGGATGACCCCGACAAGGGAGATATCGAGCTTCGCTATGTCAAGGATGATGTGGCGATACTTAGTCCAACCGAAGGCGCCATGCTTCACGATATCTATAACAGCCAACCATAGAGAAAGCGATGTCGCGAAGAGCCAACCATCGTGAAAAGTTGTGGATTTTCGTGCGAGATTGACCCGTCTTTCCACTCATCGGTTGATCCGATGAACGCCTCCGAATACGCCAAATTATCGAGATCTTGGCGAGGCCTACGTGGGTCGGCGCTCGATGGAAAAGTGGATCAAAACTGCCACGGAACTGCACAGCGAAATGCTTCGAAGATTGTTGGCGTGTTCTTAGCTCTTTTTTCTGGATCAAGCTGCATTGCCACGCAAGCTGAGATAAAAGCTTGTTTAGCCGGATTTTGCGTGGGTGATGTGCATGCGACCGAGAAGGCTATTGCGAAAAAGCTTGGGGTTGGGGTGCGCGTTCATCGACCAGATGATGTCGGTGTATCGCGATGCTATTTTGACCCTGCGTCTAAGCTATGGGTGGACTTCACGTTCGCGGGGAAAGAAGAATCTAGAGGTAGAGAACTTCGAAGCATCATGCTGTCGGAGCAACAGCTATGCGACTCTTTGAAAGCCTCCCTCAAAGTTGATATTGGACGCCAACTTACTGGCATTTCCATAGCAATGACCGAGGAAGATGTGTTGTCCGTGCTTGGTCAACCTGCGCGCATTGATGATGCCAAAGAGCGGGAGGAGCGGAAGCCTGCAGTGGCCGATACACGTTATTCAATGAAATTTGGTGATCGTGTGTATGTCTATGAAAAGCCTGCCGAACTGGGATTTACCTTTGTCTTTTTTAAGAATGGTCGGGTTAGAACAGTTTGGCATTCGAGGTCGGAGTGAAACGGATTGTGCATTTCCACAGCAGGTTGATCCACTTTTTCATCGAGCGCTGACCCACGTAAGCTTCGCAAAGGTTTCGATGATTGGACGTATTTGGAAGCGTCCATTGGATCAACCGAGGAGTGGAAAGATGGGCCAATCTCGCACGTAAATTCACACTCAACGAACCCCGATTCTCGGGCGGAAGCTGGATTGATGGGGAGTTATATGCTCTACGATCGAACGTACATGCAAGAACATCTTGCAAGATTTGTACGCCCGAAGAGCCGAACTTTGGAGCGTTCACTTCTTTCTGTATTAGATGCTCTTTCTTCTGGCACTGAAGTCTCGCGAAAAGATCTGGATGCTACGGCGCAAGGCGCGTCGGACAAGCGCCAAAACATATACCATGCGAGCACCGAGGTCCTGGGCGAGATTGCCGAAAAGGACGAAAGAGCAATGCTGTTGATAAGGGAGATGTCGGACGCGAAGCTGGCTCATATTCGACACAACGCGCTTCTGTGTCTAAATTCAGAAATTCCAACTCATGAGTCCGTCTCAATTATTCGAAAGAGTCTCGCAGATAAGAGCTCCCGAGTGCGGACCAAGGCCGCTGACTGGGCGGGTCGCCTGGATCTAAGGATACTCGTACCAGATTTGAAGGCAGCGCTTCGTATTGAGGATGACGAAGAGGTGGCCGATGAACTTCGTTACTCGCTACGCGAGTTGACGAAGAAGAGTAAGTCCAACAACTGAGGCATCGCGGTGATGGTCGTTTGCTGCCTTGATCATGGCTAATCAACGTATTGAGTTGCATGAAGCAATTGAGACTTCCCGGGGTGGAGCCGCCGGAGTATGTGAGTATTCTGCATCCCTCAGCGAGCTAACTATCCGCGTTACCTGGAAAAGTAATACGGAAAATATGCACTTCGTCTGCAATGGTTGTACACGCATCGAAGCCTCGGCTGCGTGGGGTCCAGTGGACTTTGAGATTCAGGAGTTTGAAAGTGATCGGTTGGTATTGAGCGATCGCAAAGCCAAGTTCTTTGTAGAGTGCGGATCGATACGCGCATTTCGAAATGTGCCGCCTCTATTCGATGAAACTTTTGACAGATAGTTGGTGAAGGCCGCGCTACCTGCAGCAGGGGATCTTGAGTCCCCTGCGCCCAACTTTCAATAAGCCCCAGGCACAAAAATCTCGGTATCCATTGCCTTAATATCCGTACGCCCACAAAACGCCATCAACGCTTTATTGAAGGCGGCACTGTTACTGGTCTTCCTGATCAACGAGTTCCGAAAGTGCCTTGATATGAATTTGATGCCTATTCCATTTTCGTTTATTCGGGAACGTGCTTCGCTGTCATGGCGTGAGGCCCTTTGGGGATACGAACACCAAATGATTGGTTGGTCGGATGTCGTTGGGCTGGCGAAAAATCGGCTTCGTTCGGACTCAGATGTACGTGAGATTGAATTATCTTGCTTGGACAAGTCGGAGACATCCCGCGTTGGTGAATTACTCAGGGAACTTGCTGCTTCTGAGCCGGAGAAGTCGGGATTGACGTCGGTTAAAAAATGGCTCTACCTGATGCTTGCGTGGACATTGGATAACAAGGATCGGATTGATGATCCTTTAGGCGAGGTCGAAACGATTTATGCTGACTTTGATTATCCGGGCGAGATCGAGAATTTCGTGCGGTATGTGCCGGTAACAGATGGTTATGATCCAAGCCTTCATAGCAAAGAAGACAATGAAAATCGATTGTTTGAGAACTGGAAAAAATACTTGGATGTTGCTCAGAATGAAATAGGAATCTCTTAAAAAAACTCTCCCACCCGCCTGCGGTGGGTAGCTGTTAAAAGGGCCGCGATTGCGGCCCTTGGTTTATCGGCTTGTGCCGTTCCACGGCGGTTTGATCCACTTTTCCAGCGAACACGTGGTCCACGTAGGCCTCGCCAAGTTCTCGAAGATAGGGCATATCGGAGGAGTTCATTGGATCAACCGATGAGTGGAAAGACGGGTCAATCTCACACGGAAATCCACACCTACTACCGCTGTTGGGTCGTAGATGACAACCTCGGTAGAGCGACCCTCTTCTACTCCTCCATAGCGAAAACCAGAAATGCGGCTCTTCGAAGCCTGAAGGCCCAACTTGGCGTTTAGAGCGGGGTTTGTTTGGCCGTCGGATAAAGCAGCAATGTGCTTAATTTGACGGTAGGTGTGAATACACCCATGAAGTCGGCTGGTACCACCAACAGGAATCGAACCTGTATCTAGCGCTTAGGAGGCACTCGTTCTATCCATTGAACTATGGCGGCACTTCTCTGGGAGAAGCCGTGATTGTATTCGGTGGCGGGGGCCTGCCTCGCATGGTCCGAAAAAGCCTCAGTCATAGGGTACGGTAAAGATCAAATCCACCGCACTCTGCTGCCCAGCCTGGGCACGCACCGTGAAGCGTTGCGAGAGGTCGTAAAACACATACAGCGTACCGAGCGCGCCGGAGATGGTGCGTTCATAGGCCGCGTAAAAATTGCGCGAAAAGCGTTTGCCCAGGGTGAGGGCGCTTTCCGTGGTGCTGCCGTCGGTGTTGTTCGATGCACCTCGGTAAGACAGCTCATCAAGCCCCAGCGAGGCGGCCAGGCCGCCTGACATGCCTTTGCCGCTTTTGCTGCCGAGCAGGGCCAGGGCGGCCTGCTGCAGCATGGCGGCTTCGGCGCCGCCGGAGGCGGATGAGCGGCCCACCACCAGCCAGGAGAGTTTTTCGGCGTCGGGCAGTTCGGGCTGGGCGTAGAGGCGTACGCGGGGCAGCAGGGCGGTGCCGGTGATCTGTACGCCTACGCGCTGGGTGAGGTTGGGGCGTATGGCGAGGATGTCGAGCGTGGGGTTGTCGATGGCGCCGGTGAAGCGCAGCATGCCTTGCTCGACGTCCAGGCGCTGGCCGTAGGCGCGGTACTGGCCGCCGGCAGTGTTGATGGTGCCGTTGAGCCTGGGGTCGCGCAGGGAATCGCCGCTCAGGGCGAGTGTGCCGCGCACGCGGGTGTCTATGCCTTTGCCCTGGATGCGGAAGTCGCGGCCCAGGTCGAGCTCGACGGCGAGCTTGACGGGGCGGGCGTCGCGGTCGGTTGTTTCTGCGCCGGTTTGCGCGGGCGCTTTCTGGCCGGCGGCCGTGCCGCGGGTGCTGCGCACCACCACGTCGTCGCCGAGCTGGGGTGTGCCTTCGTCGGGCAGGATGATGCGGGCCTGGTCGACCAGCAGCTTGCCGGTAAGTTCGCTCTGCTGGCCTTTGAGGCCGGCCTGGATTTCGCCGGAGACGGTGATCTGCCGGTCGGTGCGTATGCTGGCGCGCAGGTGTTCAATTTTGGCGTTGAGTTGCACCTGGGGTTTGCCGTCGACCCAGCCGGCTTCGCCCTGAGCCGTTAGGATGCCGCCGGTGCCTTTGTCGCCTGCGCCTTGCAGCGTGAATTCGTTGATGCGCATGCGGGTGCCGTCGAGTTTGGCTCGCAGCCGGCCGTTGCCGAACTCGATGCCGTCGACGACGGAGCGCAGGGCCAGGTCGTCGGCCTGCAGGTCGCCGGCCAGCTGGGGCGCGGCGCGCGTGCCGCTGATGGCGACGTTGGCGCCCAGCGAGCCGCGCAGCCGCCAGCCGGGCGGCGCGAGCACCGACCACACGCCTATGCGCGGCAACTGCGCGCGCAGCTGGCCGGCCAGGGGCGCATTGGCGGGCCAGAGCCAGCCGCCGCCGGCCGTGGCGGGCGCGCGCGCCAGGCGGGTGCGCAGCTGGCCTTCGGCCGTGCCGGCGCGCTCGCTGTCCCAGCGCAGGGCCAGGGTGAGGGCCTCGCCTTCGCTTTGCAGCGAGAGCCGCGCTTCCTTGACGCCGGCCGCGACGCGCGCCGAGGTGCCTTGCGCGGTTTCGGCCTGCACGGTGATGTCGCCGCTGGCGCGCGAGAGGCCGGCCTTGAGGCGCAGCGTGTCGCCGAGCACGGCGTCCCAGTCGCCGTCAAGCAGCAGGGTGCCGCCCAGGCCGGTGCCGGCCATTTGTGGACCGGCGAAGAGTTCTATCCAGGCCAGGGGCAGGCCGCTGAGCTTGCCGGCGGTGACGAGCTCGCGGCCGGGCCGCCAGCGCAGCGGCTGCCAGGCCAGCGTGGCTTGTGAGGCCGTGATGGTGGATGAAGGGGGCGCTATCAGCAGTGCTTCGCCGGCGCCGCTTTCGAGCATGCCGCCGTTGCGTGCGGGCGTCCATTTGAGCGGCACGGCCGCGCGGGTTTTGAGCTGCCAGGCGCCGGTGCCGAGTGCAGGGTCTTGCACGCTGAGGCTCAGTTGCTGGAGCAGGCCTTGCCAGGGGGATTCGGCGAAGGGCGTGTTGCGTGCCGCATTGCCGCGCCCGCCCTGGGCTGCGAGCTGCAGCGTGTAGCGGCGCGCGCCGGCTTCGACGCGGCCCTGGGTGTTGAGCTGGGCCTGGCTCAAGCGGCCAGAGAGCGTGGCCTGGAAGGCGCGGACCTTGATGAGGCTGGCATCCGTGGTGGGCGATGCGCTGGTTGCGGCAGGTGTTGAGGCGGGCGTTGAAGCCGCCATGCGCCAGTCCAGCGAGGGGATATCCAACTGCGCCTGCAGGGCCGGGTCTTGCCAGCCGCCTTGCCAGCCGGCCTGCAGCACGGCGCTGCCGCTCGCCGAGGCGGACTTGAGCGAGTCGGGCATGCCGGGCAGTTTTTCCAGCCAGCGCAGGGCCTGCGCCATGTCGCGGCCGCGCAGGCTGAGTTCGCCCTTGCCGCTGGCGGGGCGCAGCTCGCCTTCGACTTGCGCGTCCAGCCCGGGCGCGGTGAGTGTGAGCTTGCCTTTGCCGCCTTGCGCGGCGGGCTGGGCTTCAAGCTTGCCGCTCAATTCGGCGTCGTCGCTGCGCACGCGCAGGGCCGAGAGCAGCAGGGTGCCGCCGGCTTGCTGGGCGTTCCAGCTGCCGGTGGCGCTGGCATCGCGCAGGCGCAGCGCGCCCAGGGGATTGTTCTTCGCGCTGGCTGCATCGCTGCGCGCGGCCTGCAGGTTCGCGTCAAATGCGATGGCCGGGCCCTCGTTGCGCACTTGCGCCTTGCCGTCCAGCGGCAGCGGCGCGAGCTGGCTGTGCAAGAGGGCAGGGTTGATTTGCTGCAGGCTGGCTTGCAGTTTCCACGCGGGGGCTTTGGCGCCGGCCGGGCCGGAGGGCGCATCGGCCCATTCGCCGCTGGCCAGCAGCTCGCCGCCGCCCAGCCTGGCCTTGAGCGTGCGCACCAGGGCTGCGCCGCCGCGCCATTCGCCGTGCGCTTCGACGCGCTCCAGCGGCAGCTTGTGCTGGTCCCAGGGGCCGGGCTGGCTGTTGGCGAGTTGGAGTTGCAGGCCCCAGGCGGAAGTGGAGGGTGCAGGTGATGCGGCGGTGCTGTCCGCCGGCCGCACGCTGGCGCTGCCGGTCAGCTGGGTCTGCGGGCCCTGGGGCCAGAAGGCGGCGAGATCGAGGTCGCGAAAAGTCGCATCGGCCTGCGGCAGCGGCTGCGCGGCCCAGGGCATGACGCGGGCCGTGGCATTGGCCTGGGGCTGTGCCTGGGCTTTTTGCGCGGGGGCGTTTTGCTGTTGTTCCATTTGCAGCTCGGCCTTGAGCAGCAACTCGGCCAGCGGGCCCTTGGCGGTGGCCTTGAAGGCCAGCGGCACGGTGGTCTTTCCTCCAGGCAAGGGCGCATCGAGCGCACCGTTGAGGCTGGCGTCAAGTTGCAGTGCACCGCGCGCGGCCAGCGAGGCCTTGCCGCTGTAGCGGCCTTGCGCGACCTGCGCGCTGAGCAGTTCAAGCTGGTGCGAGAAACCATTGAAGGCGTAGTTGGCTGCGATGCCGGATGCGGAAAATTCCGCGCCGCCGTGCCACTGGAACTGGCCGACGGAGAAGCCCTCAAGCAGCACCGGCAGCGGCAAGCCGAGTGCCGAAGGCGGCACGGACGGTGTGGTGGAGGGCGGGCGCTGGTCGTCCACCCGCACGCTGGCGGCGGCCAGGCGATTGACCTTGAGCGTGCCGTGCAGCAGCGACCAGGGTTGCCAGGCCAGGGTGAGCTCGCGCACGTCCACGCGCAGGCCGTCCTGCTGCCAGACGAGTTGCTCCACACGCCCGCCTTCGCGCAAGGAGCCTGTGACGCCTTCGGCGCTGAGCGGCTGCGAACGGGCGATCCAGCCCAGCGCGGTGGCCAGCGAGCCGTCGGTGCCGGCCCACCACCAGGCGCCGCCTGTGGCAGCGACGGCCAGCGCGATGGCACCGCCCGCAGCCCAGGCGGTGGTGCGCAGCCAGCGCCGCGGCGGGCGCGCCGGCGGGGACGGCCGGGATGGCGTGGGCGGAAGGTCGGGTGTTTCCATCAGAAAACGAAAATCAGAAAACAAAACCCACGCTGACATGCAGGCGCAGCTGCTTGGCCTTGACGCCATAAGCCACGTCCATCTGCAGCGGGCCTATGGGGCTTCTCCAGCGCACGCCGGTGCCTATGCCGACGGAGGGCTTCATGTCCTTGGGAGTGTCGGCCACGGCGCCGGCGTCGATGAAAAAGGTGTTTTCCCATTCGCTGGGCCGGCCGTCGCGCAGCATGGGTCGCTGGTATTCGACGCTGCCCACGGCCATGTAGCGGCCTGGGCCGGTGACGCCGTTGGGGAGCTTGATGCCGATGTCGCGGTAGCCGTAGCCGCGCACGGTGGTGTCGCCGCCGGTGCGAAACAGCAGGGTGCCGGGGATGCGGGCCGAGTCCTTGGCGATGACCGCGCCGCCTTCGGCGCGCATGGCGATGCGGCCGCGCTCCAGCGGCACAATGCCCAGCCAGCGGCCGACGGCGCGGCCCAGGGGCAGGTGCTGCGATCCCATGGTGCTGCCGCCGCCGAGCTCAAAGCCCAGGCCGTAGCCTTTGCTCGGGAAGGGCAGGCTGTCGAAATAGCGGCCCGTCCAGACATAGTTGGCCGTGAGGGCCGAGCCGTCGCCGATGTCGGCGGCCGAGCTATTGAGCTGGCCGCTGCCGCCCACACTGGCCCTGTCGTACTGCAAATACATATTGCGGTCTATGCGCTCGCCGGCCTGGGTGCGGCCGAAGCGCAGGCGGCTGGAGCGCGTGATGAGGTCGTCATCGTCGGCGCGCTCGGCGCGCGCCAATGCCACCCAGCGCCAGCTGGATTCATCAGGGATGGAAGTCCATTCGGTCTGCGCGTAAGGCGATTTCTTTTCGGCCTGCAGCTTGGTGACGGCGCGCCAGTTGGTGCCGGGCACGCGCAGATGCGTGTGCTCGACGGAGGCGCGCGGGCCGCTGTCGGTGGTGACGCCCACGCCCAGGATGATTTTTTGCAGCTTGGCCTCGCGCACCTGCACCTGCACGGGCGCGGCCTGTGGGTCGCTTTCGGGATCGACAAAGATATAGGCCGAATCGAAATAGCCGCTGGAGGCCAGGCGCTGCTGCGCCTCGGCCAGCCGGTTCTGGTCATAGGGCGTGCCGGGAGTGAGGCGCGCCAGGCGCGGCACCAGCACCGGGTCGTAGCGCTCCACGCCGCTGACCTGCAGCGGGCCCAGGCGATACAGCGGGCCGGAGTCCAGCCTGAGGCTGAGCGCGGCGCTGTGCTCGGGCGCGTCAACGTCGGCCAGGCTGCCGGCGAGCTTGCCGGCCGGGTAGCGGCGGGCCACCAGCTCGCGCAGGGCCTGCGTCTTGGCGCCGTCCCAGGCGTCCTGCGTGAAGCGCTGGCCCACGGGCAGGCGCCAGTCGCGCTCGATCTCGGCGCGCTGGGCCTTGGCGTCGGTATCGGGCGATGTGGCGATGTCGCCCGTGAAATCGACGACCACCGCGCCCACGGTGGTGGCCTGGCCGGGCTCCACGGCGACCACGATGGTGGGCCGCTGGCCTGGTTGACCGGTAGGGCCGCCTTCGCGCGTGATGGTGATGTTGGGGCTGAAGTAGCCCAGCGTGCCGACCAGGTTGCGCACATTGCGCTCAGCCAGCACGATCAGGCGCGCGAGCTCGGCCTCGTCGAGGTCGGTCACGGCGCGGTAGCGCTGCAGCTCCAGGTGTCTTTCGAGCATGTCCTTGATGGGCTGCGGCGCGCGCACCGCGATGTCGAAGGCCGTGACCTCGGGCTGGGCGCTGGTCGGGCCGGTGGCGCCTTCGGGCGTGGGGCCGGGGCTGACTTTTTCGGGAGGCGGCGGCGGGGCGGGGGCGGTCTGTGTGACGGTGGGGGGCGGCGCAGCCGTCTGCGCGCCGGCCAGGGGCGTCAGTAGGGTCGCAAAGAGGGCGAGAGCAGGGATGAAGCCGGCGTTTGAGGTCAATCCTGCCGGGGTGGCCTTCCGTGCGCAGCGGTGGCGGGAATGCGGGGGAGGGGTCACGGAGGCAGTTTACTTGAGCGCCCTGGTGCCCAAGCGTAGGAGGCGGGCGCTATTTGGACAGCATGCGCATCGCCTCTTCAAGTCCCTTGATGGTCAGCGGATACATGCGCTGGTTGACCAGCTGCTGGATCACGCCGATGCTCTGCCGGTATTGCCAGACGCCCTGCGGCTCGGGGTTGATCCAGGCGAATTTGGGAAAGGCGTTGGTCAGGCGCTGCATCCATTCGGCGCCGGCTTCCTCGTTGTTGTATTCCACGCTGCCGCCGGGCTGCAAAATTTCGTAAGGGCTCATGGTCGCGTCGCCGACGAAGATGAGCTTGTAGTCCTTGTTGTACTTGCGGATGATGTCCCAGGTCGGGAATTTCTCGCTGAAGCGGCGGCGGTTGTTCTTCCACATGAAGTCGTAGACGCAGTTGTGGAAGTAGTAGAACTCCAGGTGCTTGAACTCGGCCTTGACGGCCGAGAACATTTCCTCGACGCGGTGGATGTGCTCGTCCATGGTGCCGCCCACGTCCATGAGCAGCAGCACCTTCACGTTGTTGTGGCGCTCGGGCACCATCTTGATGTCCAGCCAGCCGGCGTTGGCGGCGGTGGAGCGAATCGTGTCGTCCAGGTCCAGCTCTTCCACATTGCCCTGGCGCGCGAACTTGCGCAGCCGGCGCAGTGCGACCTTGATGTTGCGCGTGCCCAGCTCCTGGGTGTCGTCGTAGTCCTTGTAGGCGCGCTGGTCCCAGACTTTCACCGCGCTCTTGTTGCGGCTTTTTTCCTGGCCTATGCGTATGCCCTGCGGGTTGAAGCCGTTGGCGCCGAAGGGCGAGGTGCCGCCGGTGCCTATCCATTTGCTGCCGCCTTCGTGGCGCTCCTTCTGCTCTTCAAAACGCTTCTTGAGCGTTTCCATGAGCTCGTCCCAGCCCATTTTTTCGATCTTGGCTTTTTCCTCGGGGCTCAGTTCAAGCTCGAGGTTTTTGCGCAGCCATTCGAGGGGAATGTCCTTGGTGAAGTCGGCGATCATCTCGACGCCCTTGAAATAGGCGGCGAAGGCGCGGTCGAACTTGTCGTAGTTTTTCTCGTCCTTCACGAGCACGGTTCGGCTCAGGTAGTAGAAGTCGTCGATTTTGTAGGCGCCTTCGCCGATGCCGCCACCGTGGTCATCGCCCTGGCTGCTGTTGGGGCCGACCACACCGGCCTGCAGCGCTTCGAGCAGCATCAGGTATTCCTTGACGGAGACCGGCAGCTTGGCCGAGCGCAGGGTGTAGAAGAAATCGATGAGCATGGAAAACTCCTTGCTTCAGGCTCGAGGTTTGTCCAGTAAATAAAGCAGTTGTGCCTTGACTTCCGGCCATTCGCCGGCGGCGAGGCTGTACATCACGGTGTCGCGAATCGTGCCGTCGCGGCGCAGCGCATGGCCGCGCAGCACGCCGTCCTTGCGCGCGCCCAGGCGCTCGATGGCGCGCTGGGAGGCGTGGTTGAAATTGTCGGTGCGCCAGCCCACGATGTTGCAGCCCAGGGTGTCGAAGGCATGCGAGAGCATCAGCAGCTTGCAGGTGGTGTTGACGTGGGTGCGCTGGCAGCGCGCGGCGTACCAGGTGTAGCCGATCTCGACGCGCTTGAGGTTGGGCACGATGTCGTGAAAACTCGTGGTGCCCAGCACTTCGCCGGTGGCCGCGTCGGTCACCGCGAAGGCGAAGCGGTTGGCCGTGGCCAGGGCGGTTTCGATATAGCCGCGGGTTTCATGCGGCTCGGGCACGGAGGTGACGCGCAGCTTCCAGAGCTCGCCGTCGGCGGCGGCCGCTTTCAGGCCGGCTTCGTGTTCAAGCGCCAGGGGCACGAGGCGCACGCCGCGCGCTTCCAGTGTCACGGGTTCGACGAAAGCCATGCTCAGTTTTCTCCTTCGGGTTTTTGCCGTTTGCGCCAGCGCCTGGCCAGCTGCAGGCCGAAGCCGCCGCCCAGGCCGACCAGCACGATGCCGCCGATGGCGGCGTTGCCGTAGCCGTCGGCAAAAATGTCCAGGCCCAGCAGGCGGCCTATCCAGAAGCCCAGCAGGGCGCCGCCGACAAAGCCGACCGCGTCGGACAGGCCTTCGACCAGCAGCGATTTTTGGGTGCTCATACAGCGTGCCTCGTGGTCGTGGGGTTCAGCGGTTGTTGCGCTGCATGAAAACCAGCTTCTCGAACAGGGTCACGTCCTGCTCGTTCTTGAGCAGCGCGCCCACCAGCGGCGGCACGGCGACCTTGTCGTCCTTGCTTTGCAGGGCATCCAGCGGAATGTCCTCGGCGACCAGCAGCTTGAGCCAGTCGAGCAGTTCGCTGGTGGAGGGCTTCTTCTTGAGGCCGGGCAGGTTGCGCACGTCGTAAAACGTCTTCATCGCGGCCGTGAGCAGCTCCTTCTTGAGGCCGGGGAAGTGCACGTCCACGATCTGCTTCATGGTGTCGGCGTCGGGGAACTTGATGTAGTGAAAGAAGCAGCGGCGCAGGAAGGCGTCGGGCAGCTCTTTTTCGTTGTTGGAGGTGATGAAGACCAGAGGACGGTGTTTGGCCTTGATGAGTTCGCGGGTTTCGTACACATAGAACTCCATGCGGTCGATCTCGCGCAGCAGGTCGTTGGGGAATTCGATGTCGGCCTTGTCGATTTCGTCGATCAGCAGCGCGACCGGCGTTTCCGAGGTGAAGGCCTGCCAGAGCACGCCCTTGACGATGTAGTTGTGGATGTCCTTGACTTTCTCGTCACCCAGCTGCGAGTCGCGCAGGCGGGAGACGGCGTCATATTCATACAGGCCCTGCTGCGCCTTGGTGGTGGACTTGATGTGCCATTGCAACAGCGGCAGGTTCAGCGCCTGGGCCACTTCCTCGGCCAGCATGGTCTTGCCGGTGCCGGGCTCGCCCTTGACCAGCAGCGGCTTTTTCAGGGCGGCGGCGGCATTGACGGCGAGCATCAGGTCCTGGGTGGCGACGTAGTTTTTGGAGCCTTGGAATTTCATGTTCTTGGGTCAGGGAGGTGAGGGTGGAGCGGGCTTTTGCGGGGCTGGGCCGGCCGTGGGTGCCCGGCCGCGGCGGGCCCAGATATAATCCGGGGTTGTTTGTAAGTTGAATCCCCACCTGATTGTGCGCGCAAAATGAATAAGCTGTTCACCACGATATTCGCCGTTGCTGTCTCTTGTGCGACGGCTGCCAGCCTGGCCCAGGAGATCAAGGGCGACGCCAAGGCCGGCGAAACCAAGAATGCCATGTGCATCGGCTGCCACGGCATCAAAGGCTACCAGGCCTCCTTCCCCGAGGTTTACAAGGTCCCGATGATTTCCGGCCAGGGCGCCAAGTACATCGTCGCCGCACTCAATGAATACAAAAAAGGCGAGCGCAAGCACCCCACCATGCGCGCCATCGCCGAATCCCTGACCGACCAGGACATCGCCGACCTGGCCGCCCATTACAGCGCCGACGGCGCGGGCGAGCCGGCCAAGGCCGCCAAAGAACCCAGCGCCGAAGTGAAGGCCCTGCTGGCCAAGGCCAATTGCGCCTCCTGCCACGGCGACAACTTCAGCAAGCCCATCGACCCGGCCTACCCCAAGATCGGCGGCCAGCATGCCGACTACCTGTTCGTCGCGCTCAAGGCCTACAAGACCGAGAACAACCCCAAGGTCGGCCGCGGCAACGCCATCATGGGCGGCATGGCCAAGCAGTACACCAATGCCGAGCTCAAGCAGCTGGCCAACTACCTGTCCTCCGTGGACGGCGACCTGAAGACCATTCCGCAGAAGAAATTCCGCTAAGCCGGAGTCTCTCTCAACAAAAAAGCCGTTTCATCAAGCGGCTTTTTTTATGGCCTGGACTACACCGGTTTGGCCAGCCCTTCGATACCTCAGGACGAACGGGGAGGGCCCTCAGGGCGAACGGGGAGGGGGCCTTCGGGGCAAGCGTGGAGGGGGCCGAGGTGAGTGCCTGGTTGCATCCGTTCGGGCTGAGGTATCGAAGCCTTTCCGTACCGCACCGGCCCTTCGATACCTCAGGGTGAACGGAGTTTGGACCCCTAGTCTTTTGTTGCCCTGCGCTGCACGCAGTCGATATAGGCCGCACCATCCGGCGGGCGTCCCGCGCGCTGGCTTTCCCACACCATCTGCCCCAGGCAGTCCATGGCCTCGTGGTGGGCGTCGTGCAGGGAGTTGCGCCGGGCCGTCAGCAGCTCCACGGCCTGGCGTATGCCGCGGGGCTGGTCGATGGAGCATTGCTCGCTGATCGACAGGTGCATGGACAGATGCAAAAACGGGTTGGTCTTGCCGGCCTCGACGTCGTACATCTTTTCGAGCGCGCCATCGGCGTCGGCGAAATCCGCGTGGTATTCGGGGTGCTCTTCAATCCACTGGCTGGCGATGGTTTCAATCGCCTCCATGGGCTGGCCGGCGCGGGCCTTGGCATAGACGGAACAGAAGAAGCGCCGGACGTCGGCTTGCGAGGGCGTGAACATGGGGAAAGCGTATCACGCGGGGGTTTTCCGGTGCCGGCGTGTGCCTGTTTATCAGTGCTTGGGCCACAGTTCGCGCGGGCCGCGTCCTACAGACAGTCTGGCCGCCTCTGCCTACATTTGCACCCAGCGAGTGGCGCAGTTCCGGGGCGGGGCCATTCTCACCATTCACACGACCGACAGCCCGGCGAGGAGATCAACACCATGAACGCAGCACGCATCACAGGCATCGTCCTGATTGTTTTGGGCCTGGCCGGGTTTTTCACCGGCGGCTTCAGCTTCACCAAGGACACGACGGCCGCCAAGCTGGGTCCCATCCAGCTGACCGTGAAGGAAAAAGAGTCGGTCAACATTCCGCAGTGGCTGAGCCTGGGTGCGGTGGTGCTGGGTGCCGTCGTCTTGGTGGTGGGTTTCAAAAAGTCTTAGCCCGGCGCCCTACCCAACCCAGCGGGGGCCGCGGAACCGGCTTTGCCGGGCCGCAGGCGCCGCCCCCTTGAGGGGGAGCAAGCTACACGAAGTGAGCTTGTACAGGGGTGTTATGGAATCATCCGGGAAATTGCCTGCGCGGCGTCTAGCAACTGCGGCAGCATGGTCTCCTGCATGGCCTTGGCGCTGGTGCGGTTGGCCTGGCCGCTGATGTTGAGGGCAGCCACCGTCTGGCCGGCCCGGTTGGTGATGGGCGCCGCCATCGACACCAACCCTTCCTCGAGTTCCTGGTTCACCAGGCACCAGCCCTGCTTGCGGGCCTGGGCCACCTTGGCTGCGAGCTCCTTCACGTCGGTTACGGTGTATTTGGTGCGTGCCGTGAGCGTCGAGGCCTGCAGGCACTTCATGAGCTCGGGCTCGGGCAGGGCGGAGAGCAGCATGCGGCCCATCGAGGTGCAGTAGGCCGGCAGGCGCGAGCCGACACCCAGGCTGATGCTCATGATCTTGTGCGTGGGCACGCGCAGCACATAGACGATGTCGGTGCCGTCGAGCACAGCGGCCGAGCACGATTCCTTGACTTCGCCGACCAGGGCTTCCATCACCGGCTCGGCCAGGTTCCAGATCGGCATGGACGACAAATAGGCAAAGCCCAGGTCCAGGATGCGCGGCGTGAGGCTGAAGAGCTTGCCGTCGCTGCTGACATAACCCAGGGTTTCCAGCGTCAGCAAAATGCGGCGCGCGCCGGCGCGGCTCAGGCCGCTGCGCCCGGCGACCTCGGTCAGCGTCTGCCGCGGCGCCTCGGCGCTGAAGGAGCGTATGACTTCCAGCCCGCGCGCGAAGGACTGGACATAGCCGTCGCCGGGCTTGTGGGCGGTGGCGGGTGTGGATGCGGCGTTTGCCATGGTGCGGGAAATCTCCTAGAATTCATTATACGAACTCTTGTTCTTATGTCGAACAAAAGCCGAATAAATATTTGACGCGGTCCGTGAGCCCATGGGGGGCCGTGTACCAGGAGACTCTTCAATGATCAACAAGATTGCCGCCTCCGTCGCCGACGCGCTGGCGGATGTGAAAGACGGCGCCACGGTGCTGATTGGCGGCTTCGGCACCGCGGGCATTCCCAACGAGCTGATCGACGGCCTGATCGCGCAGGGCGCGAAAGACCTCACGGTGGTGAACAACAACGCGGGCAATGCCGAAGTCGGCCTGGCCGCGCTGCTCAAGGCCGGCCGCGTGCGCAAGATCATCTGCAGCTTTCCGCGCCAGGCCGACAGCCAGGTGTTTGACGGCCTGTACCGCAGCGGCAAGCTGGAGCTGGAACTGGTGCCGCAGGGCAACCTGGCCGAGCGCATCCGCGCCGCGGGCGCCGGCATAGGCGCCTTCTTCTGCCCCACGGGCTACGGCACCGAGCTGGCGCGTAACGCCGACGGCAGCGCCAAGGAGACCCGCGAAATCAACGGCCGCCAGTATGTGCTGGAGATGCCCATCCACGGTGACGTGGCGCTGATCAAGGCCGAGCGCGGCGACCGCTGGGGCAACCTGACTTACCGCATGGCGGCGCGCAATTTCGGCCCGGTGATGGCCACGGCCGCGAAGAAGACGATTGCCACCGTGCATGAAATCGCCGAACTCGGCACGCTGGACCCCGAGAGCATCGTGACGCCCGGCATCTTCGTC
>Ga0102592_1000530_pt1 | contig 62116 bp, 26 predicted proteins | sample AraplaCol_mMF_r2_FD_76861 | JGI IMG/M metagenome (GOLD analysis project Ga0102592, IMG submission 76861) | Arabidopsis root microbial communities from North Carolina, USA - plate scrape MF_Col_mMF_r2 (SPADES assembly) (version 2) | ecosystem: Host-associated > Plants > Roots > Endosphere...
TTGCCGCCGCGGCAATCGTGCCGTTGCAGGCGGCGCATGCCCAGCAGACTGTAAATCCGGGACGGATCGACGAGCGGCTTCGCCCGGCGGACAAGACGCCTGACGCGCGCTCGGTCGATGTGCCCGAGCTGCCGCGCCAGCAGGGCACGCCCGATTCCGCGATCCAGGTCCGGCTGAGCGAGGTCCGCTTCGAAGGCGTGACGGCGGTGCCGGTCGAGGCGCTCAACGCGATCGCCGCCCCCTATCTCAACCGCGACATGCCGCTCGCCGAGGTGTTCAAGCTCGCCGAGGCGGTCACCACCGAATATCGTCGCCGCGGTTTCGTCCTTTCGCGCGCCGTGGTCGGTCCGCAGCGCATCGAAGGCGGCGTGCTCACGCTGCAGGTGGTCGAGGGCCATATCGGCACCACGAAGATCGAGGGCGATGCCGGCGGCTATGCGCCCTATCTGCGCGGTTATCTGGCCGGCGTCGCCGCCGAGCGGCCCACCACCGGAGCCGCGCTGACCCGCGCATTGCTGCTCGCCCGCGACCTGCAAGGCGTTGACGCACGCGCGGTGCTCACCCCCTCCCCCAGCGAAGTCGGCGCCGCCGACCTGACGCTGGCGGTGGAGCGCAAGGGGATCGAAGGCTTTGTCGCGGTCGACAATCGCGGCTCGCGCTGGCTCGGCCCGGTCCAGGTCTATGGCGGCCTGTCGTTCAACGACATGCTCGGTGCCGGCGAGCGCATCTCGATCACCGCGGTCAGCGCGCCGGTCCACCGGGAACTGGGCTTCCTCTCCGCAACCTGGGACCAGCCGGTCGGCAATTCGGGCCTGCGCCTCACTGCGTTCGGCAGCTATGCCGCGACCCATCCCGGCGACGAGCTGCGCCTGCTCGACCTGCGCGGCCGCAGCGCCACCTATGGCTTTGCCGCGCGCTACCCGTTCGTGCGCAGCCGCGAGGCGAACCTGTTCGGCCGGCTGGTGTTCACCGGCCGCGACAGCAGTTCGCGCAACGTCGTGATCGATCCGATCTTCGACGACTCCACCCGTACCGTGCAGGGCGAGATCTTCGGCAACTACGCCGCGCCCTGGGGCGGTATCCTGAACGTCCGCGCCTCGGTCACCCAGGGCCTCGACTTTCTCGGCGCGACGGTGCGCAGCGACGCCAACAAGTCGCGCGCCACCGGTTCGGGCGTGTTCACCCGGGTGAACGCCGAAGTCTCCTTCGCCTATGGCATCGCCGGCGGCCTATATTTCCAGGCCAGCGGCGCGATGCAGTATAGCGGGCAGAGCCTGCTCGCGAGCGAGGAGTTCGGGCTGGGCGGCGAACAGTTCGCCCATGCCTATGACCCGTCCGAGATCACCGGCGACAAGGGCGCCGCCGGCCGGATCGAGATCTTCTACGCGGGACGCTTCAAGGACGGCTCGATCCAGCCCTATGGCTTCTACGAAGCCGGCCGGGTCGCCCAGAACGATCCGCTGCCGGGCGAGGCGCTCCACAGCACGCTCGAATCCGCCGGCTTCGGCCTCCGCCTGGGGCTGCGCGCGGGCATCAACGGCTCGGTGGAGTTCGCCAAGCCGATCAACCGGCCCGTCGCCTCGCGCGGCGACAAGGACGGCCGGGTCTTCTTCTCGGTGGGCATGTCGTTCTGATCGATCCGGTCGATCGCGTTCGTTCGTGAGAAATGCGGGCTGGCCACCCCGAACGGCCAAATGGGGATCAGGGATATGAGCAAGCTGCACAGTGCCAAGGCCGCCATCGTCTCGAGCAAGGGCGCCCGCCGCCGTCTGAAACGCTCGGCGCTGCTGCTGTCGGCGGGCCTCGCCGCGATCATGCTCGCCAACCCCGCCCGCGCGCAGCTCGCCCCGAATGCGCTGCCGACCGGCGGCGACGTCGTGCACGGCACCGCGACGATCGGCACCCCCACCCCGTCGAGCATGACGGTCAACCAGAGCACCGATCGCGCGGTGATCAACTGGAACACGTTCGACATCGGATCGGGCGCGAGCGTCACCTTCGTCCAGCCTTCGGTCACGTCGATCACCGTCAACCGCGTGATCAGCGGCGCCGCGCCGTCGGAGATCGCCGGCCAGCTCAATGCCAATGGCCGGATCGCGATCCTCAATCCGAACGGCGTGCTGTTCTCGGGCACCGCCAATGTCGACGTGGGCGGCCTGATCGCCTCGACCGGCGATATCGACCAGGCCGCCTTCATGTCGGGCGCCGGCACGCTGGAGATCACCGGGGCGAACACCGGCGGCGAGATCGTCGTCAACGGCAACATCAACATCTCGGCCGGCAATCTCGGCCTCGCCGCCTTCGTCGCGCCGACGGTGCGCAACAGCGGCGTGATCACCGCCACGGCGGGCCGGGTGCAGCTGGGCGCCGGCAACGCCTTCACGCTCGACCTTGCCGGCGACGGCCTGCTCCAGATCGGCGTACCCGCCAGCAGCGCGCTCGTCCAGAACAACGGCCAGGTCTTCGCCGAGGGCGGCCGCATCCAGATGTCGGCCAAGACCGCGGGCGGCCTGATCGACAATCTGGTCAACACCGGCACGCTCAGCGTCGATTCCGCCACGCTCGACAATGGCGTGGTCGTGCTCGAGGCGGTGGGCGGCAGCGCCAATCTGCGCGGCACCATCGCGGCCAACGACCGCAACAGCATCAGCCGCAACATCCTGATCAGCTCCGATCAGGGCGTGAACATCTCGGGCAATCTCAGCGCCGCCTCGGGCACGGTCAACATCACCGCCCCGCACATCTACGGCGCCGGCAAGATCAGCACCGCCACCGCGCTGAACCTCAACCTGAGCAACAACGGCACCGACACCAGCGGCCTCGGCAACTACATCAACGACGCGCTGGGCGTGATCGGCACCACCGGCTTCGGCACCACGCTGCGGCTCGGTGCCGGCACCTACCGGTCGGGCGTGCGCGTCGATGCGAGCGACGTGCGGATCGACGGCCAAGGCGTCGCCAAGATCGGCTGGACCCCGGGCATCGAGAACGCGATCGACATCTGGGGCGATTACGTCACCGTCCAGAACCTCGAGATCGCGGGCCCCGCGACCAGCGGCTATACCAGCTATGCCTGGGGCAGCACCAATTCGCGCGGCATCTTCGTCAATCGCTATGCCGACACCGTCCAGCTGCTGAACAACAACATCCACGACATCCGCACCGGCATCATCGTCGATGGGCGGAACGCGAACGTCTATTTGCTGAACAACAGGATCGACAACACCAAGTCGGCGATCTCGGTCCAGTATACCGACGGATCGAACGTCGTGATGACGGGCAATCACGGCGGCACCTATGGCAATGAATGGGGCATCAACCTCTATCTGAACGGCATCCTGCAGGCGGACGGTGTCACCATCCTGCCCGCGGCCGGATCGCTGGGCGCCAACACCCCGCTCGCCGAGCAGCAGCGCCTGCTCGCGCTGCGCGCCGCCAATGGCGGCATGGAAGTCCAGAACCAGGGCTGGTCGGCGCTCAACCGCACCGCCGTCTATGTCGGCCCCGCCGGCAGCAACTCCAATCAGGGCAGCCCGCTCGGCAAGCTCGCGACGCTCCAGGCGGGCGTCAACGCCGTCGTCACCGGCGGCACCGTCTATGTCGCCGACGGCAACTACAGCCTCGGCTCGGCCCAGCTCGTCATCAACCATGGCCTGAGCATCATCGGCCAGTCGCAGGCGGGCGTGGTAATCGATGGCCGCGCGGTCTCGGCCAACGGCCTCGGCACCGTCTCGGTGATTGCCGACAATGTCTCGCTCAGCAACTTCACCCTGCTCGGCAGCCAGCTCTCCGGCGGCAATTACGGCATCAAGGTCGCCCCGAACCCCGCCGGCCATGTCAGCACCGCGGGCGGCACCGGCGAGCGGCTCAACAACTTCGCGGTGAGCAACGTCACGGTCAGCGGCTCGCGCCGCGCCGAGCTCGACCTGAACGGCGTGGTGGGCGCGGCCATCACCAACTTCACCGCCGACGGCCAGGGCACCGACGGCGCCGGCATCCAGATCACCGACAGTTCGAACGTGACGCTCACCGGCGTCCACACGCTGAACAACAATTGGGGCGGCGTCGCGCTCTACCAGAACAACAGCGCGAGCGGCTACAACGCCCAGACCACCAACATCAACATCGACGCCGGCCAGAACCAGTTCGACGAAGCGAACGGGCTGTTCACCCAGCTTGCCTCGACCACCCAGGGCTTCGGCCAGCTGAACCTCACCGGGTTCAACTATGCGATCCGCAACACCGGCTCGCGGCCAGACGGCAGCCAGTTCACCTGGTTCCAGACCGACCTGGCCAAAGCGACCGGCTTCGCGCTGGCGCTGGGCGCCCCCACGACCAGCTCGATCGAGGGCTATACCGGCACCGCCTTCAGCAACGACTTCACCGTGGTCGCCGGCCTCACCATCGGCGCGGCGCTGCGCGATGCGCGGACGGGCGCGACCATCAATGTCGGCGCCGGCACCTATGTCGAGAATGTCCTGATCAACAAGTCGGGCATCACCCTCACCTCCACCGACGGCCGCCAGGCGACCATCATCCAGGGCGTGGCCGGCCTCGGCGCGCTGGGCGCGGTGACGATCTCCAACGCCAATAACGTGACCGTCGGCGCGGCCGACCACGGCTTCACCATCCTCGGCATCGACAATGGCAATCCGGGCATCGAGAACGCCGCGCTCTACCTGCAGGGCAACAACAGCGGCACCACGATCCGCGGCAACACGATCACCGCCAACGGCGATCTCGGCCTCGTTTCCGAGTACAGCGCGACCGTCAGCAACCTGACGATCGACGGCAACGTCTTCAACGGCCAGACCTTTGTCGGCGCGGCGCCCTCCCCGGCCCCGTCGAGCCAGCAGTTCACCACCCCCAACGTCTCGCGCCAGCTGGTCGCGATCGGCGGCGGCGCGGGCGGCGGCAACACCTCGAACGTCGTGTTCACCAACAACCAGGTGACCGGCAACAGCGGCCTCAACAGCGGCGTGACGATCGACGCGGTCGGCGCGACGATCACCGGCAACCGCTTCGCGAGCACCACCGGCGGCTTCGGCAACATGCTGCGCGCCCGCGGCACCAGCACCACCGTCACCGGCAACGTCATCGACATGGCCGGCGTCGACTATACCGCCGGCGGCCTCTACATCCGCGACGCGGCGATGACCGCCGCCAGCTTCGCCGACCTGCTCGCCGCCAACACGCTGGTCGGCGCCGGCGCCTGGGCCAACAATTCGGCGACCGGCTATCACAGCCTCAGCCGCAACATCCAGGGCGCCGTCAACGAGGCGGCGTCGGGCGCAGTCGTCACCGTCCGCCCGGGCGACTATTTCGAGGGCGTGACCGGCGTCGGCTATTATGGCGATGCCGGCGCGCAGAGCTTCGGCCTGTACCTCTACAAGGACAACATCACCCTGCGCGGCGTCGATGCCGCCGGCAACGCGATCACCGATGCCGACGACGTCGCGGCGTTCATCACCGCCCGCTACCAGGCCGGTTTCGGCGCGCAGCACTTCATCTCGGGCAACGGCGTCACCATCGAGGGCCTGGGCTTCAAGCCCGCCGCCGCGGGCGACAACAAGACCGTCGAGGTGATCGGCAACGCCTTCACCCTGCGCAACTCGGTGATCGACAACAGCGGCAACCAGACCGCCGCCAACCTCTATATCGACGATTTCAACGATCCGGCCCGTACCCGGCTCGAGAGCTTCACGATCACCGGCAACAAGTTCCTCGGCGGCACCTATGCCAGCGCGATGGTCGTCGTCGCGGGCGGCGCCGGCCGCACCACCGATGCCTCGAACCGGATCTTCGCGAACAACTATCTGAGCAGCAGCCTCACCGGCATGCGCGGCTTCCAGATCCAGGGCTATATGCCCAACACGCCGTGGCAGCAGCTCTATGCCGGCGCGGTGACGGTGACCGGCAACAGCTTCGACGTCGACATCCCCGTGCGCACCGTCGGCCTGCTCAGCAGCGTCTTCGCCTGGGACGATGTGTTCCGCAACAACGGCAACAGCTTCCTGCGCGGCGGCGTGCTCGCCTATGAGGGCAGCTCGGCCAATGCCCGCGCCACCATCACGGCGGGCGGCGATCCCGACATCCGCATCACCAGCACGATCGACGCCTCGGTCGCCCGCGCCCAGAATGGCGACACGGTGCGCATCCTCGACGGCACCTATGTGCTCGGCTCGCAGCTCAAGATCGACCGCAGCATCGCGCTGGTCGGCCAGTCGCAGGCCGGCACGATCCTCGATGGCCGCACGGTCAACAATGGCGGCGGGCTCGGCACGATCCTGGTCGCCGCCGACAACACGACGCTCAGCAACTTCACCCTGCTCGGCAGTCAGCTCTCGGGCGGCAATTACGGCATCAAGGTCCAGCCGGATCCGCTCGGCTACGCGCCCTCGCAGCGGATCAGCAACGTCACGATCAGCGACGTGACGGTGAAGGGCTCGCGCCGCGCCGAGCTCGACATCAACGGCGCCGTCGGCGTCACTCTCACCAACTTCACCGCAGACGGCCAAGGCACCGAAGGCGCCGGTGTCCAGATCACCGACAGCGCGAATGTGACGCTGAACGGCGTGCATACGCTGAACAACAACTGGGGCGGCGTCGCGCTCTACCAGACCAACCGCGCCGGCGGCTATGACGGCCAGACCACCAACATCAACATCGACGCCGCGCAGAATGATTTCGAGGAAGCGAACGGCCTGTTCGCCCAGCTGGAATCGACCACGCAGGGCTTCGGCCAGCTCAACCTGACCGGCTACAACTACGCCGTCCGCAACACCGGCCATCGCAGCAATGGCGGCCAGTTCACCTATTTCCGCACCGACCTGGCCGACGCCACCGGCTGGGCGCTGGGCCTGGGTGCGGCGAGCACCGGCTCGATCGAGGGCTATACCGGCACCGGCTACAGCAACGTCTTCACCGTGGTCCAGGGCCTGGGCATCGACTCCGCGGTGCGCGACGCGCGCAGCGGCGGCACGATCAACATCGCCAACGGCACCTACACGCTTGCCGGCACACTGATGATCGACAAGAGCCTGTCGCTGGTCGGCGCCAGCGAGAGCGGCACGATCCTCGATGCCTCGGGCTTGAGCGTCTATGGCATGCGCGTCCATGCCGACAATGTCTCGCTGAGCGGCTTCTCGCTGCTCGCCCCGAGCGCAGTCAGCAGCTCGACCTATGGCATCAAGGTCGAAGTCGGCGCCGGCGATACCAACGGCAACGCCCGGATCGACGATTTCGCGATCCGCGACGTCTCGATCAGCGGCTCACGCAAGACCGGGCTCGACCTGAACTCGGTGATCGGCGCGACGATCGACAATGTGAACGTCACCGGCGCGCTTGCCGGCAACGGCATCTCGATCACCGACAGCGCCAATGTGCTGGTCCGCAACACCACCACCTCGGGCAATGCCTGGGGCGGCCTGGCGCTCTATCAGGCCAATGGCCCGACCGGCAGCAACCAGCAGCTCACCGGCATCACGATCGAAGGCAACAACCTCTTCGGCGAGGCAAACGGCCTGTATCTGCAGGACAGCTCGGCGATCAACGATGTCGGCACGCTGAGCATCACCGGCTTCGACCATATCGTCCGCAACACCGCCTTCCGCGCGGACGGCAGCCAGTTCACCTTCTTCCGCACCAGCCTGAGCGACGCGACCGGCTATGCGCTGTCGCTCGCCACCCCGGCGAGCAGCTCGATCGAAGGCTGGGCGGTCAGCGCCGGCACCAACCAGTTCACCGTGGTCGACGGCCTGAGCATCGCCGCCGCGGCGCGCGACGTGCGGGCGAACGGCACGATCAACGTCGCCGCGGGCACCTATGCCTCGGGCACGGTGATCGGCACCAACGGCGTCTCGCTGCTGGGCAGTTCCGGCGCGAAGATCGACGCGAGCCATGACGGCGACAACGGCATCACGATCACCGGCGACGGCGTCACCGTCTCGGGCTTCGAGATCTTCGGCCCGGCGGACCAGAGCTATGTCAGCTATGCCTGGCCGACGATCACCCGCGGCGTGGTCGTCGCCAACGGCGCCGACAATGTCACCGTCACCGGCAACACCATCACCGGCGTCCGCAACGGCATCCTGATCGATGGCCGCAACGTCAACGCGTCGCTGACCAACAACCTGATCGACAACACCAAGAGCGCGATCTCGGTCCAGTATACCGACGGCTCCAACCTCACCATCGCCGGCAACAGCGAGGGCGCGTTCGGCAACGAATGGGGCATCATCACCTGGCTGAACGGCATCTGGAACGGCACGACGATCACCGCCTCGGCCGGGTCGCTCGGGCCGAACACCCCGCTCAGCGAGCAGGCCCGCCTGCTGGCGCTGTCCGCGGCGAATGGCGGCATGGCCGTCTACAACCAGGGCTATAGCGCCGCGAACCGTACCCGCGCCTATGTTTCGACCAGCGGCGTGGCGGGCGCGCAGGGCAGCCAGCGCACCCTGCTCAACCTCCAGGGCGGCCTGAACGCCGTCGTCTCGGGCGGCACCGTCCATATCGCCGGCGGTACCTATAACGAGAGCGTCACGCTCGACGCGCTGCGCATCCTCGACATCTCCGGCACGCTGCGGCTCAACGACCTGACCTTCGGGGCAGGCGCGGCCGGCACGAACCTCGGCACCAGCATCATCGCCAGCGGCGACATGAACATCGCCAGCGGCATGGTGCTGACCGGCGACACGACGCTCCTCGCCGGTGGCGCGCTGAACCTCGGTTCGGTCCTCTCGCCCTATAATCTGACGCTGACCGGCAACACCGTCTCGCTCGGCCAGTCGGTGCTGAACAGCCTGTCCGTTACCGGAACGAGCATCGTCGCCGCACAGGTCTACACGGTCGGGTCGCAGCAATATGACGGCGCCACGACGCTGAACGGCGCCTATTATGCCGGCGACTGGTTCACCGTCTCGGGCCAGGCGACGCTGGCCGGCGACACCTCGATCACCATGACCGACGGCGACATCGGCATCGCGAGCCTTACCGGCCCCTATGCGTTCAGCGCCTCCGCCGGCGCCCGCGATGTCAGCCTCGGCCAGGCGACCGGCCTTGCCTCGATCACGATCAGCGCGGACGAGATAATCACTGCCGGCGCCTCGACCAGCGGCGCGCAGAGCTACACCGGCAACACCGTGCTGAACGGCGCCTACAGCACCAATGGTGCGGCGTTCGGCGTCACCGGGGCGACGACGCTCGCCGGCGACAGCAGCGTGATCACGAGCGGCGGCAATGCCAGCTTCGGCACGCTGGGCGGCGCATATGGTCTGGCCGCGGATGTTGGCACCGGCGCAATCGCGTTCGGCGCGGTCGGCGGGCTCACCAGCCTCTCGGCGACCGGCGCGACCATCTCGACCACGGGCGTCTCGACCAGCGGCAACCAGAGCTATGTCGGCGATGTCGCCCTCGGCGGCAGCTACACCACCGATGGTGGCAACTTCACCGTCCAGGGTGCCTCGACTCTGACCGGCACGACCGGCATCGCCACCGACGGCGGCAGCGCGACGCTGGGCGCCGTCGCCGGCGGCGGCAATGCGCTGAGCCTCGACGCGGGCACCGGCAGCGTGACGCTGGGTGCGGCCTCGGGCCTCGCCACGCTCGACGCGACCGGCGCGACGATCGCCACCGCCGGCGTTTCCACCGATGGCGCGCAGAGCTACACCGGCACGGTCCTGCTGGCCGGCAGCTACAGCACGGGCGGCGCGGCCTTCACGGTCAATGGCGCGGCCCAGCTGACCGCCCTCACCCAGATCGCCACGGCGGGCGGTGCGGTCAGCCTGTTTGGCGGCGCCTCGGGTGCCAGCGATCTCGGCATCGATGCCGGCACCGGCAATGTGACGCTCGGCACGTCGGACCTCGGCGCGCTCGCCGTCATCGGCGACACGATCCGTACCCAGGGCGTCACCAGCACGGCCGGCCAGAGCTACACCGGCGCCACCACGCTGGACGGCATCTACGTGGCGGGCGGCAGCTTCGCCGTGGCCGACGGCACCGTCATCGCCGGCAACACCGGCGTGACCACGGGCGGCAATGCCAGCTTCGGCAGCATCGGCGGCACCGGTGCGCTGGCGATCGACGCAGGCACGAACGCCGTCACGCTGGGCACGGTGAATGGCCTCGCTTCGCTTTCGGTCACCGGCGGGACGATCGCGACGGGCGGCGCCGCGACCAATGGCGCGCAGAGCTATACCGGCGCGACCAGCCTCGACGGCGCGTACAGCACCAATGGCGGTGCCTTCACCGTCAACGGCGCCTCGACCACGGTCAACGCGGTGAGCATCGCCACCGCGGGCGGCAATGCGAGCCTCGGCGCCGTCGGCGGTGCGGGCGGCCTCAGCGTCAATGCCGGCGCCGGCAGCGTCACCCTCGGCGCGGTCAGCGGCATCGCCTCGCTCTCGGCGACCGGCGCGACGATCGCCACTTCGGGGGCCTCGACCAGCGGCGCCCAGAGCTACACCGGCGCGACCACGCTCGCGGGCAGCTACGCCACCAACGGCGCAGGCTTCACCGTCAACGGCGCGGCGACGCTGGCCGGCGCGACGTCGGTCTCCACCACGGGCGGCACTATCGGCCTCGGCACGATCGCCGGCGCGGGCAACACGCTGGCGATTGCCGCCGGCACCGGCACCGTGGCACTGGGCAGCGCAACGAACCTGGGTTCGCTGACCGCCAGCGGCGCCCTTCTCACCACCGCAGGCGTCACCACCAGCGGCGCGCAGACCTATAGCGGCACGCTGCGGCTCAACGGGGCCTATGCCGCTGGCGGCACCTTCACCGCCAACGGCACTACCACGCTGGTCGGCGACAGCAGCGTCACCACTGCGAACGCCAATGCGACCTTCGGCGTGATCGGCGGCACCCGTGCGCTCACCGTCGATGCCGGCACCGGCACCGTTACGCTGGGCACAGTCAACGGCCTCGCCGCGCTCTCGGTGGCCGGCCGCGGCATCCTCACCAACGGCGCCACCACCCTGGGCGCGCAGAGCTATACCGGCGCGACCCTGCTGCGCGCCAGTTACAACACCAATGGCGGCGCCTTCACCGTCACCGGGGCCTCCACCCTCGGCGCCGGCGGCATGGTCAACGTGGCGACGCAGGGCGGCGACGCGAGCTTCCGCAGCATCAACGGCCCGAACGGCGGGCTGAACGTCGATGCCGGCAGCGGCAATGTGACGCTCGGCTTCGTCAACGGGATCGCCGGCCTCACCGTCACCGGCGCGACGATCACCACCGCGGGCGCAACCACGGCCGGCGTCCAATATTATTTCGGCCGGACGCTGCTGCGCGGCACCTACAGCGCCACCAGCTTCAGCGTGTTCGGCGACACGATCCTCACCGGATCGACGACCCTGACCACCGCCAGCACCCTCGCCGTCGGGCTCGGCTCGGTCATCGGCGACGGCAACAGCAGCTTCACCGTCAACGCCGGCAGCGACGGCACGGTGCTGGTCCGCTCGGTGACCGGCGTGACCGATCTCTCGCTCACCGGCCGGGCCGTGAACAATTACGGCGCGGTGACCAGCGGCTCGCAGACCTATAACGGCGCGACCAGCCTGGCCGGCCTGCACAACGCAGGCGGCGACGTCACCGTCAACGGCACGACCGACCTGGCCGAGGACACCCATGTCGTGGCCGGCGGCAATGTCGGCTTCGGTCCGGTCACCGGTGCCCAGGCGCTGGCGATCGAGGCGGCCGGCAACGTCACGCTCGGCGCCGTGACCGGCCTCACCGCGCTCTCCGCCACCGGCGCGTCGATCACTACCGCCGGCGCCTCGACCAGCGGCGCCCAGAGCTACACCGGCGCGACCGTGCTGAACGGCAGCTATGATGCCGCCAGCTTCAGCGCCGGCGCGACCGTGCTGGGCAGCGCCACTACCGTAACCGCCACCGGCAATGCCAGCTTCGGCACGGTTACGGGCGGCGGCAACGCGTTGACCGTCACGGCGGGGGGTGTCGCGCTCGGCGCAGCCTCGGGCCTCTCGTCGCTGACCGCCACCGGCGCGACGATCGCCACCTCGGGCGTCTCCACCACCGGCGCGCAGAGCTACACCGGCGCGACCAGCCTCAACGGCGCCTACACCACCAATGGCGGCGCCTTCACCGTCACCGGCGCGACCAGCCTCGCCGGCACCAGCAGCGTGACCACCGGCAACGGCGCCATCACGCTCGGCACGGTCGACGCGGGGGTGGCGGGCGGCGCTGGCCTGACCCTCGACGCCGGCACCGGCACGGTGGCGCTGGGCAATGCCGGCGCGCTCCGCCGCCTCGGCGCCACCGCGATCAACGCGGGCACCGCCCTCCTCAACGGCATCACCTATGCCGCCAACAGCCTGAGCTTCACCGGCGGGGCGAACGCCACGGTGCGCCTGACCCAGGGCAGCACGACCTTCAACACCAGCCTGCCCGGCGGCGCGGGCGGCGCGATCTCGATCGCCCCCGCCCTGGTCGGCACCACCAACGCCCAGCAGAACGTCACCTTCACCGCCGGCAACGGCCTGACCGTCAACAGCGGCGACGTGACGCTCGGCAATGCGGGTACCGACGCCGTCCGCCTCGGCACGATGACCGTGACCGGCCACGACTTCACCGCCGCCACCGTCAAGCTCGCCGGCACCTTCACCTCGGTGCTCAGCGGTTCGCAGCAGTTCAGCGCCAACACGCTCGACACGCTGGGCAGTGTCAACGCCCAGGTGGCCGGCAACGAAAGCGGCCCGATCCGCGCCGGCGGCTCGGTGACGATCACCGCGGGCGGCACCGGCAGCGGCTCGATCATCGCCGGCGGCCCGGTCAATCTCGGCTATGGCGGCAGCGTCAGCCGGGCGATCACCTCGCAGGGCAGCGTCGCGGTGAGCAGCGGCGGCGCGATCACCGGCCCGATCGTCGCGGCCGGCGCGGTCAGCCTGACCACCGGCAGCGGCACGGTCAGCGGCAGCGTCAATGCCGGCGGCCCGGTCTCCATCGCCACCACCAGCGGCGCAGTCACCTCGGCCGTGACCAGCGGCGGCGCCGTCTCGATCCTGTCGCAGCTCGGCGCGATCGGCGCGACGGTCACCGCCGGCGGCGGCATCACCGTCCAGACCAACGGCAACCTCACCGGCAGCTATACTAGCCCGACCACGATCACGCTCACCTCGGCCCGCCCGATCAGCGTGGTGGTCAACGGCGCCATCGTCACGGTGACGGCGCCGAGCGGCACGGTCACCGGCGTGTTCGGCGAGATCCGCACCAACAACACCGGCACGCTGATCGTCAACGACCAGCCGGTGATCGGCAGCGGCACCGCCGACGCGCGCCAGATCCTCATCGACACCTTCGTCCTCCCGGCCGGCGGCAGCGTCTCGGCCAATGGCGAGATCCAGCTGCCCGTCGGCCTGGCGCTCGGCCTGATCGCCCCGGCCGGCAACGGCCAGGGCAGCCAGCGCCCGGCGGTGGTGGTCAACAACGTGGCCCGCCTCGGCGAGCTGCTGCGCATCGGCTACACCGCGATCATCATCCAGCTCGACGAGACCAATCTCGACCTGGAGGAGGAACTGGCCGGCAATTGATCCGCGCCATCGCCGAAATCGAAAAGGGCCGGGAGGAAACCCCCGGCCCTTTTTCATTGCCCCTCGCCGCGATCCCGCGCGCGCTTCCGGCAGTCGCTGGGGCTTTCACCGAAGCGCTGGCGGAACAGCCGGCTGAGATGCGCCGCATCGCTGAACCCCAGCCGCTCGGCGATGTCGCCGATCCGGTCGGCCCGCGGCGGCGTGAGCAGCGCCGTACGCGCCGCATCGAGCCGGTTGTCGCGGATATAGGACTGGATCCCGCCCTCCTCCTCGAACAGACGGTGCAGCGTCGAGCGCGAGATGCCGAAGCGGCGGCACAGGCTCGCCGCGTTCAGCCCCGGGGAGCCGAGATTGCGGTGGATCTCGCCCCGCACCCGCAACGCCAGCGATTGCGCCGCCCGCGCGCCCAGGGCCGCCTCCCCATCCGCGCGTATCGCCAGGGCGAGCATGTCGATCAGCGTCCGGGCAACCCGGGCGGCATCGGTTTCCGGGATATACTTCATCCCCTCGGCAAGCTGGACGAGATGGCCGTGCAGCAGCGCCGCCGCCGTACGGCCGATCACCCGGCCATGCAGGGGCTCGACCGGACCGACCTCCAGCTCGGCGCGATCGCGCGGCACCGCGAACTGGATCGAGCGGTTCTCCGAAATCACCACCGACGAGACCTGGGTGAGATCGAGCAGCACCACCTCCCCCGCTTCGGCGACGAACGGCAGGCCCGCGGCGCTGCCTTGCGTATGCCCCTCGAGCAGCACGCTGATCCCCAGCGCGTCGATTCCGTCCGCCGCGATGCGCTCCGGTGTGCGTTCGAACCGGCGGGCGGTCCCGTGCGAATAGGAAACCGGCACGCCGTCGAGCAACACGTTCTCGGCGGTGGTGTGGAACGGGCCGATCGGCGTCGAGTCGAAAACCGAGGCGATGCTCGGCCACCCCCGGGCCGACCACAGATCATGCCGATCTGCGGCCGGGAATCCCGCGGTGGTGTAGTGATCTGTCTTGATTCCGCGCGGCGGCTTCATGCTGTTCCCGAGGGGACGGCCCCTTTTATCTGGCGGCTTTATCCCCTTGTTCCAGCATGCTGGCAACATCTGCTCAGGCTCGCTCGTTCTCCCCGGTCGGGGCCTGCCGCCAAGGCCGCGCTTTGCCTGGCCCCCGGTTCGCGTTAGAACGTTGAAGTCGGGACACGCACCAGCGTCATGAGGAGCAGATGCCGATATGCACGGACCAGGCGATTTCGAACTTTCCCGGCGCGGTGTCTTGATCGGCGGCGCTGCCTCGGTCGCGGCCACCGCCGCCCCTGTCGCAGAGGCCGCCCCCGGGCAGGCCAGCTCGGCCGGTGCCGGCACGCCGGTGATGGCGAAGGTCAGCTTCAAGGTGAACGGCAAGCCGCACGCGCTGGAGCTCGACACCCGCACCACCCTGCTCGACGCGCTGCGCGAGCATCTGCTGCTCGGCGGCACCAAGAAGGGCTGCGACCATGGCCAGTGCGGCGCCTGCACGGTGATCGTGGATGGCCGGCGGATCAACTCCTGCCTCAGCCTGGCGGTGATGCACGAAGGCGACAGCATCACCACGGTCGAGGGCCTCGGCACGCCCGAGAAGCTGCACCCGATGCAGGCCGCCTTCGTCAAGCATGACGGCTATCAGTGCGGCTATTGCACGCCCGGCCAGATCTGCTCGGCAGTGGCGGTGCTCGACGAGATCCGCGCCGGCATCCCCAGCCATGTCACCGGCGACATCGCGGGCAAGCCGGCGATGAGCGCCGACGAGATCCGCGAGCGGATGAGCGGCAATATCTGCCGCTGCGGCGCCTATTCGAACATCATCGAGGCGATCAGCGAAGTCGCCGCGCGGAGGAAGGCATGAAGGCGTTCAGCTACGAACGGGCGCATAGCCCGGCCGAGGCCGCCGCGATCGTCGGCCGCACCCAGGGCGCGCGCTTCATCGCCGGGGGCACCAATCTGCTCGACCTGATGAAGCTGCAGATCGAGACGCCGACGCATCTGGTCGACGTCAACCATCTCGGGCTCGACCGGATCGAAGCGACGTCGGAGGGCGGGCTGCGCATCGGCGCGCTGGTCCGCAACACCGATCTCGCCGCCGACAGGCGCGTCCGCAAGGACTATGCCCTGCTCTCCCGCGCGCTCGTCGCCGGCGCATCGGGCCAGCTGCGCAACAAGGCGACGACCGCGGGCAACCTGCTCCAGCGCACCCGCTGCCCCTATTTCTACGACACCAACCAGCCCTGCAACAAGCGCAAGCCCGGCAGCGGCTGCGCGGCGATCGGCGGGATCAACCGCAGCCTCGCCGTCATCGGCGCGAGCGATGCCTGCATCGCCACCCATCCCAGCGACATGGCGGTCGCGATGCGCGCGCTCGACGCGGTGGTGGAAACGGTGCGCGCGGACGGCGCCACCCGCTCGATCCCGATCGCGGAGTTCCACACGCTCCCCGGCGACACGCCGAACCTCGAGAACAGCCTGGCTGCCGGCGAGCTGATCACCGCGGTGACCTTGCCCCGGCCGATCGGCGGCACGCACATCTACCATAAGGTCCGCGACCGCGCCTCCTATGCCTTCGCGCTCGTCTCGGTAGGGGCGATCCTTCAGAAGGACGGCACCGGCCGCGTCGCGTTCGGCGGCGTTGCGCCCAGGCCCTGGCGGGTCGAGGCAGCAGAAGCCGCGCTGGCGCAGGGGGCGAAGGCTGCTGCCGCGCTCGCCTTTGCCGGTGCCAAGCCCACCGAGCAGAACAAGTTCAAGCTGGTGCTGGCCGAGCGCACGCTCGCCGCCGCCATTGCCGAAGCGAGGGCCTGAGCCATGAAGTTCGACAAGCCCGCCGGCACCAACCCGATCGACCAGCTCAAGGTGGTCGGCAGGCCGACGCCGCGCATCGACGGGCCGCTCAAGACCAGCGGCACCGCGCCCTATGCCTATGAGCAGCGTGATGCGCCCAATGCCGCCTATGGCTATATCCTGGGCTCGGCGATCGCCAAGGGACGGATCACCGGCATGGAGCTGGGCGACGCGCGCAAGGCGCCGGGCGTGCTGACCATCGTCACCGCGGAGAATGCCGGCAAGCTCGGCAAGGGCAATTTCAACACCGCGAAGCTGCTCGGCGGCCCCGATATCGAGCATTACCATCAGGCGATCGCGCTCGTGGTGGCAGAAAGCTTCGAACAGGCGCGCGCCGCCGCCGCGCTGATCCGTGTCGACTATGCGCGCGACAAGGGCGCGTTCGATCTCGCCGCCGCCAGGGGCAGCGCGCCGCTCGCCAAGGAAAATGGCGCCGAGACCAAGGTCGGCGACTTTGCCGGTGCCTTCGCCGCCGCGCCGGTCCAGTTCGACGCGACCTACACCACGCCCGATCACGCCCATGCGATGATGGAGCCGCATGCGAGCATCGCCGCCTGGAATGGCGACCAGCTCGATCTGTGGACCTCGAACCAGATGATCGCCTGGTCGGTGGCGGACATGGCCAAGACGCTCGGCATGCCCAAGGAAAAGATCCGGATGCGCTCGCCTTTCGTTGGCGGCGGTTTCGGCGGCAAGCTGTTCATCCGCGCCGACGTCCTGCTCGCGGCGCTGGGCGCGAAGGCGGCGAACCGGGCGGTGAAGGTCGCCCTGCCCCGCCCCTTCATCTTCAACAACACCACCCACCGGCCCGCGACGATCCAGCGCATTCGGCTGGGCGCCACCCGCGACGGCAAGCTCACTGCGATCGGCCATGAAAGCTGGTCAGGTGATCTTCCCAATGGCGGCCCCGAAGGCGCGACCGCGCAGACCAAGCTGCTCTATGCCGGCGCCAACCGGATGACCGCGCTGCGCCTCGCCGTGCTCGACCTGCCCGAAGGCAATGCGATGCGCGCGCCGGGCGAGGCACCGGGCCTGATGGCGCTGGAAGTCGCGATGGACGAGCTGGCCGAGAAGCTCGGCATCGATCCGGTCGATCTGCGCCTGATCAACGATACCCAGGTCGATCCCGAGAACCCCAGCCGCCCCTATTCGCAGCGCCAGCTCAACGAATGCCTGAAGATCGGCGCGGACAAGTTCGGCTGGGCGAAGCGCGCGAAGCCCAGGGTGACGCGCGACGGTCGCTGGCTGGTCGGCATGGGCGTCGCCGCCGCCTTCCGCAACAACCTGGTGATGAAGTCCGCCGCGCGCGTCCGCCTCAACGCCCAGGGCGTGGTCACGGTCGAGACCGACATGACCGATATCGGCACCGGCACTTACACGATCGTCGCGCAGACCGCCGCCGAGATGATGGGCGTGCCGCTCGACAAGGTGGTGGTGAAGCTCGGCGATTCCAGCTTCCCGGTCTCGGCCGGCTCGGGCGGGCAATGGGGCGCGAACAGTTCCACTGCCGGCGTCTATGCCGCCTGCGCCAAGCTGCGCGAGGTGGTGGCGCAGAAGCTCGGCGTCAACTCGGCCGATGCGGTGTTCGCCGGCGGCAAGGTGAAGAGCGGCAAGCGCGCCGTTCCGCTCGCCGATGCGGCGAAGGACGGCGAGATCGTCGCCGAGGACGCGATGGAATATGGCGACCTGACGAAGAAATATCAGCAATCGACCTTCGGCGCGCATTTCGTCGAGGTCGGCGTAGATGCCGCCACGGCCGAGATCCGCATCCGCCGCATGCTCGCGGTCTGCGCCGCGGGCCGCATCCTCAATCCGATCTCGGCGCGCAGCCAGGTGATCGGGGCGATGACGATGGGCGCCGGCGCGGCGCTGATGGAGGAACTGGCCGTCGACAAGCGCTTCGGCTTCTTCGTCAACCACGATCTCGCCGGCTATGAAGTGCCGGTCCATGCCGACATGCCGCACCAGGAGGTGGTCTTCCTCGACGAGACCGATCCGATGAGCTCGCCGATGAAGGCCAAGGGCGTGGGCGAGCTGGGCATCTGCGGGGTCGGCGCCGCGGTCGCCAACGCGATCTACAACGCCACCGGCGTCCGCGTCCGCGACTATCCGGTTACGCTCGACAAGCTGCTGGAAGGCATGCCGGAATACGCCTGAGGCGCGGCTTGCCCACCCTCCCACGCGCTCCTGCGAAAGCAGGAGCCCAGGTTTACGGGCGGCACGCTTGCAATGTAGGATTTCACCTGCTGGGCTTAGGCGTCTTCGGACCGCTCTTTGCCCAGTAGGAAACATAGGATCAGGCGCGCGCAATCCTGTTGCGCGGCCGTCATCTCGCAAGCCGCCAATGGTGCGAACTTTGTGACCTTCCGACCGGGAAAACCCGCTTCTGGCGTGTACTTCCTGTACTTTGGCGAGTCGCGACGGCGCGCGGGATAGGAAATCAGCGCCCCGCCGCCGTCCGCGCCCAGGACAGCGCCCGGTCGGCGACTTCTTCCCAGCCATCCTCGTTGCACAGCCAGTGCGAGCGGCCGGGGAATTCGTGGAACGCCGTGTCGACCGGCGAGCGCAGGTGCCGGCGATAGGCGCCGCGCACCATCGGCGCGGGCACGGTGCGGTCACGCCCGCCGGCGATCAGCATCAGCGGCGGCCGGTCGGGATTGTCCCAGCGTACCCTGCTGCCGATGCCCAGCGCCGCCTGGAAGAAGATGCGCCCGGGCGTCGGCACGATGAACTTCTCCCAGGCATAGAGCTTCTCGGCCTCGGGCAGCGTCTGGGCGAAGCCCGTGGCAAAGCTCGCCGCGCGCATCCGCAGCACGCGGTTCCAGCCGTTGAAGGCCGTGAACACGCCGAGCGAGGTCCATAGCGCCAGCGGGTGCACCGGCACGCCGAACGGAGGCGTCGGGTCGATCGCCACCGCTGCGGCGCCCAGCCCGCGATCGGCGAGCAGCTGGACGACCAGCCCGCCAAAGCTGTGGCCGATCAGGATCGGCGGATGCGGCATCGCTTCGATCAGCGCAGCATAATGGTCGGTGATCTCGCGCAGGCCGAGCCGGGCCAGCCGCGGATCGGGCGCCCGGCGGAGCTCGTCCACCGGGCGATCGAGCCAGGGCCAGGCCGGCGCCACCACGGTCATGCCCGCCGCCTCGTAACGCTGGCGGAAGCGGTCCCAGGCGCTGGGGGTCAGCCAGGCGCCGTGGATAAGCATGACCGTGGGGGCCAATCCGATACTCCGAACTCGGGTGCGACGATCAGCCCTTGATGAAGGCGAGCAGGTCCGGATTGATCACTTCGGGATGCGTGGTCGCCATGCCGTGCGGAAGGCCCTTGTAGGTCTTGAGCGTGGCATTCTTCAGCAGCTTGGCCGAGAGCGGCGCCGAGTCCGCATAGGGCACGATCTGGTCGTCGTCGCCGTGCATCACCAGCGACGGCACTTCGATCTTCTTCAGGTCGTCGGTGAAGTCGGTCTCGCTGAACGCCTTGATGCAGTCGTAATGGGCCTTGATCCCGCCCATCATGCCCTGGCGATACCAGTTGTCGATGATGCCCTGGCTGATCTTCGCGCCCGGCCGGTTGTAGCCGTAGAACGGGCCGGTCGGGAAATCGATGTAGAGCTGGGCGCGATTGGCGAGCACGCCGGCGCGGATGCCGTCGAACACCTCGATCGGCAGGCCGCCCGGGTTCTTCTCGCTCTTGAGCATGACCGGCGGCACTGCCCCGATCAGCACCATCTTCGAGACGCGGCCCGGCTTGGCGCGCGCGACATAATGCGCGACCTCGCCGCCGCCGGTCGAGTGGCCGACATGGATGGCGCCCTTGACGTCGATATGCTCGACCAGCGCCGCGACATCGGCGGCATAGGTGTCCATCTCGTTGCCGGTATAGGTCTGGGTCGAGCGGCCGTGCCCGCGGCGGTCATGCGCGATCACCCGGTAGCCCTGGTGGAGGAAGAAGATCATCTGGCTGTCCCAGTCGTCCGCCGAGAGCGGCCAGCCATGGTGGAACCAGATCACCTGCGCGTCCCTGGGACCCCAGTCCTTGTAGAAAAGCTCGGTGCCGTCCGCGACTTTGAAGGTGCCCATCATCCTGTCTCCTGGCTGGGGGGAAGCGCTGGCGGGGAAGGAAACGGGCAATGCAGCGACCGCTGCCACTGCCGCGGCGCCCATGCCGAACGCGCGGCGCGTGATCTCGAGACGCTCGTCCATGCTCTTCCTCCGGCCAGATGTCCGATCTGGCTCCCACGCCGCCGCTCCGGAGGAAATCCCGCGCCGGTAGCCAGCGCCTACTCTTTCGGGTACCTCACGCTCCGCCGGGCTTTCGTGCTAGCATGCCGGCTTTCCAAAGCGTCGCGTGAGAGAGGGAGCGTCTTGCGACTGGCCTTGCTCATCGCCGGGATCGTCGCGCTGTGCTGCACCGGCACGGCCACCGCCGACGCGCCCGGCCAGGGCATATCACGCTATCTCCATGCCACCTGGACCAGCAAGGACGGCGTCCCCGCCATGGTCCAGGCGCTCGCCCAGGGGCCGGACGGCTATATCTGGGTCGGCACCGGCAACGGGCTCTACCGCTTCGACGGCGTGACCTTCGAATATGTCCCGCCCGCCGCCGACCATCCCCGCGGCGCGATCCCGGTCAGCGCGGTGCTCGTCACCCGCGCCGGCGAGCTCTGGGCCGCCTATGCCGGTGCCGGCGGGGTCGAGGTCTATCGCGGCGGACGCATGGTGCGCACCGGCATGACCGACGCCGCGGGCGAGTTCACCGAGCTGCGGGAAGATCATGACGGCGCGATCTGGGCGGTCGGCGGACGCACCCACAAGGCCCTGAAGCGCTATCGCGGCGGACGCTGGGAAACGATCGGCGAAGCCTATGGCGTGCCCGACAAGGAATATGTCTCCAGCCTCGCCACCGCCCGCGACGGCTCGGTCTGGATCGCCACCGACAAGCAGCTCTACATCTGGCGCCGCGGGGCGAAGCGCTTCGAGCCGACCGGCGTGCAGCTCGGCTTCGGCGGCCATCTCACGCTCGATCCCAAGGGCAATATGTGGCTGGCCGACGAGCACGGCACGCGCATGCTGCCCGATTACGCCGCCGGTGCGCGCACGCCGCGCAGCTCGGTGCTCTACCCCTTTTCCGGCCGGGTGCGCCGCACCGCGATCCTGTTCGACCGCGACGGCAATCTCTGGGGTTCGAGCTTCACCAGCGGCATCTTCGAAGTCGATCGCGCCGCGGACCGATACGACCAGCCGGGCGCGGTCTCCTCCTATCGCACCGGCAACGGCCTCACCTCGAACCAGGCGGTGTCGTTCCTCCAGGATCGCGAGGGCAATATCTGGGTCGGCACCGAGCTGGGGCTCGACCAGTTCCGCCCGGCCAACCTCTTCCGCATCGGCACGCCGCCGGAGAGCGCGGCGGAAGGCTATCTCCTCGCGGCGGACAGCAGCGGGACGGTCTGGCTGGCGAGCGGCCCCTCGCTCTACCGTGCCCTGCCCGGCCGCGAACCCGTGCTCTTCTCGAGCGGCTATACCGAAATCCAGGCGCTGTGCCGCGGCGGCAATGGATCGGTGTGGCTGAGCACGCCCGAGAAGATGGTCCGGCTGCGCGGCGACAAGGTAGTCGAGACGCTGGGCCTGCCGGGCGCCGGCGCCACCTTCGGCTGCGCCGAGGACCGGCTCGGGCGCCTCTGGGTCGCGCGCTTCCAGCACGGCGTGCTCGTCCGTCGCGGCAATGGGTGGCACGAGCCAAGGCTTCCCGTGGACGGCCGGCCGCAGGACATCGTGATCGACGGCGACGGCAATCCGGTGATCATCCTCGACCGCAAGGGCCTGGTCCGCGTCACCGGATCGATCGCCCGCGGCTGGACCAACGAGCAGATCGGCGTCTCCGGCCTGACCGGCGTCTATGGCAGCCGCGAAGGCCTGCTGGTCGCCGGCGGTGACGGGCTGGCGCGCTGGCGGAACGGCCGGTTCGAACGGCTGTCGATCGCCCATCATCCCTGGCTGCGCGGCGTGCGCGGCGTGGTGCAGGCAGCCACGGGTGAGACCTGGATGGTCAACAACACCGGCCTGTTGCGGCTGCGCACCGCCGACCTCGACCGCGCCTTCGGCCAGCCCACCGCACCGCTCCGCCACGACCTGTTCGACGAGCAGGACGGCCTCTCCAGCCGCACCCAGCGCGCCGACGGGCTGCAGATCGATGCGGGCGGCGACGGACGCCTCTGGTTCCTCACCCGCCAGAGCGTGATGCGCATCGACCCCGCGCATCTGGTCCGCAACGCCGCAGTACCGCCCGTGGCGATCCGCGCGCTGACCGTCGACGGCCAGCGCTTCGTCGATCCGCAGCGGATCACGCTTCCGGCGGGCAAGACCAACCTCTCGATCGACTATACCGGCCTCAGCTTCTCGGTGCCGAGCCGGGTGCATTTCCGCTACATGCTGGAAGGCTTCGACAAGGGCTGGATCGATCCCGGCACCCGGCGCCAGGCCTTCTACACCAATCTCGATCCGGGCACGTACCGCTTCCGGGTGATGGCCTCGAACAATGACGGGCTGTGGAACCCCAGGCCGGCGGTGCTGGAGCTCACCATCCCGCCCACCTTCCTGCAGAGCCCGTGGTTCGTCCTGCTTTGCGCGGCGGCGATCGCCGCGCTGTTCCTGCTGCTCTACCAGGTGAAGATCCGCGCGATGGCGGCGCAGATGCGCGGCCGCATGCGCGAGCGCCTCGCCGAGCGAGAGCGGATCGCGCGGGAATTGCACGATACGCTTCTCCAGGGGGTTCAGGCGCTGGTCCTGCGATTCCAGCTCGTTGCCGACGATATTCCGCCCGAGAACCCGGCCCGCCGCACGCTCGAGGAAGCGCTCGACCGCGCCGACGACGTGCTGGCCGAGGGCCGCGACCGGGTGCGCGACCTGCGGATGATTGGCGGCGCCGACGATATCGAGCACATGATCCTCGAGATCGCCCGCAAGCAGGTCTTCTCGCCCGCCACCCAGATCAACGTCGCCAGCGAAGGCGAGGCGCGGCCGCTCGACCCGCTGGTGTGGGACGAAGTGGCGCGCATCGCCAACGAGGCGCTGTTCAACATCTGGCGCCACGCCCAGGCAAAGCAGATCCTGATCCGCATCGCCTTCCGGCCCGAGAGCTTCTCCGTCCGCTTCCGCGACGACGGTGTCGGCATCGCCGAGGACATCTTGCGCGACGGCCGCCGCGACGGGCATTTCGGCCTGCCCGGCATGCAGGAGCGCGCCGGCAAGATCCAGGCGCGGCTGGTGGTGCAGCGCCCGCCCGGCGGCGGCACCGAAGTCGCGTTGATCGTCCCCGCGACGATCGCCTATTCGAACACACGGCGCCGCAAGTGGCGCGCTCTGGTCACGGGAGGCCGAATTGGTTGAAGCAGCTGTGATGACGAGCACGAGGACGGTCCGCGTGATGGTGGTCGACGACCATCCGATGCTGCGCGAGGGCATCGTCGCGGTGGTCGAGCGCCAGCCCGACATGGAGATCGTCGGCGAGGCGCAGGGCGGCGCCGAGGCGGTGGAGCAGTATCGCGCGCTCCAGCCCGACGTGACGCTGATGGACATCCAGATGCCCGGCATGGACGGCGTCGAGACGATCGAGGCGATCCGCCGCGAGTACCCGGCGGCGCAGTTCGTGGTTCTGACCACCTATCCCGGCGACACCCATGCGCTGCGGGCGCTCAAGGCCGGCGCGACCGGCTATCTGCTCAAGAGCTGCATCCGCAAGGACCTGCTCGACACGATCCGCGCTGTCCATGAGGGGCGCCGCGCGATCGCCGCCGATGTCGCGCAGGAGATCGCGCTCCACGCCTTTGACGACCGGCTGAGCGAGCGCGAGACCGACATCCTCAAGCTGGTCGCCGAAGGCCATCCCAACAAGCAGATCGCCTGGCGGCTGTCGCTCTCCACCGACACGGTGAAGGCGCACCTCAAGAACATCTTCGCCAAGCTCGATGTCGCCGACCGCACCCATGCGGTGATCACCGCGGCACGGCGCGGCTTCATCGAGATCTAGAGGCGCACGCCGAGCCCCAGGCCGAACACCAGCGGATTGACCTTCACCCGCGTCCGCTGCGTGCCGATCGCAGTCGTGTCGAGCCGCACATCGGTGCGCATGTCGATGTACTTCACATCGAGGTTGAGGAAGACCTTCCGGGTCAGGTCGAGGTCCATGCCCGCCTGCGCCGCCCAGCCGAAGCTGTCCGACATGCGCACCTTGGTCTTGCCGACGGCGCCCTGCAGCCCGTCCGACGCCTTCTCGTTCCAGAACATCGTGTAGTTCACGCCGGCGCCGAGATAGGGCCGCAGCTTGCCGCGCGGATTGAAGTGATATTGCGCGGTCAGCGTCGGCGGCAGCACCCAGGTGGAGCCGAGCCTGCCGATCGATCCGGTGGTGCCGCTGATGCCCGAGAAGTCGTGCTTTGTGGTCGCGGCGATCAGCTCGAGCCCGATCGTGTCGGTGACCATATAGGTCGCGTCGATCTCTGGCATGACGGCGTTGTCGAGCTTCACCTTCTCGCCCGGGAAGGCCGGTCGGATGCCGTTCGACGTCTCGTTCGGCGCCACCAGGATGGTGCGTAGCCGGAGGAGCACCTCGCCCGCCTTGATGCCGGTCTCGTCGCGCGTCTGGGCGCCGGCGGGAAGCGCTGCCATCAGGCTCGCGGCAGCCAGGGCGATCAGGGTCTTCATCATTGCCTCCTGTGTTGTCGCGCCAGGAAATGCGCGCCGGTTCGCGGCGCCGCATTGCAGCAGCGCAAGCCGCGATTTGACCGGTGTCAAAGCCCCCGAGCCGCTGCGCTCGCAGGGAATTGCCATGTGGACCTATCACCCCGAGCTGCTCGCCACGCCGGTGCCCCGCTACACCAGCTTCCCCACCGCGGCAGAGTTCGGCGACGATGTCGGCCCCGCCGACATGGAGCATGCGCTGGCCCGGGTGCGCGAGGACGAGCCGGTCTCGCTCTACCTGCACATCCCCTATTGCCATGAGATCTGCTGGTATTGCGGCTGCAACACCGGTGCCGCCAACCGCACCGCCCGCGTCGCCGCCTATGTCCAGCGGCTCGGCGAGGAGATCGACCTGGTCGCCCGCAAGCTCGAAGGCCGCGGCCGGATCGCGCGCATCGCCTGGGGCGGTGGCAGCCCCAACGCCCTCGCCCCTGCGCAGTTCGACGCGCTGATGCAGCGGCTGCGGAGCGCCTTCGCCTGCGCCGATGCCATCGTCTCGGTCGAGCTCGACCCACGCGGTTTCGGCTGGGAATGGGCCGAGTGCTTCGCCCGCAACAAGGTCACCCGCGCCAGCCTGGGCGCACAGACCTTCGCCCCACACATCCAGCGCGCGATCGGCCGCATCCAGCCGACCGAGGAGATCGCCTGCACCGCCGGCCGGCTGCGCGTGGCGGGCGTGGAGTCGATCAACTTCGACCTGATGTACGGCCTGCCCGGCCAGTTCTCCCAGGATCTCGACGAGACGCTGGGTGTCGCCCTTTCGATGCATCCCGAGCGCTTCGCCGTGTTCGGCTATGCCCATGTCCCGCATTTGCTGCCCCGCCAGCGCCGGATCGACGCGACCCGCCTGCCCGGTGCCGCCGCCCGCTTCGCCATGGCGCAGCAGGCGCATCTGAAGCTCAGCGGCGCCGGCTATGACGCCATCGGCTTCGATCATTTCGCCGTGCCGCACGACGCCCTTGCCCGCGCGGCGCGCGGCAGGACGCTACGCCGCAACTTCCAGGGCTTCACCGAGGACCGATCCGAAGTGCTGATCGGCCTCGGCGCCTCCGCGATCAGCGCCTTCCCCGGCGCGCTGCTTCAGAACGAGAAGAACACAGGCCGCTATCATCTGCGCATTGCCAACGGCCAGCTCGCCACCGCGCGCGGCATAAGGCGCAGCGCGGGGGATCGCCGGCGCGGGGAGATCATCGAGGCCTTGCTCTGCCGCGGCGAGGCCGAGTGCATCGGCCTGCCGGACCTCGAAGAGACCCGCGCCCGACTGGTGCCGTTCGAGGCGCGGGGGCTGGTCGCCTGGGCCGGCACCCGGCTGCTGCTCGACAAGGGCGCCCTGCCCTATGCCCGCACCATCGCGGCAACCTTCGATCCGTGGCGCCTGGCGAGCACCCATCGCTTCAGCAGCGCCGTCTAGCCCCTCCAGCCGAAAGCGTCCGCCATGCTTCTCCAGGACCAAAGCTCCGCCAGCTGCGCCCCTGCGCGCTGCCGATCCTGCACGGCACGGAGCAGCTCGCTCTGCGCGGCGATGGCGGATGGCGAGCTCCCGGCGCTCCACACGATCGGCCGGCGCCGCACCCTGCCTGCGGGCCAGGCGTTCAACTGGGCCGGCGACCGCAACCACCATTGCGCGACGGTGGTCGACGGCATGCTCAAGGTCACCGCCTCGACCAGCGACGGGCGCGAGCAGATCGTCGGCCTGCTCTTCCCCGGCGATTTCGTCGGGGAGCTGTTCGAGGACGACGCGACGCTGACCGTCTCCGCCCTGTGCGAGACCGACCTGTGCACCTATCCCCGGGCCGCGTTCGAGCGCACGCTGGAGCAGCATCCGCGCATGGAGCGCCTGCTGCTCCGCCGTACCCTGCTGGCGCTCGGCGACGCCCGCGGCCGGATGCTCGCGCTCGGCCGCCGTAACGCCCGCGAGCGGATCGCCGGCTTCCTGCTCGACCTGGTCGAACGCACCGGCCGGCCGGCGGCGAGCGGCGGCACCCGCATCGCCATCCCGATCAGCCGTGGCGAGATGGCCGACTATCTGGGACTGACGATCGAGACGGTCAGTCGCCAGCTCTCGCAGCTCAAGGCCGCGGGCATCCTCGCCTTCGCCAAGGGAGACCGTGGGTGCACCGTGCTGCACGAAGCCAGCCTGCGGGCGATTCTCAACCCGGCATGAGCCCGCGCCGGGCAATCTCGATCCCGCTTTCCTTGAGCGCGATCGCCCGGCGGCAGCCGTCAAAGAAGCAGCGCAGCATGTAGGAGAGCTTGCCAACATCGCGCTCGGCCCCGGGCTCGACGCTGCGGCGCAGCTCGCCCGCCAGATCCTCGCCATGCATCCGGTCGAACTGGTGCATCTCGTGCAGCGCCGAAAGGAAGGCCGGCCCCGGCCGGTGCGCGACCGGCAGCCCGGCAAAGACGCGTTCTGCCCGGGCGAAATGCGTGGCGGTCACCCGCTGGATCGTCTTGCACAGCCGCATCGTCTCGGCGGGAGACGGCAGGGCCGGCAGCCGATCCGCCACCATCTCCAGTTCGTGGCACAGGCTGCGCTGCACGGCGTGATCGTCTTCCAATATCTCGAAGCTCGAAAGGTTGATGGGCGCGTCGAAGGGCGGATCGTGGCGCATCATGACGGGATCTTTCGCATCGCACCCGATCTACGCCTGCCCTTGCGATCTCGAATTGACGTCCGTCAAATGCCGCCTGCGCCGAGGGTAGCGCGAACAGAGACTGTCACATTTGCCCCCTAACGGGGTGCCGACTCGCTGATCGGCGAGGTCTCGGGTTGCACCCTGCAGGGATGGCTGATGCACGCGATCGACCGCGAACGGACGCGATGGTTCCTACGCAACGTCCTGCCGCATGAGCCGGCGTTGCGCAGCTGGCTCGGCCGGCGCCAGCCGCTCGGCCTCGATGTCGACGACATCATCCAGGAATCCTATGCGATCCTCGTCGATCTCGACACGGTCGAGGATATCCGCAATCCGCGCGCCTATCTCTTCCAGGTCGCCCGCTCGGTGATCACCCGCCATGTCCGCCGCGCCCGCGTCGTATCGATCCACACGGTCGAGGACCTGAGCGAGCTGGAGCTGGCCGACGACCGTCCCTCGCCCGAACAGGTCGCCATCGATCGCGACGAGCTGGGCCGGCTGGCCCTGGCGATCGGCGCGATGCCGGCCAAGATGCAGGAGGCGTTCATGCTCCGCCGGGTCGAGGGCCTGTCGCAGCGCGAGATATCCGCGCGCATGGCGATTTCGGAGAATACGGTTGAAAAACACATCTCGCGCGGGCTTCGTTTCCTGATCGATTGGTTTGGCCATGGCGGAAAAGCTCTGGCAAAAGCCTCTAGGGAAAGGGAAATGGAGATTGCCTCTTTTGACGGCCGAGCGAGAAACCAGTCGATCCATTGACGAGACCGCCGCAGACTGGATCGCCAGGCTCGATCGGGGGCCGCTCTCGACAGAGGAATCCCAGGCATTGGAAGCCTGGCTGCACGGCGATCCGCGTCGCCGCGGCGCGATGCTGCGCGCCGATGCCTATGCGATGCTGAGCGAGTCCGCGCGCGCGCTCGGCCCGCAATTCGATCCCAGAGCGTTTGCCGAGCCCGCACCAGCGCCCGCGGACCCTGAACCGCGGCGCGGCCTCAGCCGCCGATCGATGCTTGCCATGGTCGGCACCGGCGGGGCGCTTGCGGCTTCGGTGCTGGCGCTCGGCATTGCCCTGCCCGCCGCCGCGATCACCACCGATCTGGGCGAGGTCCGCCTCGTCACGCTCGACGATGGCTCGACCGTGATGCTCAACACCCAGACCAGCGTGAAGGTGCATTACAGCCCGAGCGAGCGCGTGGTCGAGCTGCTCTATGGCGAGGCCTTCTTCACCATCCTGGCCGATGCCCGCCGCCCCTTCTTCGTCGAGCTGCCCGGCAAGCGGCTGCGCGCGACGCGTGGGACCTTCCGGGTGCGCAAACTGGACGGGAAGCCGGTCGACATCCTCGCCGACCAGGGCAAGCTCGCGCTCGCCTCGGTTGCGGGCACCCCCGCCCGGCTGGAGCTGCCCGCGAGCAGCCGGCTCACCTTCCAGCCCGATGCGCTGATCCAGCGGCTGCCGGCCCCGGCACTGGTCGCGCCGGACCTCGTCTCGCGCGAGCTTGCCTGGCGCGATGGCAAGATCGCCTTCGAGGGCGAGCCGCTCGAGCACGCCGCTGCCGAGTTCGCCCGCTACAGCAGGACGCGCATCGAGATCAGCGATCCCGCCCTCGCCCGGGAGCCGGTCGCCGGGCTGTTCTCCGCCAGCGATCCCATGGGCTTCAGCCGCGCCGTGGCCGGCCTGTTCGACGCCCAGGTCGAACAGCGTGGCGATACCCTAGTGCTCAGCCGCCGCGTGGGCCGCCCCTAAAAATTTACCGCCACAATGGCGGAACTTTTCCCGCCAGGTCTCTCAGCCTCAAAGGGTGCTGCGGCCGCCGCACCCAAGGGTGTCGAAGATCATGCTTGCCCGCAACGCCATATTGTCGTCCGCTGCGGCCATCGCGTCGCTCGTGGCAATGCCCGCTTTCGCGCAGGTCCGCAGCTTCGACATTCCGGCCCAGACGGCAGTGAAGGCGATCCCCGAATTTGCCCGCCAGGCGCAGATCCAGGTCATCGCCGCGGCGCGTGATCTGGCCGGGGTGCGCACCCCGGCGATCAAGGGCTCGATGGATGCGCGCCAGGCGCTGCGCCGCCTGATTGCCGGCACGCCGCTCGAGATCGTCAGCGACGACGGCCATGTCATTACCCTGCGCTCGCGCCGAGCTCCCGGCCGCCAAAACGCGCAGGTGAACGGCCGCGGCACCGTCACCGGCCAGGTCATCAACCCGGCGAGCGGGGAGTATCTTCGCGCCGCGATCATCGATCTGACCGCTTCCAACGGAGAGCGTCGCTTTGCGACCTCAGGCGATGCCGGCGCCTATCGCTTCAACGGCGTGCCCGCCGGCCCTGCGACGGTGACCGTCCAGTTCACCGGCTATGAGACCGAAGCGGCCAAGGTGCAGGTGCTGTCCCGCAAGACCGCCAAGCTCGATTTCAGCCTGCGCGAAAGCGGTGCCGACGGTGAGCAGCCGAGCAGCCAGATCATCGTGAACGGCGCGCGCGAGGACTATGCGCAGGACATCATGGCGCAGCGCAAGGCGATGAACATCGTCGATGTGCTCTCCACCGAAGCCTATGGCGACATCGCCGGCGGCAATCCGGCCGAGTTCCTGAAGTACATGCCGGGCGTCGATGTCGACGGCACCAACGGCACATCGCTCTACGCCTTCCTGCGTGGCCTGCCGGCAGAATATACCCGCACCCAGCTGAACGGGATGGACGTGGTCTCGGCCAACGCCAACGCGCCTGCGGGCTATGCCAATTCGGCCGCGGCCGCGCGCATCTTCAGCTATGAATCGATCTCGATGTCGGCGATCGATTCCGTGACGGTCTACAAGACGGTCAGCGCCGACAACAATGCCGATGCGCCGGCCGGCATCATCGATCTGCGCACCAAGCACGCCTATGACCGCAAGAAGCAGGCACTGGTGGTGTCGTTCGGCGGCTTCACCCACGAGAACATGTGGGACAGCAAGACGCATAGCGGCCCGGATTCCCAAGGCTGGGACGGCAGGCGCTTCCTGCCCGAGGCCTCGCTCTTCTACGCCAACAGCTTCTTCGACCGCCGCCTCGGGGTGCTGGTCTCGCTCGGCTACAACAACAGCTATATCGAGCGCGAGCAGATCACGATGAGCCGCAGCTATGCGCCGACGGCGAAGAGCCCCGATCCGCTCGCCTTCACCGCGATGGAATATGAGCAGTCGGCCCGCCAGACGACGCGGCGCACTGCCTCGGCGATAATCGACTTCAAGGCAGACGACCGGCTGACCCTGTCGCTGCTCGGCATCTTCTTCCGCGGCGACGTCTATCAGAATACCAGCGACGTCACGCTGACCACCGGCGTCCGCGCCAACGGCGTGAGCGGCGACATCCTTAGCAACTACACCACGCTGAACGCCGCGGCCGCCAAGACCATCCAGAGCGCCGATACGAGCCAGTACAAGGTCAACAACGGCAACATCATCGCGCCGAGCTTCGAATGGAACCGCGGCAACGCGCATGTCGATGGCTATTTCGCCTATTCGGACTCCAAGTCCTATTACAACTCACCGCACCAGGATCAGGTCACGTCCTTCATCCCCACCGTGACCTCCACCGGCAATTTCTCGGCGGTGAAGGGCAGCTCGAGCCTCGCCTATACCGATTGGGACATCCGCCAGACGAGCGGCCCGGACTGGAGCAATCTCTCGTCCTACACGCTCTCCGCCACGCCGCAGCTGCGCACCACCAGCGGCGCCAATGCCTTCATCTACGAGAAGTCGGGCGGGCTGAACGCCAGCTACGACGCGCAGTTCGGCGCGGTTCCGATCAGCTTCAAGGCGGGCTTCAAGGTCACCGACACCGTCTATCGCTTCGGCGATACCTCGGGCGACAATCTCTACACCTATACCGGCCCGCTCTCGAACGCCGACTTCCTCGCCTCGGTGATCAATCCCTATCAGCGCGCGTCGTGGAGCAAGAGCAACGCCGGCGTCACTTCGCTTTCGGGCTCCAGCTACATCCCGATGATCGACATGGCCAAGCTCTACCAGATGTACGTCAACAATCCGGGCCAGTGGACGCACACCCTGTCGGCAGCGAACTACGCGGCGGCCAATTATTCGAACAACACCCGGTTCGAGGAGAACATCAAGGCCGTCTACGGCATGGCCACGGCGAAGATCGGCAAGCTCAAGCTGCGCGCGGGGCTCCGCGCCGAATGGACCGCCAACACCAGCTGGGGCTGGTCTCCGCTCTCCGCCACCGAAGTGAAGGCCGCGACGGTCGACGGCGTAAAGTGCGCGGTCACGGCCTCGACCGGCATCGCCACGACCATTCCCTGTGTCGACTATCAGTTCCGGACCAACGGCTATCAGGAAATCCGCGGCGATTATTTCAAGCTCTATCCCAGCGCCTCGGCCAAGCTCACTTTGGGCCGCAGCACCGATGCCGAGCTCGGCTATAGCCGCACCATCCTGCGGCCGGGCCTGAACGCGATCGCCGGCAGCGCCAGCTTGGACGACGCCAACAAGGTGATCTCGGTGCCCAATCCGGGCCTGACGCCGGCGATGTCGGACAACATCTCCGTCCGCCTCTCGCACTATTTCAAGTCGGTCGGCCTGCTCACCGCGGGCTTCTATTACAACCGCATAGACGGCCTGGCCGATCTGCAGGAGGGCCTGACCGCGGCGGAAGTGGGTGCGGCCGCCGGCGGCTATGCCGAAGACCCCTCCTATGCCGACTATAGCTACACCACCTACCGCCAGCTCGGCGTGGTTAGCATCAAGGGCATAGAGGTCTCGTTCCAGCATTCGTTCAGCTGGCTTCCCGCGCCGTTCGACGGCCTGTCGGTCCGCGGCGGCTTCATGCACAACGAGCCGAGCGAGCCGATCACGCGCGTCGGCAAGAACATTGGCTCCGCCGCGCTGATGTACGAGAAGGGCCCGGTCCGGCTCTACGTCAACATGCTGTGGAACGACGACAAATACCGCTCGACCACGCCGAGCTGGTTCCAGGCCCGCACCGACCTGAGCGTCTCGGGCCGGATCAAGCTGGTGAAGCACTGGGAAGCCTATTTCTCGGTCAACAACCTGCTGGCCCAGCCCTACAACGTCATGGTCCCCGGCGAGCTCGCCACCACCTCGAGCAGCACCCCCAACCACAGCGCTATCTATGTGCAGAACGGCCGCACCGGCACGTTCGGCATCCGCGCACGCTTCTGAACTGGAGTCCTCCGATGGCCGACACGCCCCAATTCACTCGCCGCCGCCTGATCACCGATGGCGCCCAGCTCGCCGCCCTTGCCGCCGCCGCGGGCCTGCTGCCGCCCAACCTGCAGAAGGCGCTCGCCCAGGTGCCGAACCGGGCGGGCTCGCTCAAGGACATCAAGCATGTCGTCATGCTGATGATGGAGAACCGCTCGTTCGACCATTATTTCGGCACGCTCTCCGGCGTCCGCGGCTTCAACGATCCCGACGCGTTGATGCTGTCCACGGGCAGGAACGTCTTCCACCAGCCCGATGTGGAGAATCCGGACGGCTATCTGCTGCCCTTCCATGTCGATACCTCGACGACCAAGGCGCAGAAGCTGCCCTCGACCAGCCATGCCCGCAAGGTCCAGCACGCCGCCTGGAACGGTGGCAAAATGGACAATTGGCTGCCGGCACACCGCGAGGCCGACGGTCCGGAAGGCCCCTATACGATGGGCTATTTCAAGCGCGAGGACATCCCGTTCCACTATGCGCTGGCCGAAGCCTTCACCATCTGCGACGCCTATCACTCCTCGGTGATGGGGCCGACCTGGCCGAACCGGCTCTACTACACGACCGGCACGATCGATCCCGATGCGCTGGCGGGCGGACCGGTCGTACGCAACAAGATGCCGCCCGAGGGTTTTCGCTGGACGACCTATGCTGAGCGGCTGGAGGCTGCGGACGTCGATTGGCGCGTCTATCAATATGGCGAGCTGGGCAAGCGTTCGCACAATCTGTTCAGATGCTTCCCGCGGATCTCGCAAGCCCCGGCCGGCTCGCCTCTCGCGCTGCGCGGCTTCCCGGATGCGGACGAGGAGCGCTTTGCGCACGACGTTCGCAACGATCGCCTGCCCGCCGTCTCCTGGATGTTCCCGCCCGCCGACGCGAACGAGCATCCGTCGAACTCGATCCCCGCGGCTGGCGCCAACTTCATCGCCAGCCGGCTGAACGAGCTCGCCGCCAACCCCGATGTCTGGGCGAAGACGCTGTTCATCCTCAACTATGACGAGAATGACGGGCTGTTCGATCACGTACCCCCGCCGGTGCCGCCCGCGGGCACCGCGCACGAATTTGTGGATGGCTTGCCGATCGGCGGCGGCTTCCGCGTGCCGTGCCTGCTCATCTCGCCCTGGACCGCCGGCGGCTGGGTGTGCAGCGAGCGCTTCGATCACACTTCGATCCTGCAGTTCCTCGAGCGGCATACCGGCGTGCGCGAGCCCAATATCAGCGACTGGCGCCGCAAGACCTTCGGCGACCTGACCTCGGCCTTCCGCTTCGGTCAGCCGATGGCCAAGTTCCCGACGCTGCCCGGGGGCACGGCCGAGATGCTGGCCGTCGCGCGTGCGGCAGGCAACCTGCCGATCCCGCCGGTGCTCAATCCGCAGCAGCAGATTCCGGTGCAGGAAAAGGGCTCGCGCAAGCGGGTGAAGTGATGCGATGCGCGGCGCCCCTGTTGCTCCTGAGCGCAGCGGCGCCGCTTTGCGTGGCGGCGCTGGCAAGGCCCGCCGTGCCGCCCGAACGCGGGCGGGCACTGTATGGTGCGCAGTGTGCGAGCTGCCACGGCCGCGCCTTCGAAGGGATGGAGGACGGGCCGTCGCTCATCGGCACCCGCTTCCAGGCCAAATGGCGCGGCCGGCCGGACGCGCTCTATGCCAAGATACGCCAGTCGATGCCGCAAGACGATCCCGGCACGCTCACACCTGCCGAGGCCGGAGATCTCACCGCATTGCTCCTTGCCGCCAACCATTTGCCAGCGAGACCCCAATGAAGCCCACTCTGAGCCTACTCGCCTTGGCGCTGCTCGCCGCCGCGCCCGCCGCCGCCAAGGGACGCTGCGGCGAATTCACGATCGCGATGATCCCCGACACGCAGAACTATCTCGACTATGGCCACCAGAAATCGGCCGGCTATCCGGTGGACGGCACCGATCTGTTCCTCGAGCAGATGCGCTGGATCGCCGCGCATGCGAAGAGCGCGGGCGGCGACATCGTCTTCGCCACCCATGTCGGCGACGTGTGGCAGCATTATTCGGAATGGATGGACCGCGCGCACGAACTGCGCGGGTTCAAGAACATGCCCAACGCGATGAGCTCCGAAGTGGCGGAAGGGCCGCGCAAGGAAACGCAAAGCTTCGAGATTCCCGCGGCAATCCGCGGTTTCGAGCTGTTGAAGGGCAAGCTTCCCTTCTCGGTGGTGCCCGGCAACCATGATTACGACGCGCTATGGACCGATCCCGCGCATCCGCCCCAGCCCGAGCGCACGGACTCGCTCAGGATCGGCCTGCGTCACCTGGGCGGGCTCGACGGGTTCCGCTCGGCCTTTTCCAGCCAGTCCGAGTTCTTCAAGGGCCAGCCCTGGTATGTCGATGCGCATGACGGCGGCGCGGACAGCGCGCAGCTCTTCAGCGCGGGCGATTGCCGCTTCCTCCATATCGGCCTGCAGTTCGACGCCCCCGACGCCTCGCTCGCCTGGGCCAAGCGCGTGATCCACCGCTTCCCCGGCGTGCCGACGATCGTCACCACGCACAAATATCTCGACCGCGACGGATCGCGCGCCGACACGCCCGCGCTCGACCAGAGCATCCTCGACCACCGCGACAACAACCCGCAGATGGTCTGGGACAAATTCATCAGCGAGAACGACCAGATCTTCCTGGTGCTGAGCGGCCATATCGGCGGCCAGGGCTATAGCGTCGATCGCAACCTGGCCGGGCATCAGGTCCATCAGATGATGGCCGATTATCAGGGCCGCTGGCAGGTCGCGAGGGACTTGGGCTGGAAGAAGGCCAATGCCACGCTCGGCGATGGCTGGATGCGGCTGCTCACCTTCCGGCTCGATGGCCCGAAGCCGGGCGTCCAGGTGCGGACCTGGTCGACCCACTACAAGAAGTTCAGCACCGAGCTGCCGGACTATGCCGCCTGGTACAAAGCGCATGACGGCATGGCGAAGCTCAGCGACACCGACTATCTGAAGCGCGACGACTTCAGCTTCGAGCTGCCCGACTACCGGGCCCGGTTCGGGCGGCAATAGCCCCCTTCCCCATCGGCGACAGCAGACAAGGAGCGCGACGGGCCGGCCGTCGCGCTCCTTTCGCTATCAGGGCAGCGGCACCGAGGCCGGCGGCAGGGTCGGCGCCGGCTGGCCGTAGTTGAACGTACCGGTGCCGATGCTGATCTTGGTCGTGTCGTTGAACCCGTTGGCGTCGTCGAGCTCGCTGGCGATCGCGCTGGCCGTGGCCTGGCCCTGGGTGACGTTGATCGTGCCGCCGCCGCTGGCGGAGAGGCGCAGATACTGGCCGTTGCCCGCCTGGCCGGCGATGCCCGAGAAGCTGTTGCCCGAGACGCTGACGTTCACCGTCGGGAAGCCGCCGGTATTCTGGTTGTTGTTGATCACGAGCCCGCGGCTGCCGTTGATGTTGCGGATCGTGTTGTTGGTGATCGTGACGTTGGTCGTCAGGTTGCCCGTCGCCTGGCCGACCAGGCCGACATTGACCACGATGCCCTGCGACGTCTGGATCTGCTGGATGGTGTTCCCGCTGATGAAATAGTTGGCGTTCACGCCGCCTTCGTTGCCGATGCTGATGCCGTTGCCGACATTCGAGCCCGAATTGGTGACGGCGTTGTTGCCGATGATGTTGTTGGTGATGCGGCCGTTGACCGTCCGCGTGAACGGCGCGTTGCCGTTCTGGAAGTCGTTGATCGCGGTCGAGCGGGTACCAGTGAAGGTGTTGCCGTCGATATTGTAGGTCAGCGTCGTCGAGCCCGGTCCGGTCGAGACGTTGATGCCGTTGTTGGTGTTGGTGAAGAACGAGCCGCTCACCTGCACCGTCATGCTCGTGCCGGAGCTGTCGGCGAACAGGCCGCTGCCGACGATCGTGGCCGGCGGGGTCGTCGCATTCCAGTTGCCGGTGAAGTTGCTGCCCGAGACGCTGATCCCCATCGCCGACGTCCCCGTGCCGAGGAAGTTGAAGATGTTGCCGTGCGGGCTGGTGCCGTTGCCGTTGATGCCGACGCCGTTCGACGCGAAGGTCGAGTTGACCACCTGGAAGTTGGTCAGCGTGCCGGTCGAGTTGGTGATCTGCACCTCGAACTCGTTGTTGTTCTGGATCGTCGAGTTGAAGATGCCGGTCGGCCGCGCGCCGTTCGAAGCGGTGCCGGTCAGCTCGCTGATGTTGATGCCCGATTCATCGGTGCCGGCATCATTGCCATTGCCGCTGATCAGCATGTTGTCGATCAGGAAGCCGTTGACGTTCGAGCCGCCGATGCCGTCGCCCAGATTGTTGGTGACGTTCATATAGGCGAGGCGGACATTCTCGGTGCTGGTCAGGCTGATGCCGTCGCCGCCCGAGTTCTGGATCGTGCCGCCCGAGCCCGCCGCGCCGGTGCCGGTGACGTTGATGCCGCCCGACGAACCGGTGTTGTTGAGGATGATGCCGCTGGCGGCGCCGTTCGACGAGATGCTCTGGAAGCGCAGCCCGTTCGTGCCGATCGTGGTGTTGACGACGTTGAGTGCGGTGCCACTGCCCGAGCTGATCGTGTTGCCGGTGCCTTCGACCGTGACAGTGCCGCCACCCGTGGCGGTAAAGCCGGTGCCCGCGACAGTGGTGATCGCCAGGCCGCCGTTCAGGAAGCTGATCGTGCCGCCGGTGTTGTTGAGCAGGTTCACCGCGGTGTTTGCACCCGTGGTGAGCGTCTTGTTGCCGGTGAAGCTGATCGTGCCCGAATTGACGTTCTGAACGACGATGCCGTTGCTCAGGCTGCCGGTGGCGCTGATGGCGCCCGAGAAGGTGACGTTGCCTGTCTCGTGGTTGTCGACGAACACGACATTGCCATTGGTGGTCTTGGTGATCGTCGACGCGATGCTGACCACACCGGTGCCGTTCAGGACGTAGACGCCGAAGCCGGCAGGATCGTTGGTGCCGCCGATATTGCCGCCCGACAGGGTGACGCTGTTGGTCGCCCCATTGATCTCCACCCCGTTGCCGGCGGTGCCGTTGATCGCCACGGTGGTCAACGTGAAGTTACCGTTGCCGGCGCCGTTGATCTCGATGCCCTCGTCGCCGGTATTGGCGATCGACACCGTGCCGAAGCCGACATTGGTGGTCGATCCGCCGCCGTAGAAGATGCCGTCCGCCGTGGCGCCGGTGGTGCCGGCGATGGTGACGTTGCCGCCGTTCAGCGTGTTGCCGTCGAGGTTGCTGATGTTGATCGCGGTGCCCGCCACCGAGCCGGTGCTGCTCAGCGCGCTGAACGTCATGTTGCCAGCACCGACATTGACGCCGACCAGGTTGAGGATCTGGCCGGTGCCGGTCTGGACCGTGTTGCCAGCGCCCTGAACCGTCAGGGTGCCGCCATTGGTGGCGGTGAAGCCGGCGCCGCTGGTGGTGGTGATCGCCAGGCCGCCATTGGTGAAGTTGATCGCACTGCCGGTGTTGCTGTCGAGATCGACGGCGGCGTTGGTCCCGGTGGTGAGCGTCTTGGTGGTGCCGGAGAAGGTGACGCTGCCCGAATTGACGTTCTGCACCGAGATGCCGTTGTCGACCCCGCCGGTGGCGCTGATGTTGCCCGAGAGGGTGATCGCGTTGGTCTCATGGTTGTCGATGAGCACGACATTGCCGCTCGTGGTCTTGGTGATCGAGGCAGCGATGTTCACCGCGCCGAAGCCGTTCAGCACATAGAGGCCGATCCCGGCCGGATCGTTGGTGGCGCCGATATTGCCGCCCGACAGGGTGACGCTGTTGTCGGAGCCGTTGATCTCCACGCCGTTGCCGGCGGTGCCGTTGATCGCCACACTGCCCGCGGTGAAGGTGCCGTTGCCGGCGCCGTTGATCTCGATGCCTTCATCGCCGGTATTGGCGATCGTCACGGTGCCGAGATTGACGTTCATCGTCGATCCGCCGCCGTAGAAGATGCCGTCCGCCGTCGCGCCGGTGGTGCCGGCGATCGAGACGGTGGTGGCGCTCAGCGTGCCGGTGCCATCGACATTGCTGATGTTGATCGCGCTGCCGTTTGTCGAGCCGGTGCTGGTCAGCGAGTCGAAGACCAGGCCGAGCGAGCCGACATTGCCGTTGACCAGGTTGAGGATCTGGCCGGTAGCGGTCTGGACCGAGTTGCCGGTGCTGTAGACGGTCAGGGTACCGCCACCGGTGAAGTCGATGCCGTTGCCGGTGCCCGACGCCGTGATGTCGACGCCGTTGCCACCTGCTGCCGACGAGAAGGTGATATTCGTACCGGTGTTGCTGGCCAGCGTCACCGCGTTGACGTTGGCAACGGTGTTGAGCGTGATGCTCTGGCCGTAGAAGTTGATCGAGCCGCCGCTATTGTTGGCGATGTTGATGCCCTGCGCATTGTCGGTGAGGTTGCCCGACACGGTGATGGCGCCGCCGGTGATGTTGGTCACCTCGACCGAGCGCGCCAGCGTGCCGCTGGTGGCGACGGTGCCGGCATAGTCGAGCGACAGCGTACCGCCGCTGATGTCGATGCCGCGGCTGGTCGCGGCGATCGCGCCGCTATTGATGGTGACGCTGCCGGTGAGCGTGCCCGCCGTCCGGGTGACCAGGATACCGTTCACGCCCAGCGTGTTGCTGGCGTTCGCGAAGTTCAGGTTCAGCGTCGACGTCACGCCCGCAGTGTTGCTGATGTCGAGGATCGTGCCCGAACCGGCGGTGATCGTGTTGTTCGAGCCGAGCACGTTGATCGTGCCGCCGTTCGCGAAGGTGAAGGCGGTGCCGCTGGTGGTGGTGATGCCGAGGCCGGTGCCTGCCGCGTTGAATGCGACGGTGCTGCCTGCGTTCCCGGTCAGCGTGACGGCATTGTTGGCCTGGGTCGACAGCGTCGTCTGGCCGTTGAAGTTGATCGTGCCGCCCGCGTTGTTGGTCACGCTCAAGCCGAGCGCGTTGGCGCCGCTCGAGCTGATCGTGCTGGTGCCGTCGAAGGTCACGGTGCCGGCAGCGTGATTGTCGATGCGGACGGCATAGCCGTTGCTGTCGTCGATGCTGCCCGAATAAGTCAGATTGGCGTTGCTGCCGGTGAGGACGAAGGCGTCGCCCGCCGTGGCATGGGTGATCGCCGTTCCACTACCGAAGCCGAAGGTGCCATCCGCACCGTTGACGATGTCGATGCCGGCATCGCCGCCGTTCAGGGTGGTCGTGCCGGTGAAGTTGTAGGTGCCATCGGCATTGTTGAACTGCAGACCGGTGCCGTTGGTGGCGCTCAGCGTGCCGGTCTGGAAGGTCAGCGTGCCGGCCGAATGGTTGAGCACGTTGACCAGCGCGGCATTGTTCGCCTGGGTGATGCTGCCGCTATAGGTGACGGCGGCAGTGCTGCCCGAGACGTTGAACGCGGTGCCCGTCGGGCTGGTGATCGAGGTGCCGGTGCCGAAGTTGAAGGTGCCGCCCGAGCCGTTGAGGATGTCGACCCCGGCATCGCCGCCGTTCAGCGTGGCCGTGCCGTTGAAGTTGTAGGTCGCATCGGCATTGTCGAACTGGATGCCGGTGCCGTTGGTGGCGCCCAGCGTGCCGGTCTGGAAGGTGACCGTTCCACCCGAATGGTTGAGGAACGAGACCAACGCGGCGTTGTTCGCCTGGGTGATGCTGCCGCTATAGGTGATCGCGGCGGTGCTGCCCGACACATTGAACGCCGTGCCCGTCGGGCTGGTGATCGACGTGTTCGCGCCAAAGCCGAAGCTGCCGCCCGAGCCGTTCAGGATGTCGACGCCGGCATCGCCGCCGTTCAGCGTCGTCGTGCCGTTGAAGTTGTAGGTCGCGTCGGCATTGTCGAACTGCAGGCCGGTGCCGTTGGTGGCATTCAGCGTGCCGGTCTGGAAGGTGATCGTCCCGCCCGAATGGTTGAGGATCGAGACCAGCGCGGCGTTGTTCGCCTGGGTGATGCTGCCGCTATAGGTGATCGCCGCAGTGCTGTCCGCGACGTTGAACGCGGTGCCCGACGGGCTGGTGATCGCGGTGTTCGCGCCGAAGCTGAAGGTGCCGCCCGAACCGTTCAGGATATCGATCCCGGCATTGCCGCCGGCCAGCGTCGTCGTGCCGGTGAAGTTGTAGATGCCGTCGGCATTGTCGAACTGCAGGCCGGTGCCGCCGGTGATGTTGAGCGTGCCGGCATAGGCGAAGGTGCCGCCGGTGTGCCCGCCGCCGATGCTCAGCGACGCGCCGGCGGAGCTCTTCGTGACCGAGCTGGTCGAATCGAAGTTGAACGCTGCCGTTCCGCCCGAGATCGTCAGTCCGGCGACCAGCGGATTGGTGATGTCGACATTGGTCGCGTTGATCGTGCCGGCCGCATTGGTGAGGATCAGGCCGGCGCCACCGGTCAGCGCCACATTGGTCAGCGTCGTCGTGCCGGTGGCGTTGTTGAGCGTGATGCCGCCGCCGTTGCTGGTGATGTTGGTCAGCACCGAGTTCGCGGCATTGAGCAGCACGTCGCCACCCGGATTGCCCGTGAAGGCGACATGGTCGATCGTCGTGCTGGTCGACGGGGTGATCTCGATGCCCATCGTTCCGAAATTGCGGACCGTCAGATAGTCGAGCAGCGTGTTGGTCGCGCCAGCGCCGTTGTCCTTGATGCCGCGCGATGCCGCGCCGCCGCCGTCGAGGATGAAGCCAGACAGGTGGTTGCCGGCGGCGCCGAGCGTGATCACGTTCGCGCCCGCCGCACTGGTGAGCGTCGCGGCGCCATTGCCGGTGGGATCGGCGATGTCGAACGAGGACCCGCCGGACAGCTGGATCGTCGAAGGTACGGTGATCGCGATCGTGATCGGCGCACTGCCGCTGCCGGCACCGCCGCCCACGCCGTCGCCGAAGCCGCGAACCTGGACGTTCGAGGCCAGTACGAGCGAGTCATTGCCGTTGGAGCCGGCCGCGCTGATCGCATTGCCGTTGTTGACCAGGATGATCATGTCCTGCGCCCCGGCGATCAGTTCCGCCGCGGCCAGCGACATCGGATTGCTGCCGTCCGAGCCGCTGCCATTGCCGCCGCCGGTCGCGCCGTCCGCATCGACGAAATAGATCTTGTTGATGCCGAAGCCCGTGCCCGGGCTGCCGGAGAAGGCAACGTCGCGGAAGTTATAGGTCCCCAGCGTCGGCGCATTGCTCGCGTCGATCGCCGTGCTGGCCGAGATGGTCGAGCCGGTGTCGGTGGCCGACTCGCCATCGCCATAGGTGAACAGCAGGTTGGTCGAGGCGTTGAGGTACACGCCCGTGCCCACGCCGGCGATGCTGCTCGATGCGCCCGCCGTATTGCCCAGGCTTACCGATGCCCCACCGATGGCGCCGCGCAGGTCGACGCCGATGCTGGTGCCCGCCGCGCCCGCATTGGTCACGTCGAAGTCGCCGGCCGTGATCGCCGCGTTGATCGTGGCGCCGTTGAGGTCGAACGCCACACCGCTGTTGCTGTTCAGCCCGATATCGAGATCGGTGATCGTCAGGCTCGGCGCGAAGGTACCGCTGATGTCGATGCCGTGCGACGTCGCGCCCTGCAGGCTGACCGTGCCCAGCGAGATCCCGGTGCCGCCGCCGGCGTTGCCGACATTGTTGAACGTGATGCCGTTCGCCGCGCCGCTGGTCGTGATGCTGGCGAAGTTGATCCCGTTCAGGCCGACGGTCACGCCGTTCAGCTCGAGCGCGGTGAACGCGCCGCCGGTGATCGAATTGCCGGTGCCCGTCACGTTGATGGTGCCGCCGCTCACCGCGCTGAAGCCGGTCAGGCCAAGCGAGGTGATGTCGAGGCCGGTGCCGCCGCCAAGCGGGTCGAAGTTGATCGTGGCGCCGGCATTGTTGCCCAGCCCGATCGAGGGCAGCGCGATCGACTGGCCGGTGAAGTTGATGACGCCCGAATTGCTGTTCGCGATCGAGATGCCGGTGACGGTGGTCGACATGTCGCCGCTGAAGGTGAGGGTGCCGGTCTCGTGGTTGTCGACGATCACCGCGTTGGCCCCGTTCAGGGTCGCCGCGATCGAGATGTTGCCGGTGCCGCCCAGGGTGCTGACGGCATAGCCGCCTGCCCCCGACGTGATCGTGCCGGTGCCGATGGTCACCGCGTTGGTCGCGCCGGTGATATAGACCGTATCGCTGGCAGCCGCGGAGAGGGTGACCGAGCTGAAGGTCACCGCGCCGTTCGCGCCGTTCAGTTCGATCGCATTGCTGCCGGCCGCGCCGATCGTGGTCGCGCCGAAGCCGATCGTCGAGGCCGATCCGCCGCCGACGAAGATGCCGTCGCTGGTCGCGCCGCTGGTGCCGGCGATGTTGACGGTACCGCCGCTGAACGCGCCGCCGTCGAGGTTGCTCAGGTTGATCGCCGTGGCCGCGACCGTGCCGCTGCTGCCGAGCGAGGCGAAGTTGATCCCGCCGGCACCCGCGGTGACGTTGGCCAGGTTGAGGACCTGGCCGGTCGCGGTGTTGATCGAGTTGCCCGCGCCGAGAATCTCGATCGTGCCGCCGGTCGCGCTCAGGCCGATGCCGCTCGTGGTGGTGATGCCGAGCCCGCCGCCGAGCAGGCTGAGCGTGCCGCTGCCGGCCATGCTGATCGCAGTGTTTGCGCCCGTGCTGAACGTCTTGCTCGCGTTCAGGAAGCTGACATTGCCGGTGCTGGTCGCATCGACGGCCACGCCCGCGCCGCCATTATGGCTGACGGAGCCGGAGACGGTGTAGATGCCGCCGGCATTAGTGAAGCTGAAGGCAGTGCCCGACGTGGTCGAGGTGATCGCGCCCGAGAGCGTGGCCAGCATGCTGCTGCTGAACACCGAAAGCACCGAACCGGCGGTCGCACCGATCGTGCCGCCATAGTTCAGCGTGACGCCGGAGCTGGCGGTGAGGCCGATCGCCGCGACGGTCGAGCTGGTGGCGGCGCCGATCGAAGCGGTGCCTCCGCTGTTCCCGACATTGACCGTGCCGCCGGTCACGCCGTTGAAGCGGATGGCGGTCGAGGCGCCGTCGATCGTCAACACCGCCCCCCCGGTATTGGCGATGTTGACCGTGCCGATCGCACCCGCCAGGTCGAAGCCGACGCCGGTGGTGTCGAGATCCAGCGTGCCGGTGAAGTTGACCCCACCGGTGCCGCTGAGGTTCGAGAGCGACACGCCCGTGCCGCCGCCGTCGATGTCCAGCCCGCCGATGTTCAGCGCGCCGGTAAGCGTGACGCCGCTGGCGCTGATTGCCGTGCCCGCCGTCGGTGCGGCGTTGATCTGGGCGAAATTCAGGCCGCCCGCGCCGATCGTGCCGCCGCTCAGCGACAGAGCCGCGGCATTGCCGGTATAGATGCCGTTGAAGGCGCCGGTGACGCTGATCGTCCCGCCGCCACTGGTCGTGAGGCCCGCGCCGGTAGCGGTGTAGATCCCCAGGCTACCGGTGAACTCCACCGTCGCGCCGGTGTTGTTGGTCAGCGAGACGCCCGCGCCGGTCGTGAGCGCGCTGTCGAGGATGGTTCCGCCCTGGAAATGGACGTCGAGCGGATCGGTCTGCGCGGTGTTGTTGCGGATCGCGATCGAGGTGTTGGTCGCCCCGGTGACGCCGACCGACCCGGTAACCGTGAAGTTGCCCTCCACCTGGTCGAGCAGGATGCCATAGGCGCCGCCGGTCGAGCGGACCGAGCCGAGCACCATGTGGATGGTCAGCGGATCGAGGTTGATCGCCGTGCCGTTGGTGGTGTCGATCGCGCCGCCGGTGGTGCCGAGGGTGAAGTTGTTCGCCTTCGAATTGGCGACGATCAGGCCGGTGCCGGCATTGTTGGCAATGTTCAGGTCGCCGAAGTTCAGCGTGCCCACGACATTGGTCAGGCTGAGGCCGTCGCCGGTGATACGCGAACCGGTGGTACCCAGCGTGAGGTTGCCCGCGGACAGCGCCTGGAGGCCGGCGGCCACCGTATCGGAATCGAACGTCAGGTCGTTGAAGACGAAACCGCCCGTCTCGGTCGTGTGGGTGACGCTCAGGTTCGACAGCTGCGACACGATGAAGGTGCCGGCGCCGCTGCCGTCGAGGTTCAGGATATTGCCGCCGTTCGCGGAGAGGGTGAGGTTGCTCAGCGCCAGCGTCACGTTCGCGGCATTGTCGTAGATGCGCAGCGCGCCCGCGGCGCCGCCCGAGATGGTGCTGTTGCGGATCGTGATGGGAGCCGCGGCACCATTGCCGAGCACGCCCGCGCCAGTGCCCGAATTGGCGATCACGACGCCGTCGATGATGTTGCCGCCGCCCAGTGTGACAGTAGCGTTGGCACCGCTGGCGGTCAGCGTCGGTGCGCCCGAGCCCGTGAACGGGTTGGAGATCAGGCCGGCCTGGACACCGTGGAGAATCACATTGGCCGGCGCGCCGCCGGCCACGATGAAGCTGTCGACGTTGCGGAAGCCGAGCAGGATCTGCCCGCCCAAGAGGTCGAGCGAACCACCCGCCCCAGCCGTCGCATCGAGCGTGTCGGTGCCGCCGGCCGGGTTGTTGAGCAGCACGATATAGGCCGCGCCCGACGCTTCGGCCCCGGCAAGCGTGCCCGGATCGTTGCGGCTGCCCGTGCCGGTGGCGCCTTCGAGCACGAAATAGGCCGAGACGGACAAGGTCGAGGTGTCGCCGGTCAGGTTGACGTCGGCGAAATTGTAGGTGCCGGTGCCGCCGTTCAGCCCTGCGATGACCAGCGGCGTGACTGCCACGATGTTCGAGGCAGCGCCGTTCGCATCGTTGTTCGCGCCGTCGCCATAGCGGAAGGTGCCGGTGATCGCGGCATTGGTCAGGTCAACGCCGATGCCGACGCCGGTGATCGTGCTGCTGCCGTTGACGATGACGTTGCTGGCGGTGGTGCTGCCGGTCATGTCGATGCCGCGCGTGCCGGTGGTCGACGCGCCACTGATGTCGAGCGTGGCGAAGGTGACGTTGCCGGTCGCCCCGGTGAGGTTCACGCCAGTAGTGTTCGCCGCCAGCCCGGTCAGGTCGACATTGCCGAAGGTGAAGGTGCCGGCCGAACCGCCGAGGATCGCGATCCTCGCGCCGCCCGAAAGCGCCAGGTCGCCGAACTTGTAGGTGCCGTCGGCATCGAAGAACGACAGGCCGGTGCCGCCCGTCACGTTGAACGTCGCGCCGGTAAAGTCGATCGTCCCGCCGGAATGCGTCCCGATGTCGACCGCGACAAGAGCGGCGAGCGACTGGCCGATGGTGCCCGAATAGGTCAGGTTCGCGGTCGAGTTGCTGACGAACAGCGCCGCCCCCGCCGCGTTGGTCACGCTGGTGCCGGTGCCGAAGGTGAAGCTGCCGGCCGAGCCGTTGGTGATGCCGATCTGGGCGCCGCCGGTCAGGGTCGCCGAGCCGAAGCTGTACGTCCCGTCGGCATCGTTGAACGAAATGCCGTCGCCGCCGGTGACGTTGAGCGTGGCGCCGCTGAAGTTCAGCGTGCCGCCCGAATGTGTCGAGACGCCCAGCGCCAGCGCACCCGCGCTCGACTGGTTCAGCGTGCCGAGATAGGTCACGCCCGCCGTCGAGCTGGCGATGTTGAACGCGGTGCCGCTCGGGTTGGTGATCGTCGTGCCGGCGCCGAAGGTGAAGCCACCCGCCGAACCGCCCAGGATGTCGATGCCGGCATCGCCGCCGTTCAGCGTCGTCGTGCCGGTGAAATTATAGGTCGCATCGGCATTGGTGAACTGCAGGCCGGTGCCGTTGGTGGCGCTCAGCGTGCCGGTCTGGAAGGTGACCGTGCCGCCCGAATGGTTGAGGATCGAGACCAGCGCCGCGTTGTTCGCCTGGGTGACGCTACCCGTGTAAGTCAGGCTGGCGGTGCTGTTCGCAATCGTGACCGCCGCCCCGGTCGGGCTGGTGATCGACGCATTGCCGAAGGTGAAGCTGCCCGCCGAGCCGCCCACGATGTCGATGCCCGCATCGCCGCCGTTCAGCGTCGTGGTGCCGTTGAAGGCATAGGTGCCGTCGGCGTTGTTGAACTGCAGGCCGGTGCCGTTGGTGGCCGACAGGTTGCTGCTGGCGCCGAAGGTGACCGTGCCGTTGTGATTGGTCACATCGAGCAGGGCCGCGTTGCTGCCCTGGGTGACGCTGCCCGCGTAGCTGAAGTCGAGCGTGCCGGTGCCGCTGGAGAGCGCGATCGCCGGGCCGGTGGTGCCCGCGATGCTCGAACCCGCGCCGAAGCTGAGCAGGCCGAAGACGTTGCCGGAGACCGCGATGGCGCTGGTGCCCGAGGTGACAGTCAGCGTGCCGACCTGCAGCGCACGGCTACCCGGGCCCATGCCGCTGAGGTTGTTGACGCTGGTGATGCCGCTGCCGGTGCCGGCATGGACGACGCTGGCAAGCACCATGTCGATCTGCGCGTCGCTCAGCACCAGGCTGGTGCCGTTCACCGTATCGATCGTGCCGGTGGTGCTGGTGAGATTCAGGCCTGCACCGATCGCAGCGAAGCCGTCTCCGCCCTGGTTGTAGATGTCGAGGCCGGAGAAGTTCAGCGAACCGACCGCGCCCGCGAGATCCACGCCCATGCCGGTGACGCGTGTCGTCGCACTGCCGACCTGAAGCGAGGCGTCGACGTTCGAAATGCCCGCGTCCCCGGTGATCGAATCGAAGGTCGTGCCCGTGAAGTTGGCGCCGCCATTCTCGCCATGCCCGCCTTCGATCACGATGTCCGAGAGCTCGGTGATCGTGGTCGAGCCGGCACCCGTCCGGTTGACGGTAAGCGCGGCCGAGTTGTTGCTGGCCCACAGATTGAGGTTGCTGAGCGCAATGCTGGCAGCCAGCCCGCCATCGCTGAAGTTGATCGCGCCGTTCGCGCCAGAGATGTTGCTGTTGCTGATCGTGACGTTGGACTTGCCCGAGCCGAACACGCCCGCGCCGGTGCCGCCATTGGCGATCACCAGGCCGTCGAGCACATTGTTGTTGCCCAGGACGATGGTGTTGGCACCACCGCCCGCGCTGGTGGTCAGCGTCGGCGCGCCCGATCCCGCGAACGGGTTGGTCACGATGCCCTGGGCGATGTTGTAGAGGACCACGTTCGCCGGCGCACCGCCCGGCAGCGAGATGGTGTCGCCGTTCAGGAAGCCGCGCAGCTGCTGGCCGTCGATCAGCGTGAAGGTGCCGCCGGTGCCGTAGGTCGCATCATTGGCATCGATCGTGTCGTTGCCGCCCGCGGGGTTGTTGACCAGGATGATGACGTCGGCGCCCGACGCTGCCGCACCGGCCAGGCTGCCCGGATCCGTCTTGGTGCCCGCGCCGCTCGCGCCGGCCAGCACCCAGTAGACCGTCGCAGAAGTCGCGAGGGTGCTGGTGTCGCCGACCAGGTTGACGTCGGCAAAGTCATAGGTGCCGGCAAGCGCGTTGAGCCCGGCGATGACGAGCGGAGTCGTGGCGTTGATCGTCGAACCGGCGCCATTGGCATCGGTGCTCGAGCCGTCGCCATAGCGGAAGGTGCCGGTGATCGCGGCGTTGGTCAGGTCGACGCCGATGCCGACACCGGTGATCGAGCTGCTGTTGTTGACGATCAGGCTGCCCGCGAAGGTCGCCCCGGTCAGGTCGATGCCGCGCGTGCCGGTCGCGGACGCACCGATGATGTCGAGCGTGTTGAAGCTGATGGTGCCCGAGGCAAGTCGCGCATCGACGCCGCGCCGGTTGGCGCCCACGCCGGTGATGTCGACATCGGCAAAGCTGATCGTGCCCGTGCTGCCGGTGTTGAAGGCGATGCCCGCAGTGCCGGGGTTGGTGACGGTCACGGCGCCGGTGAAGGTCACCGATCCGTCGACATCGCCGATCCCGATGCCCATCGTGCCGCTGTTGGTGACGGTGCCGCCGGCCGCCGTGAAGGCGCCCGGCATGCCGAAGACCAGCAGGCCGCCCGCCCCGGTGTTGCTGATGTTGAAGGTACCGAGCGTGACATTGCCCGGGTTGTTGCCGATCTCGATGCCGTAGCTGCCCGCGCCGGTCGTGCCGCCCACGGTCACGTTGCCGAGGTTCACCGCAGCGCTGTTGCCCACCACGCGGACGCCGGACAGGCTCGAGGTGCCGCCGACATTGATGCTGGTGAAGCCGATGCCGCCGGTGCCGATATTGTTGGCAAGCGAGACACCCGAACCTGCCGATGTCAAAGTCGAAACCGTGGTGAAGGCTAGGTTGCCGCTACCGATGGTGACGGTGTCCATCGCCAGGCCGCGGGCATTGCCCGTCGCGGCGATCGAGATGCCCGAGCCGCTCAGCGTGAGCGTCCCGCCGTTGGTGCCGAGCAGGTTGAGCACCGTGCCGCCGGTGCTCGAAAGCGTGAGGTTGGTCAGCGTCGCCGATGCCGCCACGCCGCCGTCGCGCAGCAGGATTGCGCCGGTGCCGCCCGAGATGATCGAGTTGCTGATCGCGACATTGGTCACGCCGATGCCCGAGACGCCGATCCCGGAGCCGCCGATGCGCAGGCCGTCGATCGCCGAGCCGTTGGACAGCGTCACCGTCGCGCCCGCGCCGGTGTTAGTCAGCAGCGCCGCGCCGGAGCCGGCATAGGGATTGCTGACGACGCCCGGCGTGATGCCGTAGAGGGTCAGGTTGACCGGGGTGCCGCCACCAACCGTCTGGGTATCGCCGTTGAGGAAGCCGATCAGGTGCTGGTTGACGCCAAGGCTCAGCGTGCCGAGGCCGGAGACGTCGATCACGTCCTGCCCGCCCGTCGGGTTGTTGAGCAGCACGATATAGTTCGCGCCAGAGGCCACCGCTGCGGCGAGGCTGCCCGGATCGACCTTGGTGCCCGCGCCGGTGCGGCCCTGCTCGACGAAGAAGACCGTGACCGGGTTGATCGCCAGGTTGGTGGTGTCGCCGACCAGGCTGACGTCACCGAAATTATAGGTGCCGACGGCCTGGTTGAGCCCGCCGATCGCGATCGGGGTGATCGCGTTGATCACCGAATGCGCGCCGTCCGCATCGGTGCTCGATCCGTCGCCGTAGCGGAAGCTGCCGGTGATCGCGGCGTTGGTGAGGTCGACGCCGGTGCCGACGCCGGTGATCGAGCTGCTGTCGCTGACCGTCAGGCTGCCCGCGAAGGTCGCGCCGGTCAGGTCGATGCCGCGCGTGCCGGTGGTCGAGGTACCGGTGATGTCGAGCGTCGCGAAGGTGACGGTGCCGCCCGCATTGCGCGCGTCGACGCCGGTCTTGCCGGCGCCAAGGCCGGTGATGTCGGTATCGCCGAAGCTGATCGTACCGGTGCTGCCCGCGCCAAGCACGATGCCGCCGCTGTTCGCGATGGTCGTGGTGCCGGTGAAGCTCAGGCTGCCATCGACGTCGCTGGCGGAAATACCTGCGCCGCTGTTGCTCACGCTGAGCGCACCGATCGAGACGTTGCCCGCCACACCGGACACGGACACGCCCGTCCCTGCGGCCGTGCTTACCGTCGTCGCACCGAGAGTGATCTGGCCGTTGGCGTTGGTGATCGAGACACCGTTGCCCGCGACATTCGAGACCGAAACCGGGCCGAGCGTGACGTTGCCCACGGTCGACAGTCTAACGCCGTCACCGCCGCCTGCGACGGTGACAGCCCCGAACGTCATGGTGCCGGTGCTGTTCGAAACGGACAGACCCGCCTGCCCGCCCGTATTGGCGGTGGCAGAGATCGAGCCGATCGCCACCGCGCCGGCGTTGTTCAAAACGAAAACGCCGCCGCCGCTGTTCGCGGTCGACACAGAACCCACGGTAACGGCACCGGTGTTGCCCATGAGGAACAGGCCGGAGCTGGCGCTGTTCGAGGCGCTGACCGAGCCGATGTTCACCGTCGCCGAGCTGTTCAGCACCGTGACGCCGGACACCAGGCCCGTACCGCCGCTGGTGATGCTGCCGACGTTGAGCGTGCCGCCCGCGATCCGATCGAACTGGGCACCGGTGGCGTTCGACGTGCCGCTGGTGACCGAGCCAAGCTCCAGCGTGCCCACCGTGACGTCGCTGATATATACTGCGGACGAAGCGCCGGTCGCGGAGGCATTGATGTCGGTGCCCGAGACGTTGAGCGTCCCCGCCCCTGCTCCGCTAAGGTAGAGTGCGATGCCGCCGGCAACGCCGGTTGCCGAGAGATCGACATTGTTGAGCGTCAGGGACGCCGCGGCACCCGAAGAGGTGATGATCGCGCCACCACCATCGCCCGAGAGCGTGGAGTTCTGGATCACGACATTGGCGGCACCCTGGCCCCGCACCGCGAAACCGCCAGCCGAGCTGTTGCCGATCACCAGGCCGTCGAGCCGGCTATTGTCGGCCAGCTGCACCGTCGCGAACCCGGTGGTGCTCGTCAGCAGCGCCGCGCCCGAGCCGGCATAGGTGTTGGCGATGCCCGTCGGGCCGAGGTTCGAGACGATCAGGTTCGCCGGCACGGTCGCGCCGGTCACCGCGAAGAAATCGGTATCGCGGAAGCTGACTAGCGTCTGACCGGTGAGCAGGTTCAGCGTGCCGCCAAGCACTGCCGTGTCGAGCACGTCCTGCCCGCCGGTCGGGTTGTTGAGCAGCACGATATACTGCGCGCCCGATGCGGCTGCGCCCGTCAGGCTACCCGGATCGCCCGCGGTGCCCGCGCCGGTCGCGCCGGCAAGCACGTAATAGGTGGTGAAGCTGCCGCCGGTGATGTTGTTGGTGTTGCCGTCGAGCTGGACGTCGGCGAAATTATAGGTGCCCTGCGTGGCGTTCATGCCCGCGACGACGATCACCGTGTTGGCGGTGATCCGGCTCTCCTGCCCGTCGGAGGCATTGCCGTCGCCGAAGCGGAAGCTGCCGGTGATCGCGGCATTGGTCAGGTTCGCGCCGATATCGACGCCCTGGATCACGCTGGGATTGGTGATGGTGATCGCGCCGGCATTGGTCGCGCCGGTCAGGTCGAGGCCGGTCGATCCGGCCGCGCCGGTGCCCGTGATGTCGAGCGTGCCGAAGGTGACGTTGCCGTGTGTGCCGGTGAAGTCCACGCCGGTCGCGGCGCCAAGGCCGGTGATGTCGACATCGCCGAAGGTCACGCCGCCGGGGACGTTGCCGATCAGGATGCCCGTGCCGGTGGGATTGGCGATGGTGAACAGGCCGCTGAAGGCGACGCTGCCGGCGGTGTTGTTGAGCGAGAGCGCCGGCGAGGTCGATCCGGTGATCGTCGTGGTGCCGGTGAAGGTCACGCTCGACCCTGCGAGCGTGTCGGCGATGGTGATCGGCCCGGCGCCACTGATCGCGCCGGTGAAGCGGATCGTGCCGCCGGCGTTAAACAGCGAGACCAGCGGCCCTGCCCCGGCATCGGTGATCGTCGCGCCGAAGTTGAGCCCGATGGTGCCGCCGCTGCCCGCAACGCCCGACTGGCCGACCTGCACCGAAGCGCCGCCGCTGTTGGTGATCGCGCCACCGCCAATCGTCACCAGGCCGGTCGAGCCGCCGGTGATGTACAGGCCCTGCTGGCCGCTATTGGTGATGGTGAGCGTGCCGATGGTCAGCGCATTGCCGCCGGTGCCCGCACCCTGGACATTGTCCAGGATGATGCCCGCGCCCGCCGCGCCGACCGAGCGGACGCTCGAGAAGGTCAGGTCGATGAACAGCGGATCGAGGTCGAGCGCGGTGCCGGCGGTGGTGTCGACCGTGCCGGCGGCGCTGGTCAGCGTGAAGGTGCCGCTCTTGGTGTTGTTGACGGTGAGGCCGGTGCCGCCATTGTTGGCGATGTTGAGGTTGGTGAAGCTCAGCGCGCCATCGACTTCGGTGAGCGACACGCCGGCGCCGCCCACACGGGCCGTGGTGGTGCCGACCTGCATCGCGCCAGCGTTAACCGCCTGGACGCCCGCGGCGGTGCTCGAATCGAACGTGACGTAGCGCGCCGCGAAGCCGCCGGTCTCGCCATTGCCGCCGGCGATGTTGATGCCGGAAAGCCCCGCCACGGTCACCGTGCCGGCGCCCGAGCCGTCGATGTCGAGCACCGTGCCGCCGGTCGCGGACAGGGTCAGGCTGGAGAGCGAGGTCGTCAGGTTGCCGCCGGCATCGTTGATGTCGATCGCGCCCGCGCCGCCGCCGATGGTCGAATTGCGCAGCGTGACGTTGCTGCCGCCGTTGATCACGACGCCCGCACCTGCGCCACCGCGGATCGTGATGCCGTCGACGACCACCGCGCCGGTGGTGTTGGTGAGCGTCAGCCCGGCCGCGCCGGTGTTCTCGATCACCACCCGCTCGAGCGCGAACCCGCCCACGCCGTTCGCCAGGATGCCGCTGCCCGCGCCGCGCACGGTGACGTCGCGCACCACCGATCCCTGGCCGAGCGTGACCGCAGCGCCGCCGGCATTGGTGCCCGCGATGATGCCGTTGGTGCCGCCGAAGTTGAACGCGCTGACCGATCCGTCCGAATGGCGCACGTTCACGCTGCTCGCACCGCCGACCAGATACTGGTTGGCGGCGAGCGTGACGCCGCTGCTCGCGATATTGCCGGCATTGCCCAGCGCGACGACGATGCCGTTCGCGCCCGCACGCGTCACCGCGTCGCCCAGCGTGGTCGTGGCGGTGCTCGTGCCCGCCGCGCCGGCGGTACCCGAACCGCTAGCGAAATAGACGCCGCCGAACGCCACGCCGGTGCGCGCGTCGACCGCGAAGTTCGTGCTTGTCAGGTCGGTGTAGCGCGTGCCCGAGGGGGTCACATAGTCGCGCCGCAGACGGTCGCCCATCTGGCGGTCGAGGCCGGTGGTACCCGAGCTGCGGTCCGCCGAGCCGCGGCCGAGCGGAATCGACAGGCGCAGCGTGCCGCGCGCCTGGGTGCCCCAGCGATTGTCGTTCTGTAGCTCGGCGCCGATCGAGAACCGGCCGCCGGTGCCCAGCGGATCCTCGACATCGAGCTGGAGCCCGCCGCGAACGCCGCGATAGGCCTTGCTGGCATGCTCGTCGCGATAGTCGAAGCCGGCGCCCGACAGGCGGACGCTCAGATCCTTGGCGATGGGCGCCCGCGCGCCGATCTCGGCATTGGCGCCGGCCAGCGGCACCTCCTCCAGGCGCCAGCCGCTCTTGCGCTCGATCAGCCGGTTGTTCTCGACAGAGAGCACGCCCACCGGGCTGGCATTGGGATCGAGATAGCCCATAGTGCGGGGGCTGTTGACCGGCAGTCGGTAATTCACATGCAGATCGAAGACCGAGGTGAAGCCCTCGAGCCCGAACGACACCGCGGTCTGCTCGCGCGAGGTGATGTCGGTCTTGTAGAAGTCGACGCCGGCATTGACGCCGATCGCCACGTCGTCGCCGATCTTGCCGCGTCCGCCGATGGTGACCGATCCGTTGCGGTCATAGCGCTCGTCGGTGCCGATCCGCCCGCTGACGAACAGCAGGTTCGAGTCGTTCTGCGCAACCGGGGCGAAGAGCTCGAACGAAACCTGGCTGCTTCCGTCCGCCGCCCGTGCGTCAACCTCCGCCCGCGGCTTCCAGGTGGGTTCCTTGTCCTGTGCTTGTGCCAGCACGCCCGGCGCCCAGGCCAGCGCCACACCGCTCAGGCAGGTGGACAGCAGCAGGCGGCCGCGGCCGCGATTGAGCTTCTGCACGGACAATCTCCCCCGATTGGCGTGCAACCTGACATTGGCGCCCATGCCAATGTCTCAACGATGGTCGTGACGCCATGATAACGGCTATCACCGTGAAGCCTTGGCCTCAAGCAGAGACATACGTAGATTAACCTATGCTAACGCCTCAAAGCGGGGCACTGGTCTCCTTAAAGCCCTATGGCCAGACCCGTTTGTTTCGGTTAGTTCTATGCGGGATTTCGGGGGAGACGGGCATTGGCGGAACCATTTTTGTCGGAAATCCGACTGATGTCGTTTGTGTTCGCGCCCAAGAACTGGGCGCTCTGCAACGGCCAGTTCCTGCCGATCAACCAGAACCAGGCGCTGTTCTCGCTGCTCGGTACCACCTTTGGCGGCAACGGTCAGACGACCTTCGCCCTGCCCGATCTGCGCGGACGCGTGCCCATCCATGTCGGCGGAAGTCACTTCCTGGGCGATCGCGCCGGTGAGGAAGCGCACACGCTGTCGATCAGCGAGATCCCCACACACCTGCACACGCTGAATGCCTCTTCGAGCGGGGGCGATTCGACGAACCCGAATTTCGGCGGCACCGGCCGGTTGCTCGCGACCGAGCCGGGCAATCCCTATTCGAACAGTTTCACGCCGACCGCCGTTGCACTCAACGCGGGCACGGTGGCGAACAACGGCGGCAGCCAGGCGCATCTGAACATGCAGCCGTTCCTGACGCTGAGCTACTGCATCGCCCTTGCCGGCATCTTCCCGTCCCCGAACTGAGGAAATAGCCCGTGGCACAACCTTATGTCGGCGAGATTCGCATATTCGCCGGAAACTTCGCCCCCGCGGGATGGATGTTCTGCGAGGGACAGCTCCTGCCGATCTCCGAGAACGAGACACTCTTCAACCTGATCGGCACCACCTATGGCGGTGACGGCCAGTCGACCTTCGCGCTGCCCGACCTGCGCGGGCGGCTGGCCCTGCACCAGGGCAACGGCTATATCCTGGCCGAGACGGGCGGCGCGGAAGAAGTCACGCTGACGATCAACCAGATCCCGGCCCACTCGCACCCGATGCTCGGCTCATCGGGCAATGGCTCGCAATCGAACCCGAAGAACAATGTCTTGGCCAGCTCCACGCTGGTCAAGCTCTATTCGGGCGAGGCGGCGGACACGGCGATGGCTGCCACCGCGATCTCGTCGATCGGCAACAACCAGCCGCACACGAATTTCCAGCCATATCTCTGCCTCAACTACATCATCTCGCTGTTCGGCATTTTCCCGAGCCAGAACTGACAGGAATTCTCCGATGGCCGATCCTTTCGTCGCCGAGATCCGGATCTTCCCGTTCAACTTCGCGCCCAAGGGCTGGGCGTGGTGTGACGGTCAGCTTCTGCCGCTCTCGCAGAACACCGCGCTCTTCTCGCTGCTCGGCACCACCTATGGCGGCAACGGCAAGAGCAACTTCTCCCTGCCCGATCTCCAGGGCCGTGCGCCGATGCATCCGGGACAGGGTCCCGGCCTGTCGCTGCACGATCTCGGCGAAACCGGCGGCAGCGAAACCGTGTCCCTGCTCGAATCGGAAATCCCGAACCACAGCCACACGCTGCGCAGCTCGGTGGAAGACGGCACCCAGGGCACGCTGTCCAACGGCGTCACGCTTTCCACCTCGGTCGGCGGCTCGCTCTACCAAAGCACGACCAACACCAACCTGGTGGCGATGTCGCCCCAGGCGCTCTCGCCCGCCGGCGGCGACGCCCCGCACAACAACATGCAGCCCTATCTGACGATGTATTTCTGCATCGCGCTGCAGGGCGTGTTCCCGCCGCGGAGCTGAGCCGCTCCCAGCCCCATGCCCCCGCCCCTCCACGCCGCCGCGCGGTTCGCCCTAAGCTATCGGCCGCTCGCGGCGGAGGACTTCGATTTCATCGAAGCGCTCTATCTTTCCACGCGCGAGGAAGAGCTGGCGCTAAGCGAATGGCCGGCAGATCAGAAGCGTGCCTTCCTGGTCCAGCAGCACCGCGCCCAGCACCATCATTACCAGACCTATTATCCCAACGCCGAATGGCTGATCGTCGAGCGGGACGGCGCGGCGATCGGCCGGCTCTATGTCGATATATGGACGCGGGAGCTGCGCATCGTCGACATCTCGCTCGTGCCGACGGCACGCGGCCAGGGCATCGGCGAGGCGCTGCTGCGCGACGTGATCGAATGGGCCGCCGCTTCGGGCAAGGGCGTCTCGATCCATGTCGAGAAGTTCAATCCGGCGCGCCATCTCTACCAGCGGCTCGGCTTCGTCGTGGCCGAGGACAAGGGCGTCTACGACCTGATGGAGCGCGAGGTACCGCCCGCGGAGGAATCGGCCTAGAAGAAGATCGCCTCGTAGCGAATGCCGCCGCCCTTGAGACCGACTGGCACGATGAAGATGTCATGCAAGACAGCGTCGATCGTAAAGGCGTAGATCGCCTGGGGCAGCCGGGGCTCCGCGGGTCCGGAGAACTCCAGCTTGAAGCCCCCGCCCTCGCGCGGCGAATGCGGCAGCTCCTGCGCAGCGGCCAGCACGAGCGCCTGGACACCGAAATCAGTCGTGATCTCGAAGCTTGTACCGACATGGGGCTCGAAATCGGCAAGCGTGAGCGGTGCGGGTGCATCCTGCGGCAGCGCCGAACCGGTATCTGACGTCATCTTGCAAGCTCCCTTGGCACGGCTGGCACCGGCGGAGACGCTATAGGCAACCCCGCCGGCCACGCCAATCCCGCGTTGGGCCGGCGTCCCATAATTCACGACGTGCAGTGATCGCACCAAAATGGTAGAGAGTGGCTTCGGGGGAAAGGCCGTGCGCAGTCGTCGCATCTGGCCTGGCCGCAAGAAAGCGGAAACAATGACTTACAGCTCGCGTCGAGGCTTTGTTGTCGGGGGAATGGTGGTTGCGGCAGGCACGGGCGTGGCCGGCTGCAGCGGCGGATCGGACTCGGGAAGTGTCGTCACGCCGATCGCGGGATCGACCCCGACGCCGACCGCGGTGGCGCTCAACGCGACCGAGATCAGCGCATGGGAGAAGCTGGTCGGCTCCGCTTTCCTGATCAGCACCGACACGGGCAGGGTTTCCGCCGTCCTGGCGAGCCTCGAGCGGATCACCGATGCCACCCGTCCTTCGGACCTTGGGCGCCATCAGCCTTTCTTCGCTACCTTCCAGATGGACCAGCGCCAGACGCCGGCCGGCGGCAAGACCTATGAAGTGTCGCATACCACGACGGGGGCGTTCCAGCTCTTCCTCGGCATGCCGAGCGAGGTCCAGGGCAAGGGTGTACTCACCGCCGTGCTCAACTGAGCGGCGTAGCGGCTTCTGGATAGGGCCCAAGCCGACGGTCTCGGTGGATGGGATCGAAATATCCGTTCCTGCAGTTCCATAGACAAACAAAAGCCCCGCAAGTCAGTGACTTGGCGGGGCTTTTGTTTGCATACGCCGGAAGCGAGGTCCGCGTCCGCTGTTGATGTTGGCGGGTTGTGGTGGGTGTTGGCGGGATCGGGATTTGGTGTGTGCGGTGCAGAAACGACAAAGCCCGCCAGCGTGGGTGCTGACGGGTGGGTTGTGGTTTGCGGGGCCATTGGTTGCGGGAGTAGGATTTGAACCTACGACCTTCAGGTTATGAGCCTGACGAGCTACCGGGCTGCTCCATCCCGCGCCAATGGATTGGCGGGAGTGCCCCGCAAAGGAAACAAAGTGAATGGGTTCTTCCCGGCGCACCGGCTTCAATGCCTGGCGACGACCTACTCTTCCATCGCTTAAGCGATAGTACCATCGGCGCTGTCTGGTTTCACGGCCGAGTTCGGGATGGGATCGGGTGGGTCACAGACGCCATAGCCACCAAGCAATGAAGCCGGTGCGGCGGGAAGTTTTTCAAACCGTGCAAAATCAAGGCCGATGAACATCCATCCAACGAAAGCCAGAGCTGTCGTTGATGGTGGGACTCATCAAGTGCGAATAGGACAATTAGGACCGGTTAGCTCCATACGTTACCGTACTTCCACATCCGGCCTATCAAGGTCGTGGTCTTCGACCGTCCTAAGAAATCTTATCTCGAGGGAGGCTTCCCGCTTAGATGCTTTCAGCGGTTATCCCGTCCATACATAGCTACCCTGCTGCGCCGTTGGCACGACGACAGGTACACCAGAGGTATGTTCAACCCGGTCCTCTCGTACTAGGGTCAACTCCTCTCAAATTTCGACGCCCACGGCAGATAGGGACCAAACTGTCTCGCGACGTTCTGAACCCAGCTCACGTACCACTTTAATTGGCGAACAGCCAAACCCTTGGGACCTGCTCCAGCCCCAGGATGTGATGAGCCGACATCGAGGTGCCAAACAACCCCGTCGATATGAGCTCTTGGGGGTTATCAGCCTGTTATCCCCGGCGTACCTTTTATCCGTTGAGCGATGGCCCTTCCACGAGGGACCACCGGATCACTATGACCGACTTTCGTCTCTGCTCGACTTGTCAGTCTCGCAGTCAGGCTGGCTTATGCCATTGCACTCTAACAGTCGGTTTCCAACCGACCTGAGCCAACCTTCGCGCGCCTCCGTTACTCTTTAGGAGGCGACCGCCCCAGTCAAACTACCCGCCACAGAGGGTCCCTGAGCCAGTTTCATGGCTCGAGGTTAGACATTAAAAAACAACAGGGTGGTATTTCACCTATGGCTCCACGTCAGCTGGCGCCAACGCTTCAAAGCCTCCCACCTATGCTACACAGTTATTTTCCAATGCCACTCTGAAGCTGCAGTAAAGGTGCACGGGGTCTTTCCGTCTAACCGCGGGTACTCCGCATCTTCACGGAGAATTCAATTTCGCTGAGCATGTCCTGGAGACAGTGGGGAAGTCGTTACGCCATTCGTGCAGGTCGGAACTTACCCGACAAGGAATTTCGCTACCTTAGGACCGTTATAGTTACGGCCGCCGTTTACCTGGGCTTCATTTCGGAGCTTGCACCCCTCCACTTAACCTTCAGGCACCGGGCAGGCGTCAGACCCTATACGTCGTCTTGAAGCCGACTTAGCAGAGCCCTGTGTTTTTGCTAAACAGTCGCTACCCCCTGGCCTGTGCCCCCTCAATCTGCTTGCGCAAAATGAGGGCCTCCTTCTTCCGAAGGTACGGAGGCAATTTGCCGAGTTCCTTCAGGACACTTCTCTCAAGCGCCTTGGTATACTCTACCTGACCACCTGTGTCGGTTTCGGGTACGGTCTATACGGTGGGGCTATTTCCCGGGACAGCTTCGAAGCATGCTCAATCCGTTAAGAGCATACAACACACACCATCCGTCACACACCACCAGGCCCACGAATATTAACGTGGTTCCCATCGACTACCCCCTTCGGGCTCGTCTTAGGGGCCGGCTCACCCTGCGCGGATTAGCCTTGCGCAGGAACCCTTGGTCTTTCGGCGAAAGGGCATCTCACCCTTTTTATCGCTACTCATGTCTGCATTCGCACTTCCGATACCTCCACGACCCATTACCAGATCGCTTCACAGGCTTACGGAACGCTCCGCTACCGCGTGGATAAATCCACACCCTAAGCTTCGGTGCACGTCTTTAGCCCCGTTACATCTTCGCCGCAGGAACCCTTATTTAGACCAGTGAGCTGTTACGCTTTCTTTAAAGGATGGCTGCTTCTAAGCCAACCTCCTGGTTGTTTTGGGATTCCCACATGCTTTCCCACTTAGACGTGACTTGGGGACCTTAGCTGTAGGTCAGGGCTGTTTCCCTTTTGACGACGGACCTTAGCACCCGCCGTCTGTCTCCCGGATATCACTCCTAGGTATTCGGAGTTTGGTTAGAATTGGTAGATCTCGCGACCCCCGCATCCATCCAGTGCTCTACCCCCTAGGGTGTTCGTCCGAGGCACTACCTCAATAGTTTTCGCGGAGAACCAGCTATTTCCCGGCTTGATTGGCCTTTCACCCCTAAACACAACTCATCCGGTAACTTTTCAACGTTAATCGGTTCGGACCTCCAGTGGGTGTTACCCCACCTTCATCCTGGTCATGCCTAGATCGCCGGGTTTCGGGTCTAATACACCAAACTTAGTCGCCCTATTCAGACTCGCTTTCGCTGCGCCTACACCTATCGGCTTAAGCTTGCTTGGTACATTAAGTCACAGACCCATTATGCAAGAGGTACGCTGTCACCCCATGAAGAGGCTCCAACTGCTTGTAGGCAATCCGTTTCAGGTACTGTTTCACTCCCCTCATCGGGGTGCTTTTCACCTTTCCCTCACGGTACTAGTTCGCTATCGGTCGCATACGAGTATTTAGGCTTAGAGGGTGGTCCCCCTATATTCAGACAGGATTACACGTGTCCCGCCCTACTCTAGTCTTCTAACATCACTTTCGCATACGGGGCTGTCACCCGCTATGGCCGTCCTTTCCAGAACGTTCTGCTAGTTGAATTAGAAGCACTGGCCTGGTCCGCGTTCGCTCGCCACTACTAACGGAATCTCGGTTGATGTCTTTTCCTCCGGTTACTGAGATGTTTCAGTTCGCCGGGTTCGCTTCACGAAGCCTATTTTATTCAGCTAAGTGATACCTTTTTCCAATTACCCTGACCGTCATTGCTGACGAGCAAGATAATCGGATTAGGTGGGTTTCCCCATTCGGAAATCGTGGGATCAAAGCTTGCTCACAGCTCCCCCACGCTTATCGCAGCGTGCCACGTCCTTCATCGCCTGTATGCGCCAAGGCATCCACGAATTGCCCTTACCTCACACTTGAGAGTCCACACCACCAACGACAACACTGGATCAGCCCAAAGGCTGACACGAAACTCGGCAGAGCAGTGTGTCGCAGTATCTTGGTGTGGATGTTCATTTCTCAGCCTTGTTGGAAGCGCCCCATCTTAGCGGTCAACCAGATGGAACTTGTTGCTTCCGATTTGTTCCGGCGCTCGCTCCCTGAACAGTCCGAAGACCATCCCAAGAAACCAACGCCGTCACGGCATCGATTTGAAAAACCCATTCACAATGTCAAAAAGCTCGCGGCGTAAGCCGCAATACTGCTCCTAAGAGCAGATCTCGTTACTTCATCATTCGGATATATGGTGAGCGCCACTCCCAAAGGAAGTGGTGGAGCCTATCGGGATCGAACCGATGACCTGATGCTTGCAAAGCAACCGCTCTCCCAGCTGAGCTAAGGCCCCGCACTGACAGATGGTGGGCCGAGTAGGAGTTGAACCTACGACCTCACGCTTATCAGGCGTGCGCTCTAACCACCTGAGCTACCGGCCCATCTGCCATCCCGAACCAGCCATAAAGGCCGCGGGCGGCGTGAGCCAGCTCAGGCTAATACCTTCAGGCGCCAGACTTTCGTCTGACACCCAAGGTATATCCGATGATGAAGGGACATGAGGACGGCGGCTATGTTCTTTGGAATGGAAGAAGCTCTTCCTGGCACCGAAGTGTCAGGCGCTTTCTGCCGATATCCTTAGAAAGGAGGTGATCCAGCCGCAGGTTCCCCTACGGCTACCTTGTTACGACTTCACCCCAGTCGCTAAACCCACCGTGGTCGCCTGCCTCTCTTGCGAGTTAGCGCAACGCCTTCGGGTGAATCCAACTCCCATGGTGTGACGGGCGGTGTGTACAAGGCCTGGGAACGTATTCACCGCGGCATGCTGATCCGCGATTACTAGCGATTCCGCCTTCATGCACT
>Ga0102592_1000533_pt1 | contig 61504 bp, 54 predicted proteins | sample AraplaCol_mMF_r2_FD_76861 | JGI IMG/M metagenome (GOLD analysis project Ga0102592, IMG submission 76861) | Arabidopsis root microbial communities from North Carolina, USA - plate scrape MF_Col_mMF_r2 (SPADES assembly) (version 2) | ecosystem: Host-associated > Plants > Roots > Endosphere...
CGAAGCACCTCGCTCTTTCGAGCGGTCGCTCACTCTCAGAAAACTGACTGGCTCGCGTCTCGCGACGCAAACCAACATGTTTTACTGTGCGAGCACTGATAACTTTTGAAGCATCACGAAGCAAGCTTCGTGGCGTTCGCCATCAAGCGCCCACACTTATCGGTTGTTTGGTTGTTAAAGAACCCCAGCGGCCGGCTTTGCCGTTCGCTGTCGCTGCGTCGTTTTTCGTTGCAGCGGAGAAACGAGATTATCGAGGGTTTTCCCTGATTCGTCAAGCGTTTCGGAGAATTTCTTTTTTCTTCCGCCTGCGTTGCCCGGCGCAAAAAACCTTCAGTTATTCTCCCCCGCCGCCTTGATGCGTTCACCTGCAGCAGCGGGGAGCGAATATTAATGCTTCCGCGGCGCGTTTGCAAGCAATTTCCCAAGGATGGCTATCGCGCACTCGATCGCCTTGCAGGTACGAGCTAGCGCGCCTGCACCGGAACATCAATCTGCAATCGGCGGAAAGCGGATCATTCTGCACCAGGCACGCAAATTCAAGGGCCTCGCACGAACTCCACCCGGATGTTCATGCGAACCGCGTCAGCCACAGCCGGGAACCATGTAGAGAAGCCAAACTCGCGACGGCTGACCTCTCCGCTCGCGGAGAAGGCGATTGCGTTGTCGCGCTGCGGACTCACGCCCGGATCACTCGGTACCACTGCCAGACGGATCGGGTGTGTAATGCCGCGGATCGTGAGGTTGCCCAATAGCCAGCCAGTGCCCTCACCGGTCAAGACAAAGCGCGTGCTGACGAAACTGATCTCCGGATAGCGATCCACATCGAGCATACCGCTGCTCCGGATGATTGGTGACAGGAAGCGCGGACGCGCCTCGACGCTCGACGCATCGATCGTCACCGTGACACGGCCTGCCTGAAGTCCACCTTCCGCTCCTTCAAGCTGCGCATTCACGCGTTGAAATCGCATCTTGATCCGAGAGTTTGAGAATGCATCGACGTCAAGCGTAACGCTGGAATGTTGCAGGACGTATCGATCAGACCGCCCCTCCGTCTCGCCAAGCTGTGCGTGACCGACCGCAGTCGTCAGCGAGATAACCGTCGCAAACGCAAGTTCTACGATCGCGTGCCAGCTGGTGGCACGGAACCAGGGTGGCGAATCGCGCACGGCGCCTCCTCGGCAGAAGAACAATGCCTGCGCTGAGTAAACACCCCGCCGCCAGGCTTTATTCCCCCTACCACTTCCCCGAATGCCGAAAGATCGCTGGCTGGTCTTCTTGCGCTCCAGACCACCTGGTGAACCGCGCAAACTAGTCGCGCTTTATGCCCGCAACGGTTTCGAGTCGGATCTTGCGTTGCCGCACCGCTACAGCGGACTCCGCGTCGATCTATTTGCGAATGCCGCCCAGGGTCAATTTGAAGAGTACACAATTCTCGCCGGTTGGCGTCACGGAACTAGCGCGATGATTCGGCTGATGGTGCCCAACACTCTGCCGCCGGCCAGTACCGAGGCAATCGTCTCTTCCTTCAGTGGCACAGGGACGCAACAAGGTCGGCGAGGATGCCGTCTTCGTCGGCACGCTTCAACACGCGTAGCGCATCGAAGGTCCCCCCATCGGAAAGTTGGGCGTAGCCGTATCGATCGCCCAGTTCGTCCAAAGCGTCGCCGCGCGCCAGGAGGAGCAGCGTGAGACAGTAGCGCCCGTGAAGTTCGGCCAGACTGCGCAAGTCTTCCATATTGGGCGGATGCCCCTCGACGCTGGGCAAGCCGTGCTCATCGATGGACGGGACAAGGATGGTCTCGTTGGGTGCATCGCCATCGGACTCAATCTCGACGAAACTGGTCTGACCAGCTTCGGTGCGAAGGCACAGTACGTAGTGATTGCCGAAAATCTGCAGGCTTTCCTGGGCCATCGTCGTGGTTTCCTGATCGAATACTGATCGTAATCTACCAGAACCTGCCAGGGTGCCCAGGAAGCGACTGTATGCCGATACCCGCCGCCGTTGCCGTTCGTCAGGAGGCAGTGTTTGCCTTCCAAAACACGATCGCGCCAATGTTCAGGACCACCGTCGCCCAGAAGACCGCCTGAAACGCCTGCTTACGGTTCTTATGCCGAAGAAGGTGTTGCGCAACAAGCGCGCCTGGCCACCCTCCACAGAGTGCAACGAGATGCAGGTGGGCTTCCGGAATGCGCCAGGCCTTCCGATTTGCCCGGGCCTTGTCGTCGGCGTACGCGATAAAGGCAATAAGGCTGGCTATCACACTCACGATGCCAACGAGTCGCGGAAGATAGCCTCCCAGCGCACCCACGACTATGGCTGACAGCGCCGCCAGGCCGACGATCGCCGGCAACCAGTTCGCCCCGGCGCCGGCGGCAGATTTCGGGGCTCCCGCTATCGCGACGTTGAGCGCCTGCATCCGTCCGTCCTTGCCTTTGGCAAGCTCGAAACTCACGCGGTCACCCACCTTCGGCTGAACGGAGCGTGTCTGCAGCGCACTTACATGAAAGAACACATCCTTGAGATCCGCATGGATGTCAATGAATCCATATCCCTTGTCGCCGTGCCAGGATTTGATCCGCCCCGCTTTCTTCATATTCTCTGGGTTGGTATTGCTGGAGGCAGCGAGTGTACGCGATGGGCGCCCGCCGCCAGCGCGGCCGGCTGTACGCCCCCCATACCGCTACTTGGAACGGCAGTCCAGCGTGTAACGGCCGATTTCCTTGCCGTTCTCTAGCAAGGTCAGGGCGAGCTTGCAGGTGCCGCCCGGTTGCGCAGTCACGCTGACGCGCGACAACTGCGTGGGACTGTTCGCGTCGACATGCAGATCGCCGGCCTGCGCGACCGAGGAACTCCCCGACTGGCCGGTATTGACGAGCCTGAGTTCATACTGCAACTCCAACGCTCTGGAAGCCGAGACATAGGGCGCCACGACGGTCTGCCCGTTGCTGGCATGAACATCCATCCATACCTGGAGATTCGCGTCCGGATGCATGGGGAGACCTCCTGGCGCCGGGGTTGGCAAACGCGATCGTTCGTGCCGACACATGTCACTGGAATGCTTCTACAACATAAGGAGAGGCGAGCCCGGCTGACAGGCTCACGCTCTCCGCAACGCTTCACGATCCGCACGGTGCCAGCGATGGCGCACGCGATCGCTGGCACCCCCCCGGGGGCGCACGATCGGCGCGGTTACTGCGTCTTCGTCTTGTCTACGGTTACCGTCTTGGCGGTGGCAGGATGGGCGGCTGGCGAGGTCGGCGCAACCGACGCCGTGGCACCTGCCTTTGTCTTATTGGCGTCAGCCTTTGCGTCAGTCGTCGGCGATCCCGCTGCGGGCTTGGCCGCCGCCGCCTCGCCCGTCTTGCCTGCCTTGTGATGGCTCGCCTTGGCGGGCGATTTGTGGTGGGTGGTGCTGACATCGGCCTTGCCCTTGGTGGCCGTTACCTTGTCGTGGGTTGCCGCGCCTTGCGATGGCGCCGCGGAAGCTGGCACGCCAGTCTGCGCGAAAACGGTACCAACGAGGGCGGCGGAGGCGAAAGCAGCGAACAGCTTCTTCATGGCGGGAACTCCTGGGAGATTTTTTCAGCATCGACACTGTGTCGTGCTTACCGGAAGAAACGGCGGCTGCTTTGCGAGAGTTGACCCGGAAGTCGTGACAATCCGTAAGTCTTGCAACTGCACTGCCGCGCGCAGATTGAAAGATGGCGTCCGTGAAGTGAGAGTCCCATGAGACACTTCCGATCGAATACTCAGTCCGCTCGCCCGACGCGGAATGCCACCGCGTACACGGGTATCGCCGGATATGGTGTTTGCGGCCTATATCGCCAATAATGGTCGAACAGCCATGGCCGGACGGGGGGCGACCCATGCTTTATAGTCCCGACGCAATTCGCACGATCGCCCTGTTGGGGCACACGGGGGGCGGCAAGACCTCCCTGGTCGAAGCGTTGCTCCACAAGGGGGGTGCGCTACACAGCCCTGGCAGTGTCGAGCGCGGCACGACAGCGTGCGATTTCGATCCGCTTGAGCACAAATACCGCCATTCGCTCACCAGCGCGGTCGCCCACCTCCACTATCACGACACCCGCATCTACCTGCTCGACACGCCGGGCTATCCCGACTTCTCTGGCCTGTCGATGAGCGCCATGGCGGCGGTTGAAACCGCTGCCATCGTCATCAACGCCCAGACCGGCGTGGATATGACGACGCGTCGCATGATGGCGTGGGCGCAGGCACGCGGGTTATGCCGGATGATCATTGTCAACGGCATTGACAAGGAGAAGGTGGATCTGCCGTCGCTGCTGACTGACATTCAGGAGGCGTTCGGCAAGGAGTGCCTGCCGATCAATCTCCCAGCCCGGGACGCCACCCAGGTCGTGGATTGCTTCTTCAACCCGGCGGGTGACGCCGATTTCCTGTCCGTGGCGTCGGCTCATGAGGCTCTCGTCGATCAGGTCGTCGAGATGGACGCCGAATTGATGGAACGGTATCTCGAGCAAGGCCAGCAAATCGCTCCAGAACAGTTGCATGCACCATTCGAGCGGGCACTGCGCGAGGGCCATCTGGTGCCGATCTGCTTCACTTCGGCAACCAATGGCACCGGCGTCGCCGAACTGCTCGACGTATTCGTGCGGCTGCTGCCAAACCCGACCGAGGGAAATCCCCCGCTGTTCTCCCGTGACGCGGGTGAGCGCCAGGTAACGGTTCGCGCCGAACCCGTGCCCGACAAACATGTGCTTGCGCACGTCTTCAAGATCACGATCGATCCGTACCTTGGCAAAATGGCTGTGTTCCGCATCCACCAAGGCACGATCACGCGCGACAGCCAGCTCTATATCGGCGAGGGCCGCCAGCCGTTCAAGGTCGCGCACCTATTGATGCTGCAGGGAAAGGAGCGCGTCGAGGTGCCACAGGCGGGTCCGGGCGACATCTGCGCCGTGGCAAAGATCGACGAGATCAACTTCGACGCCGTGCTGCATGACGCCAGTGAAGACGGCAACATCCACCTGGCACCGCTCGATTTCCCCACGCCGATCTACGGCCTGGCGATTGAGCCGGCGCGCCGGGGTAACGAGCAGCGCCTGTCCGAGCTACTGCAGAAGCTCTCAGCCGGCGACCCCTGCCTGCATATCGAACATCCGGCCGGCACCAATGAAACCGTCATACTTGGCCTGGGCGAGTTCCAGCTGCGCTGTGCGCTGGAGCGCCTGACCGATCATTACAAGCTGGAGGTCGTGACGCGGCCGCCAAAGATCGCCTATCGCGAGACCATCGACGGCAAGGCTGAAGGGCATCACCGCCACAAAAAGCAAACCGGGGGCGCCGGTCAGTTCGGCGAGGTGTTTCTTCGCGTCGAGCCGCTCCCGCGTGGCACGGGCTTCGAGTTCGTTGATGCGGTCAAGGGGGGCGCCATTCCGGGCCAGTTCATTCCCGCTGTCGAGAAGGGCATCCGCCAGGTTCTGGACAGCGGCCCGCTAGCCGGCTTTCCCATGCAGGACGTGCGCGTCATCGTCTTCGATGGCAAGAGCCATTCCGTCGATTCGAAGGAAGTGGCCTTCGCGGTGGCAGGGCGCAAGGCCTTTGTCGACGCCGTGCTCAAGGCGCGGCCGAGCGTACTCGAGCCAATCGTGGATATCGAAGTGACGATGCCCGAGGCGGCAATGGGCGACATCATCAGCGACCTTTCGTCCAAACGCGGCCAGGTCCGCGGTACGCGGAGCGCGGCCGGTAACAACGTCATCGTCGTGGGACAGGTACCACTATCCGAACTCAACGACTACCAGTCGCGGGTGAACAGCATCACTGGGGGACACGGTCACTACGCGATGCAATTCAGCCACTACGAGCCCGTGCCGCCAACGCAGCAGGACCAGATGGCCTCGCAGCACAAGTCACGTGAGGACAGCGCATCCTGAGTGATTGAAATCAGCCTCCGCATCCCGTCAGCGAATTCGCTTTCGATCCCATCCTCCCGGAGCAAACCTGTGTCCCTGATCGAAATCCGCAAACGTCATCTGATCGTTGAAACGACCTATCACGAAGGCGGCCCGCCGGTTGCACAGCAGGCCGGTCGCCTCTCCGGCTGCGGCCCCCGGCTGTCCTTTCCGTTGGCCGGAGACCGCAGCCGGTATAATTCGGGCCGCATCTATTACCCGAATTCCTGTTGTCTGAAGTGATGTCTCGATTCTGCGCGCCTGTGCCACCCGCAGCGCGCGATGAACGCGTGAGCAGCGGCGTCATCACCTACCCCCCACCAGCCCGCGCCAAAAGATGGCGAACGTTCGGCTCAGGATTCGTTTCACAAGGATCCTTGCAATGCTGAAGGCAATGCTGGCCACCGTGCTGGTGGCCTGTGGTCTCACCACCACGCCCGTACAAGCCCAATCCGCTCACACCCCGTGGCCAGCCAAGCCCATCCGGCTGGTGATTCCGTTCCCGCCGGGCGGCGGCACCGATATCCTGGCCCGCCTGGTGGCCAACCAGGTGTCGCAGGACACCAAATGGACGTTTGTCCCCGACAACAAGCCGGGGGCTGGCGGCACGCTGGGCATCGCGGAAATCGTCCGCGCCGCGCCAACCGGGTACGACCTGGTCATGGGACAGAAGGACAATCTGGTGGTCGCCCCCTGGCTGTACAAGTCGGTGTCCTATGTACCGGGTCGCGACCTCGTTGCGATCAGCCACGTCGCCTACACGCCCATCGCCATCGTCACGTCAGCCAATTCGCGCTTCAAGACGCTGGCCGACGTGGTAGCCGTTGCGAAGGCGCATCCGGAATCCATCAAGTATGGGTCGCCCGGCAATGGGACGACCATCCATCTGGCCGCCGAGATCTTTAGCCAGGCCGCCGGCATCAAGTTGCTGCACGTTCCATACAAGGGGTCCAACGCCGCAATGATGGATGCCATGGCAGGCAACGTCGACCTGATGGTGGCATCCGTGCCCTCCGCGCTGGCCCAGGTCAAGGCCGGAAAGCTGCGCGCGTTGGCGGTAACGTCGGCCACCCGCAGCACGTCGCTGCCCAATGTGCCGACGGTAGCCGAAAGCGGCTACAAGAACGTGGACGTCAGCACCTGGTACGGCATCTTCGCGCCGGCCAAGACGCCGGCGGATGTTGTCGAGCGCATTGGTACCGAGGTCAACAAGGTTCTCGCCAGGCCCGACGTCATCCGCGCCATCCACGAGCAAGGAGCCGAGCCCAAGCTCCTGACTTCCCAGCAATTCTCCGATCTCGTGACATCGGAATACAAGGCGTGGAAGCCTATCGTGGAACGGTCGGGCGCCAAGCTCGAGTAAAAGCGTACTGCTGGTTACTGCGCTCGGCCGCGTCCATCGTGCTGATTGGAATAAACCGGCGTAGACCGTGGCAGGTCACCCATGCGTGCCGTGCCACGCTCCAGTGGCGCGGGGCGTGTCCACGTTACGGGGTCCGCGTGGCTGCAGCGCGCGCGTTGGAACGTGGGTACGCGCGCCAGCCCCCTCGAATTCGACGATGACAGCGGTGGGGCTTGCAATCCGGGTGATGGTCACCGGCGCTCCCCGGAAGATCCATGTCGTTTCAATCTGGTAGGGGCTCTTTCGGTAGGCCTTGCGTCGCTGCTTGCTGTTCATATCGGAAACCGCCTGGCCAGCTGCTGGCACTTCGCGGCAAACTTGCACAACGTCTGGCGGGAGAAGGCCCTGACTTCCCCGGCGACGCCCATGGGCGGTAGATTTATCTCGGTCATGTTCTTATGGTGATTGAAGACTGTTACTACCATGCGCACGTCGCCATTCCGGTGGCACTGGTGGCCGGCGCAAAGGCGACGTTGCCTGAGACGTCCATCCCGCTCATAAGGTTCCGGGGGAACACCCGTGCAGGCAAAATGATCACGAGACAGCCTCCTCCGCTCGCAGGTCCGAGATGGCTTGCGCCAGTTCCTCGGTGACACGGATCTCCGCCCCGATAGGGGTCATTTGCGCCGTTGCGGCAAAAGGTGCTGCGGACGTCGGCGATGGATGGCTATTGCGTCGCCACAGGAAGAAGGACGCCAGACCGGCGTGCAAGACGAGAAACGCCCAGAACAGCCCGCTCGCACCGAGTCGATTCATGAGCGGCGAGATGATCAAGGGACTGATCGCCGAACCCACCGAGTTGATCAGCAGCATGCCCTGAATGACGCGTACCAGTTCGCCGGCCTCTGCCCGATCCGCCGAGTGACTCACCGCCACCGGATAGATGGCGAAGATGCCGCCCCCGATCAGGAACATCAGCACCATCAGCAAAGGCGGGTAACTCGGAAGGATCAGGACGGCCAGCGAGACCGCTGCGCATCCCACACTCAGCGCAAGCAGGACGGTCTGCCTGTCCCGCCGGTCGGACCACCGGCCTACCGGGTATTGCAACGCCATCGCACCGCAAATGGCACTGGCCATCAGTTGGCCGACCTGGGCAACGCTCATGCCTTCTCGTTGCAGGTAGATCGGCAGTAGCGTGTAGACCGCCGCGATGCCCACGCCAGAACCGAAGCTGCCGATGGCGCCTGCGGGCGTCATGCGCACGAGATCCTGTGGCATCAGGGGTTCTGCATGGCCTACGTCCGGTGCGGTCTTCGGCAGAACAGCCATGGGCAACACCGCCATGGACCCCAGCACCCCGGCCACCATGAATGGCACGCTCTCCGCCACAGAGCCAATGGCGCCCAGACTCATCTGCGCGAGCATGATCGAGCCATAGAGGCCGATCATATAGATCGCCAGCAACCGCCCCCTGGACTTCGTGTCCCCCACAAGCAGCAGCCAGCTTTCCACGACCAGGTAGATGCCTACCATGGCCCAGCCATTCACGAGACGCAGCAGGAGCCAGACCCAGGGATCAGCGAACATGCCCTGAAGCAGATACGTAATCGCGACAAGGGATGCAAAGCTGCTGTACGAGCGAATGTGACCGATCCGGGAAATCAACCGGTCGCTGGTCACCGCGCCAAGTGTCAGCCCGACGAAGTACGCCGACGAAATGGCACCGATCATCGTTGCCGAAACGCCAGCGGCGTCGAGCCGGAGAGACGTGAGGGAAGACATGAAGCCGCTTCCCAAACTGACAATGAACAAACCTAAAAGTGGCCCAATCGCCACGGCCCAACTGCTGCGCGACACAACTTCCTCTCAAAGCAACAAAAAACGCACCGCGGAGGATACCTGATGTCGGCGAGGGCTCCCCGGACAGCAGGGATAACAGCGCGGTCGCAGTCGCGTCAGCCGTCATCCGTCAGCCAGGGCAGCGTCCTTGGCGCATGGTTTGCCGCCCTCTACGCCAGCGGCAAGCAGTCCCGGTATTCGCCGTGGAGTTTGCGCGCAGTCTCCATGCCGCCTGGATCACCGCTCAGGATGGCAGTGAGTTGGGTGGCCAGGCACACCAGGCCATTTGCATTGCGCACGACATTTGTGGCCAGGTCCTCGGAATAGCCCGGTGCCGATCGAGACATCGGGTGCTTGCCGCCATGCGTAAAGCTGTTCAGGGCATACCAGTTCAAGCTGCGGTACTGGTCGAGGTTGCTCACCACGGCTTGCGCGTCCGGTGACTCGACCGGCGCCAGCTGGTTGAACATGTCCGTCACGCCGGGCAGCCGGTCTGCAGATTCCGTCGTCGCCGTCAGCGGTTCGTGAAATTGCCGTACCCATTTCTCGTCCGCTGCATTCAGCAACCAGACCCCCCGCACCAGCGTCTCGAACTGCGGTCGCAGGAGCGCAAGCGCCGCATTGGGTAATCCCATGGACAGCAACGCCAGCATTCCCGATGCATGCTCGATGGACATCAATGCGCACTGGTATGCCGCAACCGAACGCTCCCCATCCTCGGGTTGCACCGACGCAATGCAAGTGACTGCGGCTTTGTGGAACAACGCCGTCCGTTCCAGAAATTCGTTGCTTGCCATTGCTTCCCCCACCAAATCAGCTTGTCACTGCCAATCCATGCCAACCGCCTCACTGTTGGCGCGGGAGGCATGAGTCTCGGCAAAAAAGAACGTGAATTCTATAGCCTTCGGCGCTGCCTCTAACGAAAGCCCCCCCTCACGACGCCAACCAGGTCATCGATCCGCGCGGCTACGGCGGCAGACCGATGGCTGCCAGCCCCTATCCGTTCCTACTCCGGAGCACGAGGTGCGCAAACGATCCCAGGACAATTCCCCAGAACGCAGCACCCAGGCCCAGGAAGCTCATGTTCGAGGCGATGGCGATGAATGTCATGAACGCCGAAGAATGCCCGCCATCATCCCAGGCCGTGATAATGGGTTGCCTGAGCAGCCAGCTGAGTGCGAGGCCGCCAACGGGACAATGTGGGGGGTGCAGTATGGCGTCGGCAGCCGGCGTCTGTCCAAGACCATCGACGTCTGAGGCCATCCCCCCGGGGTATGTATTAGTCCGCCTTGTCTGTGCGCGCCGCGTAGGGAATACGCTCTTCTTCGTAAAGCCGATAGATCAGCTCGAGCATCTCCTTGATGTCACGCGACTCGTCCATGGCACGCATACTCATGATGATGGGCGACGTGAGGGTCGGATCATCCAGCTCCATATAGCTGACGTCATCGCGCTTGAGGCCATAGACACTGCTGGGCACGACGGAAATGCCCTCCCCGGCCGCAACAAGTCCCAACGCGATCTGCAACTCGCGGACCTCATAGATGCGTCGCGGCGTCAGCGCGCGCTCCTGAAAGGCCGAAAGAACCTGGTCCGCATAACTGGGTCTCGGGGCCTTCGGAAAGACGATGAGGGTTTCGTAGATGAGGTCGCGAAGCGATAGTACCGGCTTCGACACGGAGAGCGGATGACCCACCGGGAGCGCGACAATCATCTTCTCCTCGCGGAGAATCACGCGGCGGATGTTCGCGTCCTCGTGTCGAATACGGCCGAACCCGATATCGATGCGGCCGTCCTTGAGCGCGCGAAGCTGGTCCATCGTCGACATCTCGTGCAGGCTGAGTTCGACCGACTTGTTCTCGTCCCGGAATCGCCGAATGATCTTCGGTAGCATGCCGTACAGCGTGGAACCGACAAAGCCGACGGACAGGCTGCGCTCGATGTTGCCCACGCGCCGCGTCATTGACTCCAGATCGTTCGTCTGGGCAATGAGTTGCACCGCGTGCGAATAGAAGAACTTGCCGGTCTCCGTGAGCTTGAGCGGACGGGAGTTCCGTTCGAACAGCTGCACCCCGAGGATCTCTTCAAGCTGCTGGATTTGCCGGCTGAGCGGCGGCTGCGCAATATGGAGCCGCTGTGCTGCGCGCGTGAAGTTGCGCTCTTCCGCAACCGCTACAAAGTAGCGCAGGTGTCGCAGCTCCATACAATACCTCCCAGATATAGCCTGATACTAAAACGGTGTTGGACTGGCCCGTTTTGCGCCCCTATTCTGCTTTCACGCTCTGTTTCAGCGGCCGATTATACCTACCGAGTAGCTTTCGACCGACGCGAAACGAGGGTTAACCCCACCAAAAATACAGAGACTTAGGAGCAGACATGAGTGCCAAAGTATTCGACACCAAGGAAGTGCAGGACCTGCTGAAAGCCGCCACCAACCTGGGCAGCCAAGCGGGCAATGCGCGCGCCAAGCAGATCACGCATCGTCTGCTCAGCGACCTCTTCAAGGCCATCGATGATCTCGGCATGACACCCGACGAGATCTGGGCCGGTGTGAACTACTTCAACAAGCTCGGCAAGGATGGTGAGGCGGCACTTCTGGCCGCCGGCCTGGGTCTCGAAAAGTATCTCGACATCCGCATGGACGCCGCAGACCGCGACGCCGACATCCACGGCGGCACGCCACGCACGATCGAAGGCCCCCTGTATGTCGCCGGCGCTCCCGTGCGTGACGGCGTCTCCCGTATCGACATCAATGCCGACGAAGACGCAGGCCCCCTCGTCATTCGCGGCACCGTCAGCGGCCCCGATGGCAAGCCGGTGGCCAACGCCGTCGTGGAATGCTGGCATGCCAACTCGAAGGGCTTCTATTCGCACTTCGACCCCACCGGTGCCCAGGACGACTTCAACCTGCGTGGCGCGGTGAAGACGGGCGCAGACGGCAAGTACGAGTTCCGCACGCTGATGCCGGTCGGCTACGGTTGCCCGCCGCAAGGCGCGACGCAACAGCTGCTTGACGCGATGGCCCGCCACGGCAATCGCCCGGCGCACGTGCACTTCTTCGTGACGAGCGACAAGACGCGCAAGCTCACCACGCAGATCAACATCGAAGGCGACCCGCTGATCTGGGATGACTTCGCCTATGCCACGCGCGAAGAACTCGTCCCCCATGTCGTCGGGAAAACAGGTGGCACGGCGCTGGGGCTCAAGGCCGACGCGTACAAGGAAATCGAGTTCAACATCGAGCTGACCCCACTGGTGCAAGGCAAGGACAACCAGGTGGTCAATCGTCCGCGCGTCTCCGCCGCAGCGTAACGCCCCCACACGGCGGCCGGCGTCGCCCGGCCGCCAACTCCTCCGCACGAACCTTCTGAACCGTGCGGGCCTGCCCGTCAGGCCCGCCTGGGGAGACGACTCATGTCCGCAACTATCGATAAAACCCGCCAACTGGACGATCTGTTGAGCAACGCCGTCCAGGATGACAAGGAAAATGGCGTCTTCCGCTGCCGCCGCGACATCTTCACGAACGCCGACCTGTACGAACTCGAGATGAAGCACATCTTCGAGAGCAACTGGGTCTACCTGGCCCACGAAAGCCAGGTTCCCAACAACAATGACTACTACACCACGTGGATCGGTCGCCAGCCCATCGTCATCACGCGTGACAAGACCGGCGAACTGCACGCGGTGATCAATGCGTGTGCCCACAAGGGGGCGATGCTCTGCCGCCGCAAGCACGGCAACAAGGGCAGTTTTACCTGCCCATTCCACGGCTGGACATTCTCGAACGCGGGCAAGCTGCTGAAGGTAAAGGACGAGAAGACCACCGAATACCCGGTGCAGTTCAACAAGCAAGGCTCGCACGACCTGAAGAAGGTCGCCCGCTTCCAGAACTACCGTGGCTTTCTGTTCGGCAGCCTGAGCGAAGACGTGATGCCGCTCGAGGACTACCTGGGCGAAACGAAGGTCATCATCGACCAGATCGTCGCACAGGCGCCAGAAGGTCTTGAAGTGCTGCGCGGGAATTCGTCCTACATCTACGACGGCAACTGGAAGATGCAGATGGAGAACGGCTGCGACGGCTATCACGTCAGCACCGTGCACTGGAACTATGCGGCCACGATGGGCCGCCGCAAGGTGGAAGGCACCAAGGCCGTCGATGCCAATGGCTGGAGCAAGTCGATCGCAGGCGTGTACGGCTTCGAGCACGGCCATATCCTGCTCTGGACCAACACGATGAACCCGGAAGTGCGCCCGGTCTATCAGCACCGTGACGAGATCGCCGCGCGTGTCGGCGAAGACAAGGCGAACTACATCGTGAATCAGACACGCAATCTCTGTCTGTATCCGAACGTCTTTCTGATGGACCAGTTCAGCACCCAGATTCGCGTGGTCCGTCCGGTCAGTGTCGACAAGACCGAAGTCAGCATCTTCTGCTTCGCGCCGAAAGGCGAAAGCGCAGAGAACCGCGCCATCCGCATTCGCCAGTACGAGGACTTCTTCAACGTCTCCGGCATGGGCACCAGCGACGACCTCGAGGAGTTCCGGGCGTGCCAGGCGGGGTACGCCAGCACGACGTCGATGTGGAACGACATGTCGCGCGGCGCACCGTTGTGGGTCCACGGCCCCGACGCAAACGCCAGGGGCATGGGACTGAACCCCCTGATCTCCGGCGAACGCAGCGAAGACGAGGGTCTCTTCGTCGTGCAACACGAATACTGGATGCAGGTGATGCGCGAAGCCCTGCGCAAGGAACACGCAGAGGCGGCTGTATGACCATCGACTATCAAGCGATCTGTCAGGCGCTTTACCAGGAGGCGCGCTTTCTGGATGACCGCCAGTGGGACGAATGGCTGGCCTGCTACACCGCGGACGTGACCTACTGGATGCCGGCCTGGGACGACGATGACAAGCTCACCGAAGACCCGCAGACCGAAATCTCACTGATGTATTACGCAGACCGCGGTGGCCTGGAAGACCGGGTGTTCCGCATCCGGACCGAGCGCAGCAGCGCGTCGATGCCGGAACCGCGCACCAGCCACAACGTGACCAACGTCGAGGTACTGGCAGCGCGCGATCACGAAATCGACGTTCGCTACAACTTCAACACGTTGAGCCACCGCTACAAGGTGACGGACCATTTCTTCGGCACCGTCTATCTCACCTTGCGCAAGGTTGAGGATCGCTTGCTGATTTCGCGCAAGAAGATCGCGCTCAAGAATGACTATATCCGCCAGGTGCTCGACGTCTATCACGTCTGACGGCACCGGTTGGAGTAAGACAGGACGCAGGAGGCAATATGTCCAGCTACAACATCGCACTGAATTTTGAAGACGGAGTGACCCGTTTCGTCGAATGCAAAGCCGGCGAGAAGGTTCTCGATGCCGCGTTCCGCGCCAAGATCAACCTGCCGATGGATTGCTCCGACGGCGTGTGCGGCACTTGCAAGTGCCGCGCCGAGAGCGGCCGCTACGACCTGGGCGACGACTATATCGAGGACGCACTGAGCGAGGACGAGAAGGATAACGGTCTGGTACTCACGTGCCAGATGGTGCCGCAGAGCGACTGTGTCATCGCCGTGCCCGCGTCGTCGACCGTTTGCAAGACCGAGCAAAGCAGGTTCGCGGCGACGGTCACCAAAGTCGAACAGCACAATGACGCGGCGGTAGTGCTTGAGCTTGATGTCGACAGCATTCCGCCAGTCTTTCTGGCGGGCCAGTACGTCAACATCGACGTACCCGGCAGCGGGCAGCACCGCTCCTATTCGTTCTCGTCCGCGCCCGGTGCATCGAAGATCAGCTTCCTGATCAAGAAGATTCCTGGCGGCGTGATGAGCACCTGGCTGGAATCAGCCCAGCCCGGCCACACCGTGCAACTGACCGGCCCTCTGGGCAGCTTCTATCTCCGGGCAGTGGAACGTCCCCTGCTGTTCCTGGCTGGCGGCACAGGCCTGGCGCCGTTCCTGTCGATGCTCGAAGTGCTGGTGCGTGCAAACTCGCAGCAGAAAGTACACATGATTTACGGCGTGACACGAGATCTCGATCTTGTCCAGGTTGATGCGATCGAGGCGTACGTCGCGAAGCTGCCCAACTTCACGTTCAGCACCGTGGTCGCGGCAGAAGAATCAAGCCACCCTCGCAAGGGCTGGGTCACCCAGCATATGCAGGCGGAATGCCTGAACGATGGCGACGTCGACGTGTACCTGTGCGGACCGCCGCCCATGGTCGACGCCGTGCGCAAGCACTTCGACGACAACGGCGTAAAGCCCAACAGCTTCCATTACGAGAAGTTCACGCCCAACGTGGGCCCGGTGACCGCATGAATGCCCGTCGATTCGTAGGCAAGGTGATGGTGGTCACCGGCGCGGCACAGGGTATCGGTCGTGGCGTAGCACTTCGCGCCGCAGCCGAGGGCGCGAAGGTGCTGTTTGTCGACCGGGCCGACTTTGTTGCCGAAGTCGCTGCCGAAGCGACTGGGGCGGACGCCGCCGCTTTCATGGCCGACCTGGAGACCTATGAAGGCGCCGCCTCCACGATGGATTTCGCGATCAAGCTCTTTGGTCGTATCGACATCCTGGTAAACGGTGTGGGTGGCGCTATCAGAATGCGGCCCTATGCCGAGTTCGAGCCGGCCCAGATCGATGCCGAGATTCGCCGTTCGCTCATGCCCACCCTGTACACCTGCCATGCGGTCCTGCCGCACATGCTCGCGCAAGGTGGCGGGACCATCGTGAACGTTTCATCGAACGCCACGCGCGGAATCCGTCGTGTCCCGTATTCGGCTGCAAAAGGCGGCGTCAACGCGATGACGCAATCGCTGGCAATGGAGTACGGCGAGCACAACATTCGTGTAGTCGCGGCTGCCCCCGGCGGTACCGAAGCGCCTCCGCGTCGCGTGCCACGCAACGCGGCAGGGGATAACGAACAGGAGAAGGCCTGGATGCGCGAGGCAGTCACGCAGGTGACCGAGTCGACATTCTTCAAGCGATACGGCACGCTCGACGAGCAGATCGCACCGATTCTGTTCCTCGCCTCTGAGGATGCGGGCTACATCACTGGCACCGTGTTACCGGTGGCCGGCGGCGACAACGGCTAACGCCCGCCAAGGTTCGCTTCACGCACAGGGTCGAGGCGATCCGAGGGAAAACTCGCACGCCATCACACCCCCGCCAACGCTGCACCAGACAGCGACCGGCAGATTCAATGTTTCAGGCCAGGACAACCGCTACTTCCCGCAGGCTTCATAGCCAGCAGGGATGCCGCGGGCCATTCCAAACAAACGGAGGAGACAAAATCATGCGTCACATCGACGTTCACAAGCTTGCAGACGCAGCGCGCTTCAACCGGTTTCATGCCGGACTGCTGTTCTGGTGCGCGATCATCATTATCTTCGACGGCTACGACCTCGCCGTCGTAGGCATCGCTCTCCCGTCGATCATGAAAGGCATGGGCGTTACCGCAACAGGTGCCGGATTTATGGTCAGTTCCGCGCTGTTCGGCATGATGTTCGGCGCGGTCATCATGGGGAGCATTGCCGATCGCATTGGCCGTCCCAGAGCCATTGCGATCTGCATCGCATTGTTCAGCGTCTTTACCGCTGCGGCCGGCATGGCGCAAGATCCCATTACATTCAGCGTGACTCGCTTTCTTGCCGGACTGGGAATTGGCGGTGTGATGCCCAACGTCGTCGCGCAGATGACGGAGTTCGCGCCGCGCAGGATCCGCGGAACAATGGTCACGCTCATGTTCAGCGGGTATTCCGTAGGCGGCATGCTCGCAGCATTGATGGGCAAATCGCTGATCGAGACGTATGGCTGGCAATCGGTCTTCCTGGCGGCCAGCATTCCCGTGCTGATCATCCCCGCCGTGTTGAGGTGGATGCCGGAATCGTTGCCGTTTCTGATTCAGCGCAATCGCCTTGACACGCTTCGGGCCGTACTCCAAAAGATGGAGCCGTCCTACCGTGCCCAGGCGACTGACCGTTTCGCGTTGCCGCAGGCCGAAAAAGGTACCAGCGCGCCCCTCAGGATGTTGTTCCGCGATGGCCGGGGCTTCAGTACGGTGATGTTGTGGATCGCCTTCTTCATGTGCCTGTTCATGGTCTATGCGTTAAGTTCCTGGCTCACGAAGCTCATGGCGGGCGCAGGCTACAGCCTCGGATCGGCATTGACGTTCGTTCTGGTGCTGAACTTTGGCGCGATGGCCGGTGCAATTGGCGGTGGCTGGTTGGCAGACAAATTCAATATCAAACACGTCCTGGTCGGCATGTACGCACTTGCCGCTGTGTCGATCACACTGCTTGGCTTCAGGATGCCAACCGAAGCCTTGTTCTTTGTGGTAGCGCTCGCGGGCGCCTCCACCATCGGCACGCAGATCGTCACGTATGCCTATGCCGGGCAGTTCTACCCGGCGACGGTTCGCGGCACGGGCATTGGCTGGGCCTCCGGTGTCGGCAGAAGCGGCGCCATCCTTGCGCCCATTGTGATTGGCGTGCTGGTAAGCCTGTCGCTACCGCTCCAGCAGAATTTCGTGGCCATGGCAGTGCCAGCTGTCATCGCCGTGCTGGCTGTACTCCTGATCGACCACAAGCGATCGGCCTCGGTGATCGACAGCGAGTTGTCAGAAACAGAACCGAGCCTGTCGTTGCGCGCTCAACAACGCGGCTCGTGACATCGGCAACTCCATTTCCTGCGGTCGTACATGTCTTTTTCTGCCCGCGCCTGAAAAGTGATGTAAGAGCATATGGCGCAGCGCAGCATAATTTGGTCAAATATCTACGCTGTCTTACCGCGAGACAGCTACCACTTCACCACCCCGCCGCTGTATGGGCGGGTTTTTTTGTTATTTTTGCGATTTGTTGCTGCACCGTCGGCTAGACATATCTCTGGATGCTGCGATGCCGCATTCCGCGAGCGAGATCACGCCAACGTGCTTTGGCCGCGACGCAAAACGCGCCCGAGAAACCACGCTGCCTTGGCCTTGTGTTCGCTGCTTCCTGCATGGCATCGTTGGTGATCACATATCCGCTGCCCGGCGTCCACCATGCAGCCGAGGGCATCTGCGTAATTCAAGACTCGTCCCGAAAATCGGAACAACAAAAGGGGCCATCAGGGGCAATCCCCTGCAGCGCGTATCTTTTCTCTTTGAAAAGAAATGCTAATGCAAACGCATCTCTCCGTTCCACCGTTCGTCCGTTGAATTCCAGGGCTACTCACTCCTGGAAAAGGACTTCTCCTCTTCCCGACGAGGCAAGATTAAAAAAAATCCCTCGAAGACACCCGAGGGACATACTGATCATCGACAGCCCGCAACGGCCGTCTGGTGATTCATTGCACGCTGGAATTACGCACCATCGGTGAACGCGTCCCGCCTATCCGTGATACGAGCGCCATCAAGGAACATGTCTCGCTTGTCCGTGGCGCGCGCGCCATCAGAAAAGACGTCGAACTTTGATGTCAGACCGCCATCGGTATAAGGATCCCGCGGCCCCATCGTGCTGGCGCCATCGGTGTAGACGTCCCGCGTCCCCACCCCACCATAGGCCACGCCAGCGCTGAGCGCTGCACTCGCCACAGCGAGCAACAAGATTGTTCTTGCCATTTTTTCACCCCCAATTAGACGTGCTTGGAAGAACCCCCGAAGCTTCAGTTTGTGCGCCGCAACTTCGTACTCGTGAATGTATGCCGCAACGGCAAGTACAGGGCTCAGGGGTTGGTCCGAAAAACGCCTAGGGGAACGCCCTATTCGAAGACCCTGCGTCCGCTGCGGTTGCGAACGGGTATCGTGTCCGGCCTCTGAACGGCGAAACACGCCATGGCACTCGGAAGCAGCAGCCAACCCTGCCCGGCGCATGGAATCGTTCCTTACCGCGCGCGGAAATCTGGCATAAATTCTAGATACTCTTACGCTGCGCCCTTCCCAGCGTGCCTGGAAGGGACGCAATACCGCGCGCACAAGCATCGTCATTGTGGCCAAACAAAAGCCTGGTGTTCGAGGGTCTGCCCATGATCGGAAGCTAGCAATGCAGAACAGCACGCAACCGGCGCGGCACCGCCTTCTTGTCCACACTGCAATGGTCGCGCTGGCGTACTTCGCCGGCGCAAAGATGGGGCTTGCTTATGCGGTGGTGGGGGGTGCCGTGTCGCTTGTGTGGCCCTCCAGCGGCATCGCCCTGGCTGCCTTGCTTGTCCTGGGTATCGAGGTTGCTCCGGGGATCGCGCTTGGCTCGATCGCCGCCAACGTGTCGGTGGGTGTGCCGCCTCCAGTGGCATTGGTCATCGCACTTGGTGCAATGACCGCATCCCTGCTGGCGTGGCTCGCATTGAAGCGGTTTGTGCGATTCCGGAGCACCATGGATCGCAGCAAGGATGTGATCGCCTTCATCATCCTCGGTGCGACGGCCAGTACGGCAGTCAGCGCGCTCACAGGCGCAAGCGCGCTGGTTGCAGCAGGGCTCGCGCGTCCTGGCGAATACATCACCGCCCTTCTTCAATGGTGGCTCGGAGACATGATGGGTGTGCTGGTCGTGACCCCTGCGTTACTGACAACGATCTCGTATACGCACCCGGTTCACTCTGCCAGGCTGGCCTTGGAAGCATGCGCACTTGCACTCGCGACGGCGTGGATCAGCTATCTCATCTTCGGCTCGAGCGAGCTTGCGGGGCACGGATACTATCCTGCTGCCCTGGCGATCTTTCCGTTCACCATCTGGGCGGCGCTACGCTTCGATCATTGGGGAACCTGTCTTTCAACCCTCCTCGTTGCGATCATCGCCATTTGGGGGACCACAAACGGAACCGGTCCCTTTGCAGGCGAAACGCCGGTGGATAGCCTGGTCAGATGGTGCGCATTTGCCAACGTCGTCGCCGCCTCCGGCCTGTTGCTGGTGGCGGCACATGCTCAGGAAAAACGAATCCAGTGGCTCCTGCTCGCGTCCCACGTCATGCTCGAAGCACGCGTGCAAGAAAGAACCCTGGACCTTGAGCGCGCGAACCAGGAACTGAGGGCGGAGATCGCGCGACGTCGCCTGCTGGAGGCGGAATTGATTCGAAACGGCGATCAGCAGCAGCGGCTCATCGGCCAGGAGTTGCATGACGGCCTGGGGCAGCATCTCACCAGCCTGAGCTTCTACTGCATGGCGCTGAATGAGGATCTGCAGAAGCATCGGCACCCTGCCGCCGCCAGCGCCGCCAAGATCGTCGAACTGGTCAGGCAGGCCGCCTCGATGACACGTAAGGTCGCGCACGGCCTGGATCCTGTCGCCATCGAGGCTGGTGGTCTGTCAGCCGCCTTGCAAGGTTTGGTCATGACAACACGATCGGTCAACGGCATCGACTGCGCGCTCCAGATCAGGTCAGAGGTGGACTTCCTGGCTCCGCCACTGCAGATCCATCTCTATCGTGCGGCACAGGAAGCGGTCAATAATGCGCTCAAATACAGCCATGGCCGCCACATATGGATCGAACTGGATCGCACCGGCGGGCTGCAGCGACTCTCTATCAGCGATGACGGCGTGGGCGTGGTCGAGGACCAGATGGCACGCGGCACAGGACTGGGACTACACAACCTGCGTCATCGTGCGAGTCTGCTGGGGGGATCGTGCACAGTGTCCAGCAATAACTGGGGTGGCACCACGGTTGCAATCAGCTTCCCGATACCGGAGAGTCCGGACCATGCAAGGAACACCATGTAGTCCGGGCCGGGCGGTCCAGATCCTTATCGTGGATGACCATCCCATCATTCGGGAAGGGCTGACACATCTGCTGCATTCACATGAAAACCTGCACGTCTGCTGCGTAGCGGGCAGTGTCGAAGAAGCGATGACTGCCGTCACCTGCAAGCCTGACCTCGCCATCGTGGATCTCAGCCTGCAGTCGAACTCCGGCCTGGATCTTGTCAAGAATTTCCGGCAGCACTATCCAATGCTGGCGATCCTTGTTCTCAGCATGCATGACGAAGCCCTGTTCGCCGAACGTGCATTGCGGGCAGGCGCAAATGGGTACCTGATGAAACTCGGGGCGACCGAGCATATCCTGAATGCCATCCGGGACGTACTCGCCGGGAATGTCTACTTGAGCGCAGCAATGCATGAGAAGCTCGCGCGGACGCTGACGACGCCAACAAAGGCGTCCACAAGCGCCATCGCCAACCTGTCAGAGCGCGAATTCGAAGTCCTGCATCTGATCGGACTGGGCTTCAGTACACGCCAGATTGCCGAGAAAATGAATCGCAGCATCAAGACCATCGAAGCCCACCAGGCCAATATCAAGGAAAAGCTCGATATCCGCAGTGGCAAGGAGCTGATGCGTTTTGCCATCCAGTGGGTCGAAAGCCAATAGGTGCGAGGTGCCTTTCACGCGCTAAACGCGAAACCCGCCCTGACCCCAGAGGCTCACTGGTTCGCAAATTCCGCAACCGCACGATTGAATGCGCCGGGGTTGGCGATATTCATGCCGTGAGAGGCTCCGGCGATTGTCTGCCGTTCAGCACCCCCAATCCATTCCTGAAGCTTCTCGACGGTGCTTCGGAACATGCGCGGACTCTTTTGCCCATCGATCAGCAACGTTCGGCATTGAATGTCGCTGGCGCTTTCACGCGTATAGGCGGGCAGCGGGTCGCGCAGTTGCTTTGGAAGGGTGAGGGCATTATCAAGCGCCATGCCGCGGAAGCTCTGTGAACTCTTGTTCCAGAAGCCAGGCATGGTGACCGAGTCGACAAACAGCGTCAGGCCGCCGTCGAATTCACCTTGATCGATCAGTTCGGCCGCCCTCGCCCTCAACGCATGGACCGCCGCCGGCAAGCTTGCAACAGCTGCCTGCGGCGTTGCCTGCAAGGGCCCACCCGGATCCGCAAGGGTCAGCGTCTTCACCAGATGCGGGTACTCGCGCGCCAAATGAAATGCAACGCAACCACCACGCGAGTGACCGACCAGATGGACTGCCCCCCGACCCAGCGACTCGATGAACGCCGCCATTTCAACGACGTGCGCCCGCCAACTGAAGTCGCCATGTCCAGATGCGCCGGTTGCCGGCCAGTAGTGACTCAGGCTGGGGGCGAAGCAATGGAAGCGCTTCGACAGCGTGGCGAGTTGCGGCTCCCAATAACGGTAGTCGCACAACGACCCATGCACGAAAACCATTGGCTCGCCGCGCCCCGTTTCCAGATAGGGCACGGAGGTGCCGTCGGCAGTGTAAGCAAAAGACGGTTGTGGCCAGGCTCCGGCCAGAGCCAGGGTAGTGAGGGGCGCTCGTGCATTCATGGAGTTATTCCTTTGCCGAGACTTTGATGGAAGGTCGGCAAAAAGAAAAACGCATAATTTTGATGGAATCTATCAACGCTTCTGATAGGTCAGCGAGGAATATGCGGGTTCCCGTGGAAGAAGACCGCCCGCCCGGCGCTTGTGATAGCCATCCATGAACAAGCCCCATGGATCACACGCGCCGGCCATGCGTGGTGCTGCGGGGGCAAATCCGGATGTCGGCTTCGGCCACCTGGAATGCCCCCCCGCCGCGTCAGCGTGGCGTCGCCTATAAATAGGGATACCGATCGTTCACAACATTCCAATGCCTGTCGACCGCCCCATCATCCTGTTTGGGGCCTTCGATCGCCACAACTTTGGCGACCTCCTGCTGCCACACGTAATGGCCCGTATGCTCGCACCCCGCCGGCTGATGTATGCCGGTCTGGTCCAATGCGACCTGCGCGGCCATGGTGGCCATCGGGTGGAGGCCATCACACGCCTTGCCTCAACCGTAGGCGACGGCGCTGTCGATATCGTCCACGTGGGCGGCGAAGTCCTGACCTGCAGCACGTGGGAGGCGGCTGTAATGCTTCTGCCGACCGAACCGGCGCGATCGGTCGTCACCCAGCTCGATGCACACCCGCAAGCGCGGATGGCCTGGGCACAGACGATGCTGGGGCTCACCGATCTGGCGCCCTATCTGCTGCCCGGACAGCTGTTTCCCAATGTCAGGCATATCACCTACCAGGCCGTGGGCGGCTTCGATCTCGACCGCAGCGATCCGGCCATGCGCGACGAAGTCGTCGCGAAGCTTGGGTCCGCCACGCGCATCAGTGTCCGAGACCAAAAGACGCGCGCGATATTGTCCGCTTGCGGCTTGGCATGTCATCTGGCCCCGGACCCAGCCGTGATGGTCGCCGAGCTGTTCCGTGCGCGGATTGACGCCCGATGCCATCGCGGCAAACTGTCCGCGCTGCTGTCCGGATTTCCGGATGGCTATCTCGCAATGCAGTTCGCCGCTGATTTCGGTGACGATCGGACACTCACGCTGCTGGCCTCGGAGATCCAGCGCATCACCCGGTCCACTGGCCTGGGCGTGGTGCTATTCCGGGCCGGGGCGGCGCCGTGGCACGACGATCTGTCATGCTACAGGCGGCTAGTCGCGATGGGGACCGGTGCGCCCGTGACGGTGTTTACCTCGCTGAACCTCTGGGACATCTGTGCTGTCATCGCCCGCAGCCGCGGCTTTGTTGGCAGCAGCCTGCACGGCAGCATTGTCGCCGCCGCCTATGCCCTCCCCTGCCTGGGGCTACTGCGGCCGGGACAACTACCGCAGAATTCCAAGCAAGCCGCCTTCTGGTCGACCTGGCGCACGGCAGACCTGCCCGCCGTCGTCACGATAGAGGCGTTGGCTGACAGGATGCAGCAGGCCATGGCAACCGACGCCGCCGAGCGCGCAAATCTGGCCAGACGGCTCGTCGATGCCTGCCGGGCAGACCTGGCGCCAGCCCCCGGATAGATAACAGCCTGTGGGAGTGAACGTGGCTAACCCGGATTTACCCGATAGCGACATTGCATCCGCAAACGCTGCTCGTCTGATCGCTGCACAGGCAAGCCCATGCGACGAACTGGTCATCCGCACGCAGCCCACCGCGATTGACAGGCCGTGCCGGCGCAAGCGTCTGGCGCTCACAGCCACCATCCTCGGCTCGAGCATGGCGTTCATCGACGGCTCCGTCGTCAATGTCGCGCTACCCACCATCCAGCGCGAACTCGGCGCGAGCATTGCCGAGATGCAGTGGATCGTCAATGCCTACCTGCTCTTCCTCGGGTCGCTCGTGCTGGTCGGTGGCTCGATGGGCGACAGGCTCGGCCGCCGCACGGTGTTCCTCTCGGGCATCGGTATCTTCACCGTCGCGTCCGTCGCTTGCGGACTCGCGCCAAATGCAAGCTGGCTGATCGCAGCGCGCGCCTGGCAGGGCGTTGGCGCGGCGCTCTTCGTGCCCAGCAGCCTTGCGATCATTGGTGCCATATACGAAGGCGAAGCACGCGGACGGGCAATCGGTACATGGTCCGCCTTCGGGGCGATCACGTCTGCGGTGGGCCCGGTGGCGGGTGGCTGGCTTGTCGATGCATCGTCGTGGCGTGCGATATTCTTCCTGAACGTGCCTCTTGCGGTGGCAACCATCGCGCTGGCGATAGCGTCCGTGCCGAACAGCCACAAGATCGATGCGCCGCACGGGCTCGACTGGCCGGGGGCGCTCACCGCTACAGCAGGGCTCGGCGCCCTGGCCTATGGCCTGACCGAGGCTTCAGCACGCGGTCTCGCGGATTGGCGCGTACTGAGCATGACAGGCGCCGGCGTGCTGGTGCTGGCCGCCTTCCTGAAAATCGAAGCGAACAGCCGCCACCCCATGATGCCGCTGGATGTCTTCCGCTCGCGGGATTTCGTTGGTGCCAACCTCGTCACGTTGCTGCTCTACTTCGGTCTGGGCGGCGCTCTGTTCTTCCTGCCGTTCACGCTCATCCGTGCGCATGCCTATACGGCGACAGAGGCCGGCGCAGCGCTGCTGCCGGTACCGGTCATCATCGGCTTGTTCTCTCGCTTCACTGGTGGCCTGACGAACCGGTTCGGTGCGCGAGTCCTGTTGAGCGCGGGCCCTTTCGTGGCCGGCATTGGCTTCGCGATACTGGCGCTTCCATTTTTGGGTGGAGACTATTGGATCGCGTTCTTCCCCGCGCTGGTCGTGCTCGGCATCGGCATGACGATCACGGTTGCCCCTCTGACTGCAACCGTGATGGGAGCGGTGCCACGCATGCATGTCGGCGCGGCATCCGGGATCAACAACGCAGTGGCACGCGTCGCGGGCCTGTTGGCCGTTGCAGTGCTAGGTATTGTGTTCGTGTGGTCGTACCAGGCGGCGCTGTCGAAACGCCTCGACGTGCTACAGGTTCACAGGGAAGCACGTGGGACAGGCGGATCGTTCGACCGCCTCGCGCCAGCCGGGGGATCAGCTGGTGCCACCCGCAGTTCGCCGCCGCAGCCGGTTGCACGGGCTGAGGCTGAAGCCATCGCTTACGCGCTGCACGCAGTCGCGCTCGTCTGCGCCTTTTGCGCGTTTGCGGGGGCGGGCCTTGCAGTTGCAACCATCCGCCCACGCAGGTAACGAGCTACGCACTAGTGCGCGTACACCGCCAGGAAGCCGCACGCTGACATTCAATTCGATCGGCTACTTCTCGTTCGTCCATGTCAACTTCATGCTGCTGACATCAACGCCGCAGTACCTGGGTCGTTCAGACGCGCGCCGTCCAGGAGCGGGCTTCGCCTTCCCGCTCCAACCGGACGCTGCGTGCAGGCGACACGAAGTCAGATATTAAGCTTGCTGATCTTTGCACCGTTCATCGAGACATCCACCATCAGACCCGCATTGGCCTGAACGAAGCCGATTACCGGTTGCTGGCTGGTCAGTGTGTCAAGTTGCCCATTTGCGCCCACCTTTGCGATGGCAACATTCGCATCGGCACCCGCAGTCCAGCCGCTGCTATTGAGGAACTTGTTGTAGGCGTCAGGCGTCATGAACATGATGATCTCGGCCTTCGACTGACCACCCGCCGTGAGTCCGAAAGATGCATGCGCCGTGCTGTAGTAGCCCACCGTGGCACCGTGCGCGCGCAGCGATCCTTCCCCATACTCGCCACCAACGATAAAGCCGCCGGCAAGCACGCGAGGAAAGACCAGCACGCCATACGCACGCTGCGCCAGCTCGCGCGAGCCGTTGACGGAAGTAAACAATCGGTTGAGTGCGCCATCGACGCCCGAATCGATCTCGCGTCGTTTCGCCGCGTTGTCGGTCGATGCTCCCGTTCCTGTGGTTGTACATCCCGCAGCAAAGGCGGTGGCAACCAGCAGCCCGGATCCAGTCAGCCTGCCCACAAATTGACGTCGATTCATCATGATCTCCCACGCAGCCCTGTCACACCCGGCGACAGGCGTTGAATACAGAAAAAAGGCCCGCAAGGCTGTTCTAGGCGCGAATTGATGCGCTTGCCATTGGGCGAAAGGGCAATGGCGGCACAAAACCACGGCGGCCAGACCCTGCGCACGGGCTGCGGCAGCAAAATCTGCGTCAGATGAGAACGATTGCGCTTTAACGCGCTCTTGCGGCAAGGCGCGCAATGATTCGGTCAGCCAGGGCCCGGTCGATGACCTCGAACGAGCGGCTCGTCCGCTCGTAGGCATACATGTCGCCCGTCGCGATATCGAACCACCAGCCGCTCAGCACCAACGCGCCTGCAGCAACCTGTTGCTGGACGATCGGATAGGTCATCAGATGCTCAAGCTGCACGAGAACATTGAGTTGCGATAATTGATCGTGGGGCCTCAGACTGCCATCGAGCGGCCCCTCGTGTTCCAGGCGAAACGCTGCGTTATTGGCGTGGTACAACCACTTGTCAAGGTTCGGCGCTTTCAGCTTCGAATTGCGCGTGTAGACCGCCTTCATTGCTCCACATTCGGAGTGCCCACACACCACGATATTGGCGACCTTCAATATCAGTACCGCGTACTCGATCGCGCTGGCTTCCGACAGATCGCCCGTGGATGCACCGTCAACGGTTGCGGGCGGAATCAGATTGCCCACATTGCGCATCGTGAACAGATCCCCGGGATGGGTCGAAGCAAGCAGGTCCGGCACAACCCTGCTGTCGGAACACGTGATGAAGAACGCGTCGGGCGTTTGCGCGAGCGCCAACTCGCTGAACTTCTGCGCGTACTGCGGTAGCAATTTCTCCCGGAACTCAACGATTCCCATGATGAGTTTGCGCATGGGCTGTCTCCGCAGCGGCTGGTTGGGAATGGAGGCCGCCAAGCCTTGCCGTCAGCGCCTATCGAGCGTCACCCGTCAAACCCTGGCGCCAGGCGACCTCAAATGCAGCTCCCCACCACAAAACGTGAATGAATAATCACAACTGGAACCAGAACGGCCGAGATTCAATATATACGTCGGGTGCCGACTGGCCGCGCAATTTTTGGGGCCTGACGTACAGACGACGCAATCGCACTTGTGAGTACACGGGGGCGGTCCAGCTAGCTTTCCAATGCGGCACGAATTGCGCTACAGCTTGCCCCCATCATCGCCGCATTGTCGATATCTCGCCTCGCAGATGTTGATAGCCCACGATAGGCATGATCCACGTCTCCCCGCAAAACGGCTCGATCTCCGACGCTAGAGCACTCCGTAGACTGATCCCTGCTTGGTTGGACGAATTTCCATTGCTATCGGACGCTGCTCCGCCTATATCCGATCTAGTGGCACGCAAGGTCGCGTTGACCAAAGGCCTCTGGTACTTCCGTTCACCGTCTCTCTATTGACACATGGAACTACGTCCCAGTCCCAAGCGCATCTCCGTTACGTACATCAACCGGCGCTGGCACCTCGTTGTTCTGTTTGACGACAACACTGCTTCGAAGCCCGAAGTATTTGAAACCAGCATCGCAGCAGGCCATTGGTCGATGAAGAACCATCCCGGCGTCAGCGTCCATATCGGCCGGCCGACGAAGTGGCGTCCCGCGAAACAGTTGCATTTGCCGTGAAAGCCGCGCGGTTCCATCCCCGGCATTCTGCGGGTACGTCTGCACGCTGAAGACAGTTCAGCATAATCCGAGAATCCGGCCTGATGGGACGCCTGCCATCGATGACGTCACCGGTCTGGCCAGATCGGTGCAGGCAGGCAGTATCATGAGCGCCTGCCCTCCCGGCTCTCCTCTCCCCGCCCTCTGGCAATTGGAACTCTCACATGCAAATACTGGTTGATGCCGATGCCTGCCCCGTTGTCGTCAAGGACATGCTGTTTCGGGCCGCGCAGCGTGTCGGCGTATGCGTGACGCTGGTGGCAAATCAGTATCTGCGCACCCCGCCTTCGCGGCACATAAAGTTCATACAGGTGCCTGCGGGATTCGACTGCGCCGATGACCGTATCGTCGAACTGGTCAGCGCCGGCGACCTCGTGATCACCGCCGACATCCCGCTGGCCTCAGCTGCCCTGGACAAGGGCGCCCAGGTGCTGGATCCACGCGGAAGCTGGTTCAGCCGCGAGAATATCCAGGAGCGATTGACGATGCGGGAGGTCATGGACCAGCTGCGGGCCTCCGGCATAGACACTGGTGGGCCGGCGCCGTATGCGCCGCAGGACAGCAAGACCTTTGCGGGTCAGCTGGACCGATTTCTGGCCCGTCATGCCCCGCCCAGGAAGGCGCCCTGAGGCAGACCCAACTGCGGCAGACAAGGCAACAGCGCGTTAAAACCAGGTAGCGCGGCCAGACAAGGCTACCGGGACGATCCATTGCGGACATCGGTTTCGGTAACCACGACGCGAAAACATCCGCATCGGGTGGGCATTACCGACACTTGCGACATTTGAGTCGAGTACTGTATATTTATACAGTAGCCAGACAGGCCACGGCCCCGTGGCCTCCCCCAATTCAATCGCTCGACGCCATTCGCCATGTCCCACGACGACACCGCTGTTTCGGAAGACGAATCCTTCCAGATTTATGAGCCGCGCCTTTGGCGAGACAAAGGCTGGACGGCAAAGGTCATCAAGAACGAGGACGGCGACGGTTGGGCAGTGGAAATGACGCGTGACGGCAGCGCCGAGCCGGCGCTCGTCGGTCCGTGGACCATGGGCAGAAACAAGGTAGATCCAAAACCGCTCGACGCCGCCGCCCATCAGACCCTTGTGAAGACGGCCTCAGAGGTGATTCGTCGCCACGAGCAGCAGTTGCATGCACAGTTGAACCGGGAAGTAACCATCGAGACGGCATCGCAGATCGTCAACGTCAGGCTTGCGATTACGCCAGACGATTTCGAACCCTTCGGCACGTTGACGGCCATGGGACAAACGGGGGATGTTCTCGCGGCCATCCATGTACAAGCGGATTTTCGGCTGACACGGGACAGTGCAATCCGGTGGGCTGACGGCGGATTCGGAAAGATCCGCTGACCCTTGCAGGCCAACTGAAGAACACTGTATATTTATACAGTTGTCGTCGCCGCCATAAATGCGGGCCTCCGAGGTCAAGCTCGTGCGGGCTCGCGCTTTCTCTCCTCCACCTCGAAAGGCAATCATGTTCGTGGACCGCTCCGAAATCATCAACGCCGCCAAGGCACTGCGCGCCAGCCAGGAAGAATCCAGGTACAGCAAGCTCGTCGCGCTCGCAAACAAGCAACTCAAGGCAATGCAATCGGCAATCCAGCGGGGCAAGGATGAATTCGAGACCAGGCTGGTGCTCGATATCAGCGAAGACAATCCGCAAGCAGCACTGGAACCGCGCGCGCATCGGCTCGCCGACGACCTCAGAGCGCAGGGCTACACCGCAACGGTGACCACGTTTGCCGAGGTCAGCACCGACCGCAAGGACTGGACGCCGAATATCACGGTTGTCATCGGTCTTGGCGAGATGCTTTCCGAAGTCGACACTGCGATAGCGGAAAGCACTGTGCCCGACAAGACGGAAGTCGCGGTGGCTGAAGAAGCTGTTAGCGAAATGGCCTGACAGCAGGCAACGCAATCCGGGATAACACACGGCATCGAGGGCCATCGCGCACGGTCGCGTGCGTGTCACGGGGCTCTACACGATATTGCTGCCGATGGTGGCATTTGGCCTGCTGGGCGCATCGCGTCACCTGGTCATCGCCGCCGATTCGGCTACAGCAGCCGTCCTCGCAAGCTCCCTGGTAGCCGTCGCAGCACTGGGTAGCCCGGAGTATGTCGGTCTGACCAGCGCCATCCGCGCGGAACTGGACCGGCGAGGCGTAGGCTTTGCAACCGTTGCCATACCCGAAGGCGTGCTGACCGAACCGGAGATATATCGTGCACTGGCCGGAAAATCCGGCCGTCACGAAATATTTACAAGCGTGGATGACGCCATCAGGGCCCTCTCAGAATTTGTGCCGAACGCCAATCGACACGCCCAGCATTGACGAGTTGCCGTTGCCAAGTACGTAGCTGTTACCAAGCGCCAGGCTATTTGCATAGGCAATCAGCGCCGAGTCGAACATCAACCCTGCGTTCTTGGCGTAGGCGGCGGACAGGTAGACATCCGTTCGCTTCGAGAAGTTGTAATCCGCAATCAGGTTTACCTGCCAGGGATTGGCGACGCTAGTGTTACCAAATGCGTTGCGGACCTTGTCATAGTCATACTCGAGCGTGAGACTGAACGCTGGCGTAACCTGATAGATGCCGCCGACCCAGAAGAAATCATCACGTCCGATCGTTGCGCCCGCCGGCGTCTTGTTTTGCCCCCAACGATAGCCCCCCATCACTCGCCCCCAAGGCAGGCTGTAACTTAGCGCGGCCGTGGCTTTTCGGAAGCTGCCGCTGCTTGCGCTGGTCGTCGTGCCAATGGAGGGATTGAACTGGTCATACCCGATGGCTGCCCACAGGACCCCGCCGGTGTAGGACAGGGAAGCGCCATAGGCGCTGTCTCTTCGCGCCTGGCCTGGCACTTCACCATTTCCGCCGATCGCCAGGCCCGACTGCACGGTCTGCGGCAACGCCACACCAGTGCCGAAGGAATAGTGCGCCACTCCGGTGAATTGGCCCGCATTCAAGGTGTACTTGATCGTATTGTCTTCCCGGAAGTTCGCACCGGTGAAGAGCGTGATCGGCTCATACTGCGTGGCAAAGTACGCCGGCACAAAATTGACAATGCTGTCGAACAATGAGGTGTACTGACGCCCAAGGCTAATCTGGCCATAGGTCGCGTTCTTTATCCCCACGAAAGCTTGCCGACCGAATAGTCGGCTCGACTGTTGCATCGTGCCGGTGTCGCCGTTGAATCCATTTTCGACCACGAACACGGCTTGCGTCCCTCCGCCAAGGTCCTCGACGCCGCGAATGCCCCAACGGGAACCGGATAACCCACCCGAGTTCATGCGGACGACATCATGACCAGGCCCTGGATTGAATCCATTGGCCGCTGTCGGCACCACCCCCACGTGGTTCACGTACTCGATGCCTGCGTCGACCACCCCGTAGAGCGTGACGCTCGACTGGGCCAATGCAGACCCCGAGCACGCGGCCAGGGCAACTGCTGCAAAACGATTCAATTTCACCACTGTCTCCTTTTTTGTCGTGATACATCTGGCTTGCGGCAATCGTCAGCCTCGTCGTCAGGACGAGCGCGGGCCGCACGCCGCGCGGCGTGCATATGCCATGGAAAGGTACCTGGGGAGTTAGGGCGTCTTACCCGCGCGCGCTTTCGAATCGGGCGCAGGGGACACAAGAGGAATCCACTGGAGATCGCGGCCAACGATCACCTGCCCTGAAAAGCCCTGGCCGGCTGCCGCCCAACGGCGGGGGTCGCCGTCGGCCGGGGCCAAATGCGACAGGACGAGTGTTTTGACGTGAGCCGCTTCGGCGACGGCACCGACATCCGTTGCCGCGGTATGCGCATGCACAAGATGGTGCGCCTTGGCTTCCTGCGCCGCGTTCCTGGGTTTCGGGTACAGGGAATCCACCCAGGCAGTGTCAATCACCTCATGCACCAGGACATCAGCGCCTTGCGCCAACCGAATCAGGTTCCGGTCGGGGCTGGTATCACCTGAGAAGACGACGGACCCATTCGAGGTGTCGAACCGATATGCGAATACCGGATAGACGGGAGCATGGTTGACCAGCGTTGCTGTCACCCTGACGTTCTCGTCGCGGTAGATCTCGAACGGTGCCATCGGTGGCGCGGGGTCGCGATCGGGATCAACGTCAAGGCCGGCCGGCAGTGTGATGTCCATGACATCGACGCGGCTATGGGGATTCGGCTTGCGGCTATCCAGGATGTTGTCATTGATATCCGCCGCGAACGCACGGTATAGCGCTTCGGTCATGGCAACGGTGCCTGGCATTGGCTGCTCGGGCGCCACAACGTCCGCCATGCCGTCGTTGCCGCCGCTCGCGGGCGGGAGTTTTCCGCGTGAGCCAGGGCCGATCACCTTGAGTTTCTGACGCCGTTCGGCCAGGCCGTCCGACGCGCCAAACAAGACTAGCGACGGATAATCGACGATGTGGTCCGCGTGCATATGGGTGATAAACGCCGCCCGTAGTGTTTCAAGGCCCCGTGCCGGTGGCGGCGCACCCAATCCCGCCTGGAAGTAGCGCCGCAACCAGCCAGCGCCGAAATCTACGAGGTAGACCTGGCCGTTGACCACGACCGCCGAGGCGATTCCCGCAGACTGCGAACCTCGCCACGAAGTCCGGCCACCGGCCGTACCCAGCAGTACGAGGCTGGGGCCGGACTGCGCCACCAGGGATTGATGCGGCTGCGGGTTTGGTTCTGCATGGGATGCCGAAGCCAGGACGGCGAGCGCCGCAAATGCCCCCGCACAAAGCAGGCGGAAGCCATTGGTGGGGTCAACCCCTGCCCGGGAAAGAAGATCTTGCATGTGTTCTCCGAAGGAAGCTCAGGACCGGGCCGGCATTATTCCGGCTTAACGCCGGCGTCCGAAATCACCTTCTCCCAGCGGAGCTTCTCGGCTTCGATGAACCGTGCGCCTTCCGGCCGCGACATCGGCATCGGGTAGGTGCCCAGGTCCTTGAGCCGGTCGACAAACGGCTGCTGCGTCAGTGCCTGGTTGACGGCAACGTTGACGCGATCGAGCACTGGCACTGGCGTACCCTTGGGCGCGAAGATCGTGAACCAGCCCTTGGCGACAAGACCAGGCGCCACGTCCTTGGCCAGCGGAATACCCTCCAGGCCGGGAAGGTTCACGTCCGATGTCACGGCAAGCGCTTTCAGGCGACCGCCACGTACCAGGGGCACGAGCGGTGCGATGCCGTCGACATAGATCGGGATATCGCCCTTCACCACGGCCTGGATGGCCTGCGTCGTTCCGCTGAAGCTCACTTGCCGAAACTTCGCCTTCTGCATCTGCCCCATCATTTCGGCCGTAAGATGGGGAACGGAGCCCCGGGTAGGACTCCCGATCACGACGTCATCAGGACGTGCCCTGGCGTCCTTGATGACGTCACCGAGATTCTTGTAGGACGTCGCGGGACCGGCCACGAACATCATCGGCGTGTACGCCAGCGTTGCGGCCACTTCGGTGTCGCGCTGGATATCGAATTTTGCTTCCTTGTACATCACAGGCGTCGTAACGGCCGCCGCTGCGTGAAACAGCACAAGGGTGTACCCATCGGCCGGCGCCTGCTTGAGGGCACTCATCGCGACGATGCCGTTACCGCCAGGCTTGTTCTCCACGATCACCTGCTGCTTCCAGGCATTGGTAAGCCGCTCGGCAACCTGGCGGGCGATGATATCCGGCGCACTGCCCGCAATCGATGGCACGAGAATCCGAACCATCTTGTCTGGATACGTGCCGGCAAAGGCCGGGACGGCCATGGCGAACAGCGTCAGTGCGAGGAAGGGGCGTTTCATGATGTCTCCACGTCTGGCGTACCGGCGACCCCATCGTCGCGGCACTTATTTGATATACAGTCAAATAACGATTGTAGTTTTATTGACTGCATCTCAAATAAGTAGATACCACTAGCAGGCAGGCGTCGGAGGGCAATCACCGCGCCCTGCCGGCTTATGCAGAACGCGCGCTTTTCTTCTTCACGGGTTTTGCGTCACGCTGCCAGGCCTCGATGCCATCGAGCGTAATGCGCAGGCCTTCTTCGAAGGCAGTATCGGAGGACAGCTGAGAAAACGACCGGCTGACAAAGCGGGCACCGGGATACTGCTCGGCCGAAACCGAATCCAGCTTGTTCTGGATAAAGGCCTGGTGATAGGCAGGCAGTTGGCGCGAGGCTTCGGCCATGCTCGCCGCGACGAGGTACTGCGCCAGCAAGTGGTAGCCCAAGGCAACCTGCTCGGCAGAAAACCCGCCCTGCATGATGGCCGACGTCATCCGGTTGAAGAACTCCAGGCCATAGTCGGTTTCACCCGGCTGAACATCCTGAAACAGGCGGTACCGGTTATGCGACGCCACATAGTTGCTGACGCCAGGGTTTTCCACTGCCACCTGGAAACTGAGCCGTGCGATGCGCTCGACGTCCGCGCGCCAGTCGCCAGTCAGCGGCGGGATGCGAAGGGTGCGCTGGCGATAGTAATCGTTCAGTACACCTGACACGAGCTGATCGCGGCCGCCCAGGTAATAGTGGATCAGCCCCGGTGCCACGCCAAAATCCTTGGCAAGCTGAACCATGGAGATCTGGTCCAGCGGCACGGTCTTTGTCAGCTTGATCGCATGCTGCAGGATCGTCGTGCGGCTGAGCATGGGCTCGGCGCCAATCGGAGACTCCGTTTTTGGCGGCCGGCCGCGGCGGCGCGGCGCGGGATTGGGCGTGGGCTGTACGGCAACCTTGGCAGCAGGCGACTTGCGGGCGGCAGGCATGGGCGTTGGACGATCAGACCGACTGGAAATTGGTGGTATGCCAATTCTATCGCCGATCGCCCCGGATGCCATCCTCCGTGTGGTCCTAGGCAGACGCCACTGCCGTTACGCCCTGCTCTTCCGCGCCGACCCTGTAGCGCCCGAGCGACAGCACCAGCGCGGCAGCGGCCAGCAGCATGCACGGCAGGACCAGCAGCGGGACGTCGTAGCTGCCATGCCGGTCGAACCACGCGCCCAGCCCGATCGGGCCAATGACCGCACCGAGCCCGTAGCCAGAAAAGGCGATGCCGAACAGTGAACCGAACGAAGCGAGGCCGAAGTACGACCGCACCAGGTAGGAGATCAGGTCCCCTTCTGCGCCGATGGTCAGGCCGATAAGGGTCGTCGCCACCAGCAGCGCGGTGTAGTCATGCGTTCCGCGCAACACGAATACCCCGATGGCGCCGCCGACGAAAAAGACGCTTGCCACCAGTGGCGCATGGATCTTGTCGATCAGCAACCCCGTAAGCAGCCGCCCGACGAGGAGCCCCACTCCGACCATCGAGGCGCTCCGCGCAGCCATGGCCGCATCGAAGCCACGATCCGCAAAGAGCGATGGCAGATGCGGCCCCAGGGACAACGTGGCCGCCGAACTCAGTACGAACACCAGCCAGATCGCCCAGAGGCGATAGCTACGCAGTGCTACACCCAGTGCCACACCTTCGCGCGCGTGCTTTGCCCGACGCGCACCGGAGAACCGCTCCCGTAGCACCCCGCAGGCTGCCAGCGACAGCACGACCGACCCGACACCCAGACCGACGTAAGCGGTACGCCACCCAAACGTCGTGACAAGAAACTGCGCCGTCATCGGCAGAATGACGGTACCAGCGCCCAGGCCGCACATGGCCATGCCCAGCGCGAGGCCCAGACGACGATCGAACCACTGGGGCAGCACGGCAAGGTAGCCCAGCACCGAGGTGGCCGCACCCGACACGCCAACAACGACGGAAAGCGCCACCCACATCAGCATGCTGCCGTTCTGCAGTGACATCGCGGCCGTGGACAGGCCGAAGACGATTGCCGAACACACGATGACGCGACGAATGCCGAACCGGTCCATCATGGCGCCGACGATAGGACTGACAACGGCCAGCCCGAACATCGACGCCGCATACGACAGTGACGCCTGCGACCGGCCCCAGCCGAACTCCGCGGCCAGCGGCCTCACGAAGACGCCAGCGGTCGCATTGAACAAGGGGGCGTATCCGGCCAGCATGCCGAGAGCGGCACCGAGGATCACGCTGACGTAGATCCAGCCGGCAGCACGGGGCAATACTTGGGGGGCGTCTTGCATATCAGGGTCTCCGTGATCGTGGCGCCGCCTTCCGTGAGCGGTCGCCTTGTGGATGGGCGGCTGCTCAGCGCAGTCCGGTCTGGCTGCCCAGGTAAGCGCCTGCGCCCGGTGCCTTGGCCTCCAGCCCAAGCCTGCGCAGCATCTGCCGTACGGTACAGGCGGCTGTCGACGTCACCGGAATGCCCAGGGCCTGTTGCGCGGGTTCGAGCGCAGCCAACGACGGCATCTGCACGCAGGCGGACAGGACCACGGTGTCGACACCCTTGGTGTCCAGACGCTTCACGTCTTCGATCAGTTGCAGCGGATCCCGCTCGCCGACCTCGAGGTTGTCCAGGATCGAGAAATTGATCACATCCTTTACTTCAATGCCTTCGTGCTCGATGTACTCGACGACGGTTTTCGTCAGGGCGTCGCTGTAGGGCGCCATCAGCGAAATGCGGCGGGCGCCGAATTCCTTCAGTTCCTCGACCAGCGCACCGGCCGACGTCATGATCTGCGGACGATATGGGGCATCGCCAATGGCGGCACCGAGTTCTTCAATGACCTGGCGGTGGTAACCCTTGCCCATGCACATGGTGGCCACCAGGCACGCCGTGCTCATGACGTCCACGCGTGCGTCGGCCAGCTCAAGTGCACAACGCCCCATGTCCCGGTTCATCCTCTCCAGCTCCTCTGCCACCACCCTGTGCATGCGCACGCGGCTCGCATGGAAACTGAATTGCTCGGGTAGCACCTGCATGCGGGCATGGAAGATGGCAGGGACTTCACGCTCCATCGTGATGTTGGAGCTGGGCACGATTTGCCCGATTCGATACTTCGACATTGATATTTCCAGGAAACGATTCAGGGCGCTGGCGACAGGAAGCGATCCAGTACGGCGCGCAGCGAGTCGGGAATTGAGGTGCCTTCGCGCCGGTCAAGACGCACGCAGATCGGCGAGAACATGGCGTCGAAGACCAGGGCGCCGTCAGGCCGGCGTGCCACGCAGCGGATATCGAACGACTTGGTCCGGATGGCTTCGACGCTGCATGTGATATCGATCACGTCGCCCGGCCAAAGCGTGCCGATGAACTCGAAACTCATGGCCTTGCATGGCGTCCCGACGCCGTGAACCTCGCCCAGCCTGCCCTCGCCGCCCGCCATGTGCGCGGTGTAGAGTCCGACCGCACCGAGCAGGTAATCGGTGAAGCGGCCGGTATAGACGACGCCAGCCGGATCACAATCGCCCCATCGCGCGGTACGCCGCACCACGAACGGGCTTTCGCTCAGCACGTACTCCGTGGCGCGAATCATGGCTGGCCTTCAGCGGCCACGGCTGTCACGCCGCCTGCGGCCAGCTCGGCCATCAGCGCCGGGAACTGCGCGCGCAGACGTTCCGCGTCAACGCGACCGGTACGCGTCATGAAGCGAAACACGAATTCGTGCGGGGTGGGAAGCTCCATCCACTCGCGGATACGCTCATACCAGTTGTACGAAGCCTCGGAGGCACTGATCAGCTTGGCCTTTTCCGGCTTGCGCACGGCTTCGTACTGCGCAAGCGCCGCCGGAACGCTGTCCGGGTGGGCCACGATGGCGACCGCCAACGCCATGGCATCCTCCATGGCAATCCGGGTGCCCGATCCAATCGAGAAATGCGCGCTGGTCAATGCATCGCCGATCAGCACCTGCTTGCCGACATGCCAGTTCGCATTGAGGATGACCGGAAACTGCCGCCATATCGAGTTGTTCGAGACCAGACCGTGCCCGGCCAACTCCGGCGCAAATATCGTCTCAAAGAGGGCTTGTCGCGCTTCCGCGCTCATCTCCTCCATGCCAAAGTCGACCCAGGTCCGATGGTCGCACTCGGCCACGAACGTGCTCATGGAATCCGAGTAAGGGTAGTAATGGGCGACAAAGTAGCCCCCCTCGTACTTGCGAAACACCAGAGCCGGGCTCGCAAAGGGTTTTGCCACACCAAACCAGGCGAAATGATTCGTCAGCGTGCGGCGCGTCGTGCCGAAAGCAGCCTCGTTGGCAGTACGCAATTGCGAGCCGATGCCGTCCGCCCCGACAACCAGGTCGGCATCGAGCGCATCGAAATTGGCAATACGCTTGTTGTACGTCACCCGTACGCCCAGTTCCTTGGCGCGCTCCTGCAGCACAGACAGCAGGCTGATGCGCGGAATGGCACCGCCGCCAGCACCCGGCTTCTTCATGACGATGGGGTGCTCATGGCTGACGATCGAATGCTGGTCGTTGAAACGCATGACCTTCGCCAGCCGGTCGACCACAACCGGTGAGGCCGACCGGAGATTCGACAGACCGGTATCGGCCAGGACCACGCCGAATCCAAACGTCGCATCCTCCGGATTCTGCTCGAATACATCGATGTCGACCTGCGCCATCCGCTCCTTCAGCAGGATCGACAGGAACAGCCCCGACGGGCCGCCGCCAATGATTGCCACCTTCATTGCGCATCTCCCGGAGCCACCACCAGCGCATCCATATCGAACTGACGAATGCTACCGGCCAACCCGCCCGTCAAGGCGCCATACCAGACTGCGGGCTTGAAGCCAAGTTCCTTGCGTCGGAACTGCAAGGTCGGGTTTCCGTCGATGCGCACGTAGCCATTGCCAAGTGCCGTGGTCTGGTAGCCATCGGTCTTGCGCGCCACGTCGATCAAGGGTGCGAACTCGGGCACATCCAGTACGTAGACCGATGCCTTCTCGGCCCTCGGCACGGCACGCTCGATACGTTCGGCCTTGCGCTGCCAGACGGGTTCGATCGATGCAAACGCTGCGCCCGTCTCGCGCGCACGTTCCAGCTCAATAGCGGAATCGATCGTGAACGCCGCGTCCTGCCTGTCAGCTTCGCTGAACGGGCGCACCTGCCAGGTGATCTCGATCGGGTAGCCATTCGGATCGTTGAAGTAGATCGACTCGATGACCTCGTGGCGAATCTGGTAGCGCAGCGGAATGCCCACCGCCTCCACGCGCTGGCGCCACTGCAGCAGTTCCGCTTCGTCGCGCACCCGCCATGCGGTGTGCGTGGCGCGGTCCTGGTAGTGCTCGCGCACGGTCAGCCAGTCGGGCCGCTCGGTACCGATGTAGTAGAAGAAGGCAATCGTGCTGCCATTGCCGCTATCGAAAAAGAAGTGCAGGAAGTCCGCGTGATTGTCGGGACCCCAACCTTTCGCCGAAATCGCATGAACGAGCGGCAGGCCAAGCAGGTCTCGATAGAAATGCACCGTTTCTGCAAGTTTCCAGGTGGGCCGGGCGGTATGGTGAACGCCGTGCAGTGCAACGACGGGCACATTGGCGTGGGCGCCTTGCGTGGATGGGTTCATGTCTCCTCCTTCTTCACTTTGCTTGGTGAACACTGTCTTTGTCCGCTTCGGTGCGCAGCATCTGGACGATGCGGTCACGCAGCAGAACCTTGCTGAGCTTTCCCGATGCCGTCAGCGGGAATTCGGGGATGATTTCCAGCCGCTCGGGCCACTTGAACTTGGCCAGGCCGGCGTCCTGAAGGTATTGGGTCAGTTCGGGCAGCGTCAGGCCCGAGGCCGCCGCTGCGGGCTTGAGCAGCACGAACGCGCAGACACGCTCTCCATAGACCTTGTCGGGCATGCCAACAACCGCAGACGCCAGAATCGCCGGGTGCTGGTTGATGACGTTTTCCAGCTCTTCCGCATTGATCTTTTCACCGCCGCGGTCGACAACATCCTTGATCCGGCCGCGGAAGAAGTAGTAGCGCTTGCCATCCACCACCTGGGCGGACATCAGATCGCCGGAGCGGTAGAAGCCGTCGGGCGTAAAGCGCGTGACATCTTCCTTCTCGGACTTGTAATAGCCGCGGATGGTGTAAGGCCCGCGGAACAATGCTTCACCAACCTCGCCGTCAGCCACGGCGTCTTCGGTGCCGGGATAGACAAGACGCACTTCGTCGGCATCGGATACCGGGTATCCAATCGATTGATCGCGAATCTCCGCGGGGTCTCCCGGGCGCGTGAACATGATCACGCCTTCGGTCATGCCAAAAATATGATGGGTCGGCGAGCCGGTCAGGCGCGTCAGGTTGGCAGCGTTCTTCGGTGCAATGAAGTTGCGCCGCGCCTTGTCCGAGGCGGTGCCGCGCAGCAGTTCCGGCGCGATGCGATTCAGGATCGGTCCGGCAACGCCGAACCAGGTCGGTTCGTAGTTGCGAACCAGGGACTGCAGCGTGTCCTCGCCGATATCCGGAGCCACCGTCACCTTCGCGCCACTCAACAGGAACGGACCGAAGAAGCAGCCCATGTTGAGGTTATGCATGTAAGGCGTCGGGAAGAACAACACATCGTCGGCGGTGTATTCGTTGCATGCGGCCACTGCGCGCATGTTGTACAGATACTCGTTCTGAAAGCGCGGGATGATCTTCGGCACACCGGTGGTGCCCCCGGACAACTGGAAGACGGCTGCCTGAAACGGCTCGTGGTTGACTTCTGCCAACAGCGTCTGGGCACGCGCCAGCGGCATGTCGCGGATCAGGTCCGCCAACAGTACGGCTCGTCCGCGACGCTCACCACGTGCCTGAAGGATGAACTGAAGACTCGGCACTTCTGCCTGCATCTCCTCGGCAAACGCCACGTCATCGAACTTCGGGTCGTCTCCCTGCACGAAATGCAGCCGCGCCTCGCACAGGTTGCCCAGGTAACCCACTTCCAGCTTGCGGAATGCCTGAAGCGAACACAGCGGGATGATGCCGGCCTTCAGGCAGCCGAGAAATGCGAACAGCAGCTCGTTGCTGTTCCCGCATTGAAAAACCGCACGATCGAGCGGCCGCAGGCCCAGCGCCAGCAGGGCCGCCCCGAGACGGTCGGTCTGCTCGTCCAACTCTTGATAGGTGAACTCGCCCTCCGGTCCCACCAGCGCCAGCCGGTCATGGTGGTCGCGGAACGATTGCCGGAAGGCGCCGACCAACGTTTCGCCAGTCAGGTAGCCCTCGCCCACATATCGGCGGAGACGGTCTTCATCGGGATAGCGCACGCCGTCTAGCAGTACGGACGGGCGTACGTGGGTGGGTTGCAGCATCTTTGTCTACCTCTGAATTTATATTGGATCTGCGCTGGCGCTCAGGCCATCGATTCGCGCAGCCATTCGACGATATGGCGGCCGGCGACGCGCTGCCCGGGCTCCTCCTCGCGGCTCAACGCCATGCCGTGATGGTTGCCGCGCACGCGAATATGCTGCTTGTGCGCCGCCGGAATCTGGCCGTAGATGGCCTGGATATCCGCCGGGAACGTGCATTGATCGCCGGTGTATTCGAGCAGCAGCGTGGGCTGATGCAACGTGCCGATCGTCTTGTCCAGCGCCGCGTTGGATGACAGCCCCGACCAGGTGGAAAGCCAGGATTCCGGCGTGACGACGCGTCCGAAGCCCACGCTGCCCCAGTTGGACACAAAGGGATCCTTGCCCCAGAGCGAGCCGGTCTTCCGGTCGGACGGGTCCAGGGAGATGTCCCATGACCGCAGGTCGGCATCGGTACGCCAGACCTCGAAAATCGGCGCATGAGCCGCCAGCCGGCGGTCTGCATCGGTCGCCGCGCCAGTCTTCACCTGCTGCCTTGCCTCCTGCTTGGCCCGCAGCATGGCCTTGGCCCGTGCATCGATGCGCGCCACGCGCTCGGTCTGGGCAACGCGATATCGCTCGACGAACTCGGACGCGTATCGACCCTTGCCGGATGCCACATCGAACCCGTTGGCCTTCGAGAAGGGATCAAGCGTCGGATCCGTCTGCATGGGATCGTCTTCGTCCGTGACCGACGGGTCAATGCCGCTCATCAGGAGCTTGCCCTGCCCCGGGTGCGGCGACACCAGAATGAACGCATCGACTTCCGGCATATGCAGCTCGCCCAGGTTCGTCGGGCGGCCACCCGGTGTCCGGGCGATCCGCATTTCACGTGGCGTCAGCGACTGCTGGTTATAGAAGGTGTACAAGCCTGCCCCGCCGGAATTGCCGAGCAGCACGATCTTTTCATAGCCGAGGTCGCGCAGGTGCGTCATCCCGGCCGCGACATCGAACAGCGCGATCTCGTGCTCCAGGCGCAGGTCGTTGCCGATCGAGCGCGGGCCCTGCACCCAGCAGGCACATCCGGCATCGAGCACAAATGGCACCAGATAGTGGGTGATCGCCATTTCGCGCGGGTGCATCAGGGATACAACCGTCTTCTCCTTGCCGGTGAGGCTGAACAGGAAGCCGAGCGTGCGCTGCCCATCGGCCGTACCCAGCGCATAGGGCACCATCTGATACGGACGATCCATCAGCCGGGCGTCCCATGAGGCACCCCGCATTCCTGCCGTCACTTGCGGCTTGTCTTGTTCGCTCACGCTGTCTCCTTCGTAAATGCGACCGTCTCAATAATCTAGTGTTTATTTGATATACTGTCAAATAATTCCGGATCGCAATGCGTGCTGCACATTCGCGGAAAAAAAGGTGTGCCGCGGAGGCGGCACACCCGCAAGACGCGACCCAGCCGGCGCGTCCAGTCGACAACGGTCAGAAGTTGTGCCGCAGGCCAACGACGGCGCCAAACTGATTGGCACCGGCAATCACGGTGCCGTCATACCCATTGGCACCCAACGCCGAGCCGCCCTTGTTCATGGTGTACGAGGCCGTCAGGTAAGCGTCCGTGCGTTTCGAGAACCGGTAATCGGCAGACATCACCAACGACATCGGGTCCTTCGCCGAGGTCCGGTCATTGGTCTTGTACACCGCGCCAGTCAACGCAAACGCCTGACTGAAGTTGTAGGTGGCGCCCGCCCAGAACAGGTCCGTGCGCGTCATCGATGCCAGGATCTGGCTGACCAGCCGCCGATAACCAAAGTAGGCGGAAACCGGCCCGAAATCGGCCGCTGCCGATGCCACGTAGCGACGTTCGGTCCGCCCCGCAGTGGCAGCGGAGGTGCCATTGAGCTGGTCAAAGACACCGGCAAGCCGGAACTTGCCCATGTCGTAGGAAAAGCCCGCGCTCATTTCCCGGCCCACGCGGCTGTTGCCAGGGACTTCGCTGCCATTCGCAATCGTCGAGTCGACACCGAAGCTGTACAGCGCTGAAGCCGTCAGCGCACCGAACTTTCCGGTGTACTTCACCGCGTTGTCCGTACGCCCTGCCAGCCAGGTGTCATGCGAATACGACGAATACTTGGGTGCAAAGTACATCGGATCGAAACCGATGATCAGGTCGAACGTCAGATTGTGGTGACGTCCCATCGTGACCTGCCCGTACGGCGTGTCCAGGCCGACATAGGCGCGGCGACCGAACAACCTCCCGCCTTGTGCGGCCGAGCCGGAATCGAGCACCATGCCGCCTTCGAGCAGGAACACGCCCTTCAGCCCCCCACCCAGGTCTTCCACGCCACGCAAGCCCCAACGGCTGCCGGCGATGTTGCCGGACGTCATGCGCACGAGGCTCGACGACTGCTTGGCGGCATTTGGTACGTGATTCAGATATTCGATACCAGCGTCTGCAACGCCGTACAGCGTGACAGACGATTGGGCGTGCGCGGTCGCACCGGTTGCCAGCAGCGCACCGGCGATGGCCAGGCTTCGTTTCATTGCTCCTCCGTAGTTTTGTCTTCGATCGCGGCCTGAAACAACCAGCGATGTGCTGTCCTTGTGCGCCTGGCATGGGGGCATGCACTACGGCGCCACATTAATTGACATCCACACAATTAAAGGTACGGATTTTTTGATACCCAGTCAAATAATGGTTTTCCCGAACCGATTGATCGAGGCGGAGCGCAATCTCGCAACCGACGCCGGGCCGCCGGGCTACCAAAAGGAAGTCAGGGAAACGGCGAGCGGGCTGTTCCTCCACTCACTGGGTCAATCTGAGCGGAGCTGACCGCTCGGGCGCGTCGCGTCCGGGTCACCGTCCGGCGCCCCAGCTTGGACGACGGCTAAGAGGCAAATCGGTAGTCGTGCGTGGGGTGGAGTTCCCAGTCGCCATTGCCGCGCAACTCCAGCACCTGGGAGTGATACTGCAGCACGGTGGGGCGATGACTGACGCTGACCAGTGTGGTCGGGCCAGAGAGCAACTGGCTGTAGAGTCCGGTCTCATTGCCGATGTCCAGTGCGCTGGTCGCTTCGTCAAGCAGGGCGTAACGCGGACGAGCCAGCAGCAGGCGCGCGAATGCCAGGCGTTGCTGCTCGCCGAGCGACAGGACCTTGTCCCAGTCCAGTTCTGCATCCAGTCCGCCGAAGCGTTCCACCATGTCGGGCAAGTTAACCGTATCGAGCAGCTTCAGCAGCTCGCCATCCGGTACGTGGCGCCCTTCGCAATTGGGATAAAGCAACTGACAGCGAAGGTTGCCGACCGCCATATAGGGATGCTGCGGCAGGATCAGTATCTGCGCCGCCTCAGGGCGTACGATCCGGCCACTGCCGCAATTCCACAGGCCGCTAATGGCCCGCAGCATCGAACTCTTTCCACCCCCACTGGGCCCCACGATCAGCAGGTTTTCGCCGTGCGCCACTGTCACGGTAAGGTCGTTAAGCAGGGTGCGCTGGTAGTCGGGCGTATGGAGAGTCAGATGTTCCAGTGACAGCGTGTTGCCCCGCCGTTGCTCGATCTGACTTCCAGGTTTGCGGCGAACCATGCGCGCGGATCCCAGCGAAGAGGCGAAAGTGGTAAGCCGGTCAAGGCCCGCCAGGAAGCGGCTAAGGCTTTCGAAGTTCTCGACGATGACGGTGAGTGCAGCCAGCACTGCCGCGAACGCACCCGCAGCCTGTATCGCGCTGCCAACTTCGAGTTCGCCATCCAGTACGCGATTGGCGACGATTACGCTGGGCAGCATCAGCGTCAGGAACGAATAGGCATACTGGAAAAAGTAGAGATTCAACTGCCAGCGGATCAACCGGTTGAAGTTGGCGAACACGTGCTGGAATCGCCCACGCACGTGATCGGATTCATGGCGCTCGCCACGATGAAACGTAATTGACTCGGCATGCTCGCGCACCCGGATCAGGCTGAAGCGGAAGTCCGCTTCGCGCTTGAGCTGGTAGAAGTTCAGCCCGATCAGCACCTTGCCAAAGCACAGCACTGAGACCACCGTGCCACAGATGGCATAGAGCACGAGGAACACCACCAATTCTCGGGAAATCGACCACAGTACCCTGCTGAACCCAACCAGCTGCAGCAGCGCGCCGAGGATCAGGAGCAAAAAGTACAACGATTGCTGAGTGAAGGTGCTGATGTCTTCTGAAATGCGCTGGTCGGGGTTATCGATAGCCGTATCCGCATTCAGCGTATAGAAGGCGCAACCGCCGAAGTACTTGTCCAGATAGTGGTGCGTCATCCACGATCGCCACTGGATGAACAGCTTGTTGCGCGTGTAGTAGTAAAAGGCGTAGACGGGTACGGCCGCAAACAGCACATAGACGAATATCCTGATGGCGTACCAGAATCGGTCTGCGTCCTTGGCAGCAAGCGCCGAGGCAAATTCACCCGTTTGCCTGTTAAAGAGCACATTCGTCCAGGTCTGTCCCAACAGCAGGCACACCAATACCGCCAGCAGCGCCCAAGCCTTCCATTTCTCCTGTGACAGCCAGTATGGCTTGGCGATGCTCAGAAAGCGCTTCCACAGATTGCCATCGCGCGTAGACATGACCATTTCGTTCGACAAGGCCTGTGCCGGAGGGCTTATTCGCGGGGCACAGGCTTCTGGCAGCCGGTGTATGCATTTCGCATGCCAAGGAAAGGAACGCATGCATTGCGCTTCCCGCGGGCCGGTTGCAGCATTCGTCGGCCCGGCGCCGAGTATGCCGTCAGGCCTCATCCGAACCTGCGGACCTTGGCGCATGCCGACTTGATGCTCATGAGCGTCCTTCTCAGTGCAGGTCCTTCTCAGTGCAGGTCGTGACTCGCCCCGTAGTTGTGGATGTAGAAGCGGCGGCTGGACTCCGATGCCTGGGTGGCGGGCGCGGGTACCCGGCTGGCCTCCTGTTCGGCGCAAGTCAGCAGTTCCGCCTCCTGCCACTCTTCGCCATCCCATTGCTGAAACGTCAACTCGGAAACGGGGATCATCTCGAGCGTGCCCATCCAGTCCGTGGGGCTGGCTCCGACCTGGAGCGCCCGGGACACCAGGGCGATGGACTCGGGGATCGCCATCCTGGCCAGGCTGGTGATCGTCGGCCACGGCGCCAGCCGCTGGTCGCCCGCGGGAAGACCGAAACGGTACAGGCCTTGCTGTCTGGACTCGCGCTGCGTCGGCGGGAAAACCTTCCCGGCACTGCGCTTCCACGACAGGGTAGCGGCCGCCGGCTCCCACGTCTGGGCCTTCGAAAACCACAGGATCGGGCAGCCGGTGTTGGCATAGGGCGCGCTCGTGGGCAAAAGTTTCCTGGTTTGGGTGATGGCTGGCAGGTGCGTGCCCACGGTGTAGTGCCAGACCAATGGGGTGGACATCATTGCTCCTCTTGTTGTTCGGTCAACTTGAGGATGGTCGATACCTGCCTCCCAAACAAGCAAGGGCACGGACCATTGCGCGCGCAACAATAGAGCGGCGCTTCCAGCCCGCACAATGTCTGCTAGTCGAAAGATGTTTCACAAGTCGTGATGAAACTTTTTTGCTTCATCTGAAGACGGTTGTGGACGTAGACGGCACTCGGTAATGTGCCCAGGAGTCAACCCCAATTTCCAAGAGGGTAAGCGCGATGACCGGGACCGTGATTGTTGTGGACGACGATGAAAGCATCCGCAAGGCCTTAGGGCGGCTGCTGCTTGCAAAAGGATTTGCATCAAGGGCGTTCGGCTCGGCCGAAGAGTGTCAGGTTGCCCTGGAAGACATCCGCGGCCCCGCCTGCGTGGTAGCCGAACTGATCCTGCCTGGCATCAGTGGTCACGATTTGCTGAAGCGATTGCCACCGCATGTGCCCTTCATCATGTTCACCGGCTGTGCAGATGTGAAGCAAACGGTTGAGACGATGATGGCGGGCGCCGTTGACCTTCTTGAGAAGCCAGTGGCCGAGGACCGCCTCATCACGGCGGTAAATCGTGCGCTGGAACTGGCCGCGCAACGCGGCAAGGAATGGACCATCAAGGCGGCACTCGATGCAAAGGTTCAACGGCTGACAAATCGCGAGCGAGAGGTAATGGCGATGGTAACGACCGGACTTCGAAATAAGGAGGTCGCCAACTTCCTCGGCATCGTTGAGAAAACCGTGAAGGTCCATCGCGCCCACATCATGGATAAGCTCGAGATCGACTCACTCGCAGAACTTGTGCGTTGCGCCGATAAGCTGGGGATGACATACATTCCGCCCGCGACAGGTCGGAATGCGAGTGCCCGCAGCATCCTGGAGGCTGGTTCACTAAATTGACGGGCACGCCTTCTCTGTCACCCGTTGGTGAACACGCCCCCATTTTTCGGCGCACCTTTCAAAAAACGGATCATCGTGATCGACGCCATCCCGATTCATCGAATCGAGGATAAGAGCTTGCACGCTACGACACGTGCACCACGGCGCGTCCTGCCGAAGGGCGATTTTTTCCGACGTCCCCAACTCTCATAGTACTGATCGTCATGCCTGCCAAGGAGCCGCTTTGAGGTCCACCAAATCTGATCATGAGTGCGCAGAAACGCTGTATGCCTTGCTTAGAGGCGGAGAGTGCCTCACCCGCAAGGAAATCGTTGAAAGAGACTTGCTATCCAACCACGATTTCGGAAGAGCGCGAAAGGTACTAGCCGGTGCAGGGATGCTTCAGAATGTCCATAAATCCGGATATACATTGTCCATACATGTACTGGGCGGTCCGCCTGAAGCGTTTCTGCGTGGCTTGTCGCCGATGGAAGACGAATTCGATGCGCTTTTGTCGGTATGGAAAATCGAGCCGCTCAAATCCGCCGTCGGAACGAGCAGCCGCATTAATAGAAGGTTTGCACGAGACGAGCATTCAGATGCCACCGAACCGGCATCCGTGATGTGAGACTGGGTGCCTTCCGCTCATCTACCCTTCTCGAATGCGCGAAGCAACTGCCATTGAGACGAGTGGCCGACGACTTCGTTAGCATGTCTGGCTTTCGAACGATTCGACGAACCGCCATGGCACTCTGATGTTCGCCTGAGCAGCAGCGTCAATGCACATCCACGTCGGGGGCGTTGCCCTGGCTGCTCGCCGCGGGTGAGCGGCCTTCCTTTTGATAGGTTCCAGGAAGCCAGCGAACCACCATCAACAATAGTGGGGTGGCGGCCATCGATAGCGCCACCACGGCAGTCACAATGGAGGCTTGCTCCGCGTTCAGCAGGCGCGCCGACTCCGCCACGGCCATGACGACGAACGCAAACTCTCCGCCCTGGGACAGGAGGACGGCAAAGTAGAGACGATCGGCTGATGGCAACTGAAACCGCTTTGCGAGAACAATCAGGCCGGATATTTTTGCGCCCAGCAGAACCAGGAGAAGCACCGCTACGAGCAACGGCTTCCTTGCCAATACGTCAAACTCGATGGACATTCCCACAGCCATAAAGAACAGGCCGAGCAGCACACCCTTGATTGGTCCGATGTCTGCCTCTATCTCCTGCCGGCAATCGGATCCTGCCAGCAGCACACCGGCCACGAACGCACCAAGGGACATCGACAGGTGCACGCTGTGCATGAGCAGTGCGATCCCAATCACCCAGAGCAGTGCGAATACCGTGACCATGTCCCGGGTGCCGCTACGTTTGATGATTGGCAAGATATACCGAAGAAGGACGCTTCCTCCAAACACAACCGCCGCCAGCATACCCATCGCCACCAGCGCCGCAATCCACCCCGAATCCGTGTCGGTGCTGGTGGGGGCGGGTGAAAGCAGTGGCAGGAGCGCAATCATCGGGATGGCCGCCATGTCCTGAAACAGGAGGATGCCAAAGCTCGTACGGCCTACCGGCTTATCCATCAAGCCACGCTGCTCAAGAATCGCGATCACCATGGCCGTCGAAGACAGGGAAAGCGCAAAGCCCGCTGCCACCCCTGCGCGCCAGTTCAACCCGAAGGCCATGAATGCCAAGGCCAGCAACGCCGCACACAGAACAACCTGGGCCCCTCCATAACCAAAAATGGAATGCCTCAGCTCCCAGAGCTTTCGAACGTCCATCTCGATGCCGATGATAAACATCATCAGCATGATGCCCAGTTCAGAGATGTGGAGTACCGCGTCGACGTCGGTAAAGAGGCCAAAGGCGGAGGGGCCGATCACCATCCCTGCGACCAGATAGCCGAGTACGGAGCCGAATCCAAGGCGTATCGAAATGGGCACCGCGATGAGGGCCGATGCGAGGAATAGCACTGCCTGGAGCAGCAGTTCCATGATTGCCATCCTTCATATACATCCAAGATCAGTTCTCGGAGGGCGGTTGTATTGCTACGGCACCCGATCGATCACGCCGGGAGCACGGGCATGCGGCCTCAATCTGTCCTCATGCGGCAGATTCGTCCATTGGACCAAAGTCCATTCTGCTTGAAGTGCCCCCCCGGAACGACCGATTGCCGATAACGATGGACACCACGCCCGTTTCGCATCACATACATACGACGCGTAAGACCTGCGCGGCAAGTCCGTGTGCGCATCGCAGGGCTGCAGCTCTGTGAAGCCGCTGCAGGTGCCCTGTCATCCGATTGAGCCAATCGCGCGAAACTGAGCGCACAGCCTGAACACATCTTCGGACAACGGCGTCTGCTTCGCCTTGCCGTAGCGGGTGGCGAGTTTCATCAGCTCCTTGATGTCGCGCCCGCTTGCTTTGGGGTAGGCTGCGGTCAAGATGTTCACCAGTTCGTCGTCCAGTGCCGCACCGCACTGGCCCGCCTGCAGGCGCCATAGCCGCGCCGCATCTTCCCTGCCCGGCGTCTCGTACTGGATGGTGGCAATGCAGCGCGACAGGATCGCATCATCGACGTCGCCGGTACGGTTAGTGGTCATGAACAACAGCCCGCTGAAATACTCCAGCGTGCGCAGGAACTCCGCAACGATAGCGTTATGCTCCAGGTCGTTGCCGCGGCGGCGAATGTAGACATCGGCCTCATCCAGCAGCAGCACCGCGTTCCAGCGCATGGCCCGACGCAGTATCTCCATGAGGCTCGCGCCCACCGATGCGGCGGTCGTGCCCAACTGTCCGGAATGCACGCGGTAAAGCGGTTTGCCGACGATTTCCGCATACACCTCTGCAGTCAACGTCTTACCAAGGCCGGGCGCTCCCTGGCAGAGTATGGTCGTGCCGCCCGATTTGCCTGGCACGACATCCTGGACCAGGACGTTCATGTGCGAGGTCAGAATGTCGATCAGGTCGCGGTGGTGGTCCGGCAGCACCAGCTTGTCGCGCAGTTCGGGCTGGTACCGGTATTCGCTCAGGTGTTGTACATGCACCCAGACGTTCCGATGCCATTCCAGATGGAACAAGTGTACGTAGCCGTGTAGCGGCAATTTTTCAAACCCGGTGGCAACGCCGGCTCTGCGCCAGAACTCGGCGTCGCATGTCACTTCGAAACGGCGCTCGAGCCGCTCCTCGTCGTTGATGCAGCGAGCCGCCACGCCGTCGCCAAGACGCGCCAGCGCTACGGCACCCTTCCCTTCGGCAGTGAAGGCGGCCCCCGTGGCGATGTACTGTGCGCCGAAGCTGCGCTGGTAGCGCACAAAGCGTTGCGCGTGCCGTTCGTATTCCTGACGGAATTCCGCGCATTCCTTGAAGAAGCCGAAGTCGGCGAGAAGCTGCGGGATGGTCCGGTCGACGATCTCGTCACGCGTAACGACGATCGAAGTCGTCATGCCCGCCCTGCGCCGCGCGGGATCGGTCAGCTCCGAATTCGCTGACAGCATCGTGTTCGCCAACAGGTCGATGGCAACGTAGGGCATGCCCTGCTCGGGCTCCACGTGACGAATGCGCTGGACCAACCACGGCAGCAGCACGCCATCGCGACTGCGCTGATACAGCCAGCCGTCGATGACGTCGCGCGACAGGTAAGCGACAAGCCCTGCCACGAGCAATTCCAGGCTGGGAATGGTGCGCGCCTGCGGCGCGTTGTAGATGTTATCCAGCGCAAGCATCTGGAAGAGAAGTTCGCGTTCGTTCTGCGCCTTGCTCAGCGTGTAGAGCGAATTCAGCGACTGCGCGTCAAACAGACCGGCCGACACTGACATGCTGCCATGACAGATGCCATGCGCCTTGAGTTGCCGGGCCAGCGCAGACTCGGCCTGGACCATTGCAAGTAGCGGGTGAATCAGGGACTGCGGAATCTCGAGATTCATGGGTTGCACTCCGTTAGCGGCAAATCCCGGGGCTCACACAACGGAGCGCTATGCCAGGAAAAAGCGGATGGCCTCGGTCACAATTGGCGGCTGTACCGCATGCGTGCCGTTGAATTCGACATATTCGACGTCGTAACCGGCGGCCTTTAGCTTCGCGGCGTTGGTGCGGCCGCTCGTCTGCACGGGCAATTGCTCGTCAGCCAGCCCATGCGCGATAAATACCTTTGGCGAGCCTTCCTGCATGAATACGGACATGAACCCGCCGGAGAAAGCAATGACGTGGCTGGCAATATCGCCGTTGGTGATGCCAATCGATAGCGCGTAGCTCGCACCGTCCGAAAACCCTGCGAACGCCAGTCGATCATGGCGAATCCGATAACGACCCGAAACCGCGACGAGCGCCTGCTGCAGCCGCTGCAGGTCAGGCCCGTTACCGCCAATGACGATGTCCCAGGTAGGAAAGGTCGAATGCGGCGCCAGCACCAGGAAGCCATGCGCGTCCGCGTGCGGCTCGATGAAGGGCAACACCTTTTCCGGAAAGCCGCCGGCGCCGTGAAACATGATCAGCAATGGCACCGGCGCCGGGCCGAGCCCTGCCGGTACGTAAAGGACAGCGTCACGCTCGTCGGCAATTCCGAGCGGATGGCGGCCCGGTGGCAACCGGGGCTGTGACGGCTCGGGATGCGTAAAAGTCATCCGGCCTAGCAGGGAAGGATCGAACATGACGGAGGCGACGCATTATCAGGTTGGTGATATGTAATATATCACCAATTTTGTGCATGGGATTCCCAATCCGTTACGCCGAGGCGGACATGCGTAAGCGCCGCATTCTTGGCTGCTGGCAAGAGGCACGAAAAGGTGCCAGCGAAAATGGGATGGCCCCCTATACTCCCTACGGGTCACCATGGCTGGTGACTAGCGACTTTCCAATAAGCGAAATGGCCTTGATGCCAGCGGTGCCAGTTCGCCGACGCCATGAACGCAGGCGCAAAGCCGCGTGCAGATATCATGCAGCTCGGCCCGGGTACTCGATTTCGGAGGGCGCGATGCGTGATGCTCAAACGGTGCTGCAACTCGCAAGACGCCACGTCGCCGATGCCTGATGGCGTCGTTTGCACCTGAACCGCGCGACGCGCCTGCGGGGCTCACTTCATGAATTCAGCGGACGCCGAGTTGATTCCCGATGCCTCGACATCTCTTCGCGCTCGCGACATCGTCGTGGTCGGTTCCTCTATGGGCGGCGTGAGTGCACTGCCGGAGTTCTTCTCTCACTTTCCGGCGGAGATTCCCGCCGCATTCTTTGTCGTTCACCACCTGGGAGCTGGGTACCCCGGACAGATTGACCGCGTGATCGGGCAACGCAGTCGCTTGCCGGTGAGCTTCGCGGCAGACGGCGAGTTGGTTGGTACCGGCCGCGTCTACGTCGCGCCGCCCGACGCGAACATGTCACTGGAGCGGGGCCGCGTCGTCGTTCAGCCGAGCCCGCGCGAAAGCTACCACCGCCCCTCGATTAACGCGCTGTTCCGGTCGGCGGCGGCGGCCTATGGGCGGCGCGTCGTCGGCGTCGTGCTCACTGGCATGATGGAGGACGGTGTCGCGGGGTCCTGGGAGATCTGGCGCCGAGGGGGCCTCATCGTCGTCCAGGACCCGGCCGAGGCCCCGTCGCCGGATTTGCCAACGCGCGTCCGCGAAACAGTGCCCGTCGACTACACGGCGCGGTTGGCCGACATTGCGGAGTTGATTCTGGACTTCGCCACCCGCCCGCGGCGCGCGCCTCCGCTGGCCGGCGATTTCCAGGCGCGGGTGATGATCGTCGAAGACGAGCGCATCGTCGCGAAGAGCATCGAGAACGACCTTCACGCGCTGCAATACGACGTCTGTGCGTCGGTCTTGACGGGCGAGGCGGCGGTCGAAGCGGCCGGGCGAACCCTTCCGGACGTGATCCTGATGGACATCCGCCTTTCCGGTGCGATGGACGGAACGCAGGCCGCGTCGCTGATCTGGGAGCGGTTGCAGATTCCCGTCGTCTACCTGACCGCCTACGCGGATGCCGAAACGCTCGCGAGCATCAAGCGCACCAACGCCTACGGATACGTGATGAAGCCCTATGAGGCTGCTGAAGTGCACGTCGCGCTGCAACTGGCGCTCGAACGGCGCGACCGGGAACAGATCACGTAGCGGCGCGTGTCACGGTGACCCGTGTTCCGCGCTCCGACTCGACGCGAACTTGCGCGCCGATCTGCTCCGCGAGCAGGTGCACCAGTTGCATGCCCAAGGTGACCTTCGCCGGCGCCCCTCCAAGGCCGACGCCGTCGTCGGACACGCTCAGCAACTCCGCATGTTCGTCGAGCGTTGCAACGACGGTGCCTCTGCGGCCGATCGGAAAGGCATGCTTCAGGGAATTGCTGATCAACTCGTTTAGTATCAGCCCGCACGGCACTGCCAGCGCGATGTCCAGGCTCGACGATGCAATCTCCAGGCGCAGGCGCACCCGCTCACGATCGACACCGTACACGGCCAGAAGATCCTTTGCGAGCTGGGTGGCGAACTCCGACATGTCGACACGCGCGAGATCAAAGGAGCTATAGAGCGTCTGGTGGATGTCGGCAATGGCGCGGATGCGCCCGCCCATCTCCGAGAGTGCAGTGTGCGCAGCCTGGTCCGTAACGTGCTGAGCCTGCAATCGGAGCAACGCGGCAATGACCTGCAGGTTGTTCTTCACGCGATGATGGATCTCGCGCAGCAGTGTCTCCTTCTGCAGCAGCGATTCGCGCAGCAACTCGTTGCCGTGCTCGATCTCTCGTGCGCGCAAGTACAGGTCGCGCTCCAGGCGTTGCTGGACCTCCCGGCTCGAGTGCTTCAGCCGGTGGAGCTCGGTGACGTCGACGACGCGATGGATGATGTAGCGCACGCGTGCACGATCGTCGAGCACCGGGAAATTGGCCGGCTGCCAATAATGTTCCGCAAAGATGCTCCCCGACCCGGTGTCGTTCGGCTCGCGGATGTCGTACTTCTGCACGGCCATGAAGTGGGCCACGCCGTTGCGCAGCACTTGCGTGAACGAGGCCTTGAGATTGCTCACACCGGTCGCGTCGACCTCGTCCGGGTTGTCTGGAAAGACGTCGAACATGTGACGACCCAGGATGTCCTGCCGACGTGTCATCGTCGCCTTCAGGTACGCATCGGCGACCGCAACGATGCGAAAGTCGCGATCCACGACGAGGTACGGATCGGGGCCTGCCTGAAAAATAGCTTGAAAGTCCGGCAGGGAGCCATCGGTGCTTTCCATTCGCTTCCCAGTCAATGTCGAATCTCTGCGGCGCCGTTCGTTCCGATCGCAAGGAGCGGTGTCCACCCCAGCATTAGGGTCGGTGCCAGGCAGACGCTCAGTCGAATGTTGCGCCGATGTCTGCTTCAGGGCAACCAGCCAGAGAAAGACAACGCCCTCTCACGGTCGGTCGTCGCCTTCGCCTCTGGAGCCGCAAAGTCCTGCCCAGCTTGGCCGAGGACCGAGACCGGCCACAGATTGGCAATGCAGCAGCCCCTTTCCATTGACCGCGCGGTAAACGATCGTCGCAAAAGGCAGCAATCCGTCATCGACGATTCGAGGGATTGAAACGCGGATCGTCAGCAATATCTGCCTTTCCAGGCACGGAGGTTGCGGAACACTACATCGGCAATCCACCGCCAGAAAGGAGATCGCTCATGTTGCGACGCGATATCGTGGTGATCGCCGCCTCGAAGGGCGGGGTCGCGGCCTTGTGCCGCGTGGTCGGTACGCTGACTGACAAATTTCCTGGCACGCTGCTGGTGGTGCAGCACACCTCCGCCACCAGCCCGGGTTACCTGGACCGGCTCCTCCAACGCCATACGTCGATGCCAGTGTCATACGCCAATGCCGGCGAAGTCATGCAACGCGGGCATTTCTACCTCGCGCCCCCGGGCTGCCATTTGACCGTCTCCAGGCGTGGCACGATGGCGCTGGATGGCGGGCCCCGCGTGAACTTCGTGCGTCCGGCCGCCGACCCGCTCTTCGCCTCCGCAGCCAAGCATTTTGGCTCGCGTGTAGCAGGCGTGGTGCTCACCGGCTTCGATGGCGACGGCGCGGCCGGGCTGCAGGCCATCAAGCAGGCAGGCGGTGTCAGCATCGTGCAGCACCCAGCGGAGGCCGAAGCGCCCGACATGCCGATGAGCGCCCTGAATCGCGACAAGCCGGACTACGCCATCTCGCTGGGCGAACTCGGTCCGTTGCTCTGCGCCCTGGCCGAGGGCCGAGACGGTCACCAACATCTGGCGTGAGACCTATGGCGCGCGGTCTCTTATCACGTCCTGCGTGCCCAGGCCGGCTAAATGAAATTCTTACGTGTCGGACGGTGGGTGGCTTTCCTGGCCTTTCGTAACCATGAGGATCTTCGTGCGGGCAGGGACAAGCTTGGGAAAGGGCGCGTAATGAGTTCGCGCGCATGCCGTACGGCGCACTTGACGCGGGGATGGATGCATATCGTGGCCGGTTGGCGGGGGCGGGCGCCAGTTTTGGCGCATCCGGCAGGCAACAGGCGCCCTGGCAGAAAGAACGGCGGGAAGGCAGGTGCCCCGCCGGTCGAGCAGGCCGGCGACGCGCTCAGGCGAGCGCGCGCTCGGCCGAGGGCCGCCTATCGGCCATGCCGCCCACTTCCGCGATCAGTTCACGCAGGCGCTCGGCCGCAATGGGCTTGTGCAGCACGCGCAGGCCGCTGGCGTGCAGGGCGCGCAAGCGATCGGGTGCCGTATCGCCGGTCACCAGCACCGCTGGCGCGTCGGTACCCAGCGTCCGGCGCAACGCGGCCACCGCGTCGATGCCGGTCACTCCGTTGCCCAGTCGATAGTCGGCGAGGATCAGCCCAATCGGCGCCTGCGCATCGGCAGCCGCCGCCGCGTGGGCGGCCAGCACGTCGTCGACGGTGGCCCCGGCGTAGACCGGATGGCCCCACAGCGCGAGCAGTCCGCCCAGTGCCGAGCGAATGCCCGCGTCGTCATCGATCAGCACGATGCCGATTGCCTGAGCCTGGGCCTGGGTGGCGGCAGACATGGCGATGACGTCGTCGCTCACCACCCCGCCCGCCACCACGTCCGGCCGCCGCGTCGGCATGGCCGCCGCCAGCGGCACCGTCACGGCGAACATGGTGCCCCGGCCCGGAATGGAACGTACCGCCACCCGATGGCCCAGCAGTGCAGCCAGCCGGCGCACGATCGCCAGTCCCAGCCCTAAACCCTGTCCGTCGGGACGCCGCGCATCGGGCAACTGCGTAAACTCGTCGAAAATGCGCGCCTGCTCCGCCTCGGGAATACCCGGCCCCTGGTCGATGACCTGGATTTCCACCGCGCCCGTCCGACGCCGGCAACCCACCAGCACACGGGCACCCGGCGCATAGCGCAGCGCATTCGACAGCAGGTTGTCGATGATGCGATGCAGCAGCGCAGGGTCCGTGTCGATCCAGACATCGGCGCCATGCACCCGCAGCTGGCCGCCCTGCTCCCGGGCCAGCTGCGCGTACTCGTCGCCCATTTCGACCAGCCAGGCGCCGAGCCACAGCGGCTGGCGACGCACCGGCATCAGCCCGGCATCGAGCCGCGACGCGTCGAGCAGACCGTCGAGCATGGTGCCGATCTTGTCGAGCGTGCCGTCGAGGCGGCCAGCGATATGGGCAGCCTGCGCGGCGGGCACATCGGTGCGGCGCGCCAGGCCAGCGAGCGTGGCGGTCAACAGGCCAAGCGCGTAAACCGGTTGACGCAGGTCGTGGCTTGCGGCGGCCAGAAAGCGCGTCTTCGCCAGATCGGCCTCGGTCGCGCGGTCGCGCTCGTGCTTGAGTTCGCCGATCAGGGCCAGGTTCTCGAAGCGCAACCGCACGCTCTCGCGTAGCGTGCGGTGTGTGTTGCGGCTGTAGTACAGGTTCACCGCCAGCAGGCACAGCGTGAACAGCAGATAGATCCTGTAGACCGTGCCGTCGTGGACAAAGCAGTACAGCGCAAACGGCGCCAGCATGGCCACGATGGTGCCGATGGCCGTGGGCCGATGTGCCGATAGCGACGGCACGGCGCCCCCCGACATGCCGGCCAGCACGACGCAGGCAAACGCCACCAACGGCGGCTGCTCGGGCAACAGCCAGGAGGACCCCACCAGGCCCCACATCAGTGCAGACAGCCACGACATCACCATGAAGCTGCGCGCCCAGCGGGCCGGCACGATCGGGCCCCGCTGGCGGAAAAAATGGATCGAATGCACGATCCGCAGCGCGGTCAGTACGTAGATCGCACCGCACCAGACCAGCAGGACAGCCATCGGCACGCTGTCGCGCAGGATCGCGATGACGGGCAACGGGATGACGAAATTCGCCGCCAGCACCGCGTTCGACTGCCGGTACAGCAGGCGCACCAATTCGACGTCGGTCGGATCGGCGCCCATCGCGCCAGGCAGTTCTTTTTGCGTCATCGGAGTGGCAGTTGGCTCAAAAAAGCGGGAGTAAGTGGCGTCGGCGCCTGATATTATCCGTTTGCCCGCGAACAGACAAAGCGCCTTTTTCCATGGCTTGCCAATGTCTGCCATGTCCGCGATCCTCCACGCCCCCAACCCATGACCGCTTCGCCCTCGCCCACCCGCATTGCGCTCGCCGACGATCACGCCATCGTGCTCGAAGGATTGAAGCTGCTGCTGTCGGCGGTGGAAGGCGTGACGGTGGTGGGCACCGCCGTGGACGGCGCCGCACTGCGCATGCTGCTGGCCACGCAGCCGGTGGACCTGCTGGTGCTGGACCTGCATATGCCGGCGCTGGACGTGCGACAGTTCCTGGGCGAGGCGCGGACCCGCTTTCCGGCGATGCGCGTGCTGGTGCTGACCGGCGATGGCGATGCGCAGGCGATGTCCGCCACCATGGCGGCGGGCGCGCATGGCTTCCTCGTCAAGCGCAGCGACGTCAGCGAACTGCTGCCCGCCATCGAGGCGCTACGCCTGGGCCAGCCCTACATCGGCGCGGGAATCGGCCACGGCGCTCACGTTGGCCAGCGCCCGCGCGCCCACGCCGCCGCGACGGCGCCAGATGCCGACGACGTACTGACCCGCCGCGAATGCCAGATCCTGGCGTTGATCGCGCGCGGCGCCACGGCCAGCGAGATCGCAGCCGAACTGAACATCAGCCCGCTCACCGTTCGCAAGCATCGCGAGAACCTGATGCGCAAGCTGTCGCTGCACAACACGGCGGAACTGGTGGCCCATGCCGTCCGGGTGGGATTGCGCACCGTATAGCCGCAATCCCCTCTGCCAACAGGGCTCCGCCCGCGCCGCCGCGCCAGTTTCCACCGCGCCACCACCCCGAAATACGACGGGTGCCGTATTTTCCCCGCCCGCCCTGCCCGGTATATTTCGCCCGCTCGCCTCGCAAGCCACGCGGCGAAGCACCACACAAACACACAATAAATATCGGACGCGCGGCGTCAGTCGTGCCTCCAAGGGTTGACGGGACATCCATGGCACAACTGCTCTTCTATCGGCAGCCGGAGATGCTGAACCGCTACCGCCATCGCCATCTGCGCATGCTGCCGGTGGACAACGCGTACGGTTTCGCACGGCACACCAACTCCACCGTACTGACGCTGGCCGAGTTCGGCATCGCCAGCCGCGTCTACCCGATCCTGTTTGCGGGCGATGCCACCGGCAAGCCCGTGCCGGTGGTGCTGCTTGGCGTGCGCAGCGACGAGAACCTGTTCGTCGACGCGGATGGACGCTGGGATGCCCCGTATGTGCCGGCCTTCGTGCGCCGGTATCCGTTCGTGCTGGCCGACGACGGCGGGCAATGGAACGTCTGCATCGACCGCGCCTATCCCGGCTTCGTCGACGACGCCGCCGGTGAACTGGGCACGCCGCTGTTCGGTGACGACAACGAGCCGCTGCCGGCGCTGCGCGGCAGCATCGACTTCCTCGAAGCGTTCCAGCGTACGTTCGAACGTGCCGTGGCCTTTGCCGCCGAACTGGCCGCGCACGACCTGCTGACCGAAGTGCACGCCGTGGCCGACGTGGGCGAGGCCGGCCGGTTCTCGCTGTCCGGCCTGCTGGCCGTCGACGAAGCGCGGCTCGCCGCCCTGCCCGCCGAGGTGCTGGCGCGCTGGCTCACGGACGGCACGATGAAGGCGGTCATGGCCCATCGGCTCTCGCTCGACCTCCTGCCACAGCTCGCCCAGCGGCTGCGGGAACGCCTGCCGGCGACGTCCGCCAGCAGCGATGCGGCAACGGAAGCCGTTGCCGCCACCAACGCCGACGCCGACGCCATCGAAGCCTGACTGCGTCGCTGACATGACATCTTGACGCGCCCCGGGGCCAGCCTCGCGGGCGCGCGGTAGCTGGCCGACCATCGCCGGCACGCAAGTGTTTTCAGTTCAACACAATCAACGGGTTGCCGCACCGTGCCATGCCGCGCGGGGGCCGGGGGAAATCGCCATGAAGAACCACGCCACGCGGCTGCGCCGCGAACGTCTTGTCGCGCGCAAACTGTCCATTGCCATTGCCACCCTGATCGGTACGGCTGGGATGCTCGGCGAAGCGGCGGCACAGGTCGTTGCCTCGGGCAAGACCAGTACGACGGTCACCCCGGGCGCTGCCGTAACGAGCGTGGACACCACCAGCAAGGTCGGGGCCACGGCCTTCAACGACTTTTCCGCGTTTAACGTCGCCAACGGCCACACGGTCAACCTGAACCTGCCAACTGGCACCAGCGCGCTGATCAACCTGATCGGCGGCGGCCGCAGCCAGATCGACGGTACCGTCAATGCGCTCAAGGACGGCCGGATCGGCGGCAACGTGTTCTTCGCCAACCCCGACGGCTTCCTGATCTCCAGCTCCGGGGTGATGAATGCCGGCTCGCTGCACCTGTCGGCACCGTCGCGCGGCTTCATGGACAGCTTCTTCCTCAGCAAGGACCAGCCGAATGGCGTCGCCGTCGACCTGCTGATGCAGGGGCAGCAGCCCATCGAGCCACACAGCCTGATCGAGGTGCGGGGCCGCCTGAACGCGGCCGACACCATCGACCTGCGCGCCGGAAGGATCGTCGTTGGCAACACCGCCCAATTGCGTGCCGGCGTGCCTCAGGCCGAGTTCGACCAGATGGTGAACACCGCCGGCATCACGCAGGCCGGCCAGGTGGTGGCGGTACAGGGGCGCATCTTCCTGGCGGCCACCGGCGACGTCGACATCAGCGGCCGGCTCGACGCGGCGGCCGCGCCCGACAACGGTGGGCAGATCGACGTCACCTCGGGCGGCCGGCTCGACGTGCATGGCGGCGCCGTACTGAACACCCGCAGCGGGGCCGGCACCGGCGACGCCATCAAGGACGGCAGCATCAGGCTGCTGGCGGAGTCCATCAATACGGCCGGCACCGATCTGGTCTCGTCCGTGACATCCGAGGCTTCCGTCAACATCGCCGACGCCACGCTAACCAGCGGCGATATCTCGATCGATGCCCGTAGCCAGGCCATCTACAAGAAGAACATCACCTCGCTTGCCGATGTGCCCGTCGCCACCAGCGGTTCGCTCGGGCTGGCGGACCTGATCGGTGACGTCACGCTCGGCGCCATGCAGACCCGCAGCCGCGCCAGCGTCAATATCGGTGCCGGCGCCAATATCCAGGCAAGCGGCACGCTGGCGATGAAGGCAGAATCCTCCGCCGAGACCACGTTCAGCCAGATGTCGCTGTGGAACATGCTGGTGCCGTTCAGCGTCGATTTCCTGAAGGCCGACGTCGATTCGGCGGCCTCGGTATCGGTGCAGTCCGGTGCCGCCCTGCGCGCAAACACGCTGGTGGCCGAGGCCGTCAACAAAGCCACACTCGACGTTTCGGTCACCTCGATCTCCACCGAGGACAACGTCGCCGCAGGCGTGGCGCTGACCGGTGCGCGCTCCAACGCCAGCGTGGAGGTTGCTGCCGGCGCGGACGTCAACGTCACCGGCGACGTGCGGCTGGCCGCCAGCAATACCAACAGCTTCAACACCTCAATGAGCCAGACCGCAAACGACGACGGTGTGGCCGGCGGCGCGGCCGCGATCTTCGACGGGCAGACGGCGGCCACGGTACGGCTCGGCACCGACCTGGTCGGCGCGCGCGACGTCACGCTCGCCGCGCAGGACGACACGCTGAAGAACCGCACCAATGCGTCGTCCACGGTGG
>Ga0102592_1000534_pt1 | contig 61394 bp, 48 predicted proteins | sample AraplaCol_mMF_r2_FD_76861 | JGI IMG/M metagenome (GOLD analysis project Ga0102592, IMG submission 76861) | Arabidopsis root microbial communities from North Carolina, USA - plate scrape MF_Col_mMF_r2 (SPADES assembly) (version 2) | ecosystem: Host-associated > Plants > Roots > Endosphere...
AGGCTTGACCTCCTTGAAGGGTCGTTCGAGACCAGGACGTTGATAGGCTGGGTGTGGAAGCGCAGTAATGCGTTAAGCTAACCAGTACTAATTGCCCGTAAGGCTTGATCCTATAACCAGTGTGTTTGACCTGGTTGGACGAGAGTCCGCGTGTGCCGAAGGCATACAAGCACAACCTCTTTACTACACCCCGATTCGCTGCGCTGACGTCGGTCAGTGCGGCAACCCCTCAATGCCTGGTGACCATAGCGAATTGGAACCACCCCTTCCCATCCCGAACAGGACCGTGAAACGACTTTGCGCCGATGATAGTGCGGACTACCCGTGTGAAAGTAGGTCATCGCCAGGCTCTTATACCCAGAACCCCCAAGCCCGAAAGCTTGGGGGTTTTGCTTTGGCGCGAATGAAATGCGATCGCGCGCCGTGATGGCGAAAAGGCCGTCGCCGGTTCTGTTCCATCTCCCTTCCTGCCCCGGTGCAAAGGCCGGATTGCGCGCGGCCCTGTCCATAGAACAAGTTCGAAAAGCACAGCCCGACAATTTGGACGACGAGGTGGCCTTCGGATAGGCCCGCCTCATCGAATAGATGTCGCGCGGAGAGCTGCGCGTGATTCTGTCTACGACAGGAAAAGCCGGGTCAGAACTTGTGGCGAATGCCCATCGTGGCGCCAAACTGATTGGCGCCGTTCTGGACGAAGGCGCTGTCCGTCGGGCTGTTGGTGTTAAAGCCGTTCACGCCAAGATTCGAGTTGTTCTTGTTCTTCACGTACGACACGGAGAGATAGACGTCCGTCCGCTTGGAGAACGCGTAGTCGGCCGTGGCGACAAAGTCCCACGGATCGGCGCCGGAATTGCGGAAGTCCTGGTAATACGCGGCGCCAATCACCGAAAATGCCGGCGTGAACTGATAGCCGAGCCCAGCCCAATACAGATTGGAACCACCATTCGCGAACTGGCCGCCCGGCAGCGTGGCGCCATTGAATGCCTTGGCCCAACGATAGCCCGCGTACGCCTTGGCCGCACCAAACGAATACGATCCCGCTGCCGACGCGCGGCGGATGAGTTGTGCGCTCGCATCCCCCACATTGTTTGCCTGGTCGTAGATCGCGCCGATGGACAGCGGGCCCGTGGCATAGGTGGCCGAGAAGCTGTACTCCCGTCCGTTGGTAAAGTTGCCGGGAATCTCCGTGCCGTTGTTTGTGAAGCTGTACAGGGCGGACACCGTCAGGCCGCCGAAGGTGCCGATGTACTTGCCGCTGTTGTCCGCACGCGAGCCGAATTCCGGCGCGATGGACGTGATGCCATAGCGCGTGGAGATCGCCATCGGATCGTAGAGCAGGCCGAAGTCGAAGTAAGGCGTGGTGTGGCGGCCGAGCGAGAACGTGCCGTACGGACCTTGCAGGCCGACATAGGCGTTACGACCGAACAGGCGGCCGCCCTGGCCCGACGTACCGGTGTCGAAGTTGACGCCGCTTTCCAGCACAAACAGGGTCTTGAGGCCACCACCCAGGTCCTCCACGCCGCGCATGCCCCAGCGCGATCCGGATTGGTTGCCGGACGTGACGCGCATTGCGCTGCCGCCGCTGGTGCCGGCGGCCGTGGGCGCGGACTTGTTCGTGTACTCGATACCGGCGTCGGCTACGCCGTACAGCGTCACGCTGGATTGTGCGCTGGCGGCGCTTGCTGCCAGCAGGCTCAATGCTGCAACTTGCCATTTCAGTGTCATCGTGGGTTCTCCTCGTTGTTTTTGCATCGTTTTGCGTTGGAATTGGGGAAAGCGAGAAAGCGCAGACGGCATGCGCCCGGGCCGCGAACGCGGATACGTTCGGGCCGTAGCGGGCACTGCCGGTACTTCGGAAGGAGTGCAGAGCGCGGACTGGGACTGACCGCGGGGTCAGGAATGGGCCGGTGTCGACTGCATGCCGGGGTTCGGTGCGGCGGGCGCCACGCGTTCGCGTGCCATCACGAACACGACGGCCGCCGCCACCAGGTCGAACACGGCCAACACCACGAACAGCGGGCTGTAGCCGATATGCGTGACGGCCAGGCCGAACACCAGGGTGAACAGCGTGGCGCCCAGATAGCCGGTCATGCCTGCCAGACCCGTGGCGGTGGCCACCTCGTTCTTGCCGAACACGTCGGACGTGATCGAATACAGCGCGCCGGAAAGCGTCTGGTGGGCGAACCCGCCGACGCACAGCAGCGCAATGGCCGCATAAGGGCTATCGACCAGTCCGACGCATGCGGGGCCGATCATGGACAGGCAGCCGACCAGCATCACGAGCTTGCGCGACGTGAACAGTGATACCTTCAGATGCTTGTGGAACCACGGGCTCAGGTAGCCGCCCAGCACGCAGCCGATGTCGGCGGCCAGGAACGGCAGCCACGCGAACATCGCAATTTCCTTGATGTTCATATGGCGCTCGGTAGCCATGTAGAGCGGAATCCAGGCGTTGAACGTCTGCCATGCGGGTTCCGACAGGAAACGCGGAATCGCGATCGACCAGAAATTACGGCCACGCACGATTTGCAGCCAGCTAGCCTTGGGCGCGCTGCTGTCCTTGTGCAGCGATTCCTGTCCGGCCAGGATGTACTCGCGCTCTTCGTCGGACAAACGCTTCTGTTGCTTCGGATGCTTGTAGAACAGTGCCCATAGCGCGGTCCATGCCACGCCAAGGACGCCAACCACCACGAACGACAACTGCCAGCCGCCATGCAGGATCGTCCAGACCACGAGCGGCGGGGCGCAGAGTGCACCAATCGACGAACCGATGTTGAACCAGCCGATGGCGACCGATCTTTCCTTGGCCGGAAACCACTCGGTGGTGGCCTTCACGCCTCCCGGAATACCGGCCGCCTCGGTAAGCCCGAGCAGGCCGCGGAAGAACGCCATGCCCTGCCAGCCCGTGGCCAGCGCCGCCGCCGCGCACGCCAGCGACCAGGCCAGGGCAAAAATGCCAAAACCGATCTTGGTGCCGATGGCGTCGAGCACCAGCCCCGCCACCGGTTGCATCAGCGCATAACAGACCTGCCATGCCACCACCACGTAGGAGTACTGCTGCGTGGTCATGTTCAGCTCGGTCATCATGGTCGGCGCGGCTACCGACAGCGTATTGCGCGCCAGATAGTTGACGATCAGGCCCATTGTGACCAGGCTGACCATCCACCAGCGCATGCCCTTGATACGTTTCATCGTTTGTCTCCTCGGTTACTGTCTTGTCCGTCGCGGCGCGCGTCGCCGCGTCTTGTTCTTTGGCGTTGGCGGAAGACGAGGCGTGATCAGCGCCCCGGGCGATCCTCCGGCGCCGTGTAGTCGATGCTGGCGAAGCTGCCGCCCTGATGCCGCCGTGCAACGGCGTCGAGCGGATCGGGGCGTGACAGGATGTCGTCGGCAAAATCCTCGGCGTTCTGTGTCGGCAGGTATTGCAGGCGCGCTGCAGCCTCGCGGTTATCCCAGTAGCTGCGCGTGTTGGCCGATACGCCCCACACCACGGCAAAGCCCACATCGGCCGCCTTGATGCTCCGGTCGACGAGATGCACGAAATCGTCGTGCCCAAGCCACGTGCTCAGGTGACGGGGTTCGTTCGGGCGCGCCACGCAACTGCCAATGCGGATGCAGACGGTCTCGATGCCGTGCTTGTCCCAGTAAAGGCGCGCCATGCCTTCGCCCCACATCTTGCTCAGCCCGTAGAAGCCGTCGGGCCGGAATTCGCAGTCCGTGCGTAACGTCTCGGTCACCGGGTACATGCCGATGGCATGGTTGGAACTGGCAAAAATCACGCGGCGCACACGTTGGCGGCGTGCGCCTTCGTAGATCTCGTAGAGCGAGCGCAGGTTGTTGTCGATGATTTCCGGCAGCGGGCGCTCTACGCTGGTGCCGGCCATGTGAATGAGTACGTCCGCATCTTGCAGTAGCCGATCCACGACGGCGGGATCGCGCAAATCGCCGTGCATCACGTCCTCACCTTCGGTCAGCGGGGGGAGTGGCGTGGTGTGCCCCGATGCCCGCAACTGGTAGCCGCGCGTGGGCAATACTGTGCGGAGCAATTTGCCCAACTGGCCGCCCGCGCCGCTCAATGCAATCCTGGTCACGATAAAACTCCGGGAGATGTTCTCGATCGATCTGCCGGTATTTATGCGACGTCGTACAACGTAAAACGCATGATTAGTCCGACAACTTTGTGCTTAAGTCCGGCAACTTTCGTGGGTATCGACGATGAAGTCAACGTAGAAAGCAGGAGTCCGGGGTATACCCGATCTAAAAAGTGTCGTATTCGGCGAATTTTGTGACGTACGATGACCACACTTTGGTGGCTTCAAATAGTCAGGCGCGGTATGGTAGTGTGACAACTTCGGACAAGTTGCCGGACCACCGGCACACGGCTTCAAATTCAATGGGAAGAACGCTTGGAAGACATCGTATTGACGGCCAGCGACGCCACCAGCCGTTCTGAGCAGGTCTGCAAGCTGATCATTGCTGCCATCCTGCGCGGCGAGTTCGCCGCGGACCAGAAATTGCCGACGGAAGTGGATCTGGCAAACCGGTACGCGGTATCGCGCACCACGGTGCGCGAGGCGCTGTCGCGCTTGCGCTCGGAAGGCATTGTGGTGTCACGCCGCGGCTCGGGCAGCTTTGTGCAGCGCATGCCCGTGCGCAGCCAGGCAAGCGCCAGCCCGCAGATCCAGAGCATTGCCGATATCCAGCACTACTATGCGTTTCGCCTTTGCGTGGAAGTTGGCGCGGCCGAGATTGCCGCCCAGATGCGCACCGACGCCGATCTTGACACCATCCGCGCTGCGTACGGCGCACTGGACCGTACGCAGGAAAGCGGGGCGATGGGCGTCGAAGAAGACCTGCAGTTGCACCTGGCCATTGCCCGCGCATCGCACAACCCGTTCTTCGTCTCGACCATCGAGCATGCCCTCGGCCCCATCCGCCAGTGCATGGAGCTGGCGCGTAACCTTGGGCAGGCGCGCGTGGCGGCCCGATTTGACGTGGTCCAGGCCGAGCACCGCGCCATCATCGACGCCATCGCCGAGCGATCGCCGATACAGGCGGCGGAGGCCATGCGGCGTCACATCGACAATGCGCAGAGACGAATCTTTCTCGGGGACTGACCGATGCGGTTGGCAAGTCTGGTTGGCAAGTCCGGATGCGGATGCCACGAAAGCACGTGAACCGGTGTGCGCCTTAGCGTTGCCAGACGACCGGCACCTTTGCCGAACATTCCGTGATTTTCCCGAGCCAGTTTCTGCTGGTATTCAGCTGGACGCGACTGTCGTCCATTGGCGCGACCTTGCGGTTCCATCGGTCTGCCAGACTGGTGGCCACACTGCTGGCGGCCGTTTTGCACTCGGCCGCCGCGGTGCTGCGCAGCATCGTAAATTGCTGATAGCGGTGGTGGACCAGCAAGGTGAACCCGTCCGGCGAGTATTCGGTCGCATATTCCGTCGACATATCGTACGTAGACAGTTGACGCCCGGAATGGGTGGGCGCTGGTGTCGTACAAGCTGCCAGCAGCGAGCACGCCATCACCGCAGGGATCGTTAGAAATCTCACAGCGAAATCGCCAGTCTTGCTCATGGTGCCGCGTTCCTCAGGTATGCGCGCTTGTTTTGGGGCTGGATGGTACCAAAAACGAGGGCGCCCGAATCGGGCCCGGCCCCCGGACCTCCCGGGCGGCCAGGGATCCATGGCGACGGGGCAGGCAGGGTTCATTCACCTTGCATGGCGGGCGCTGCGGTATAGCCTGAAGTGAGGCAAGGGCAACCGACGCGTGGGCGCTACCGTGAGGCCATGCTGCATGTGCGACGGTGCATCCCCAATGTGCAACGCCTGGTCGTGCGGCTGGAAGTGCCCCCTTTGCGTGCCCCCTTGCGCATCGGCAACGGTGTCGAACATTCGCGTCAGGCGCGTTGCCCAGGCAGTTCAAATGTTGAGTGCCGGGGTACCGGGACAGGGCAGCAACGACATGAATCGGGTTCTCGCATTGACACTGGTGTGCGGCCTGATCGGTGGGCTGATGGGCGGCTGTGTCTCGACGGGGGTGGAGGTCAGGCCGGAGCAACTGGAGGACTTCCTGCCGGGTTTCTCCACGCAGGAGGACGTCGTCAACCTGATTGGCGGGCCGACCTCCCAGGCAACGCTAAGCAACGGAACGACAATCCTGATCTATTCGTTTGCGAGTTCCCAGACGCACCCGGAGAGCTTTCTCCCGATCGTTGGCCCTCTGTTTGCTGGCGGCAAGATCCGGTCGTCGACGGTGCTGTTCGAGTTTGACGCGAACGGTGTTCTCAGGAGCGTGCGCAGGGCGACCTCCAGCGGGGCGTCGGGCTTGAGCGTATTGCCGCCCTGAAAACGGGGGCGAAGTCAGACGGCCCTGGCCGGTTCCGGACCCGCCAGGGGGGCGAAAGAGCGGAGAATCAACTCCGCCCGGGTTCAACGATCGAGAAACGGCTTGAGCTTGTCGGCCCGGCTGGGATGCTTGAGCTTGCGCATCGCCTTGGCTTCAATCTGGCGAATTCGCTCGCGGGTGACGTCGAATTGCTTGCCGACTTCTTCCAGCGTGTGCTCGGTGCTCATATCCAGGCCAAATCGCATCCGCAGGACCTTGGCCTCGCGCGGCGACAACTCGTCGAGGGCCGATTCGATCTGGGCGCGCAGGCCGGACATAATGGCGGCTTCTGCCGGCGAACTGGCCGCATCATCCTCGATCATGTCGCCCAGCGTCGCGTCGCCGTCGTCGCCCACCGGCGTTTCAAGCGAAATCGGCTGCCGCGCGATCTTGAGCATCCCGCGTACCTTTTCCTCGGACATCTCCATACGCTCGGCCAACACGGCCGGATCGGGTTCCTGCCCGGTCTGCTGCAGGATCTCCCGCGAGATCCGATTGAGCTTGTTGATGGATTCGATCATGTGGACCGGCACACGAATCGTCCGGGCCTGATCGGCCAGCGCCCGCGTCACGGCCTGACGGACCCACCAGGTGGCGTAGGTCGAAAATTTCCAGCCGCGCCGGTATTCGAACTTGTCCACGGCCTTCATGAGGCCGATATTGCCCTCCTGGATGAGGTCCAGGAACATCATCCCCCGGTTCACGTATTTCTTGGCAATGGAAATGACGAGCCGCAGGTTGGCTTCGATCATCTCGCGCTTGGCTTGCCGCATTTTCAGCTCGGCGGCGCTCATCTGGCGGTTGATCTGCTTGAGCTGCTGCAGCGGCAGCGCAACCTTTGTTTCGATATCGATGAGTTTCTGCTGGCCTGCCTGGATGGCCGGCAGGTGCCGTTCAAGTGCCGGGCCAAACTCGCGCGACGTGGCGGCGGTGCGGCGCGTCCATTCCAGGTCGGTTTCGTTGCCAGGGAAGGATGCGATAAAGGCCTCGCGCGGCATGCCGCAACGTTCGACCGCAATTTCCAGGATGCTGCGCTCGATGGTCCGCACCGCGGCCACCTGGTCGTGCACGCTCGCACACAGGCTGTCGATCATCTTGGCCGTAAAGCGGATCGGCGCCAGTTCGCGCTGGATGTCCTCGCGCACGCGCGCGATGGCGGCGGAGCGCGCCTCGCCCGTCACGGGGCCCTCGGGCACCTGTTCGAACAGCGCACGCACGCGCGCAAAAATCACCAGGCTGTCGGCCGTGAGCTGTTCGAGGCGGGCGGCGTTCGCTTTTTCCGAATCCCCGCCGCCAGCGTCGTCGTCTTCATCGTCCGATGCGTCGTCGGCGTCATCCGACGCGTCGGCGTCGGCATCGTCGGCAGCCGCCGTCGCGTCATCAGACATCTCACCATCGTCGGCGGCAGCGCTGTCCACGGGGTCGCTGATACCGTCGACCAGTTCGTCGATGCGCAGTTCGCCGGCGACGATGCGGTCCACATCGGCCAGGATCATGGACACCACGGACGGGCAAGCGGCGATGGCCTGGATCATGTCCTGGAGGCCACTTTCGATGCGCTTGGCGACACCGATTTCGCCGGCACGGGTCAGCAGTTCGCTGGAGCCCATTTCGCGCATGTACAGCCGGACAGGATCCGTGGTACGGCCAAATTCCGAATCGACCGTCGAGAGTGCCGCTTCCGCTTCTTCGTCCGCCTGATCATCGGAGGTGGTGGACGGGGCATCGTTCAGCAGTAGCGTTTCGGCATCCGGCGCCTGTTCGTACACGGACACGCCCATGTCACTGAACGTGCTGACGATGGTGTCCATCGCCGCCGGCGTCACGTTATCCGGCAGGTGGTCGTTGATATCCGCGTGGGTGAGATAGCCGCGTTCCCGGCCGAGTGCGATCAGCGCGCGCATCTGCCCCTGACGCTCTGCGTCCTGGCGGGCGATGGACGCCTTGTCCGACAGCGCGCCCGTGGCCGGCGTCTTGCCCGTGGGCCGACGGCGGTTGGGCTTGGCGCTGACCGGAATCAAGCTGGAGGGTTCAAGGTCGCGATCCGGATGAGTCAATACGTGCTCCTGGGCAGGTGGCCGCCGATTGCCGCGGCCATGAGACTGGCGTTGTGCCTGCGGGGGGTGCGGACAAATCGTGGACGGCGCACAGGCCGGCGCCTGGGCTGTCGAGGCCAGCATGCCCTCCCGCAGCCACCAGTGTGCGCAAAATTTTCGAATCGCGCATGATACTGGCCGCGCTGGTGCGGTGCAATATGCCCGGGCGGTGATGCCGTGGCCGCCACATGTCACAGCGGAGCCAGCAGGCGGCGCATCTTCACTACACTTTCAGGATAGTGGCCAGCGCGGGCAATGGCCGGTGCGGCAGGCATATGTGCGGTACGGCAGCCAAAACGCACAGCAAATACGCGGCCAGAAAGGGGCGGGAGCACGCCGCCCAGCCGGGAGGGGCAGCGATGGACGGCAAGAACGCAAAGCCTGTGGCGCTGGCGTTACAGGGCGGCGGCATGCATGGCGCCTTCACCTGGGGCGTCCTCGACCAACTGCTTGAGGACGGCAGGCTTGCCATCGAGGGCGTGAGTGCCACCAGCGCCGGCGCCATGAATGCCGTCGTGCTCGCCAATGGGCTGCGGCGTGGTGGCCCGGCGGGCGCGCGCGAGGCGCTGCATACGTTCTGGCTGGCCATCGCCGAATCGGCGCGGCGCTACAGCCCCCTGCGATGGATCCCATGGATCAAGGGCAGCCATAGCTTTGGATTGAACTACTCGCCGCTGTATGCCGTGGCCGATATGGCGCTGCGGGTACTGTCCCCTTACCAGTTCAATCCGTACAACATGAATCCGCTGCGCGATGTGCTCGAGCAGCAGGTGGATTTCGAGGGGTTGCGCCAGCAGTGCCCGATCCGCTTGTTCCTGTGCGCGACCAATGTCGAGACCGGCCGGATTCGCCTCTTCTCCGGCGCGGATGTGTGCGTCGAGGCGGTGCTGGCATCCGCCTGTCTGCCAACACTTTTCCAGGCGGTGACCATCGAAGGGCAGTACTACTGGGATGGCGGCTACGTCGGCAACCCGGCGATCTTTCCGCTGATCTATGAATGCGAGACGCGGGACGTGGTGATCGTGCACATCAATCCGATCATTCGCCGGGGCGTGCCCACCACGGCCGCCGACATCCTCAACCGGCTCAATGAAGTCAGCTTCAATTCGTCGCTGATGCGCGAAATGCGCGCGATTGCCTTTGTGACTGCCTTGATCCAGCAGGGCCGGGTGGACGGGGACGACATGAAGGAGATGTTGATTCACTCGATCCGATCCGACGACACCATGGCCGCGCTGCATGTGTCGAGCAAATACAACGGCGATTGGTCGTTCCTGTGCCAGTTGCGCGATCAGGGCCGGGCGCAGGCCGAAGCATGGCTTGCGCGGAACTACGAGAGCATCGGCCGGCACTCGAGTATCGACATCAAGGCAGAGTTCCTTTGAGCGGCGACGATGGGTCCGGGAGTGACGGCTGGTCCATGCGCCATGCCAGATTCCGGCGGGCGCGGGTTTCATAGCGGTTGTAAAACGGCTCGGTCAGATAGATGCGCCGTCGCGCCAGCAGTGAACCTAGGAATGCCCGTTCGCGGCGGTCATAGGTCACCGCATCGAGATCGGGACGCTCCGCACGCAAACGCACGGCATCGCCGCAGAACCATCTGCGCGGATAACCGAGCACCGCCAGGTCGATGTCGACCACAAAACAGCCTGCGGCGTCCGCTGGCGCGTGGGTATGCGACGTGTCGAGAATCAAGCGCGCGACGCGTTCGATCCCGGCAATGCCATTCCCGACGTTCGGCTCACCGTCGATCCCGGCCCCTGCCCCGTCTCTGGCGGTTTGCCGGAGCCATTCTGCACTGCGGTCTTCGTTGTCGGTGGCGCCAGGGGTGTAGACCACGTCGTGATACCAGAGCGCCAGTTCCACGGCTTCGGCATCGCCGTCGGCGATTGCGCTGCGTGCCCAGTCCAGGTCGCGCAGACACCGCCGGACATGCTGCAGCGTGTGATAGTGCCGCGCAGGCTCCGCATAGCGGGCGGCGAGCGCTGCATAGACCGCCTCGGCCTGACTGCCGCCAGCGCGCGACCACAATGCCACGAACCGGCTGTGCATCGCGTGAGCTGCTCGGGGTGCCATCACAGGGGCGGGGGCGACGGCGGGTGGCATGTGGCTAGGCGTGCGAGAGATCGAGCAGGACCTTGGCTTGCTGCCAGTCGGCCAGGTCGAAGCCTTCGGTAACGCTGCTGTAGAGCGGGGCCAGGACCTCCCGCGCTGCGTCCGGCCGGCCTTGTTGTTGGCGCATCCCTGCCAGGCGTACAGCGGCCTGCAGCGCCAGGGCCTTGGCGCCCTGGTCCCGCGCCACCGCCATGGCCTGCTGGAAACACTCCTCGGCATGTGCCTCATGGTGGGGCAACTCCAGCGTCAATTCACCCCGCAGGCGGTGCAACATGGCTTCGTCGATGCGTTCCCCGGTCTCGCGGACGAAATCCAGGGCCTCGGCGAGCGTTGTGAGACCCGCCTCGGGGGCGCCGGCCCTGCCGCAGGCTTCGGCCAGCATTGCCAGCAGATTCGGGCGCCCGAGCGACGCGCCGGTGGCGGCGTAAGCTGCCAGGCCCTGGCGGATTTGCGCGACCCCATTCTGCGGATCGCCAAGCACAGCCATTTCCCAGCCTTGCAGCACCGTCGCCCAGGCCAGGTAAATGGGAAATCCCTGTTCACAGGCCACGGCAACGGCCGCCTTCGCGTAGTCGCGGGTTTGTTGCGCCTCGCCGCAGCGCCGGTGCACTTCCGCGGCAAATATCAGGCAGAGCGCCAGATTGACGGTGTCGGGGCGCTGGCGCGCCATCGCGAGCGCCTCGTGGCAGCGGGCGCGTGCCTGGTCCGGCAGGCCCAGGTGCCAGAGGATCCAGCCCAGCGTGCTCGTGGCATGGACCGCCGGGTCGCGCCCATATCCCATCATGTAGTCGTACTGGGGGGGCTCCGGGCGTTGCAGTGCCAGCACCTGTTCCATGTGCGAGCGCGCTTGTTCCAGGTGTCCGAGCCGGAACGCCGTGGCGCCGACCACGCGATGGCCCTCCGCCAGCTGATTGGGATTTTGTGATCGCAACGCCATACCAACGAGGCGCTTTGCCAGCGGCGAAGAGACGTTGTATTGCGCCCGAAGCTGATAGAAGGCCCACAACCCGAGTTGCGCGGAAAAGTAGTATGCGCTTTGCTCGCCTTGCTCGCACAAGGCCAGCGCGCGCCGGTAGGTGGCTTCCACCTCCGGGGAGGCCTGACCGCGGATGCCCATAAGGGTGGGCCCAAGCGTCAGCAACAGCGTAAGCTCCCGGCGGGCGCGTTCGGGCGTATCGGGCAGGCGTTTGATCAATTCGAGCGCCGTGTCGAGATGATGGATCGCCTCCGGTTGTGCCGACCGTTGCAGCGCCTGCTGGGCCGCGGCGTGCAGGTACTCGATTGCCTTGGGAACATTGCCGCTGAGGCTGTAGTGGTGGGCCAGCTCGCCGCAGTGGTCTTTCAGTTGGTCCGGGAACAGGGTCTCGATCGCCTGGGCCGTCCGCTCGTGCAAAGCGCTGCGCCGCTCGATCAGCAGCGAGTTGGCGGCAACCTCCTGCGTGAGTGCGTGCTTGAAGGCGTATTCGACCTCGGGAAACGCGGGGCGCTCGTGGATGAAGTCCGCCGCCTGCAAGTCGGCGAGCAGCGGGCGCAACTGGCGTTCATCGGCGGCACTGACCAGCCGGACAAGGCCCAGCGGAAACTCCTTGCCGATGATGGCGAGCGTTTGCAGCAGCGCCTTCTGCGCGAGGGGCAGCCGGTCGATCCGGGCGGCAAGCACGCCCTGCACCGTGGTCGGCATATGCAACAGCGCCGGAGCCTGCGCGATGCGGTAGCTGCCCGGCTGCCCAAGCAGTGCGCCTTCCTCGACGAGCGTCTGGACCACTTCTTCCATGAAGAACGGGTTGCCTTCGGTCTTTTCCAGCACCAGACGCTTGAGCGGCGCCAGACTGCGGTCATCGCCAAGTAGCGCGGCGAGCAGGCCCTCAGCTTCGGCGGGGCCCAGCGGTTCCAGATCCAGTTGGGTGTAGCAGGGCCTGGCGCCCCAGTCATGCACGTACTCTGGGCGGTAGTTGACCAGAAGCAGGATCTGCGCTGCGGGCACGTGGTCGATGAGCAGATTGAGAAACGTCTCGGTTTCGCTATCCAGCCACTGAAGATCCTCGAAAAGCACCAGCAATGGCGCATCGCGGCTTTCCCGGACCAGCAGATGCGCAATGGCATCGAAGGTACGCTGGCGGCGCAGGACCGGGTCCATGGTGGCCAGTGCCGCGTCCGGATCGCTGGCGCCGAGCAGGTAGAGCAGGTAGGGGAGGTGCCCTTCCAGCGACCGGTCCAGCGTGAGCAGCCTGCCGGTGACCTTTTCACGGCAGCTGCGCTCGCTGTCCTGCGGGGTCATCTGGAAGTAGTTCTTCAGGAGTTCGATCAACGGGAGATAGGCGAACGCCTTGCCGTGCGAGACCGAAAACGTCTCCAGCACCCGGCAGCCTTGCTGCGAGCGCGCCTTGAACTCATGAAACAGCCGCGACTTGCCCACTCCGGCCTCGCCGCGCACGCCGACAATCTGCCCATGTCCGGCACGGGCCCGCGCCAGGGCGTCTTGCAACCGCTGCATTTCATCCGCGCGGCCGACAAACCTTGCCAGACCGCGGTGCGCTGCGATCTGCAGCCGGGTGCGCATGGCGCCTAGCCCCTGGACTTCGTAGACGCCAAGCGGGTCTCGCACGCCTTTGACCTGTGTGGTACCGAGGGCCTTGAACTGGAAATACCCTTCGGCCAGCTTGTGCGTCGAAGGGCTGACCAGGATCGACGCGGGTGTGGCGATCCCTTCCATCCGGGACGCGATGTGGATCGTATGCCCCACCGGATCGTAATCAGTGTGGAGATTGTCCTTGCGGATCGAGCGCACCACCACCTCGCCGGTATGGATGCCCACCCGAATCTGCAGCGGGACGCCTTGTTCGAGGCGTATCCGGTCGCTGTGGCGGCGCATCGCCTCCTGCATCCTGAGCGCCGCGTACAACGCCCGCAGCGCGTGGTCTTCGTGGGCGATCGGGGCGCCGAACAGTGCCAGGATGCCGTCGCCAAGAAACTTGGCGACGTAGCCTTCGTAGTGATGCACGGCTTCCATCATCAGCGTCACCACCGGATCAATCAGGCGCCGCGCCTCTTCCGGGTCGAGATCCTGGATCAACGCCGTGGAGCCCGCCATGTCCGCAAAGAGCGCCGTAATCGTCTTGCGCTCGCCGCCAATGCCGCCGCGGGCTTCCATGGCCGCCTGCTCGGCAAGGATGCGCTGCGCCAGATGGGGTGGCGTGTAGTGAACCGGGGCAAGCTCGCGGGCGTGGCCGGTCGCGCCGGGGCCGACGGTTGTGCCGGCTTCGGAGATTGCGGAGATTGCGGCAACTGTGCCGGCGGGATCGTTGGCATGGGCAGCGGTGGCCTGCGCGTGAGTCAGTGGCGTACCACAGGCCCGGCAGAACCTTGCCGTGGGGCTGGCGCTTTCGCCACAGTGCGGGCATCGCCGGCCAAGCGACGCCCCGCATGCCTCGCAAAACTTCGCGCCTGCAAGGTTATCGAAGTCGCATTCGGCGCAGTGCATATCGCCTCCCACCCGCATGCTCCGGATCCATTCATTAGACGCGGGATCTGTGCCGCGAGCAAGGCAGGGGCGTGCGTTTTCGGGTTGAGCTACCGGGGTCGCGGTGCCAGAATTCCTGTGCAGACTCGCACGGGTTGGCGTGGCCCCCCATGCAGCGCGCGCAGGAGGGCCCGGCACGGATGCCGGGCGATGTGGACCAGGACGAGATCCGGCATGGACCAGGCTGGGGTGGATCAACAAGCGCCAGGCGACGCCTCGTTGGGGTCGGTGATGTTTGCCGATGTCAGCGGGAGTACGCGGCTGTACGAACTGGCGGGCGACGCAGCGGCCCTGGCCGCCATTGGCCGCTGCATGCGGGTGATGACGTCGTGTGCCGGCGCCTGGCAGGGCCAGGTCATCAAGACCATCGGCGATGAGCTTATGGTCATGTTCCCATCGGCAGACAAGGCGCTGCTGGCAGCCATTGACATGCAACTGGCCGTCTCGGAACTGGCGCCGGTGGCCGGGGTGGCGATGTCAGTCCATATCGGGCTGCACCATGGGCCGCTCCTGCGCGAAGCATCGGGCGACGTGTTCGGCGACACCGTGAACCTCGCGGCCCGGCTCACCACCCTGGCGTCGCGCGGGCAGGTCATCACCAGCAAGGAGACGGTGGGGCACCTGTCGGCCAGTGTGCAGCAGCGCACACGCAGCCTGTATCCGATCCGGGTGCGCGGGCGGGATCAGCCCGTGGAGCTGTTCGAGGCGATCTGGCAAGAGGGGACCGACCTCACCCTGGTCGCCGAGCCGAGTCAGCGTGCCGTCGCATATGGCTTTCTCACGCTGCGTTATCGCGAAACGCTGGTGGAAATGACCGCGGAGTCAGCACCGGTAACCCTCGGGCGCGATGGCAGCATGACCATCGTCGTCGCGGATCGGCGTGCCTCGCGCTTCCAGGCCGTCGTCGAGCCGCGCGCGGGGCGGTATGTGCTGGTCGACAGAAGCTCGAACGGCACCCATGTCAGTGTTGACGGTGAGGCGCCCTTCGTCCTGCGTCGTGACGAGATCGCGCTACGTCGCCACGGATGGCTGACATTCGGCGAGGCAGCCGGCCCAAGCGACGAGCGCGTCGAGTTTTTCCTGCAAACCGATCAGGGTTGAGTGCTGGCGGGCTGGCCGATGCTTCACGCCATCCCGCGCACCGCGTGCCGTCATTGCGTCTGCCGACGATCAGTTGTAGCCCAGGACGGCAATGGCCGAGATATCGGGCCGATCATTGGAATTGTCGATCAGTACCTCGGTCGGCGTCCGTTGCCTTCTCGGCGGCGGTGACAAATGGGCGGATCCGGGCAGGCTCGGGCGAAAGCCGGATGTCAGCGGGCGCAATGCGAAAGGGACCGCGCCGGCGAGAAGGTTGGGGCTGGCGGACTGGGCAGTGAGCATGATTTCAGGTGATCTGAAACGTTGGAAAGACTAAAGGATCTGGGTAGGCGCTGACGGGGCGGCACCGATCGCATGGGCCGGGCGGGCGCCGTGGGCATGCCGGGTCCGGCTGCGCTTGGTAATGAAGAAAACGGCCAGGACCACCGGCGCGATCAGCAGGCCCTCTGCCAGTTCGGGCTCGATGGGAAGATGCATGACGTGCAGCGCCTTGAATCCGGCCGCCGCGAGCGACAGGACATAGTAGGAGATGGCCGCGACGGACAGGCCTTCGACCGCGTGCTGGAGATGCAGCTGATTGCGCGAGGTCTGGTCCAGTCCGGCGAGCAATCGGGTGACGTCGCGCTCCTGGGTCAGGTTGACCCGGGTGCGCAGCAGGTCCACGGCGCGGGCAATGCGCGCGGCAAGCTGCTCATGCCGCATCCAGACGCTCTTGCACGTCTCCATGGCCGGCGCGAAGCGTCGCTCCATGAATTCGGAGATCATCGGCATGCCCTCGATGCGTTGCTCCCGCAATTCCTGAATGCGCGTGAGAACGAGCCGCTCATAGGCCCACGACGCGCTGAAACGCCCGCCATGCTCGGCGAGCGACTCCACCCGGGCGGCCAGATCCGTCAACTGCACCAGCAGTTCCGCGTCGTTTTCCCCTGCACGTTGCGTGTTCATGTTGCGCATGAGCGCCTGGAGCGCGGCGTGGATCTCGTCAAGGTCGCCACCCATGCTCCGCGCAACCGGTAGGGCAAGCAGCGCCATCATCCGATACGTCTCGATCTCGTAGAGCCGTTGCAGGAGCCTGCCGCCTTGCTCCTCCCGGAAGTCGTCGTCGATGGCAAGGATGCGCATATGACCGTCCGCACCAATACTCCAGTCGCTGAACACCTTGCCGCCGTCCAGCACGTGGCTGCCGACGAGCGTAGGGCCAGCCAGCCAGTCGCGCAGATGGGCGCAGACGGCCTCGCCTGCGCCGGCCGGCAGCAGTTCCATGCGCAACGCATGAAAGCGCATGCCTCCCAGCATCTCGATCCATTGCGGCGGCACGCCCCGGATGGCGAGATCGTCAAAGTACGCCCGGTCGCTGCGCGGCGCCACAAACGTAAATGTCGAGAATTCGGTGTGTCGCTCCCACTTCAGATGCCAGCCGAAGGCCGATTGCGCCGCGTAGTGCCGGGCGCCCGACGGCGGCGAGGCCATGCCGGTCTCCGTGCATAGCGCGCGCAGCAGGCGCTCATGCACTGCCGGGTTGCTCTCGGTGTAGATGGCGTAGTGCGTGACCGACGCGCTGCCAGTCAGGCGCAGGAACGGACGGGCATGCAGTTCCGCGGCCAGCGAGGCACGCAGGGGATGATCGAGTAGGGCGGCGGGTTTGCCTGGGGTATTCATGCAGGGGCGCTTGATGTTGGGCGAAAGCAGCGGGGGCGATGAAAAGAGCGACTGGGTCGCGCCTTCACATCCGTCTTTCCATCCCCCGTGCAAGCAATATCGCATGGGCATTGCGACAATAAAAACGCATAATATTGATCGTTACGTTCAGTTTTCCTGATACCTATGAAGACCCTGGATCATGATGTGCTCGCGACCGTGGTCGCCATTGCAGAGACCGGCAACATGAGCCGTGCCGCGGAGGCGGTCAACCGGTCGCAGTCGGCCGTCAGCATGCAGATCAAGGCCCTTGAGGAATCGCTGGGCCGGCAGCTTTTCGTGAGGCGTGCACGCAGTGTCGCGTTGACGCACGAGGGCGAGGTCCTGTTGGGGTTTGCCAGACGGATGTTGTCGCTGCGCGACGAAGCCTGGGCGGCGGTGGTGCGCCCGGAGGTGACCGGCAAGGTCGTGATCGGCGTCCCTGACGACTATGCGTCGTCGCTGCTGCCCTCGGTGCTCAAGAAGTTCTCGGCTTCCTACCCGAAAGTAGAAATCCAGGTCATGGGATTGCCCAGCAGTGCCCTGGGGCCGCTGGTCAAGGACGGAACGGTCGACCTGGCCTGCGGCACACGGGTCAAGGGGCTATCCGGCGATTTCCTGCGACACGAGCCGATGGCCTGGGCAGCCAAGGCGAACGGCCCAAGGATCTGGGAAGACAGGCCATTGCCGATTGCCGTGTTCATGCCGGGGAGCGTCGCGCGGGAGAACACCATCCGCAGTCTGGATCGCGCCAGGATTCCCCATCGGACGTCGTATGAAAGCCCGAGCCTGCTGGGGCTGCTGAGCATGGTGGATGCGGGCCTGGCGATTGCCGCGCTGGCCAAATGCGCGATTCCCCCGCATCTGACGCTGCTTGGGCGGTCGCACGGATTGCCGGACTTGCCACCCCTGGAACTGATTCTGGCCCGGAGTTCGAAGTCGAGGCGTCCCCCGTGTGATTTCCTTGCCGAGCAGATTTTCGAGGATCTTCAGTCAGGTGGTTGAAGGCGCCCGAACCCCGAATTCTTCATCAGGAAGGCGCTCGGCTGGGCGCTGCGCTATCGGCGAGGATTAGGCTGGACGCGCCGGAGCATGCGTCGGCGGAGGATTTCCCCGCCGCCGCCAGGACGCTCCGTGCTTTGCTTTGTGCGACTGCAGGTGCGTCAAACGGGTCGGCGTGATCACGCCGACATCCGGTCAGAACAGGCGATTCAACCAGCCATGCGGGTCTGCTGCACGACCTTGCTGCAGGTCGACCAGCGCTGCCTTCAGACGTGTCGTCGTCGCGCCCGCCGTGCCGTCGCCGATGGTGAAGTTGTACTCGCGGCCCTTCACCTTGCCAATCGGCGTCACCACTGCTGCGGTGCCGCAGGCGAACGCTTCGCGCAGCCGACCGCTCTGGGCATCGGCCTGCCACTGGTCGATCGCGTACGGTTCTTCACGCACGGTCAGGCCGAGGTCGCGGGCCAGGGTGATGAGCGAATCGCGCGTGATGCCGGGCAGGATCGTGCCGGTGAGCGGCGGCGTCTGCAGGGTGCCATCGTCGAAGACGAAGAAGACGTTCATGCCGCCCAGCTCCTCGATCCAGCGCCGTTCCACGGCGTCGAGGAATACCACCTGGTCGCAGCCTTGGCGCGTGGCTTCGGCCTGGGCGAGCAGGCTGGCCGCGTAGTTGCCGCCGCATTTGGCTTCACCCGTGCCGCCGGGCGCGGCGCGCGTGTAGGCGTCGGACACCCACAGCGTGACGGCCGCCGAGGCGCCGCCCTTGAAATACGCACCCACCGGGCACGCGACCACGCAATACAGGTACTCCGCAGAAGGCTTCACGCCGAGCACGACTTCCGTGGCAATCATGAACGGGCGCAGGTAGAGCGCCGAGCCCTGGCCTGACGGAATCCAGGCGCGATCCAGCTTGACCAGCTCGCGCACGGACTCCAGGAACAGTTCCTCGGGAAGCGCGGGCATCGCCAGGCGCCGGGCGGAATTCTGGAAGCGGCGCGCATTGGCATCCGGGCGGAACAGTGCGCCGCCGCCGTCCGGCAGACGGTATGCCTTCAGCCCCTCGAAAATCTCCTGCGCGTAATGGAACACCAGCGTGGACGGATCGCACTGGATGGGGCCGTGCGGGCCGATCTTGGCATCGTGCCAACCCTTGCCTTCGGTGTAGCGGATGGTTGCCATGTGATCGGTGAACACGCGGCCAAACGCCGGGTTCTCGAGCAAGCTGGCGCGCTCGGTCGAGGATACGGGATTCGCACTCTGTTCAATGGACAGAGTGGCCTGGACAACGGTGTTCATAGGGATCTCCATGAGGGCAGTGTGTGCATTGCACGCTAAGACCCGTATTTTGCGCCAACCGCGGAGCTTTTGGGGGGGCGGAGTCGGCCATGCCGATCTTTTTCATGCGCCCATGACGGCGGACTGAGCCGACGCACCGGGCGGTGCCTGGGCGCGGCCGCTCCATGCCCGGGGGTGGCGGGGCTCAGGCGCAGAGGTCTCCCCGGGGCCGGTGGCCGGCAGACGGCCGATGTCCCAAATTAACAAATGAATGTCCCAGATAAGCAAGCCGGTCGGCCGGAGGCTGCAGATACTGGATGCACAGAACACGATGAACCAACCCGCGGATTCACCGGACTGTGCAGGAGACATGACAATGAAAATCAGGCAAATCACCCCGGCCATCGGGGCCGAGATTTCTGGGGTCCATCTGGGCGAGGCGTCACGCGATCCATCGCTTTTCGCGGCGATCAAGGCGGCGCTCCTCGCGCACAAGGTGCTCTTCTTTCGCCGCCAGGACATCACGCGTGCCGAGCACGTGGCGTTTGCCGGACGCTTTGGCAAGCTGGAAGACCACCCGGTGGCGGGGAGCGACCCCGAGCATCCGGGCCTTGTGCGCATCTACCGGAGCGACAACCCGCACAGCTACGAGAACAATTATCACTGCGATGGCCTGTGGCGCCCCAATCCGGCCATGGGTGCGGTACTGCGCTGCATCGAATGCCCCGAGATTGGCGGCGACACCATCTGGGTGAACATGGTCAAGGCCTACGAGGAACTGTCCGAGGACGTCCGGCAGAAGATCATTGGCCTGCGTGCCAGGGCGAGCATCGAGCACAGCTTTGGCGCGGTCATGACCGCCGAGGCCCGGGCGAAACTGGCACTGGAGCATCCTTCGGTCGAGCACCCGGTGGTGCGCACCCATCCCGAGACCGGCGAGAAGATCCTGTTTGTCGGGGCGGGCTTCAGTACGCATTTCACCAACTACAGCACACCGGCCAACGTGCGTCATGGCATCGACAAGGCGCCGGGCGCTTCCTTGCTGCTCAACTACCTGATCAGCCGCGCCACCATTCCCGAATACCAGGTGCGCTGGTCCTGGCAGCAGGGCGATATCGCCGTATGGGACAACCGCTGCACGCAGCACTATGCCCTGAACGACTACTGGCCCGCACCGCGCAAGATGGAACGCGCCGGCATCGTGGGCGACATCCCCTACTGATCCGACCACGCCCTGCCACTCTTACCCGGATTGCCCGGATTGCCTGGATTACCTGGAGCATCGACATGCATTTTCTCGACGGTCACCTCTTTCCCGAAAACCAGCCGCCCCTGATCATCACTGCCGCGCCTTACGCCCCTGGCTGGGTGCCCTCCGACTTTCCCGAGGACATTCCGCTGACGATGGACGAACAGATCCAGAAAGCCGTCGATTGCTATGACGCCGGCGCGACGGTGCTGCACTTGCATGTGCGAGAGCTCGACGGCAAGGGCAGCAAGCGGCTGTCCAAGTTCAACGAACTGATTGCCGGCGTACGCGAGGCGGTGCCGGAGATGATCATCCAGGTGGGTGGTTCGATCTCGTTCGCCCCAGAAGACGAAGGGCAGGCCGCCAAATGGCTGTCGGACGATACCCGCCACATGCTCGCCGACCTGGACCCCAGGCCAGATCAGGTGACGGTGACCGTCAACACCGCGCAGATGAACGTCACCGACCACGCCGAGGATGCCGACTTCCGGGGCACCTCGCGCGAGGACATGGCGCTGTTCAATGCCTACAAGAACATGACCGTGCCCGCCAATCCCGGGTGGGTGGAGGAACACGTGCGGCGCCTGACTGCCGCCGGGATTCAGAGCCAGTTCCAGTGCTACAACATCAACAGCTTCGAATCGGTCGAGCGATTGATGCGCCGGGGCTTCTACAAGGGTCCGCTGGTCCTGAACTGGGTCGCCATCGGCGGGGGGATGGATACGCCTAGCATCTACAGTCTTGCCAACTTCATGCGCGCCGTGCCGGATGGCGCGGTGGTCACGGTCGAGAGCAACGTGCGAAACGTGCTGCCGGTCAATGTGATGGGGATCGCGATGGGGCTGCACGTGCGGTGTGGCACCGAGGACGTTCTCTGGAACCCGACGCGCACCGCCAGGCAGGGCACTGTCAGCCAGATCGAGCAATTGGTGCGTATCGCGCGCGAGATGGGCCGGGAGATCGCGACGGCCAGGCAGGCGCGCGAGATCTGCCAGATTGGCGTGTTCCATGACTCCGTAGAGGAATCCTTGCGGGCCAATGGCTTCGCCCCGAACCGCAACGGGGGCAACCAGGGCTTCCTGCACAAGACGCAGTGACAACACGCAGCCGATGACAAGGAGACCGTCATGCAACACTGGATCATCCATGCGCGCCGCGCGCTCGGGCGGGCGGCCGTGCTCGGCGCGGCGCTGTTTGCCGCAAGCGCTGTCCATGCCGCCGACTGGCCAACGAAGCCGGTGCGGATTCTGGTGGGCGCGCCGCCCGGAGGAACCGCAGATATCATCGCCCGCCTGCTAGCCCACGCATTGCAGCGTCCCCTCGGGCAACCGGTGATCGTCGACTACAAGTCGGGGGCCGCCGGCACCATCGCGGTCCAGACCATGCTGTCGGCGCCGCGCGATGGCTACACCTTCCTGCTTATCCAGAAGGGCATTGCCTCGGAAGTCCCGCTGGCCATCAAGGTGTCCTACGACCCGTTCCGGGATATCGTGCCCATCGCGCAGCTGACGCGGCAGGGGCTGATACTGGTTGGCAACCCTGCGCTGCCTGCCAGGAACCTGGCCGAACTGGTCAGCCATATCAAGGCCAACCCGGGAAAACTGGACTACGCGAACTTTGGCATCGGCCTGCGTGGTCAGACGATTGGCGTGCAGTTCAACCAGCTGGCGGGTCTGGATACCGGCGCCGTGAGCTACAAGGGATCGCCCCCGGCGCTGCAGGACGTCATGGGAGGGCAGGTTCCGCTGATGTTCGACGGTCCGGCAACCTCGTTGCCGTTCATCAAGGCGGGAAAGCTGCGTGCCTACGCGGTCGCCTTTCCAAACCGGATATCGGCGCTCCCCAATGTGCCGACCTTCTCTGAGCTGGGCTATCCCGAACTCAATGAGGTGGGATGGATGGGGCTATGGTCCGCACCGGGCGTGCCACCCGCGGTGGTTGCCAGGATGCGTGATGCGACGCTCAGCGCGCTGCAGTCACCGGAGCTGCGACGCCAGATCCAGGATCTTGGCATGGAGGTTGGCACCGCCGCGACCCCCGACGAGCTCGCCGCGGATGTCCGGGCATCCCATGAGCGCCAGAGCAAGCTGTTGCGCGCCATGCATTTCACGGCGCAATGATGGTGGAGCAGGAGGACAACGAATGAAAGCAGCACGTGTATTTGCGGGCGCCGATGGTGGCCGGCTGGCCATCCAGGACATCGCCATGCCCGTCCCGGGCCCTCATGAGATGTTGATTCGCGTTCGCGCGTCGGGCATCAATCTAGGGGAGATCAAGTACCTGCGCGAACACCGGATGGGCGACCCGATGACGGCGGGCGTCGAATTTGCCGGTGAAGTGGTGGAGGTGGGCGATCAGGTTGACGGCTGGCGGGCAGGGGACCGGGTGATGGGGCATGGCCGTGGCTGCCATGCCCAGTACGTCGTGGCATCTCCGCTCGCGCTCATGCCAGTGCCGGACGATGTGTCATGGGTCGATGCGGCGGCGTTCCCCAACGTGTTCATCACCGCCCACGATGCGCTGGTGAGCAATGGTGAGCTGAAACCGGGCGAAACAGTGTTTATCAATGGTGCGTCGGGCGGCGTGGGCATGGCGGCGACGATGACAGCCAGGGCGTTGGGCGCCGGGTGCGTGATCGTTTCGTCGCGCTCGGCGCAGAAGCTCGAACGCTTGGCCGCGTTTGGCGCCGACGTGGGCATCGACGCTTCGCGCGACGTCCAGCGCGAGTCCATCATGGCGGCCACGGACGGGCGCGGCGTGGATGTCATCATCGACACCATCGGCGGCACGGTGTTCGAAGAGAACGTCAGCTGCCTCGCGGTGAAGGGGCGGCTGGTCAACCTTGCGCGGCTGGGTGGGGGCCAGTTCGGACGCACCGATATCAACCTGCTTTGGCTGAATCGGCTCAAGCTGATAGGGGCTACATTTCGCACACGTACGGAGTCCGAACGCCTTGCGTGCATCCAGGCGTGTGCGCGGGATCTGATGTCGCACTTCCGCGCGGGCCGCCTTCGCCTGCCAATCGACAGGACGTTCCGGCTGGATGCCATCGCGGATGCGTACGCGTATCTGGCACGCAGCCAGCATATGGGAAAGATTGTCCTTACGGCCGACTGATGGCGGGAGCGGGGCGGCGGCGAGGGCCGGTGGCGCCGGTCGGCGCCTGCGCTTGCCCCTGCCGGCGCCATTGCGTAACGCTGCAGCCAAATTCGGCGCGGAACCAGTGGCTGAAGCTACTCTGGTTCGAGAATCCCAGCAGGCTGGCGATTTCGCCAATCGGCTGGTCGCTCTCGGCAAGATGGCGCATCACGAGTTCCGAACGCACTTCATCGAGCAGCTCCGAAAACGTTTGTCCATCGGCACTCAGATACCGATGTAGCGTGCGGCGATCTACGCGCAGGTGGCGCGCAACCTGTTGCGCGGTGCACCGCCCGCCCGGGAGCAGCGCCATGATCAGTTCCCGGCAGGATTCGCGCGTGCCGCCACTGCGGTTCCGTAGTGCGGCTTCCAGATAATCGCGCGCGAGTTGCGTGGCACCCGAATGGTCTGGGGTGCGCGGTTTCTGCAGGTCGGCGGTTGCACACACCAGTCCATTGAACGGCTGATTGAACATCGGCTTGCGGCCAAAGAACGCCTGGTGTGCGGTCAGGCTGGCCGGGGCGCGATGGGTGAAACAAACCTGCAACGGGCGCCACTGCGGGCCGATCAGTTCGCGCAGGATGCGAAACATCATGCCAACGGCCAATTCCATCGCCTGGCGTGTCGCATGGCCGGGAGTTGGCAGCAAATCCTCGCGAATGATCACCGTCTGGCCCACGTCCTCCACATGCGTGACAAGCGACGTGCTCAGCAGCTTCAGGTACCGGCAGAGCGTGTCGAGCCCCTGGCGCGGGGAGGGCGCCTCCTTCAACACCAGGCTGATCGGCCCCAGGTTGGAGAACGTGCGGCGTGCGGCCATCTGCAACGCAAAGTCCTCCATGCCGGTCGCGATCACGGTGGCTTCCAGCAATTCGCGCAGGGCGCTGCTTGGAATCAGGGTCTCGGGATCCTTCAGCAGCCGTGCCGAGAGGCCGGCCCCGCGCAGCAGGGCCGCCGGATCACGGCCGAGCGACTCCACCAGCTCGACGTAGCCGTTGAGCGTGGCGCTGCGGACGAGCCGCCCTACGTTTGACATGGCGTGACCCCCACATGGTCGGACGGGCGAGAGTATGCATCAACTCGTGATCCGGCTCACGCGGGTCGACGGCGACCGGCATCTATCCGGGGATAAAAATGCGATTAACCGCCAGGCATATCAATCGCCAACGTGCGGTTCCCGGTAAAACCGGCCTGCAGAAGCAGGGGCTATGGAGTGACCGCGTCGGTAGCGATCAGCGGTGCACCGGAGGGGACGGACTGACGCACACAAAAAATAAGGGCGGCAGATGCCGCCCTTATCCTGGACCGTGTGCAGCGTTTAAGCCGATGCGACCACGGTTTCAACTGCCGGTGCCTGCACCGTGGCGGCGGGCTTCACGCTCGCTGCCTTTGCGCGGCGGACCTTTGCGGCCGGCTTCGCGGCGGCCTTTGCAACCTTGGGAGCTGCTGCCTTGGGAGCTGCTTTCGGGGCGGCCTTCGGAGCTGCCTTCACAACCTTGGCCGGCTTCGCGGCCTTGACGGCCTTCGTCGGCTTGGCAGCGGCCTGCGGCTTGCTGGCTTTCTTCGAGGCCGCAGCCTTCACCACCGGCTTTGCCTTCGCTTTTGCCTTGGCGGCTGCTGCCTTTTCCTTGGCCGCTGCAATCTTTTCCTTGGCTGCGAGCTTTTCTGCAGCATGCGCAGCGCGTGCCGATTCCTTCAGCTTCTTCAGATCAGCCGCCGCCTTCACGATGGCCTTCTTGCCGGCAGCAACCTGCTTTGCCAGATCGGCGCGAAGCTTGTCGAGTTGCTTCTGGGCAGCCTTCACTTCGCGATCAAAGGCGCTTGCCTTCTTGGCGGGTGCTGCGGCGACTTTCTTCGGTGCACGTTTGGCTGCGGTTGCTGCGACTTTCTTGATGGCCATGCTGGTAAAACTCCGTAGATTGGTTTTCGACGGAGGCGGAGTGTATCAGCGAACAGTTGAGGCGACTATGTGTGCATGGCAAATTTGTTGTGCCCGGCGCAGAAACCTGCCGTGAATCTGACGCCTTGAAAATGGTAGGCTGTCAGCACGGGGCCGGCTCAAGCCGTGATGATGACCGACCTGAACCGGGGCGACCCAAGGGAGAATCGACATGGCCAGGAAAACCGACGAACAGGTTGCCGCAGAAATCGCAGCCTTGAAAGAACTCCAGCCATTGCTGCCGCAGAGGGCTCGCCAGGCCATCGATGCGGCTCTGAAGGTGCTCGAAGGCGACCTGTCGCACGACAGCGTCTACGAAATGTTCGAGGAAGGTAGCGAGGAGTTCGAAGACGCCTTTGCGGCGCGCATGTGGCGTGACGGTGCCTCTGGCAGCGAGGCGCTATCGGTACTTTACAGAGAACTGATCTAGCGAGCGGACGAGCGGACAGTCGCGCCAGGTACGTACGGCAGCGCAACCGCCCCCTCGCTGTCGGCCTGGCTTACTTGAGCCCGGCCTGTGCCTTTGGCCTGACCGAATCAGCGGTTCCCTGGATAAACGCCTTGATTTTCTCGACATCCTCGGGGGTCAGCTTGCCGGTGAAATCCGGCATGCCGCGCGCCATGAATGGTCCCTTGAAAACGATCTTGTCGAGATTTTCGATCATGCCCGCACTGACGAAGCCAAGGTTCGGGATGTTGCCGCCGCGGTCCACGCCGGGCACGCCGTGGCACATGACACAGCTGCTGACATAGAGTCCAGCCCCGTCGTTGACCTTGGCCGGGTCGTACTTCACCCCTTGCAGGAGACCGTCGCTACGGTATTGGACGAAGTCAGGCAGCTTCGCCTTGGCGCCAAGTGCAAACGTGTAGACAGTGCCAGGGCCCTGGCGATCGGTGGCGCGCTGGGCCAGCCCATACACGCCGCCCCAGCCTACGGCAATCGAGATGTATTGCTTGCCGTCCACCTCGTAGCTGACCGGCGCCGCGATCACGCCAGTACCGGTCGGGGTCTCCCAGAGTTTGTCGCCGGTCTTCGCGTCGTAGGCCGCAAAACGCCCATCGGCCGATCCCTGAAAGACCAGATTTCCCGCCGTGGTCAACGTCCCGCCATTCCACGGAGACACCTGCTCCTGCGACCAGACCACCTTTTGCTGGACCGGATCCCACGCCAGCAGCCGGCCAAACGGCTTGCTCCTGGGCGGCTCGGCGTTGAGGAACTTGGCCGTGTTCCAGCCTGTGTTGCCGCCCGGCTGCATCGGTTGTGCGCCATTGAAGGTCCACGCCTTGTCGTCCATCAGGTTGATCGGCACATGCTGGGCAGGCAGGTAGACCAGGCCTGTCACCGGGTTGAACGACATGGGGTGCCAGTTGTGGGCCCCGTATGGCCCCGGAATGGCGTCGTAGGGCTTGTCGGTCGAACGTGACTCGGCGATCTCTATCGGCCGTCCGTTCTTGTCGTAGCCGCTGGCCCAGTTCACATCGACAAAGTTCCTGGCGGAGATAAATTTGCCGTTGGTGCGGTCAATCACGAAGAAGAAGCCGTTCTTCGGTGCGTGGAGGATGACCTTGCGCGGCTGGCCATCGATGGTCAGGTCCGCCAGGATCATGGGTTGCGTCGAGGTGTAGTCCCAGTTGTCGCCCGGCGTCTCCTGGTAGTGCCATTGATATTTGCCAGTGTCCGGATCGAGCGCCACGATCGACGCCAGGTACAGGTTGTCGCCACCGGCCGGACTACGCTTGCTGCGCGACCAGGGCGAGCCGTTACCCGTGCCGATATACATGAGGTTCAGTTCCGGATCGAAGGTCATGGAATCCCAGGCCGTACCACCGCCACCGGCCTGCCACCATTTGCCTGCCGGGTCCCAGGTCTTTGCGGCCCGTTCCATCGATTCGTCCTCGAACGGTTTCGAGGGATCGCCCGGCACGGTGAACCAGCGCCATTTCTGTTGCCCCGTGTTGGCATCGTAGGCCGTGACGTAACCACGCACGCCATACTCGGCGCCGCCATTGCCAATGATGACCTTGCCCTTGAATACACGTGGTGCCCCGGTGATGGTGTACGAGAACTTGCGGTCAATGATGGTGTCCTTCTCCCAGAGCTTGCGCCCGGTGGCGGCATCCAGTGCAATCAGCCGGCCGTCGTAGGCGGCCACGAAGACCTTGCCCTGATGGAGCGCGACGCCGCGGTTGACCACATCGCAGCATCCGCGATAGCCCAGCGCGCGGTTCACCTTGGGGTCGAATGACCACAGCCGCTTGCCGGTACGCACGTCGACCGCGTGGACCACGCTCCAGGATGCCGTGACGTACATCACGCCGTCGACGACCAGCGGCGTCGATTCCACGCCGCGCGTCGACTCGAGGTCATACGACCAGACGAGGCCCAGATCCTTGACGTTCTGGCGATCGATCTGGCTCAGGCGGCTGAACCGCGTTTCCGCATAGTCCAGGCCGTAGCTGGGCCAGTCGGGGGTCTTGCTGGCATTGGCCTGGATGAAGTTGCCGTCGACCTTGGCGGTTGCCGTGCGGATCCGCGCCACCGGCGTAGCGGTTGCGCTGTGGGTCGAGCGCGCCGTTGGTGCATTTGGTGAATCTGGTGCGGTTGGGGCAGGGGTGGCGTACGCCACGGATGTGGCCAGCATGCTCGCCGTTACCATAATGGCGCAGAAATGCAAACGGGGCCGCTTCGCGCGTTGCGTCATCTTGTCTCTCTCCTCAAGGTTCTTCTTGTGCTGCGTTTCTTGTTGTTTCGCGGGAGAACGGCCCAGCCGCCGCCCCCCGCGTGCTGCCATGCTCTCAGTACGCCATGCAAACCGACTTCAATTCTGTATAGGCCTCGATGGCCGAACGGCCGTGTTCGCGGCCGACGCCCGACGCCTTGTAGCCACCAAATGGCATGTTAGGGTCGACGACGTTGTGGCAATTCACCCAGACCGTGCCAGCCTCGATCCCATCGACCAGCCGCTGCACGGCGCCAAGGTTGTTGCTCCAGACGCTGGCGCCCAGTCCGTATTCGGAGCGGTTGGCCGCCGCCAGCACGGCATCGAGATCGTCAAACGGCATGGCGACGACCACAGGGCCGAAGACCTCCTCTCGCACGATTTCAAGGTCACGGCTTGCACCGTTGGCGACGACAGTGGGTCGCACGAAGTAGCCATCGCGCTCGACACCGGCGCCGCCTGCCACGATTTCTGCCCCTTCCTGCCGGCTGGTGGCAATCATGCCCACCACCTTGTCGCGATGGCGTGCTGAGACAAGCGGTCCCATCTGGCTGGCCGGGTCGAGGCCAGAGCCCAGCACCATGGCGTCGGCCACCTTGGCAATGCCTTCCACGACGTGGTCGTAGTGGCGGCGTGACACATACAGCCGCGAGCCGGCCGTGCAGACTTGCCCCTGGTTGAAGAAGATCGCCGCCGACCCACCCTGGATGGCTGTGGCCGGGTCGCAATCGTCGAGGACGATGACCGGGCTCTTGCCGCCCAGCTCGAGCGACACGCGTCGGATATCCTGGCCGCAGCGCGCGCCGATCAGGCGTCCGACCTCGGTGGATCCCGTGAAGGTCACCTTGTCCACGTCCGGATGGGCGACCAGTGCCGCCCCGGCGACACCGTCGCCCGTCAGGATATTGAGGACACCGGGCGGGAAGCCCGCTTCCAGCGCCAGTTCACCAAGCCGGATAGCGGTAAGCGGGGTCTCCTCGGCTGGCTTGAGCACCACTGTGCAGCCGCAAGCGAGTGCAGGGGCGATCTTCCAGACGGCCATCAGCAGCGGGAAGTTCCACGGCACGATCGCGGCGACCACCCCGACCGGCGCGCGCCGCGTGGAAGCGTTGTAGCGGGTGCCGGGCGGGAAGGGCATGGAAATCTGGAAAGTCTGGCCGTCGATCTTGGTGGCCCAGCCCGCCATGTATCGCAACCATTGGGCGCTGCCGCCCACGTCGAGGCCATGCGCGAAAGCCAGCAGCTTGCCGTTGTTCAGCGATTCCAGCCGAGCCAGTTCGTCAGCGTGCTGTTCGATCAGGTCGGCCAGTTTGAGTAGCAGCCGTTCGCGTTGCGCCGGGAGCATGCCGCGCCAGGCGGCACTGCGAAACGCCTGGCGGGCACTTGCGACCGCGGCGTCGACGTCGGCGGCGGCGCCGGTCGGTACATGGGCGATCTCCTGGCCGGTGGCAGGATCGAATACCGCGAATGTCTCGCCTGAGGCGGCTTGCCGCCATTGACCATCGATCAGCATCGCGCTACGGATCCCGGGGCGCGTCTCGTGCGGTGCATTCATGCTTGTCTCCTGTCGTCGTGAGGATCGACAGAAGTTAGCAACGGCCCGGTCATGCATCTTGTCTGTGCGTGCATACTGCTTGTCGCGCAGTGCACGCGCGCGTGGCTAAGGGTGTTGCAGTGCAATATTCCCGGCGCTCTTGCGCAGGCGCCATTGCGACGGCGTTACGCCAAACCTTTCATGAAACACGCGACTGAAATGGGCGGCATCGGCAAACCCCAGCCCGAACGCGATTTGCGTAATGCTGCCGCTGGCCTCGGCTGGGTCGGAAAGGCGTTGCGCCGCGCGGTCCAGCCGACGTGACTGAATATAGGCGTGTGGTGTCTGCCCGAAATCCCGGAATACGTTATAGAGCGTGCGGCGCGACACGTGGAAAGCCGCAGCAAGACGCAGTGCGGACAGTTCGGGATCGTGCAATTGCGCGTCGATATATTCGACCATGGACCGCACACGGCTTTTGCCCACGCGCTGATGCGCGGCAGCGCCGTCCGGCTCCATGGCCCCATGCAGTGCCGACTCCACCAGCGCCACCATCGAATCCTCCAATACGGCCTGGGCACGGTGGTCAAGTTGATGTCCGGCGATGGCATCGTGCAGCAAGCCGCCGAGTGCAGAGGCGGCGATTCGTGCGGTACCCATGCCGGGGAGGGCGCTGCCGCATAGTTCACGCGTTGCAGCCTGCCAGCCAAATCCGCGTGTTTGCGGCACGAGCAGTACCAGCGCGCGGCAGCCTTCCTCCATGTCGACCCTGTAGGGCTGTGCGGTATCGTAAATGGACCAGTTTCCAGGGAGCAACGCCGCCTCGCGGCCGCGCTGGGCAATCACGCTGCGGCCGCTCAATTGCCAGAATATCTTGAAGTATCCGGCGTCAGACGCTTCGGCATGTCCGCGCCGGCGGGTAACGCGATGCGCCCCCACCTCGATGTCACCCACCACGCTTCCGGCGAAATGGGCCAGGTTAGCGCGGCCGTAAAAATGGCCGCCCGCGGGGCGAGAGCAATCGAGGGGCAGGAAATTGGTGCTGATCGCTTCGCCCCATTCGGCGAAGCTCGCCGCGGTCAGGGACACCGGAGACTGCAATGGGCTTTGCACTGCGCGCATCCTGGGCTCCTCCACGAAAAAGGCGGGTCAACCTGGCGACGCTAGAGCCTAATGCAAAGGCACCATGCAGACAATGGGAACATTACCCGAGATCGCCATCTCAAGGAAATGGGCGCGATCGAATAGCGCCAATCCCACGCGAAGGGGGCCGGCATCATTTTCATTAAGCGCTTTCCAATTGGTGCGGTGCCTGATGCTGCACAGGCGTGGCATTTCTCGAAACAAATAAGAACCGTTAACAGAATCATTCACTTCCGCCAGCTTTGGGTAGCTGGAAGTATGCGTGGGGGTTCGAGTCTGAAAGGCGAACCCGGTGCCGCGTCGCAGCAAGCATGCGTAGCGCAGGGGCGGCAAGCCGCGAGGGTGGGGGAGGCCAGCAGATGAGCGATGTCGTCGCAACGATCAAGCACGAATTCCTGGAGATGTTGCCGCCCACCATTTTCTTCCTGGTGGCGCTTCATATCGTGGCGGTGATCCGCGCATTGATGGTCCGCAGCAGCGGCATCGAACTGGAGACATCGGCGTCGATCCTTCTTGCGGCGTTGATTCTCGGCAAGGCGGTACTGATTGCGAACATGATGCCGTTTATCAACCGGTTTCCGGACAAGCCGCTGATCTGGAATGTTGGCTGGAAAACGCTGATCTACACGCTGGTGGCGCTGCTCGTGCACTACCTGGAGCGGCTGTACGAATACTGGAAAGAAGCCCCGAGCCTGGCCGCCGCCAATCACACGCTGCTGGTCGAAATGAACTGGCCGCGCTTCTGGGCCATCCAGATCCTGCTGCTGACCCTCATCTTCTCGTACTGCGTTATCGCCGAGATCGTCCGTGTGGTGGGTCGCGAGCGGTTCAGGCGCATGTTCTTCGGACCGCTGCCGCAAGGATCTGGATCGCGCGCACTCGATTGAACAGGGAAGGCCGCGCATCGCCGAGCGGCCTGCCACCAACGGCTGTACATCGCTTGGAGTGTATTCATGGCACGCTTACCGGTACTTGGTTTGCTCGCTGTTGCCCTGACGGCCTGCAGTAGTGCACCCCCGTCGCCAGCCAAGGCGCCGGAGAATCCGCCGGTCGCCGCCGCGGCGCCCGCCGCCCAGGCGCCGGCGCCGAAGCCCGACGCCAATGCAGTGGACCCGGCGGTCATCAAGGCATTGCAGGACATGGGCGCGAGCCTGCAGTCCCTCAAGCAGTTCGAGGTCGGTATCAGCCTGACTGGCGAGCGCGTACTGCAGGACGGGCAGAAGCTGCAGCACACCGCGATCGCGGATCTGGACGTCGTTCGGCCCAACAAGCTGCGTGCGACGATGCGCAGCGCCCGTCTGCAGCGTGACCTGATCTACGACGGCAAGACCGTGACGCTCTACCAGCCTGAGCAGAAGTACTACTCGCAGGCCCAGTTCAGCGACAACCTCAACACACTCGTGGATCGATTGGGCGAACGCTACGGCATAGAAGTGCCGTCTGCGGACCTGTTCCTGTGGGGTACGCCCGCCGCCCCGGTCGATAATATCGAATCGGCGATGAACGCCGGACAGGACTTTATCGCTGGCGACCTGTGCAACCACTATGCGTTCAGGCAAGGTCAGTTCGACTGGCAGATCTGGATTTCTGCTGGCCCGCGCCCGCTGCCGCGCAAGCTGGTCATCACGAATCGCTCGGACGATGCACGGCCGCAGTCGGTCACGTACTACAAGTGGAACCTGAATCCGAAGTTTGGCAATGCCACCTTCGCATTCACGCCGCCGGCGGGGGCCAAGGCCGCCGAGTTCGTTCCCCTGAAGTCCCGTTAAGGAGCCCACGATGACATACGCATTCGGCAAGCTTTCCATGGTTTGCGTGACGGCGCTCGTCCTGGCCGCGTCGGGGTGGGTGACTACGGCGGAAGCCCGCCCAGGTGGAGGTGGCGGACGTGCGGGGGGCGGCGGTGGCGGGCATATGGCAGGTGCGCATGCGGGAGGTGGTGGTGGCGGCGGGCGTCAGATCAACAACAGCCATGTGGACGCGCGAGCCAACAACGTACGCAGCAACAGCGTCAACAGCGTTAACACCAATCGCAACGTCAACGTCAATTCGAACCGCAACGTGAACGTGAACGTCGACAACCATGGTGGATGTTGCGGATGGGATAACGATTACCACCCGGTAGCGACGGCCGCGGCAGTCACGGCGACGGTGGCCGTGACATCGGCAGTGGTCGGTTCGATGGTCCGATCGGTGCCGCCCAATTGCGCGCCCGTGAACTACGGTGGCATGGTGTACCAGCAATGCGGCGGTACCTGGTATCAACCGCAGGGATCGCAGTACGTAGTCGTCAATCCGCCGTACTGAGAGTGAGTTTGACTGGGTGACGGGGCAAGACCAGCGCGCCTCGGCACGGACGACGACGAACTGTGAGGATGTATGCACGATTTGATTCGCCATCCCGCCATTCTGTTCGTCGTACTGTTGCTCTTCATGGGTGGCGCCACGGCAGTTGGGGCGCTCGTGCTTCGCCGCATCTGGCCAATTCCCAAGGAGAACCGGGATGACTTCAATATCATCCAGGGCGCTACCCTGACCCTTCTGGCGCTGTTGATCGGGTTCACGTTGTCCATGGCTGTGGGCCGATACGATCAGCGGAAGAATCTGGAAGAAGAAGAGGCAAATGCGATCGGCACCGAGTATCTCAGGGCGGAACTGATGGCGGCCGACGCGACAACCATCAAGAAACTGCTTGCCCAATACCTCGAACAGCGCATTCACTATTACCAGACGCGTGACCGGGAGAAGGTGCAGGGAATAGAAAAAAGGACTGCGCGAATCGAGGCCGAGATGTGGCGGGTCGTGCGGGACGCCGCTGGCGCCGCCCCCAATCCCATCAGCGCGCTCGCCGTGACAGGCATGAACGATGTCATCAATTCGCAAGGCTATACCGAGGCAGCCTGGCTGAACCGCATCCCCGTCTCTGCCTGGGGGCTGATGATCATCATCGCGTTCTTCAGCAGCCTGCTGCAGGGATACGGCATACGCGCGGAAGGAACCAAGCTGTTTCTGCTGTTGATCGTGCCATTGACGGTGTCGCTTTCGCTATCCCTGATTGCGGATATCGACAGCCCGCGCGGTGGGCTGATTCGTGTCGTGCCTCAGAACCTGCTAAGCGTTCAGGCTTCCATGGAAGCCCAGTGACGCGGGACTGGCCGCGCTCGATCGTACGTTTGCGCCCGGCGCTGTTGTGGGCGACCGCTATCCGGCCTCCGTATCAGCGTGGGCCGCCCGATGACGCCGGCTTACCGTGGAGTCCGCAATGAGCGCAGCGTTCGACTGGTTCCAGCACGTACTTCATCTCCATCCTGAAGTCACCTTCTTCCTGGTGCTGGGCCTGGGCTATGCGCTCGGCAAGCTCAAGGTTGGCACCTTTACGCTGGGCGCTGTCACCGGAACGCTGCTTGCAGGCGTATTGATTGGTCAAGTTGGCCTCAAAATCTCGGGTGAGGTGAAGCAATGCTTCTTTCTGCTCTTCCTGTTTTCCATTGGATTTCGCACCGGTCCACAGTTCTTTCGCGGGCTGCGTAGCGATGGCCTGCAACAGGCGCTGCTGGCGGCGATTGTCGCCACGACGGGCCTGGTGGTCGCGTTCGTCGTAAGCAAGCTCTTCGGCTACCAGGCGGGTACCGCAGCGGGTGTGGTGGCCGGATCGTTGACCGAATCGGCCACCATCGGGACGGCGAGCGACGCCATCTCGCGGCTGGCCCTTTCCGAAGCCGATCGACAGGCCTTGACGAACCAGATACCCGTTGCGTTCGCCGTCACCTATCTGGTGGGCGTGATCGGCGCGGCGTGGATCCTTGGCCAACTCGCGCCCAGGTTGCTCGGCGTCGATCTTCCAGCGGCGTGCCGGGAGCTGGAAGACAGCATGGAGGGCAACGCCACGCAGGCCATCCCGAGCCGGCGGGAGTTCGAACTGCGCGCCTACCGTATTGCCGACGATTCGCCGCTGACGGGGGCAACGATCGCCGAGCTGGAAACGGCCATGGGCGACGAACGTCTGTTTATAGAGCGTCTTTGCCGCGATGGCGTCATGACAGACGCCGCTCCGGAAACCGTTCTGCGTGCTGGCGACGTCTTCAGCGTGTCCGGCCGGCGCACCATGCTGGTTGAGCGAATGGAAGGCCCGCATGCTGGTTTGCGCGAAATCGATGATCGGGCGTTGCTGGATGTGGAAGTGGAATCGCTGGACGTGGTGATCACCGCCAAGGCGATCGACGGCCGCAGGCTCGGTGATCTGGCCCGGGAAGAGGGCGCGCGCGGCGTATTCGTGCTGCGTGTCGCGCGCGCGGGCACGCAAATATTGCTCTCGCCGGAAACCATTCTTAACCGTGGCGATGTCCTGTCGCTGGTAGGTAGCGTCAAACGCGTGGATGGCGCGGTCGGGAAGATTGGCGTGGCCGACCGGGCAACCAATGCGACGGACATGGTGCTGGTGTCGCTGGGCATTGTGGCCGGGGCGCTCGTGGGCATCCCGGCGCTTGCCATTGGCGGTATCGAGATCGGCCTTTCGCTTAGCGTGGGGGTGCTCCTGGGCGGACTGGTGTGCGGCTGGCTGCGATCGGTGCAGCCGCGCCTCTTCGGGCGTATTCCGGGTCCGACGCTGTGGGTATTCGAGTCTATCGGGTTGACTGGTTTCGTGGCGATCGTAGGCCTGAATGCCGGACCCGACTTCGTCAAAGGTCTGCAGTCGAGCGGCTTGTCGCTGCTGCTTGCCGGAGCACTGACAGTGAGCGTTCCCATGCTGACGGGCATCTTCGTCGGCCACAAGCTCATGAAAATGCATCCGGGCGTCATGCTTGGCGTTTGCGCCGGGGCGTCGACCGCAACGCCCGCGTTGGCCGCGGTACAGGAAGCTGCGAAGAGCGCGGTGCCGACATTGGGCTACGGCGTTGCCTATGCTGTCGGCAACGTGCTGCTGGCGCTGTGGGGGACCGTCATCGTGGCGCTTGTATCGTGATGGCGCGGGCTGGAGGCCTCGGGGACAGGGGTCGCCATAAGGTCACTGCATCTGCCAGCACGCTCGGCTAACGGGAAAATATTCTACAGAAATATCGTTCAATAGCATTTCATGCTAACGCCCCCCTCTGTCGTCGATGGATTTTGGAAGTAACTTTCAGTGCGTTCGTCGTAGGATTTCATCCCTTCTGAAGGATGAATGATGAGCACGGACACTCTGCGGTACTTCGATTACGCTGCAACCACACCGGCTGACCCTCGTGTCATGGAGGCGATGTTCCGCTGCCTGGGGGCCGACGGCGTCTTCGGAAACCCTGCGTCGAACTCGCACGCTGCAGGACTGAAGGCAAAGGATCTGGTGGAGCACGCTCGCGCCCAGGTCGCTGCGCTGATTGGTGCAGAGCCATCGGAGATTGTCTGGACGTCCGGAGCGACGGAGTCGAACAATCTGGCGCTCAAGGGTTTTTTCGGGCACGAGCCGACGCGGCGCCATCTGGTTACCAGCAAGCTTGAGCACAAGGCTATTCTGGACACCGCGGCGTACCTTGAGCAAAGCGACGTTTCCGTTTCCTACCTCGTGCCGGATCCGTCAGGCGAGATTTCGCCGGCCGCAGTGGAAGCGGCCTGCAGCCATCGCACGGGCCTTGTTTCGTTGATGATGGTGAACAACGAGATCGGCACCCTTACCAACATCGCTGAAATCTCGCGTGTCGTCCATGCGGCTGGCGCCCTGCTTCACGTGGACGCGGCGCAGGCGGCTGGCAAGACCGCGATTGACGTAAAGGCGATGGGCATTGACCTGCTGTCGATGTCGGCACACAAGCTCTATGGCCCGAAGGGCATCGGTGCGCTCTATGTGAGCCGCGACGTGGCACCGCGCATAGCTTGCCAGATGCATGGTGGCGGACACGAGCAGGGGCTACGCTCTGGTACCCTCCCCACGCACCAGATTGTCGGCATGGGAACGGCCTGCGAACTGGCGCGGACGGAAATGGCGTCGGACAACGAGCGCATCACGCAACTGAGCGAGCGCTTGCTGAGTGGTGTGCGCGCGACGGGCGCTGTCACGCAGAATGTCAGCGCAGCAGTCCGCATTCCGCATACCCTCAGTCTGACTGTGGCGCTGCCCAATTTCTTCCCGTTCATGCTGGCTGATGACCTGGCCATCTCCTCAACGTCGGCCTGCAATTCGGCGGCAGGCAAACCGTCTCACGTGCTGACATGCATCGGACTGGCAGCGGATTCAGCGGAGCGCACGGTTCGCCTGAGCCTTGGACGTTTCACAACGGAGGCAGACGTGGATTTTGCGGTCGACTGCTTCCACAGGACCATACGGCGCTGCCTGGAAGTGCGCGCGGGCCGACAGGAAATGCAGATCAGGCAGCTCTCTGACGACTTGAGCGTGGCGCCACAGCTAAGCTGAGCCGACGTTCGCACGGCGCATGCGATCGGGTTCCGTTCCATCGTCTGTAACCGGCACGATGGAGAGGCTGCCGGCCAGACCCAGTTCGCGAGCATTGCGGAGGTTGCCAGTTCGCTGGGCATGGCCGTGCACTACCTGCCTGTGGAGTCGGGTGATGTCGACGCCGAAGCTGCTGCGGCCTTCGGTTTGCTTGTGGAGGACCTGCCGAAGCCCGTACTTGCATACTGCCGTACGGGAACCCGTTCGGCTGCGCTGTGGAATTTGGCAAGCAGCAGGCAACGCTGACGGGGCGGCCGGCACAAGAAAGCCCGGCGATGACGGCAGCCCCGATACCGGAAGTCGAACCGGGGCGGCGCCTGCATGAAAGCAATCCTGGCACGGAAAAAAACGCCCGATTTTGTAAAGCGGGGCGGTTTTGAATCATGCAGGCTCACCATGCCGGGCATGGAATCTGCACCCGCTTTCGTCCACACGCAAGACACTGGAGGAGGCCGGCAATGCGCGACATTATCGGCTCAGCCCAACTCGGCGGCGAGGTAGGCCGCGGTCACGCTGGTTTCGGAGGTAGCGATATTGGCCGGAGGGCCGCTTGCCACGATGCACCCTCCCTCGTCGCCAGCGCCTGGCCCGATGTCGATGACCCAGTCGGCTTGCGCCACGACGCGCATGTCGTGTTCGACCACAACCACGGTGTTTCCAGCATCCACCAGCGTCTGCAACTGCACGAGCAGGCGGTCCACATCCGCGGGATGCAGGCCATTGGTGGGTTCGTCGAGCACGTACAGCGTGTCGCCGCGCTGCGCGCGCTGCAATTCGGTGGCCAGCTTGATGCGCTGCGCCTCGCCACCCGACAGTTCCGTGGCCGGCTGCCCGAGCCGGAGGTAACCGAGGCCGATATCGCGCAAGGCCGTCAGGGCCCGCATCGCGGGCGCCTCGTTGGCAAAGAGTTCGCAGGCTGCGTCGACGGTCAGGTCAAGCACCTCGGCGATGTTCCGGCCCTGCCAGGTGATTTCCAGCGTCTGCGGCCGGTAGCGCGTGCCATGGCACGCGGAACATGGCGCGTAGACGCTCGGCAGGAATAGCAGCTCCACGCTGACGAAGCCTTCGCCTTCGCACGTCGGGCAGCGCCCTTGGGGCACGTTGAACGAGAAACGGCCGGCCGTGTAACGCCGCTTGCGCGCGGCCGGCGTTGCGGCGAACAGTTTGCGGACGTGGTCGAACAGCCCGGTGTAAGTGGCAAGGTTCGAACGGGGCGTGCGGCCAATCGGCTTCTGATCCACCCGCACCAGCCTGCGCACCGTCTCCATGCCGCCAGCGATACGGCCCTCGGTCGGGGCATCGGTCACCGCGAACAGCGGGTCACGCTCTTCGTCGGCATCGCCGTCGTCGACGCGGCCCAGATGGCGGTTCACCAGTTCGGGCAGCGCCTGACTGATCAGGCTCGACTTGCCCGAACCCGAGACCCCAGTCACTGCCGTGAAGCAGCCAAGCGGGATTTCCGCATTCACGCGGTGCAGGTTGTTGCGCGATACATGGGCCAACTTGAGCCACCCGCCCGGTTCGCGCGGCGCACGCTGCTCCCGCTCTGGCGTGCCAAACAGGTAGGCCGCGGTGCGCGAGGCCGAGATTCCGGCGAGGCCGTCCGGCGGCCCGCTGTAGAGCACGTGCCCGCCATGCTTGCCTGCGGCGGGCCCTACATCGACGATCCAGTCGGCCTGGCGCATGGTCTGCGTATCGTGCTCCACGACAAACAGCGAGTTGCCAGCCGCCTTCAGGCGGCGCAATGCCACGAGCAGCGCCTCGCCGTCGGCGGGATGCAGCCCGGCCGAGGGCTCGTCGAGGACATAGACCACACCGAACAGTTGCGACGAGATCTGCGTGGCCAGACGCAGCCGCTGGAGTTCGCCCGACGACAGCGTCGGCGTGCTGCGGTCGAGCGACAGGTAGCCCAGGCCCATATCGATCAGCGTGGACAACCGTTCCATCAGTTCCTGCGCAATGCGTTGCGAGGCCAGGCGCTTCTCGTCGGACAGGTTGGGCGTGCGCCGCACATCGGGGGCGGCCTTGTGCGCCGAGCCGCCGGCCGCCACGCGCCGCGCCGTGTCTGCGCGCGCCGCCTTGCGGCTCAGCACGGCAGTGGCGCCGGCAGGGCCGGGCGATTCGCCTTGCGCGATCGGACGCATGATCTCTGCCACGCGGGCCAGCGGCAGGTGCGTGAAATCGCCGATGTCGAGCCCCGCGAACTTCACCGACAGCGCCGCTTTCTTCAGGCGCTTGCCGTGGCATGCCGGGCAATCGCGCCCGATCATGTATTGCGCCACGCGCTTCTTCATCAGCGCGCTCTGCGTGGTGGCAAAGGTCTGCAGCACATAGCGCCGCGCGCCGGTGAAAGTGCCCTGGTAGCTCGGCTCCAGCTTGCGCTTGAGCGCGGCGCGCACCTCGCGCGGCGTGAAGCCGGCATAGACCGGCACGGTGGGCTGCTCTTCGGTAAAGAGAATCCAGTCGCGATCCTTCTTTGGCAGGTCTCGCCAAGGCGTATCGACGTCGTAGCCAAGCGTGACGAGGATGTCGCGCAGATTCTGCCCATGCCAGGCCGGCGGCCAGGCCGCTACGGCGCGTTCGCGGATCGTCAGGGACGCGTCAGGGACCATCGATTGCTCGGTGACATCGTATATCCGCCCAAGTCCATGGCAATCCGGGCAAGCACCTTCCACGGTGTTGGGGGAGAAATCCTCGGCGTACAGCATCGGCTGCCGCGCCGGATACGTCCCGGCGCGCGAGTACAGCATCCGCACCAGGCTCGACAGGGTGGTGACGCTGCCCACCGTCGACCGCGCGTTCGGCGTGCCGCGCTGCTGCTGCAGCGCCACCGCGGGTGGCAGGCCCTCGATGCTGTCGACCTCCGGCACGCCCACCTGATCGATCAGCCGCCTTGCATACGGTGCGACGGATTCGAAGTAGCGCCGCTGCGCCTCTGCGTAGAGCGTGCCGAAAGCGAGCGAGGATTTGCCAGAGCCCGATACGCCGGTGAACACCACCAACGCGTTGCGCGGGATATCGACATCGACATTCTTGAGGTTGTGCTCGCGCGCGCCTCGCACGCGGACGAAGTTGTCCTCCGCAGCAGGCGCGGGCTCTGCCTCTGACTCGGCGCTGTCCGGCCGCCGACGTGGTCGCATATCGTCTGTCATTTGCACCTTCAGTTGTACAAATTGCTGGCGCGAGCCATATGCGCCCGCGAACTGCGCCCACCGTCGTCACATTGATTCTCGACGTTCGCCTTAAGCCGGCTGGCCCGTAAGTTCCGCCTTGCGGGCCTCGAGCTGCTGTGCCACTTCCGTGAGATCAACCTTGGCCCGAATCACTGCCGGGAAGAGCTCGTTTTCCTCTTCCTCGACATGGTGGCCCACATATTCGGCCAGTACGGTGTAGTTCGCCTCCAGCATCTTGCTGTTGCCAGATTCAATCTTGGCGATCAGGTCCTTCGCGACACCGTGCTCGACCGTGGCTTCATCAAGCATGCCGTCGATCTTGTCGCTGGCGCCGCGCAGGGCGGGGTAGAAGATCTCCTCTTCGATCTGCGCATGGATTGTCAACTGCTGGCAGGTCTCGGATGCAATCGACTGCTTTGCGGCGTCGTCCTTTGCATCCTCGAAGGCCTTGAAGAGTTTCTTGACGCTGCGGTGATCATCCAGCAGCAGGGACAGCGCGGCGCGCTGTTCGACGGGTACTTTGGATTTGTCCATGATGTCTCGGGTTGTGGGGTTGCTTGGGGCAGAGACGGGCCGACCACGGTCCGTCCAGCCAAGGGGCAGCAAGACGCATTCCAGCCCCCACCGAGGGCCTGGGGACTCGCTCCAGCGGTTCACATGAGTCTGCCCCGTGCGGATAGTCAGGCCCTTTTTCATCAGACGCCCATCGGGATGTTGTCGACCAACCAGGTCGTGCGTGCCTTGGGAACGGAAATTGCACTGTCGTAAAACTTTGAACTTGGCATGGAGATCGCAATGAGCATTTTCAAAGACATCGTGAACAAGCTGCTTCACAAAGGGCAGGCTGCGTCCTCGCAGGCCGCCACGCCCACGACAGACTCCTCGTCCACGGCTAACGCGAAAGCTTCGCCGACCACTGCAGCTCCAACGTCTACGGCGCCACCTGCAGCGGCTGCGCCGACGGCCGGGTCGGGGGGCGGTCAACAGCCACTCTCCCAGGTCGATGTGCAGGCGGTAATGGACAAGGCAGCCAGCGAAGCGGGTCAAACGCTGAACTGGCGAACCTCCATTGTCGATACGCTGAAGGCGTTGGGGGTGGATAGCAGTCTGGACAACCGAAAAGCGCTCGCAAAGGAATTGCACTACGACGGCGACATGAATGACTCTGCGGCAATGAACACGTGGCTACACAAGCGTGTCATGCAGGAGTTGGCGGTGAATGGAGGAAAGCTGCCGAAGGACCTGACAGACTAAGAGGCGATTGCGCGGCGGGGGAAGCCAAGGACATCAGGAATGGACGACGCACGTGGAGTGGCCGCATTCCCCCGGCACTCCACCGCGACGCTGTCACCAGCCGATGGCGGGGCGCTGATGTCTGCCCCAGTCTGCACGCAGGTTGTGCCGGCCAACCGCTGCCTGCGGTCGAATTTCGACGCTGACTTATGCTGATCTTAGGCTGCTCAGTTCGTGGTAGTGACCACCACACTCCCGCGGCGGTCCAGAACGCTGACCATTACGCTTCCGGCGGCGCGCTTGAGCAGAACATCTGCCGATTGGCTGCCAAGCGCCAATCCATACAGAGCCACTTCGTCCATGAAATCAGGAAGCCGCGGATGTTGAAACCTGATCTCGCCGGCGGCAAGGTCAAAATCGAGTCCCAGGCAGGACTGCAACAACGATAGAGGTGTCGCGGCAGCCCATGCTTGTGGACTGCAAGCCACCGGATATAGCGTTGGCCCGCGATTGCGCCGGCGCGCGAAACCACAGAAGAGTTCCGGCAACCGGCGCAGGTCAATATGCGTCGCGGCAGCGAACAAACCGTCGAAGATGCCCAGGGCGGCACTGTGCATCCCGTAGCGCGCGAACCCTGCTGCAACGATGGCATTGTCGTGCGGCCATACCGAGCCATTGTGATAGCTCATGGGGTTGTAGCGTGTCTCCGTCGAGGCGACGGTGCGAACACCCCAGCCGGAGAACGAGGCGCTTCCCATGAGTGCCGCCGCAACCGACGCGGCGCGTTCCGGCAAGGCGATGCCGGTGTACAACGCGTGGCCTGCGTTGGAAGTTCGCACGCGGCAAGGCTTCTTGTCGCCATCCAGCGCCAATGCGTAGGTGCCGAGTTCAGGATCGAAGAATGCCTGGTCGAATCGCTCGCGCAGACGCTGTGCTTTCGCCTCAAGCGCCGTGGCGCGTTGGCCATGTCCAAGATGGCGCGCAATGCTGGCCGCGGCCATCCACGCACCGTAGACGTACGCCTGGACTTCCACCAGGGCAATGGGCCCTTGTGCGAGCGTGCCATCCTTGTGGAAGATTGAATCGCGGCTGTCCTTCCACCCTTGGTTGAGCAACCCGTCGGCCGAATACCGGCCGTACTCTACAAAGCCATCGCCGTCCCGGTCGCCGTAGTCGTCGATCCACTGGAGCGCAGCTTCGATATGCGGCCACAGCGCTTGCACCGTAGCGTGGTCGTGGGTGCGGTCCATATAGGCACCTGCCAGCAAGATGAACAGTGGCGTGGAATCGATGCTGCCGTAGTAACGTCGGAACGGCACTTCACCGAGATTGGCCATTTCTCCCTGGCGGCTTTCATGCAGGATCTTTCCGGGTTCCGCGTCCGCCGCCGGGTCCACGGTCGTGGCCTGATTTGCGGCCAGATAGCAAAGCACGCCGCGTGCGATGTCGGGATCCAGCCAGAGGGTTTCGAGTGCCGTGATCAGTGCATCGCGGCCGAAGAAGGTGCTGAACCAGGGGATACCGGCATACGGATACGGGCCGTACGACGTCCGGGTGCTCAGCATATAGAGGTCCGAGACGCTCCGGCCTGCAGCCTCGTTGAATATGTCATTGGAGGTGACTATCGTTGCCGCGCGGCTGGAGAGCGACTGCAGGGAGCGGCGCGCGGCGCGCAGTGCCGTGGGAAACGCCCGGCGTGGCGAACGTCCGTCACTGCGGGCGCTGGCGCAGCAGATCTCGATATACAGCAAATGGGTCTTTAGCGGCGGCAGTTCCAGTTCGAACACCGCCTCGTTCTCGGTCAGGCGCGTGGGGGGTGGGTCGAAGCAAAGCTGGGTGGTGCGCTCATATCCGTCCAGGCCCGTATAGGCAAGAGTGACTCCGCATGCGTCCATGGCTGTGGCTTGCATCTTGCCACGCTTCGCGCGGCGGGCGCCTCGCACCTCGAACAGGTCGGCGAAGTCTGCGGCAAAGGCCAGCTCGATCGTGATGCGGCGGGGTAGTTCGTCATAGTTTCTCAAGGCCAGGCGTTCGTAGCACGTTCCGTCCCAAAGAAATCTCGAGCGTCGCAGATGAATCAGATCGTGAACCATTGTCAGCCGTCCGCCGGCATCGAAGAGATCAGGATTCGTCAGGTCAAAGGTGAGCGCGGCATTGTCGTCGCGCAGCACGGAACTGAGCAGGATCGGACACCAGCCGCCAAAAGTGAGGTGGAAGTGCGAGAGGTGACGGGTATCCCGGTAGTACAGGCCATCCGAGCCACCTCCGCCCGATACGGCGTCGCCACGCTGGTCGAATACCGCGAAGATGTCGCCGTGCTTGAGCGTACGGGTGTGGCCTTCCCGCAGGGAGCGCGAGGCCGCAACGATGATGGGTGCGGCGGCGGAAGCGTCCGGGATCTGATTTGCGCCGTCTTCCGGAGTATCTAGCATCGTTTGCTCCCCAGGATCAGGCCGCGAGGCCAGCGATTGCGGGCGAGGCCGGATACTCCACCTGTCCGGCAGGTTCCGGGGCGTGTTTGGTGCAGTTGTAGAGCGTAATGTAGTCGTTCGCCATGCGCGTCGCGCTGAATCGCCGGACAAAGGTGCGACGGACACCAGAGCGATCGATCTGGTGTATGTGACGGACAGCGTCCACCGCCTCATCCATGGAATCGACGATGAAGCCCGTCACGCCGTCGTCCACCACTTCCGGCACTGAACCGCAACGGAACGCGACCACGGGCGTTCCGCATGCCATGGACTCGATCATGGCCAGGCCGAAAGGCTCGGGCCAGTCGATCGGGAACAGCAAGGCCAGGGCGTCACCAAGGAACGCGGCTTTTTCACGTTCGCCGATCTCGCCCAGGTATTCGATATTCCGGTGGCGCCTGATCAGCGGTGCGATCGTTGTGTCCCAATAGGCGCGGTCAACCGCGTCTACCTTGGCTGCAATCCTGAGCGTCATCCCTGCACGTACGGCAATCTCGATGGCGCGGTCGGGGCGCTTTTCCGGAGATATCCGGCCGAGGAATGCAAGATAACCTCCACGCGGCACGGGACGGAACGCCAGCGAGCCTTCCGGTATCCCATGGTAGACATTGCCCACCCACGCGACCGGCGGCATGGGCAGGCGTTGGGCATGCGAGATTGACACAAGCGGCACATTGGAGAACTTCTCATAGAACGGCTTGAGGTCCGGCAAATCCAGGCGGCCGTGCAGCGTTGTGACCGTGCGCCGGGTTAGGCTCCGAACGAGTGGGAAATGCAACATCTCGGTGTGGAAGTGCAGCACATCGAACTCATCCGCCCGCCGGCAGACCTCATCAAGCATCATGATGTGATAGGGCAGGGGATCCCTGACAGCGGGGTTCGATCGTAGCGCGTGGCCGACGCAGTTGATCAGCCGGGCAGGCGTCGATGATCCACCGCAGGCGAACAACGTGACATCATGACCCAGCAGGACAAGCTCATTGGTGAGGTAGGAGACGACGCGCTCGGTGCCGCCGTACAGTTTGGGGGGGCAACATTCATGCAGGGGGGCAATTTGCGCGATTCTCATTTTTGATGCCTCCCCGGTCCCTACCGTGCAGTTGATTGGGGAAGCACAGCAAGCGGCATGCCGCCCCTCGACCGCATGACTGCCCCTAGCACGCCCGCCCGGAAGGAAATCCCGGCAGCGAAAATTCTCCGAACTTTGTAAAGCTGGAAGGGGGTTAGGCGGAAAGCCTGTTGTACGTCACACGCACGGAAGCGTTTCCAGCCCCGGCGGGGATGCCACAGGCTTTGAGACGCGCCTTTGCATTTCGATTGCAGCGTCGTTGCCATCCGCTTGCTGGCGTGAACGGGACCATGGCGGCTATAGGCCGCTTTCTCCGAATCCCGCCTGGAAAGTGCGACGGTGACAGACTCAATGTAGTCCAGGCTCGATCAGCGCGGATACCGTGTCCACTCGTCGCGGCACGCCCGTCGCGATCGTCGCAACCGCGATGGCCAGCACGATGGCGGCCCCGACGAACACACCCGTGGCACCGTTTGCATCAAACACGACGCCGCCCGCCGCCGCACCGGTCGCGATCGCGAGCTGCACTGCCGCGACGATCAGGCCACCAGCGCTCTCGGCTTCATCGGGTACGGTGCGCGTGACCCATGTCGACCATGCGACCGGCACGCCGCCGAACGCCATCCCCCACAGCGCCACGAGCACCGCATCGATCATTGGCGCGCGGCCGAGCACTACGAGCCCGATGCCGAGCACGACCATCAGCGCGGGCATTGCGATCAGCATCGGCCGCAGCCGGTTTTCGAGCACGCGGCCGGCGAGCGACGTGCCGACGAAGTTCGCGACGCCGTAGCCGAGCAGAATCGCCGAGAGCCCGTTTACTCCAACGCCCGCCACCTGTTCAAGGAAGGGCCGCAGGTACGTAAAGAACGCGAAGTGTCCGGTGAACACGAGCGTGGTCGCGAACATTCCGAGGCCGACAGTCGGCCGGCGCAGCACGTCGATCAACGTGCGCAGGCGGGTCGTTCCGCTCGGCGGCATCGACGGCAGCGTCGCGACCTGCGATAGCAACGCGACGCCGCCAAGCGCGGCTGCTAACAGGAACACGTTGCGCCAGCCGATCAGATGACCGAAATAGCTACCCAGCGGGGCCGCGGCGATCGTCGCGACGGCCACGCCGCTGAAAATAATCGACAACGCGCGCGGCACCATCGCAGCAGGCACGAGCCGCATTGCGGTGGCCGTTGCCATCGTCCAGAAGCCTCCGAGCGCGATGCCAAGTACAACGCGGCCGATCAGAATCGTCGTGAGGTTGGTCGCAAACGCAACCGCGAGATTCGACGCGACCAATAGCATCGAAAACGCCAGCAGCACGCGCCGCCGGTCGATCGTACGCGTCACGGCGGCGGTCAGCAGGCTTGCAACGAGCGCAACCATTGCGGTGGCCGTCACCGTTTGCCCGGCGACACCTTCGGTCACGCCGAGGCTGTCTGCCATCGGTGTGAGCAGGCTCGCGGGCAGGAATTCGGCCGTGACGAGGCCGAACACGCCTAGCGCCATTGCAAAGACCGCGCCCCAGGCGGGTTCGCTGGGGGCCGCTTGCGGAGCGGCTTTGGAAGTTCCGGGACTCATGCGTCGTTCCATATCGGGAAAAATCGGGAAAAGTGCCAATGACGGCGTATCGTAAGCAGCGATGGCAGGACGGTATATGACATACAATCCGCTATCATTGATCAATCGTCCGGATACGATGTCCGCTTCCCTTCCTGCTTACGTTCCCGACGTGCGCGACCTCGTCAGCGAGCTGCTGCTGGGGATGCGCCTGAGCGGCGTCCAGTATCGCCGTATCCAGGTCCCGCGACCGTTCGGCTTGAGCTTCGGCCACGTCCCGGGACGCGCGCAGTTCCATTTCGTCGGGCGCGGGCCAGTGCTGCTGCGCGACGCTGCGGGCGCAACGATGACGCTTGAAACCGGTGACGCGATCCTGCTACCGCGCGGCAGCATGCACACACTTGTGTCCGATCCTGACGCCCCGTGTCGTCCCATCGGTGCCTTCGAGAGCGCGAGGATCTGCGACTCGGTCGCGTCGGTCGGTACGCCGCCGCCCTGCGCGAAAAGCGATCCGACGGTGGGCGAGGCGCTGATCTTCAGCGCGTGCATGGAGTTTGATCTTGGCGGCATGCAGCCGCTCGTCGGCACGATGCCGGAGTTCATGCACGTCGGCACATTGCTCGCGCGCTACCCCGAAATCCGCCCGATGCTCGATGCGATGGAGCGCGAAGCCTGCTCCGAACGCGCAGGCTTCGCGGGCATCCTCGCGCGGCTCGCAGACGTAGTCGCCTCGTTCATCGTGCGCGGCTGGGTCGAGTGCGGCTGCGGCGACGCGACGGGCTGGGTGCAAGCATTGCTCGATCCGAAGCTCGGCCGTGCGATCGTCGCGCTGCATCGCGATCCGGGCCGAAACTGGAGCGTCGCGGAATTGGCCGCCGAAGCGGGCGTGTCGCGCTCGGTGTTCGCCGAGCGATTTCTCGCTGCGACCGGGATGACGCCCGTGCGCTACGTGACCGAACTGAGGATGCGGCTCGCCGCGCAATGGATCGCACGCGACCGGGAGGCGATCGAAGCCGTTGCGTACCGGCTCGGCTACGGGTCGCTCGCCGCGTTCAGCCGCGCATTCAAGCGGGTGGTCGGGCGGCCACCGGGGGCGGTACGCGCGGATGCCGGCCAGACTACTCCAGCTTGACCCCCGCACCGGTCACCACTTTGTTCCAGCGGACGAGTTCTGCCTCGATGTGGGCGCCGAGCGCCGACGGCGTCGAGCCCACGGGCTCATAGCCATTGGCCGCGATCTGCGCACGCAGATCGGGCTGGGCCAGTACGGCGGCAATTTCGCTGCTGAGCTTGTCGACGACGTCGCGTGGTGTGCCGGCCGGCGCCAGGATGGCGTACCACCCGTTGATATCGAAGCCGGGAACGCCGGCTTCGGCCAGTGTGGGCACGTCGGGTGCCATGGCCGCGCGTTTGGCACTGGTGACGGCCAGCGCGCGCATCTTGCCCGCGCGGATCTGCGGCATCGACGTGGAAATGCTGTCGAACGTCAGCTGGATGTCGCCCGCCAACATGGCATTTACCACCTGCGCGCTGCCCTTGTAAGGCACGTGCGTCATCTTCACGCCCGTCATTGAATCGAACAGTTCACCGGCCAGGTGTCCCGTATTGCCGTTGCCGGCAGAGCCGAACGTGATCTTGCCGGGGGTGGCCCTGGCCTGCGCAATCAACTCGGCCACGTTGCGTGCCTGCAATGACTGGCTGCTGGCCAGGATCAGCGGCAGGTTGGCCACCAGAGAAACCGGCGCAAAGTCCTTGCGCGTGTCGTATGGCAGCTTTGGATACAGGCTGGGATTGATGGCGTGCGCGGCGAGCACCATGATCAGCGTATAGCCGTCCGGTTTGCTGCGTGCCAATGTTTGCGAGGCAATCGTGCCGCCGGCACCGGGACGGTAGTCGAGCACGATCGGTTGCCCCAGCCGCTCTTGCAGCTTCGCGCTCAGCGGGCGCGCCAGCAGGTCGGCACTGCCGCCGGGAGGATAGGGAATCAATAGCTGGATCGGCTTGACCGGCCATGCGTCGGCGGCGTGCGCGATACGCGATCCGGCCGTCGCCAACGCCGTCGCCAACAGCGCGCCAAGCATCATTGTTGCCGTGGCGCGCGGCTTGCCAATGGTTCTTGTTGTCATAGTGTCTCCCCTCGGTGAGCGGCCGTGTCAGCGGCCTGTGCGCAGCACGCGATGATCATTGGCCAGCTTCAGTGGCGCGGCTGACAATGCCTGGACTGCCTCGAACGAAACCCCTTCGACCAGTCCGGTCACCATCAGGCCGCCACCGGGCTGTACGTCGATCACGGCCAGATCCGTGTAGATGCGATCCACCACGCCCTGGCCAGTCAGCGGATAGCTGCAGTCCGTCACGATCTTTGGCTGTCCGTCACGGGTCACGTGTTCCATCATTACGAACAGCTTTCCGGCTCCCACGACGAGGTCCATCGCTCCGCCCACGGCGGGAATGGCATCGGGCTCGCCCGTCGACCAGTTGGCGAGATCGCCGCCGGCCGATACCTGGAAGCCGCCCAGTACCGTGATGTCGATATGGCCGCCGCGCATCATCGCGAACGACACCGCGTGGTCCGAGATCGAGGCGCCGGCCAGCAGGCCTATGGGCTCCTTGCTGGCGTTGATCAGGTCGGGGTCGGTTGCACCATGGCGAATGACCGGGCCCATGCCGAGGATGCCGTTCTCGCTGTGCAGCACGATCTCGCGGCTTTCGGGCAACTGGTCAGACACCAGCGTGGGCATGCCGATGCCAAGGTTGACCACGCTGCCGTCGGGAATGTCGTGCGCAACGACACGAGCGATCTGCATGCGCGACAGGCGCGGCAACGCATCGGCACGGATGGAGGCGTCATGCGGCATGCTGAACTCCCGGATCGGCCAGCACCACGGCCTGGACGAAGATGCCAGGCGTCATCACGTGCTGCGGTGGCATCTCGCCCAACGGCACGATATCGTCCACCTGGACGATGGTGTGGCGCGCGGCCGTGCACATCACCGGCCCGAAATTGCGTCCCGCGTAGCGATAGGTCAGGTTGCCCCACCGATCGGCGCGGTGCGCCTTGACCAGTGCGAAGTCGCCATGCAGCGGTTGTTCCAGCACGTAGCCCGTGCCGTCGATCATGCGAGTCTCCTTGCCCTGGGCCAGCGCCGTGCCGTAGGCGGTGGGCGTGAAGAAGGGGCCCAGCCCCGCGCCGGCAGCGCGCATGCGTTCCACCAGCGTGCCCTGCGGCACGCATTCCAGCGCCACCCTGCCCGCGCGATAGGCCTCGATAAAGGCTTCGGCATTGTTTGAACGCGGGTGCGAGCAGATGACCTTGCGCACGCGGCCCGCGCGAATCAGCGCGGCAATGCCAGTGTCGCCATTGCCCGCGTTGTTGTTGACGATGGTGAGGTCGCGCGCACCGAGCGCGAGCAGGGCGTCGAGCAGGACGCCGGGAATGCCCGAGCCGCCGAAGCCGCTGACCAGCACCGTGGCGCCATCGCCAATGCCTGCCACCGCCGCTTCCAGCGACGGGACGATCTTGTCGATCATGAAAGCTCCTGAGGCGCCCGTTGGCGCCTTATTGCTGCGGAATGCCGGTGTCCTTGACCACGCGCGCCCAGCGCTGGCGTTCCTGGTCGATGAACTGGCCAAAGTGCTCGGGCGTGTCGCCGCCCGCCTGACCGCCCAGTTCGGCCAGCCGCGCCTTGACCTGCGGCTCGGCCAGCGCCGTCGCGGCTGCCTTGTGCAACTGGGCTATCACGGCCGGCGGCGTGCCGGCACGGGCGACCAGCCCAAACCACGCGGTGACCTGGAAGTCGTCGAAGCCAGCTTCCTTCATGGTGGGCACGTCGGGCAGTTCGGCCGCGCGCGCGGCGCTGGTCACGGCCAGCGCACGCAGCTTGCCCGCCTGGATATGCGGCAGCGAGCTGGGCAGGTTATCGACCATCATGGTCACCTGGCCCGCCACCAGATCGGCCACGGCGGGTGCCGCGCCTTTATAGGGTACGTGGATGATGTCGATGCCGGCACGCTTGCGGAACAGCTCGCCAGACAGGTGCACGGACTGGCCCGTACCGGAGGAACCGAACGACAACTGGCCGGGCTGCGCTTTCGCCAGCGCCACCAGTTCCGCCACGTTGTGCGCGGGCACCTTGGGGTTGACCACCAGCACATTGGGGACCGACACCACCAGGGTGATCGGCGTGAAATCCTGCGGCTTGTATGGCAGTTGCCGATAGAGGGCGTAATTGATGGCGTTCGGGCCGATATTACCCATCATGATCGTGTAGCCATCGGCGGGCGCCTGCAGCAGTGCCTGCGATCCGATGATGCCGGCGCCGCCGGCGCGGTTGTCCACGACAACGGGTTGGCCCAGGATCTCGCTCATGCGCTTGCCCACGAGCCGCGCCGCGATATCGGTGGTGCCACCTGCGGCGGTGGGCACGATCAGCCGGATGGGCCGGTCGGGCCAGGCCGCCTGCGCGCTGCCCGCCATGCCGAAAGAGAAAGCCGTGGCCGCCACCCATGCGGCCGCCAGACGGGGAATCCCCATCGTCTTGGTCATTCATGTCTCCTTGTGCGGCGCTGGCCCGCCGGGCTGCGGCGGTGCTTGCCGTCGTTTTTCTGACATCGTGATGCGCGATCTACGATAGGCTCGTGACCCGGACAAGGGAATTCATGATTCACAAAACTGGGCTTCGCGTTCGTGGAAGGCGGTACGCGGGATGCGGGTCAGGGATGCCCGGAGGCGGACGCCATTGGCCTGAAGCCGTCCAGATACGGTTATCGGCCCAGGGCGCCTGACTGACGGGATTCGGTCGGCGTGACAACCACCACCGAAGCCGACGCTGCCCAAACAATGCCGCCGATGGTGATTATCAGTCCGGCTCAGGAAGCGTGGACGCTGTGGCGGCGCGCTTATTCGGCAGGCCGAGGCGGCGCGCCTTGGGGCGCCTTGTAGCGGTTGTAGCTCCAAAGGTATTGTTCGGGAAACCGGCGGATCAGCGTTTCCATCGCGCCGTTGAGCAGGGCCGCCTGAGCTGCGGGTTGATCCGGCATCTCGCCGGGCAGGCGCATCAGGTGCAGGCGCCATCCGCGCCCGCGTGGCAGGCGCTCGCCCGACGCGAGGATCACCGCCACTTTGGCCTGCGCAGCCAGTTTGCCCGGCAGCGTCATGGTGAATGCCTGCCGGCCAAAGAAGGGCACCCATACGCCCTCGCCAAGGCTCGGCGCCTGGTCGGGCAACAGTCCCACCGCGCCGCCTTGACGCAGCGCCCGCATGAAGGCGCGCACGCCTTGCGAAGAGGCGGGTACCGCGGTCAGATCAGAGGTGGAACGGGCGCTGTCCATCAGCGCCCGCAGATATTCCTTGTGGGGCGTGCGGAACATCACAGTGAGCGGCATCCGCCTGGCGGCGTAGCGTGCCGTGATCTCGAAGCTGCCCAGGTGTGGGGTCAGGAACAAGATGCCCTTGCCCTCGGCGCGGGCGGTGTCGACCACGTCCCAGTCGTCGCAGATCACGCGCGCGATACTGTCGTCATTGCGAAACCAGATGCGACAGGTTTCGAGGATCATGGCGCCGGCTTCTGCGGCAGAGCGGCGCGCAAAGCTGGCATCCGGATAGCCGGCCTGCGCGGCATTTTCCTGCAGACGCTGCCGATATCGGCCGGGCAAGGCGTAGACGAGACGGCCTAGCGCACGGCCGGTGGCCTGCAGCACGGGCAGGGGTAGCACCGCCAGCGCGCGGCAAAGTGCTGGCAGCCAGTGAGATCGAGTGTTGGAGTCCAAGACCGTGGCGAAACTGGGATCGCGTCTTTTTGTGAGTACGGGACGGTGTTTTTACCGCAGCCTGCCGCGCGGATAAACCTCTACGTTGGAAAAGACTGTTGCGCGGCATGGATATAGTGCGCCTGCCGGCGGCATGGCGCGAGGGCGAGCGGCGCAACGCTGAACGATGCCATGTGCGCTGGATCACATTCTGAGGTGCTGTACCGTCCCTTCAATTGCGCCGCACCGGTGTACGAGCCTGTCTTCCGCCCCCCACGCCCCGACTCGAGGCCTGGGGCGCTCGCATTCTGGCGGATTTCGCAATCATTGACACTTTTAAGGCGCGTCTACAGATAGCAATGCCTCTGCTGGGCAGAGGGCGCCTGATCTCCCTATGTCTGCCGCGCCGACCTCGACCTCGACCTGCATGTGACCACGTCACGCTCAATTGAAAGAGTCGCTTAACTTCGTTTTCGGAGACGTTAAGCACAATTTCAGACAAATCCTATATCCCATGGACGCTCCGTTTGCGAGTATTCGACGAGGATTATTGGGCCCATGGTCGCCACCTATTGCCGCACCACGGAGGTCCATCCGTCGTTCCGTTCGATGTGTATTCCTTTCCCTGGAGTTTGATTCATGGGTGGTCGTGACCGTTCTCCGCTGTTCTCGTCCCGCACCGTCACGGTGTCTGGCGCAGGACTGCCGGAGTTGCTGGGCCAGCCGCTGCTGGTGTTCTCAAGGCTCTCCGGCAGGGAGGGCATCAATACCCTTTTCGAATACGAGCTGGTTTTGAAGACGCCCGATGACCGCAACGTCATCTATGGCCCCGCAGGTAACTTCGACACGGAGGCCATGCAGGGCAAGGAGTTGACGGTCACCATCGAGTTGGACGGCAACGGTTTCGGGCTGGACGGCGGTTTCGGCAAAGCCGAGCGCGAGATCACGGGCGTGGTCACGGATGTGCGAGGGCCGTTCTATGCCGGCAACGGGCAGCACATTGCCTACAGACTCACGCTGAGGCCGTGGCTGTTTCTGGCAACGCTGACCACCGACTACCGGATCTTCCAGAACAAGACGGTTCTTGAGATCGCCGAGGAGCTGCTCAGCAAGTACACCTTCCCGGTCGAGCGACGGATTGCCACCCACGTGTTTCCACGAAGGGAATATCAGGTCCAGTTTGGCGAGACGGACTACGCGTTCCTGTGCCGCATCCTCGCCGAGTGGGGAATCAATTTTCACTTCGAACACAGCGACGGCTTCCACCGTCTGGTGCTGACCGAAGGTAACGGCGCGTTCCAAAGCATGCCAAGCCCCGCGTACCAGACCATTAGCTGGTACCCATCCTCCGACCGGGTGGACGAGGAACATCTTTACGAATTCGAAGTCCACGACCGGTTGGTGAGCGGCGCCTGGATGCACGGCGACTACGATTTCAACCAACCACGTGCCGACTTGGGAGTGTGGACCAAGGACCCGCGCAACACCAGCCACGCTACGCAACAAATCTATGCCTGGCCGGGCGACCACAGTCAGCCCAAGACCGGCAACGACGCGCGACAGGAGGGCGACATGCTTGCCCGCATTCGTATGGAATCCCTGCGACAGCATGGCGTGCGGGCACGAGGCAAGGGGAATCTGCGCTGCATGGTGCCGGGCCACACTTTCGCCCTGGAACGCTTTCTGCAAACCAAGGCGAACCGGGAGTACATCGTCTATGCCACGCACCTCCTGATCGAGGACGTCGGCGAGGTCACCGGCGCGGGGCAATGGCGCTGCGAGGTCGAATTCGAGGCGCAGCCCAGCAATGAACTGTTCCGCCCGGAATGGCATGCGAAGCCCCTGGCTGCAGGCTATCAGTATGCGCGCGTGGTTGGCCCCGAGAATCAGGAAATCTGGTGCGACGATCTGGGGCGTGTCAAGGTCCAGTTTCCTTGGGACCGCTACGGAAAGAACAACGAGAACAGTTCGTGCTTCCTGCGTACCGCCGACTCGGCATCAGGCCAGCGATTCGGCAGCACTTTCGTGCCGCGCATCGGACAAGAGGTGCTGGTGGCGTTCATGAACGGCGACCCGGACTTGCCGGTCATTATCGGTCTGGCCAATAACCGCTCGAACCTGCCGTCATGGGACTTGCCCCGCCAGCTTGCCTTGTCGGGCTACGTCACCAAGGAGCTGTTCGCAGGGGGGCGCAATCAGGTCGTACTGGATGACACGCAGGACCAGCAGCAAGTGCAGGTGACTTCTGACTACCAGAACAGCTTGCTGGCGCTCGGGCATAACGTGCGCATCAAGGACTACGAGGGCCGCAAGGACAAGCGCGGCGAAGGGTTCGAACTGCGCACAGACGGCAAGGGCGCGATTCGTGCCGAGGGCCTGCTTATCACCACCGAGGCCCGGCACCGGGCCGAGGGCCATGTCCTGGCGATGCAGGAGACGATCCAACGGCTGGAACAGGCACTGGCCGAGGCACGCAACGTGCTCGACGCCAGCGTGGCGGCGTTGGCGCAGACCGACGAGCAGAAGCACGTGGCCAAGGCGATAGCCGAGCAGAACGACGCGATCAGGGGATCGGGCGAGGCACTGGGTGAATTGTCGCAGCCCATGATCGTCATGGCGAGTCCGGCGGGAATCGCCAGCACGACGCCGAAGACCACGCATCTGCACAGCGGCGACCATACGGCGTTGACTACCGGAAAGCATCTGTCGTTCTCCGCTGGCCACAGCATCGTTGGCAGCGCGGCCAAGGGCGTGTCCCTGTGCGGGCATACGGAGGACGTCAAACTGGTTGCACGCCAGGGCAAGCTGGCGGTGCAGGCGCAGGGCAACGAGATGGAGGTGGTGGCGCAGCAGGCGCTGCGCATGACCAGTACCGAAGACCGCGTAGAAATCACGGCCGCCAAGGAAATTGTCTTCAACGTGGGCGGCACCTATTACCGCATGACGCCCAACGGTATCGAGAGTGGCACCAGTGGCTCGTGGATCGTGCATGCCGCAAGCCGCACGCTGACTGGACCCAAGACCGAGAGCGTGCGGATGCCCGACTTCGGGAAGGGCTATGCCGGCCATTACAAGCTGCACTGGGACGGCACCGACCAGATTGCACCGTATCAGCACTACCGCGTCACGCGAGCCGATGGCAGCACGTTCGAAGGCGTGACAAATGCTGAAGGCGAAACGGCGTTGAAGCTGGCTGAGTTCGGTGAAACAGTGAAAATCGAGATCCTGTAAGCACACCATGACAACGAACAAGCCTTCTTCGCCGCTATCCAAACAGCCGCCCAAGACGAGTGCCGAACTGACTTTGAAACCTGGCGGTGCCGTTTGCAAGGTACGACTGCCATTGCGTCCGCTGCGCATCTATTTTCAGTTGATGCCCGGTATCAAGCGCCCCGAGGCCGAACGCGGCATCGCGGGCCTGAGCTACAAGCTGCGCATTCCGGGCCAGCCGGAGGCTAGCGGGACCACCGAGGCCAACGGCAAGATCCTGCTGCCAGGCCTGCAACCGGGGCTGACTGGCGAACTGGAAATTCTCGGCACGCTGATTCACTTGCAGGCGCGCGACTACAGCAGCGAGGAAAAGACGGATGGCACAACAACCATGGGCATCCAGGGGGCCAAGCGACGCCTGATGGTCCTGGGCTATTACGACAAGCCCTATCGGCCCGTCCGCAAAAACGAGCCAGTCGTGCCGCAAATACCCAACGACAAATTGGACCACATCGAAATCGAGGACGCGATTCTGCGCTTTCAGGTGGATAGCGATCTTGAGCCCAATGGGGAGATCGAGCGGCACGAACTTGCAGGCGGGATGATTGATCCGGCGCAGGCCTATGGTTTTCATCGGGACGCTTTCTCCTCCAATGTCAGCAAGTTTCACCCGAATTTCGTGGCGAAGCTGGCGGCTGGCGGGGGGAGTGCCCCACCGGACACGATGACGCCATGCCCGGTACCGTCCCCAGTCAAGGGGCAGACAGCACAGGTTCCGCCTCATCTAGTGCGCGAAATCTACGATGGCCACCGCCTCGTGCCGGTGCGCTTCACGCGGTACAACGAATCGAAAACATACTGCCCGGGCAGGCCAGAACTGGACGAGCGTGGCTATCGGGAGCATGACGGCCCCATCGTCAGCCTGATGAGCGGGCAATCCATCGACCTGCTGTTGCAGCGCCTGCACGTTGCTCCGGGCGCACCCTTGAGTATTACCAGTACCGACGAGAGCGTGGTGAGGATTACCAGTGCTACCGAGGGCGAACTGGTGGGGTTGGTCGGACAGAACGGAGGCGACGAAGCGATTCCCGCGCAAGCCAAGATAGAGGTCCGATATGGCGGTATCGGCGGCCCGCTGCTGCACACCCTGCACGTGCAGGTCTATATGCCCATTAAGGTGGCTGTGGCAGTGCATTTTGTCGCAATTGGACAAAAGGGGAATCCGGCAATTCCGCGGGTACCCCCGTCCTTGCAACGCGCGAGACTAGAGCCCATCTTCGACAAGATCAATGATATCTGGCGCGCAGCCGGTATCCGCCTTGTTGTGGCGAAGTGGTTGCACGACACCATTGACCTGAACCAGGCGGGCGTGATGACCGTGACGGCAGCTATAGATGAATTCCAAGCGGTCACCCAACTGAATCGCCAGGCCGCACACATGAATATGTACGTCGTGGAATCGATGATCGGTGGGGGCATCGGTTGGGGTGCGCATGACTATGCACTGGTGGCGGCAGAGCAGATCCATGGTGGCAAGCCCTCCACGCAGGATCAGCTGGTTCAGACTTTTGCGCATGAGATCGGCCATTTTCTTGGGCTGTGGCATCCCGCTACGCACAATCCCAAAGGCGACAACGTAACAGTGACGGTCGCGCCCGGCAAGACCGAGCGCCACAACCTCGAGGATTTTTGGTCGCGTCGCATGCTGATGTATGGCTACACCGGCTTGAACCACACCGACCGTGCATTGGCCGCGGACACCCGGCAACGCGGACGGCAGTCGGATATCGGCAATGGCTCCAATGTCTGCGGCAAGATGCTGTGCTGCAAGATCGTGCCGAAGATTGTTTCGAGCAAGAATTTCTCGGAGATTGTTACTGCTCGCAAAACTGCAATGCTCAACCGATATGTAGAACCCAAGGACATCAAGACTGGATGGCTACCCTCGAACGACAACCCTGGGCACGGCATGTTTGCCTGACCCTGGCAAGTGGCGTGATTGCCGCCTTGCTTTCCTTTCATGCATTGGCGCAAGGCATGCGCGCCAGGGAGACGGACACCATGTTGCCTCTGGCACAAATGATTACCGATGAGCAGTGGGACGATGCCTACGCCTATGTTCGCCAGCAACAGAACGCCATCGTTCCGGAAGTTCGGGCGATTGCGAATGACCCAAGCACGGATAGCACCACTCGGGATATTGCCTATGGCTTCCTTCGCAAGGTGCCGACCCTTGATTCGGCATTGCAGCTGGCGGAAGGATTGGGAAAAGGAGGCAGAAGTAACAGTGTATTGGGCCTGATCGAGAACCCTCGCGTTGAAGCCTATCCGATTCTCAGGGCGAAGCTTCGGTCCCCAACGGAAGAAGAGAATCAGAATCTTCTGCTCACCATGGCACAGATCCCGGTCCCCGTCGAACAGCGCATCGCAGATCTGAAACCCTATCTGGATGCCAAGTACCACCAAACGCGGTTTGGTGCCATTTATAGCCTCGCGTTGCTGAACGATCCGGGAAGTATGGACCGGATCGTAATAGAACTCGGCCGGGATAGCCGCGATCTGAAGCTAGATCAGTTCATGATCTTCTACCAGTTCCGAGCCTGGCGCATTCCCAAGTTCATTCCAGTGCTGATCCCGGTGCTGAATGATCCAATGGAGTTAAAAGATATCGGCGTCCGCCGCTATAACGCGGACGGCAGCGAAACGGCCATGACTCCGGAGGAAGCGCGCTATATGCGCGCCCGCGACTACGCGCTGAACATCATCGTCAAGACGTTGAAGCTGGACGTGCCGTTCAAGATCGAGGAAAGCGTGACCTACACGAAAGCGCAGCGTGACCTCGTGAAGCAGAAGCTGCGAGATCTGGGCTACACCGTGACCGATGAGCCGTATCCAGTCACGGATGCTGGGTGAACCGTATGGCGTTTGCATACTTCAAAGTGCTGCATGGCTCGACTGTGAAACCAGCCGCAATTCTGAGCCCTCTAATCTGTGGGCTGTCAATTTTCGCCGCAGGTACTTCAGAGGGATCTTCCTGTCGCGGATCCACGCTCGGTTGTTGGGCGAGCGTGAAATTTGTCAATACGCCAGACGGCTCACGAGCTTACTACAAGCCTTCCAGGAGCGTGCCGTGGCACGCTGGAGATGATGTCTCAAGACCGTATGTGCAGGTCATTGTGTCCCCTGGGCGCGGCAAGTACAACGTATACGCCGTTCAGTTGCCAAAGAGTCGTAGCAGCATGGCTGCACCGACATTTCTTCACGTTGCCGAAGTCCGTACGGCACGCGTCCTTGACCGTTATCCTGATGAAGCCGAGCCAATTGCACTTTGGGGAGGAACTGGGGCTGCTCCATATTTGTATTTTCCGCCAATACAAGGTGCCTCCCGGATGAAAGGCGGCAGGATCGTCCGGGCGATCGGAGGAGCTTTGGTGGCGTTGGACGTTCCAGCGCCACCAAAGGCCGCAGAGAACTGTTCTCACAAAGATTCGCCCCATCGATTCGCTGGTATGTCCCCGGACAACAGTGCCGCCGCGTGGTTTGACTGCGGCAGTCGTCCAACTCGAATCACACTTTCCTATTCCAATGGTGGACACCGTGATCTGGGGTCAATAATCGACTTGGCGCGAAAAGCCGATGAGGTAACCCGGAAAGAGTATCCGGGGAGTACGCTGAACATTCTGGAACGCGTTCGCCGGATCGAACAGGATGGGGTATTCGATCGCATAAATAGAAGCCTGTACACCGGACTCTGTCTCCTCTGGGTCCAAGGTGCCGATGGGAGAATGACGTTAAAGACAATTGCGCATCCTCGGGCAATTGCGCATTCTGAGCCAATCCTTATTGATAGTTTCACAATGCCAGTTCCTGCAGAGCGGGCACAGTAAAGGCATTGGTATGCGACTCGCAAGACATCGATTTTCAAAGATATGAGTAACGTGTCAGTTATACAGACGGATGAAATGTCGCGGAAGGCCGCAGAATCGGCCAAGGCAACGGTTAACAAAGCATGAGCAAAAAAAGGCTGTTCGTAAGGCCATCTCGCCAGTTTGAGCAACGGCTGGCCGACGTGCAACAGGCCAGCAATCCGTTGCTGGCGGCGTCCAAAAGACTGGTGCGATGCCTGACGGAAATTCCACCTCGACTGGACCCGACGCAGGTCGAACGGCTGCGTGAACTGATCAACGAAGAGTTGGTGACGTTCAAGTTGCTGGCTGAGCGTGTCAACCTGAAGCGCGAGCACGTAGTTGCTGCGCATTATGCGATTTGCACGGCGCTGGACGAAGAAGCATTCCAGCACGAATGGGGCCAGGGCTGGTGGGCGAGCAACAGCCTGCTGATCGAGCATCACCAGGACAACCAGGGGGGCACCAAGGTATTTCAAGTGTTAGGTCGATTGGTGAACAGCCCGGCAGAAAATATCGCGGTGATCGAACTTATCTATCAGCTGATGTCGCTAGGGTTCCTTGGTCGATATCGTGAGATGAGCGATGGTGACCGGCAGCATAGGGAGATTCGCCATCGGCTATATGACCTGCTGCTACGGCATCACGGACCGGTTCCCGATGCGCTGTCGCCGCATATCGCGCCGGCCTCCCCAGGACGATTTCCGCGCCTGCTCAGCATCTCGCCGTGGCTGACGGCAGCGGTTCTGACGCTCGTCTTGGCGGCGATGTTCGGCTGGTACAAATATCAGTTGCTGCTGAGCGTGCACGATCTTGAACAGCAGATCGCGGCCATCGGCAATCTGGCGCCGCCCCCTCCACCAAAGACGCTGCGTTTGACAGCACTGCTCAAGGAGGAAATCGCACGCGGCGTGGTGAGTGTGAAGGAAGATACTTACCAAAGCGCGGTGACGTTCCAAGGCGATGCGATGTTCAGCGCGGGACAAACCGAAGTGAAAAAGTCGCTGATCCCGACGCTGGACAAGGTGGCTGCCGAGATTGGAAGGGTACAGGGCAACGTGCAGGTGATCGGCCACAGCGATAACCAGCCGATCAGGAGCGCCCGCTTTGCCTCTAATCAGGCGCTATCTGAAGAACGCGCCGCCGTTGTGAGCGAATACCTCGCCGCCCACGGCGTTAGCCGGGGCCGTCTTGAAGCGATTGGCAAGGGCGACAGGGAGCCGTTGACGGACAACAAGACCCCCGCAGCCCGCGCGGCCAACCGGCGCGTGGAAGTCGTCGTGAGCCAGTGACCAGGATCAAGCATGCCAAAGAAGGCAGCACCGATGCGAGCGCGGGGTAACCGGGGAATGAGGTCCTATGCCTGCCTTTCCTTACCCGTTGATATGGCCGTGCTTCGCATGGCGTCAGAACTTCCGCGCATGACCGGCCCCATGCTGCTGTGCGCGGACGGCAGCCTCGTGATGGAAGTGGATTTAGCTGCCTGACTCGGTAATCCTATTTCTGTCGAGGCTTCGGTCGGGGCGAAGACGTGCCTTCGTGATTTTATTAAACATAATGCAAATTATTGCTCCAACAGATTGTAGGGGCCAAATCAGAATGTCCGCTTTCAGCCAGATCAGGATGTCCTCTAACGAGACCTATACTGGTAGCGCCTGAGCAGCAACCGGAGCGCGCCATGAAGGATCGAGGACTGATCACCATGAG
>Ga0102592_1000538_pt1 | contig 61030 bp, 46 predicted proteins | sample AraplaCol_mMF_r2_FD_76861 | JGI IMG/M metagenome (GOLD analysis project Ga0102592, IMG submission 76861) | Arabidopsis root microbial communities from North Carolina, USA - plate scrape MF_Col_mMF_r2 (SPADES assembly) (version 2) | ecosystem: Host-associated > Plants > Roots > Endosphere...
CGACAGATACTGCACGCCGCCGCGCACGGTCTGCGTGGTGGCATCCATGAAATCCAGCGAGTTCATCTCCTTGTTGGCGGCGTCCGTATCGTGATAGGGGACGACCACGCCGTCATAGAGATCGGGCGCCAGCACATCGAAGCCTTCCTGGGCGAGGCGATCGGCAAGGCCCTTGATCTGGTCAGACAGGCCCCACCATTCCTGGATCATGACCACGCCCGGCGCATTGGCGCTGCCGGCCTTCGCCAGATAGCCCTTGGCTTCCTTGCCGTCCGGACGCTTGAAGCTGATCGATGTTCCCATGGGATCCTCCACTGATTGATTGCGGGGCAAGTTATAGACCCCTGACGTGTCAACTCAACCGGGCCCGCGCACGTTGCAGATCCCGCTTGTAGGTCAAAAAATCGACAAACAACCCGTGCTCGCCGCCATCCCCGCGTGACGGTTGCGCGAACCATGTGGCGATCTCGCGTCGCCACGCCGCAGCGGCATCCGGACGCGCGGCGCGTGCCGCAAGATAGGCCGCGATCACCCGGGCCTGCAGCGCACGGCCTTCCCAGCCGACGCCGGCGCCTTCCAGGAGGCCGGCGACATAAAGGCCGTTATCGTCCGACGGAAACATGTTCATGAACAATCTCGGCGCACCGATGGCCTGCTGCCAGTCGAGCGCGGCGAGATCGTCGAGAAACGGAAACGTGATCCGGTAGCCCGTCGCGAGGAGGACGAGATCGACCTCATCGGACTGCCCGTCTGCAAACACCACGCGCCTGCCCGCGAATTCGCGGATCGGTTTTCGCACATCGACATCGCCCTGCCCGAGATGCTGCAGCACCAGCGAATTGACGATGGGCGTGCGGTCATAGAGTCGGTGCTTCGGCTTCGGCAGGCCGAAGCGTTCGGGCGGGCCGACGATGAAGCGCAGGATCGGCTCATGCAGGCGGGCGCGCAGGCTCTTCGGAATGATGAAGCGCTTCGGCTTGTGATTGCCTTCATCGGCCGGTTTGCCGGCGAGGAATTTTGGCACGAAATGATTGCCGCCGCGCACGCTCCACAACACCTTGTCGGCGCGGTGCACGGCATCAACAACGATGTCGCAGCCGGTATTGCCCATGCCGACCACCAGCACGCGCTTGCCGTCGAAAATGTCGGCGGTCTTGTAGTCCTTGGCGTGCATCACCGGGCCATCGAAGGTGCCTGCGGTGTTCGGCATCAGGGGATCGCTGAGATGACCGTTGGCGATGATGACGCCGGCATATCCAGCCGACGTACCGTCGCTGAATGTCGCGCGCCATCCATCCCCTTCCCGCTTCAGGGTTTCGACGCCGGTGTTGAAGCGGATCAGCGGGTAAAGATCGAAATGCCGGGCATAGTCCTTGAGATAATCCAGAACCTGGCGATGGTTCGGATAGGCCGGCCAGTGTTCAGGCATCGGGAAGTCTGCAAAGGCTGTGGTGCGCTTCGACGAGATCAGATGCGTCGATGCGTAGACAGCGCTCGGTGCTGCACCATAGAGCCACTGCCCGCCGACATCGGCGTTCTGCTCGACGGCTTCCACCACATGGCCGGCAGCTTTCATGCTCTGGATCGCGGCAAGGCCCGCAGGGCCTGCGCCGATGACGAGGTAGGTCATGCGGGCAAATCCGGGCGCTGGTCACGATAGCGTTCGAACACGGCGCGGGCATCAAGTTCGGGCGTGTAGCCGAATTCGGTCTTGAGGCGCGTATTATCCAGCACCGGGCGGTACTGGATAAACTTGACGTTCTCCGCGGTGAGTTTTGTCAGGCCCAGCGTATTCAAGAGCCGCAGCGCACCGCGCATGATAGCAGGTGGTATCGGCACGAAAGGCTTGCCATTGAGCTGCGCAATCTCGCGCAGGCTGAGTGTGCCATCGCCGGCGAGATTATAGATTCCGGGTTTGCCGGTGCGCACCGCCTGCGCCAGCGCGGCGACGACGTCGCGATCGGCGATTAGGGAGAACGGCGTCGCCGTGCCGCTGAGGCCGGTGACGACGGGGCGCTCGAACAAGGCGGTGATCTGGTTGCTGGTGGTTGGCCCCAGCACGGTGCAGGGCCGGAAGACAGTCTGCTGCAATTGCGGATGCGCGACGCGCCACTGCGCCAGCATCTCCTCCACTTCGCGCTTGTTGCGCGCATAGGGGAAATCCGCGTTACCGCGTAACGGATCTGTCTCGCTTAGCGGGACAGGATTATCGGCGTGATAGCCATAGGCCGCGCCGCTCGACGTCACGATCAGATGCTGGACACCCGCGGCAAGGCAAGCTTCCAGGACATTGCGCGTGCCAAGCACATCGATTTCGTAGTCGCGCCGTTCGTCGCCGCCGACGGCGACCACCGAGGCGAGATGCACCACAGTGCGTGGCCTCACACGCGCGATGATGTCCTTGAGTGCTGGATCACGGATGTCGCCATGCTCGTAATCGATGCCTGCGCGCTGCTTCACAGGCGGAACTTCACGGAGATCGAGCGCGGTGATCCGGTCATGCCCGTCATCCGCCAGCACCTGCAGCAGCGCGCTTCCGATAAAGCCGGCAGCGCCGGTGACCAGCACGCCGCTGTTGAAAGTCGTATCGTTCATGCCGCCCCCTCTGCCCGCGCGGGATGCGGATCACGGCGCTTCCACCACGCCGCCAGTGCCCAGCCGGAAACGAGATGCCAGACGCCCCATCCGGCCGCGACCAAGGCTGCGCCGCCGAGTCCGTCGAACTGGGTCAGGATCAGCGCCAGCCCCAGGCCGGAATTGTGCATGCTGACCTCGATGGTCAGCGCGCGAGTGTCGTAATCGCTCAGGCTCAGCATCTTCGCGACGCCCCAGCCGAGCGCGACGGCGATGGTGTTATGCAGCACGACAAAGGGCAGCACGGCGGTGGTGAACACGCCGATGTAACGCCAGTTGGTGACCGTGGCGGCCAGGATGAAGCCGATCAGGAACACGAAGGAGAGGATCTGCAGCGGCCGCCGCAGGCGATCCGCAAGCGCTGGCAGATGGCGCACCGTCAGCAGGCCGGCCACCATGGGCACGCCGAGCAATAACAGCGTGGAGCCAATGAAGGTCACCGGCTCCACGCTGACCTGGCGCAACAAAGCGGCGGTTGCGGGATTGAGCCCCGCCCAGAACAGGATGTTGAGCGGCGTGGTGATGGTGGCGAGCAGGCTGGAGATGCCGGTCATCGACACGGACAGCGCGGTGTTGCCGCGTGCCATATGCGTAATCAGATTCGAGATGTTGCCGCCGGGACAGGCCGCCACGACCATCATGCCGAGCGCGATGGAGGGCCGCGGCTGCAGCAGCATGGTGATCGCCCATGTCACTGCGGGCAGGAACAGCAACTGCGCCACGAGGCCTGACAGCGGCGCCAGCGGGCGTTTGAGGACGTCGACGAAGTCACCGGCACGCAGATCGAGGGCGACACCATACATGATGAGCGCCAGCACCAGGCCGAGGGCCAACTGCCCGCCAGGGCTGATGTTCAGGAGAATTTCGTCGATCCCCGCGCCCGGCATCCGTCCCCTCGTCAATGGGGATGTCGATCAGGCGCTCCGCGCATGTCTCCCCTTGCGCGAAGCTTAGTGAAGGGAACCGGGATAATCCATGGGTCTCGCACGTCGTCCGCAGAAACGAAAAAGGGCCCCTTCAGGGGCCCTTTCCAAGGCATAACACCGTCGGTTAATGCGCGTCGGCCCAGACCTTCTTCTTCGTGAAATACATCAGGCCGGCGAAGATGAGCAGGAACACCATCACCTGCAGGCCGAGACGCTTGCGCGCCTCGAGATGCGGTTCGGCGGTCCACATCATGAAGGTCGCCACGTCCTTGGCGTAGTTCTCGACCTTCTGCGGGGTGCCGTCGTCATAGGTCACCTGATCGTCGGAGATCGGCTTCGGCATCTTGATGGCGTGACCGGGGAAATACTTGTTGTAGTAAGCCCCCTGCGGCAGCTGGAAATCCTTCGGCGCATCCTCGTAGCCCTGCAGCAGGGCGTCGATATAGTTCGGGCCCTTCTCCTGGAACTGGGTGAAGAAGTCGAAGATGAATTGCGGGAAGCCGCGGTCATAGTTGCGGGCCTTGGCCATCAGCGACAGGTCCGGCGGATAGGCGCCGCCATTGGCCGCACGCGCCGCGTTCTCGTTCGGGAATGGCGACGGGAATTTGTCGGCGAGACGGCCCGGACGGTCGAACATGTCACCGGCGTCATTCGGGCCATCCTTGACCTGGATATCCGACGCGACTGCCAGAGCCTGTGCCGCCGAGAAGCCGGGACCGCCGGGATCCGCAAGGTTGCGGAAGTGGACCAGGTTCATCGAGTGGCAGGTGGCGCAGACTTCCTTGTAGACCTTGTAGCCGCGCTGCAGGGCACCGCGGTCAAACTTGCCGAAAGGGCCGGCAAAGCTCCACGACAGCGACGGCGGCGTCGGTCCGCCTTCCGCAGCCTTGGCGCCCTGCGAGCCGCCCATGACCAGACCACCGGCCAGAACCAGCGCCAAGATCACCGGCGCCATCGGGCCGGCCTTCTTGCCGTATTTCGCCAGCACGTCATCGGCGATCGAGTTCGGCACCGCGCGCGGCGTCTCGATGCGACTGAGGATCGGCAGCACGATCAGGAAATAGGCGAAGTAGCAGAAGGTCAGGATGCGGCCGGCGGTGATGTAGATGCCTTCAGCAGGCTTGCCGCCGAGCCAGCCGAGCAGCAGGCAGACCACGACGAAAATCCAGAAGAACTGCTTGGCGAGCGGACGATACTTCGACGAGCGCGTCTTGGCGCTGTCCAGCCAGGGCAGGAAGGCCAGCACGATGATCGCCGAGAACATGGCGATGACGCCGCCGAGCTTGGACGGGATCGAGCGCAGGATCGCGTAGAACGGCAGGTAGTACCATTCCGGCACGATGTGTGCGGGCGTCACGCCCGGATTGGCGGGGATGTAGTTGTCGGGATCGCCGAGATAGTTCGGGATGTAGAACACGAACCAGGCGAAGAAGATCATGAAGCAGACGATGCCGAAGCCATCCTTGATGGTCGCATAGGGCGTGAACGGCACCACGTCCTTCTCGGTCTTCACCTCGACGCCGGCCGGATTGTTCTGGCCGACCACGTGCAGCGCCCAGACGTGCAGGACGACGACGCCCGCGATCACGAAGGGCAGCAGGTAGTGCAGCGAGAAGAAGCGGTTCAGGGTCGGGTTGCCGACGGCGTAGCCGCCCCACAGCAGGGTCACGATGCTCTCGCCGACATAGGGAATGGCCGAGAACAGGTTGGTGATGACGGTGGCGCCCCAGAAGCTCATCTGGCCCCACGGCAGCACGTAGCCCATGAAGCCCGTGGCCATCATCAGGAGATAGATGATCACGCCGAGGATCCAGAGCACCTCGCGCGGCGCCTTGTAGGAGCCGTAATAGAGGCCGCGGAGCATGTGGATATAGACGGCGATGAAGAACATCGATGCGCCGTTGGAATGCAGATAGCGCAGCAGCCAGCCGTAATTCACGTCACGGACGATGGCTTCGACCGAGTTGAAGGCGTGGTCGACATGCGGGGTGTAGTGCATCGCCAGGATCACACCGGTGATGATCTGCACACCGAGCATGAAGGACAGGATGCCGCCGAACGTCCACCAGTAGTTCAGGTTACGCGGCGTTGGATAGGCGATGAAGGACGAATGGATCAGCCCGACAAGCGGCAGGCGCTTTTCGAACCACTGCAGGGCAGGATGGGAGGGCTGGTAGCTGGATGGTCCGCTCATGATGCGATCCTGAAGAAGAAAACGACACTATCGGCGCAAGGTCTCGAGGCGAGCCGTGGGGCTCAGCCGATCTTGATCTTGCTGTCGGAGACGAAGGCGTAAGGCGGAATCGGCAGGTTGGCGGGCGCCGGTCCCTGACGAATACGGCCGGAAGTGTCGTAGACCGAGCCATGGCACGGGCAGAAGAAGCCGTCATAGGCGCCTTCATGGGCGATCGGGATACAGCCGAGATGGGTGCAGATACCGATCACGACCAGCCACTGGTCGTGGCCTTCCTTGACGCGGGCCTGGTCGGTCTGGGGATCAGGCAGGCTGGAGACCGGGACCGCACGGGCGTCCTCGATCTGCTTCTTGGTGCGATGGCTGATGAAAATCGGCTTGCCGCGCCAGAACACCTTGATGTCCTGCCCCTCGGCGATCGGGGTGAGATCGACCTCGATCGGCGCACCCGCCGCGATGGTCGAAGCATCTGGATTCATTTGAGAAATCAGCGGCCAGACGGCGGCTGCAGCACCAACCGCAGCCACGGCCCCAGTGGCTACGTACAGGAAATCACGGCGCGTATGCTGCGCCGAAGACGTTGTCGTCACGATCCCAACCCTTTCTTATCTGCTCCCCGTCAATGCCCGTCCGGCAACGCATGCGCGTTGACCTAGAGCAATGACCGGTGCCCGCGGTTCCTCCCCACGGCGGCGTGGTCACTTGTCCTTGCCTCGCAGCAAAAACACGCAATCCAGAATCGTTCTATTGCATCCCTACCGCAGCATCGCAAGCCTACGAACGGGGAAGCCGGATGCGATGCACGCAAGATTCGGGGGTGTTCCGCGGGGCGGAGAATTTGGCTTTCGCCGCGCATACGCAGGGCCTGCCTGAGGGGCGGGAAACAGGTTGGCCGATCCGCCGGGTCGGAGCTGATTCTCCGGGCGCCTCCCTTGAATCAATCGATCCGGGCATTCGCCTGAACCTGCAACTATGTCGCGGAAAACATGTCTCTTCGTGACAACTTCTGCGCCATCTCGGCAACACCCTGGACTAGAAGCCCGCACCTGTAACTATTCTAACGGCCAAAGCCTGTACTCGCACGGTGCCTCCGATAGAGCCGGATGACACCAAAATCATACCGGCCAAGCCGGTTCTGAATGCGAGGCATCCTGGGCATGACGACAGCACACCATTTGCGATCCACAGCGCATCTTCCGACCATTCGCGCATTCTGCCTGTGTGCCGTCAGTGGCCTTGCTTTGTCCGTGCCCGCCGAAACCGCCCAGGCACAAGCCACGCTGCCAGCCGTGACCGTGGACTCACCGCAGCAGCGTGCGCGGCCCGCCACTGCCCGGCCGGCCCAGCGCGCCTCCACCAGTCGCGCACCGCGCGCCAGTCGCGCCGCGCGGGCGCCACAGGCCGCTCCGGCGGTTGCGGCTCCCATTGGAACGGGTGAACGCGCCGGCGGCCCGGTGGCAGGCTTCGTCGCCACACGCAGCGGCACCGGCACCAAGACCGACACGCCCCTGATCGAGACCCCGCAGTCGATCTCGGTGGTCACCACTGATCAGATGATCAACCAGGGCGCAGGCTCGATCGGCGAGGCGCTGCGCTACAGCGCCGGCGTCAGCGGCGACGTCAATGGCGGCTCCGACACGCGCTTTGGCGGGCTGCAGATCCGCGGCTTCGACATGACCATGGCCGGCCTCTATCTCGACGGCCTGCGGCTGCCGAGCAGCCAGTATGTACATTTCCTCGGTCTCGAGCCCTACGGCGCCGAGCGGCTCGAAGTCCTGAAGGGCCCCTCCTCCGCCATGTATGGCGGCAGCGGCACGGGCGGCCTGCTCAACTATGTGAGCAAACTGCCGACCGCACGCCAGTTCGGCGAAGTCTCTGTGTCCGGCGGCAGCTTCAACCGCTTCCAGGGCGAGTTCGACTTCGGCGGCGCCGCCAACAAGGAAGGCACGGTGCTGTATCGCCTGACCGGCGTGGTGCGCGACAGCGACACCCAGGTGGATTTCTCGAAGAACAATCGTGTCTTCATCGCACCAGCCGTGACGTTCAAGCCGAACGAAGACACCTCGATCACCTTCCTGTCGAACTATCAGAAGGACAAGGCGGGCTGGGGCCTGCAGTTCTTCCCGCCGTCGGGAACTGTAACGGCAAATAACGGCCGCACGATTCCGGTCAACCGTTTCGGCGGCGAGCCCGGCATGAACCAGTTCGACACCGAACAGGCATCGGTCGGCTATCTGCTCTCGCACAACATCAATGATGCGCTGACCTTCAGGCAGAACCTGCGCTATTCCTACATGTACAATCGGCAGGCCAGCTTCTATGGCACCGGATATGCGGACGCCGCCGACGAAGCGGCGGGCCTGATGGGCCGCGGCGGCAGCGCCGGCGACTCGACCATCAATTCATTCGCCGTCGACAATCAGCTGCAGGGCAAGTTCACAACCGGCATTCTCAGCCACACGACATTGTTCGGCATCGACTATCGCAACACCACGTTCCGCGATCGCGCCGACGGCTACAGCACCGGCAAGATCAACATCTTCAACCCGGTCTACACCAATGCCTGGACGAACACGGGCCCGGCCGACGACACCGGCGTCAAGCAGTCACAGGTCGGCATCTATGCGCAGGATCAGATCAAGCTCGGCCGCCTGTCGTTCCAGCTCGGCGGACGGCAGGACTTCGTCACCACCGATGTCGATGCCACGCTGCAGGGTGCAAAGGCCTCGACCGACGCCTCCGCCTTCACCGGCCGCGCGGCGGTCATGTACAATTTCGATAGCGGCATCGCTCCCTATTTCAGCTACTCGGAATCCTTCCTGCCCGTGCTCAATACGGATGGACTCGGCAACCTGCTGAAGCCGGAAACCGGCAAGCAGTACGAGGTCGGCATCAAGTATCAGCCGGTCGGCATCAATGCGCTGATCACCCTGGCGGCCTTCGACCTGACCCGCGCCAATGTGGTCACCTTCCCGCCACCGACATTCGCAGCCGTTCAGACCGGCGAGGTCAATTCGCGTGGCATCGAACTCGAAGGCACCGCGACATTGACCGAGGGCTTCAACATCCGCGGCGGCTATTCGTATATCGATGCGACGATCACCAAGGATCCGGTGAATGTCGGCAAGGCCCCGACGACCGTGCCGCTCAATCGCTTCTCCCTGTGGACCGACTACACGCTACAGGGCGGGCCGCTGCGTGGCGTGCAGATCGGCGGCGGCGTGCGCTATGTCGGCGCAAGTGCCGGCGACGACGCCAACACCTTCGCGGTTCCCGCGTCTACATCCATCGACGCGCTGGTCGCCTACACCAAGGACAATTGGCGAATGGCACTCAACGTCACCAATCTCGCCGATACACGGTTTGTGGCGGCCTGTTATGGCTACAGCAGCTGCTTCTATGCCGAAGGCCGCAAGGCCATCGCGAAGCTCACCTATCGCTGGTGACAATTTAGAACCCTTATAAATCGCGACATTCTGCCACCGCCGGTCCCTCGACCGGCGGTGGTCGTTCTTGGTAATCAGATCCCGTCTAAATTGAGAGGGGCGGAACGCCATGAGATTGATTTTCGGGCGCCTGCATCGCTGGGCAGGCCTTCTGACCGCCGCCTTCCTTTTCTTCTCGGGCGTCACCGGCGCGATCATCTCGTGGGATCACGAACTCGACGATCTGCTCAACAGCAAGCTCAAGGACGTCACCACCCAGGGGCCGGCCAAGCCGTCCATCGAACTCGCCAATCTGATCGAGCAGCGCGATCCCCGCGCGCGCGTGATCCATATGACCATGACGCCGGAGAAGGACCACTCGCTGTCCTTCTTCGTGCTCCCGCGCATCGATCCGGCGACGCAGAAGCGCTACGCCATCGACTACAATCAGGTCTTCCTCGATCCCAACACCGGCGAGGAACTCGGCAAGCGCTATTGGGGCGCGGTGTGGCCGATCACCCGCGAGAACTTCGTCTCCTTCCTCTACAAGCTGCACTATACGATGCATATCCCGGAATTCTGGGGCAGCGACCGATGGGGCATGCGCATCCTCGGCATCATCGCCATCATCTGGACCATCGACTGTTTCGTCGGCTTCTACCTGACCCTGCCCTCGCGCAAGCGCGCCAAGGCCGGCGCCGACCCATCCGTTGCGCGTGAACTCGGCAAGGGCTTCTGGGCGCGCTGGAAGCCGGCCTGGATGATCAAGACCACCGGCAGCACCTATCGCATCAATTTCGACATCCACCGCGCCTTCAGCCTGTGGACCTGGGGCCTGCTGTTCATCATCGCCTTCACGGCGTTCTCGCTGAACCTCTGGTTCGAGGTGTTCGCCCCGATGATGAAGAAGGTTTCCAATTATACGCCCTCGCCCTACGAGACGCGCGAGTATCGCCACCTCGATAATCCGATCGAGCCGAAGATGACCTGGGCGCAGATCTATGAGCGCGCGCAGGCGGATGGCAAGGCGCGCGGCTGGGCCACACCGGTGGGCTCGCTGTTCTACGGCCCGGCGCACGGCGTCTATCAGGTGTCGTTCTTCGAGCCCGGTGACGACCACGGTGCCGCAGGCGTCGGCCCCGCATCGCTGTATTACGACAGCGAGGACGGCCGGCCGCTCGGCCAGAAGCTGCCGTGGGTCGGCACTGCCGCGGACATCTTCGTGCAGATGCAATTCCCGATGCATTCGGGCCGCATCCTCGGCCTGCCTGGCCGCATCCTGATCTCGCTGATGGGCCTCGTGGTCGCAGCGCTGTCGGTGACCGGCGTGGTGATCTGGTGGAAGAAGCGGCGCGCACGGGTCGGCCGCCGCGAAAAGGCTGCGACGGTCGAGGGCCGTCCGCATCTCGCTCCGGCAGAATAGCCGCGACGCTTGTCGCCGAGACCAGAGGGCGGTAACGCATCGCGGATGCGCATTGCCCTCTACCAGCCTGACATCCCGCAAAACACCGGCACGATCCTCCGCCTGTGCGCCTGTCTCGATGTCGAGGCGCATATCATCGAGCCCGCGGGCTTTCCGATCTCGGACCGCCATTTTCGCCGCGCCGGGATGGATTATCTCGATCAGGTGTCGATCGTCCGCCATATTTCATGGCGGCATTTCGAGGATTGGCGGCGCGAGGCCGGACTGAGGCTGGCGCTGTTTACGACCAAGGGCACGGAACCCTATCTGACGCACAGCTACTCGGATGATGAAATCCTGCTGTTCGGCCGCGAGAGCGCCGGCGTGCCCGAGGATGTGGCGGCAGCCGCCGACAGTCGCGTGGTGATCCCGATGCGCGAGAGCCTACGCTCGATCAATCTGGCAATGACGGTGGCGATGGCCCTCGGCGAAGCACTGCGGCAGACGCGCGGGCCAAATGGTTAGAGCTCTCGCTCCTCGCAATGACGGTTGAAACGAAAAATGCCCGGCACGAGGCCGGGCATTTTGAGTGGAAGGCGCTTACTCGGTGATGCCACCGGCCGCGGCGACGCGGCGGAGGTGGAAATCGGCATCGCCGAACTGCTGCTCGATCATGGTCAGCCGCTTGAAGTAGTGGCCGATCTTGTACTCCATGGTGACGCCGACGCCGCCATGCAGTTGCACACCGCCCTGGCCGACGGCGCGCGCGGAACGGCCGATCTGCACCTTGGCAGCGGCGACGGTCTTGGCGCGTTCGTCGAGATCGGTGAAGGCCGACGCCATCGAAGCGAGGTAGGACATGCTGCGCGCGGTTTCCAGCGCGGTGAACATGTCGGCCGCGCGGTGCTGCAGCGCCTGGAACGAACCGATGGCGACGCCGAATTGCTTGCGCTCCTTGATGTACTCGACCGAGACCTTGAGGGCCTCTTCCATCGCGCCGACCGCTTCGGCGCAGAGCGCGATGCGGGCATCGTCAACGACCTGATCGACGATCGAGAGACCATTCTCGGCCTCGCCGATCACGGCGTCGGCGCCGACCTCGACATTGGTCAGCTTGATGTCGGCAGCGCGGCTGCCGTCCTGGGTCTCGTAACCGCGGATATCGACGCCCTTGGCATTGGCCGGGACGAGGAACACGCCGACGCCCTTGGCATCGCGCTGGCCGCCCGCCGTACGCGCGGTGACGATCAGCGTGTCCGCCGTGTCGCCATGACCGACCACGAACTTCTCGCCGGACAGCGTGTAGCCCGAACCGCTCTTCTTGGCGGAGGTCTTGATGTCGCCGAGGTCATAGCGCGAGTCGCGTTCGACCTGCGCGAAAGCAAGCGTCTTCGAGCCGTCGATGATACCCGGCAGATGCGCAGCGCGCTGTTCGGCCGAGCCGCGACGCAGGAAGCCGCCGCCGAGCACCACCGTGTCGAGATAGGGCTCGACCACGAGATTGCGGCCGAGCGCTTCCATCACGATCATGGTCTCGATCGGGCCGGCGCCGAAGCCGCCGTCCTCTTCGCTGAACGGCAGGCCGAGCAGGCCCTGCTCGGCGAACTTGCCCCAGATCGCCTTGCTGTAGCCGCCCTTTTCAGCGCGATACTTCTTGCGGTTTTCGAAATCGTAGGACGCCTTCAGGAGGCCGTCCACGCTGTCTTTGAGAAGTCGTTGCTCCTCGGAAAGATCAAAATCCATCTTCGTTTCTCTCGGATCGCGCGCGACGCGCGTGGTGAATGTTTGCATTCGCCGTCATTGCGAGGCGCTCTTGCGCCGAAGCAATCCAGTCTTTCCTTGCGGCCATCTGGATTGCTTCGTCGCTACGCTCCTCGCAATGACGTGTTGGCTAGATCAAAGCCCCAGCACCGCCTTGGCGATGATGTTGCGCTGGATCTCGTTGGAGCCGCCATAGATCGACACCTTGCGGTAGTTGAAATAAGTCGGCGCGATCGGGGCGGCCCAGTCGGTCTCCTCGTTCTGCCCTTCGCCTTCCGGCAGGAACGGCAGCGCAAACGGACCGGTGACTTCGAGCAGCAGCTCGGTGAGCGTCTGCTGGATTTCCGAGCCCTTGATCTTCAGGATCGACGAGGCCGGATCCGGCTTGCCCTTGCCGTGCTTGCCTTCGGCGGCAACGACGCGCATCTGGGTCAGCTCGAGTGCCTTCAGCTCGATCTCGGTGGCGGCGAGCTTCTGGCGGAACTGCGGATCCTCGATCAGCGGCTTGTCGCCGGACATCACGCTGGACGCCAGTTCCTTGATGCGGCGGATGCGCTCCTTCGACATGCCGACGCGGGCGATGTTGACGCGCTCATTGCCGAGCAGGAATTTGGCGTAATCCCAGCCCTTGTTCTCCTCGCCGACGAGATTCTCGGCAGGCACCACGACTTCATCGAAGAACACTTCGTTCACTTCGACGCCGCCATCGATGGTCTGGATCGGACGGACGGTGATGCCCTTCGACTTCATGTCGATGAGGATGAAGGAAATGCCCGACTGCTTCTTGGCATCGGGATCGGTGCGGCAGAGGCAGAAGATCCAGTCGGCATGCTGCGCCAGCGTGGTCCAGGTCTTCTGGCCATTGACGATCCAGGTGTCGCCCTTCTTCTTCGCCGTGGTCTTCAGCGAGGCGAGGTCGGACCCCGAGCCGGGCTCGGAGAAGCCCTGGCACCACCAGTCGTCCATATTCGCGATGCGCGGCAGGAAGTGCTTCTTCTGCTGCTCGTTGCCGAACGTATAGATGACCGGACCAACCATGTTGACGCCGAACGGCAGCGGCGGCGGCGCCGGGGTCTTCTGCAGCTCTTCGAGGAAGATGTACTGCTTGGCCGCGCTCCAGCCGGTGCCGCCATATTCCTTCGGCCAATGCGGGACGGCCCAGCCCTTCTTGTTCAGCGTGCGCTGCCAGTTCACCAGGTCTTCCTTGCTGGTGTGATGGCCTTCCTGCAGCTTCTTGCGCACGACCGGATCGATACTTTCATGGAAGAACTTGCGCACTTCCTCGCGAAACGCGACTTCTTCTGGATTGAAACTCAGATCCATCGGATCCTCCTTGAGTGCAGTTGATTACTGAACGATTTCGAGCAGGCCGGCGGAGCCCATGCCGCCACCGACGCACATGGTGACAACAGCGTACTTTGCCTTGCGGCGGCGGCCTTCGATCAATGCGTGGCCGGCGAGACGCGCGCCCGACATGCCATAGGGATGGCCGACCGAGATGGCGCCGCCATTGACGTTGAGCTTTTCCGGATCGATGCCGAGCTTGTCGCGGCAATAGATCACCTGCACGGCGAAGGCTTCGTTTAGCTCCCAGAGATCGATGTCGTCGACCGTGAGGCCGTGACGCTTCAGCAGGCGCGGCACGGCAAACACGGGGCCGATACCCATTTCATCCGGCTCGCAACCAGCCGAGACAAAGCCGCGGAAAATGCCTAGAGGCTTGAGGCCCTTCGAGGCTGCGAGCTTGTCGCTCATGATCACGGTGGCGCTGGCGCCATCCGAGAGCTGCGAGGCATTGCCGGCGGTGATGGTGAAGCCATCGCCGCGCACGGCCTTGAGACCGGCCAGACCTTCAGCAGTGGTTTCCGGACGCGGGCCCTCGTCCTGCGACAGGGTGATGTCTTTCATGGTGACCTCACCGGTCGCCTTGTCGGTCACTGCCATCTTGGTCGTGATCGGCGCCAGTTCGTCATTGAACTTGCCGCCCTGCTGCGCAGCCGCGGTGCGGCGCTGGCTTTCGAGGCCATATTCATCCTGCTTCTCGCGCGAGATGCCGTAACGCTTGGCCACCGTCTCCGCGGTGTCGAGCATCGGCATATAGACGTCGGCCTTGATCTTCAGCAATTCGGGATCGACGGTGTGAAACTTGTTGGCGTGGTCGTTCTGCACCAGCGAGATCGACTCGCCGCCGCCACCGACGGCGATCTCCACACCATCGAAGATCACCGAGCGCGCAGCCAGCGCGATGGCCTGCAGGCCCGACGCGCACTGGCGATCGATGGTGGTGCCGGCGACCGTGACCGGGAGACCGGCACGGAGCAACGCCTTGCGCGCGATATTGCCGCCGGTGGCCCCCTGCTGCAGAGCCGCCCCCATCACCACGTCCTCGACCTCCTTCGGGTCGATGCCGGCACGCTTCACGGCATGCTCGATGGCATGGCCGAGCAGCGTCGCGCCTTCAGTGGCGTTGAGTGCGCCACGATAGGCCTTGCCGATCGGGGTGCGGGCAGTTGAAACGATGACGGCGTCGGTCATGGGCGTCCTCCGGAGGCTGATTGTTGTTGATCGAGTGTGGGCGTCGCGAGCAGATCGCGCAAGGCGTGGCGCGACAGTTTTCCGACCGGCGTCCGCGGCAATTCGCTCAGGAATTCGACGGCTGCGGGCAATTCGTGCTTGCCGAGCTTGCCGGTGAGGAAGCTGCGCAGATCGTCAATGCTGAACGCTTCGGCGCCCGTGCGCAGGGTGATGAAAGCCTTCGCAGCCTCGCCGCGATACTGATCCGCCACGCCAATGACAATCACTTCCTGCACGGATGGATGGGTGTAGATCGCCTGTTCGATCATCTGCGGATAGACGTTGAAGCCGCCGGAGATGATCATGTCCTTCTTGCGATCGACCAGATAGTAGTAGCCGTCCGCGTCCATGTAACCGATATCGCCGGTGAGAAAGCGATCGCCGACAAAGGCTTCCGCGGTTTCCTGCTGGCGGTTCCAGTAACCCTTGGTGACGTTCGGTCCCTTGATCCGGATCTCGCCGGTCTCACCGATGCCGAGCACCTGCGAAGGATCTTCCAGCGAGACGACGTCGAGTTCGATCCCGGGCAGCGCGAGGCCGATCGAACCGGGCTTGTCGAGACCTTCCGCCGAATGTGCCGTCCCGGGCGAACAGGTTTCGGTCATGCCCCAGCCGCTCTTGAGCTTGAGGCCGGTCTTGCCTTCAAACAGCCGCGCGACTTCGACAGGTAGCGGCGCGCCGCCGGAGCTTGCCACGGCGAGCGACGACAGATCGCGCGTCTCCAGCGACGGATCGGCGGCGATGGCGATCCACATGGTGGGAACGCCGGGGAACACAGTTGCCTTCTTCTTTTCGATGTCGTCGAGCACGCTGGTGACATCGAAACGCTGATGGAGCGAAATCGTATCGCCAACGCTGATGCGGCCCAGCAGGATGACCGTCAGCGCATAGATGTGGAACAGCGGCAGCGTGCAGATGACGCGCTCGACGCGGTTGCGCTCCGCCCGCGATGGCGCGCCCCAGACATTGTAGATCGACACGGCCGAAGTGAGATTGCTGTGGCTCAGCATCGCGCCTTTCGGCAGCCCGGTGGTGCCGCCGGTATATTGCAGCAGCGCGACGTCATCGGGCGAAATGTCCGGCCACTCGGTGGGCGGCGTGGCGCCGGCGGTGAAGTTGCGGAAGGTGACGATTTTCGGATTGTCCGGCAACGGCAGTTGCTGGGTGCCGATTGCGCCCCAGTCGTCGTCTTCACAGACAATGAGCTTGTCGAGCAGGCCCTTGTCGAGAAACTTGAGCGCCATGGGGAGCAGCGCTGCGAGATTGCTGGTGACCAGCACGCGCGCCCCGGAGTCACTCAGCTTGTGAGACAGCGCGATCTCGCCATCCAGTGGCGACAAATGCACGAGACGGGCGCCGGCTTTCAGCGCACCGAAGAAATTGACGGGATGGTCGGGCGTATTGCCGAGAAACAGCGCGATGGTGGCGCCGCGACCGTAGCCGGCCCGCATGAAGCTTGCAGCGGCGACATCGGCTCGCGCCTGCAGATCGATAACAGAGATCGGCTTGCCGCGGAATTCGATAGCGGTGCGCGTCTGGTAACTACGCGCCGCATCTGCGAGCAGGCCAGGCAAGGTGCCGCGCGCAATCGGTGCGTCCCAGCGGACGCCTTTGGGGTAGTACTTCTCGCCGGGGTAGGAATACGGCATGCGCGTTGGATCCGCATGTTGAAGTAATCAGGACTGGATAGAAGTGTCCCCTGCCCCTTGCGGGGAGGGTTAGGGTGGGGGTGGCCACAAACGCCGTCGCTTGTGGCTACCCCCACCTCCGGCTCCTCCCCGCAAGGGGGAGGAGTGCAGGCGGAGCCTGCGTCATCTAAATCGCCTAACTCAGCCCTTCAGCGACGCGAAGGTCTTGCCTTCGTCCGCCAGCTTCTTCAGCAGCGGGGCCGGCTCCAGCGAGGGATCGTTGGTCTGCTTGGCGTAGAACGACAGACGATCCGCGATTTCCTTCAGGCCGACCTGATCGGCATAGAACATCGGACCGCCGCGATAGATCGGCCAGCCATAGCCGTAGAGCCAGATCACATCGATGTCGCTCGGGCGCGAGGCAATCTTCTCTTCGAGGATGCGGGCGCCCTCGTTGATCATCGGATATACCATGCGCTCCAGGATCTCCTGGTCGCTAATGGCGCGACGGGTGAGACCAAGACGCTTGCAGGTGTCATCGATCAGCTTCTCGACCTCCGGATCCGGGATCGGCGCACGCGAACCGGCCTCATACTTGTAGTAACCCTTGCCGGTCTTCTGGCCGAAGCGGCCGGCTTCGCACAGCGCGTCGGCGATTTCCGACTTGATGCCGCGGTCCTGACGCGAACGCCAGCCGATATCGAGGCCGGCGAGATCGCCCATGGCGAACGGGCCCATCGGCAGGCCAAACTTGGTGACGACGGCATCCACCTGCTGCGGCAGCGCGCCTTCGAACAGCAGCTTCTCGGACTGCTTGGAGCGGGCTGCAAGCATGCGGTTGCCGACGAAGCCGTCGCAGACGCCGACCACGGCCGGAACCTTCGCAATCTTGCGTGCGATGGCAACGGCGGTGAGCAACGCATCCGGCGCGGTCTTTTCAGCGCGCACGATTTCGCACAGCTTCATGACGTTGGCGGGCGAGAAGAAGTGCATGCCGAGCACGTCCTGCGGACGCTTGGTGACGGCGGCAATGTCATTGATGTTAAGATAGGAGGTGTTGGAGGCCAGCACCGCGCCCGGCTTGGCGTGCGCGTCGATGGCGGTGAACACTTCCTTCTTGATGGCCATGGTTTCGAACACGGCCTCGATGATGAGGTCCGCGTCCTTGACGTTGTCGAGGCCAACCTTGCCGTTGATCAGCGCCATGCGCTTGGCTGGTGCATCTGCCGGAATGCCGCCGCGGGCCGCGGTGTTCTCCCAGTTCTTCTGCATGATGCCCATGCCGCGCTTGAGCTGCTCCTCGCCGGTCTCGATCAGCGTCACCGGGATGCCGGCATTGGCGAAGGACATGGCGATGCCGCCACCCATGGTGCCGGCGCCGATGATGGCGACGCGCTCGACCGGACGCGGCTTCGTGGTTTCCGGCACGCCCTGGACCTTGGCGGCTTCACGCTCGGAAAAGAAGGCATAACGCTGTGCCTTCGACTGGTCGTCAGCGACCAGCTTCAGGAACATCTCGCGCTCCTTCTTGAGCGCTTCGTCGAACGGCGTATCGAGCGTCCAGCTCACGGCTTCGGCGCAAGCGAGCGGCGCATTCATGCCACGGTTCTTCTTGTTGGCGGCGGCGGCAGCATTGGTGAAGATCGAGCGATCGGCCTTGGCGGCGGCAAGCTTCGAATCATCGTTCTTGAGCACGCGCAGCGGGCGCTTCTCGGCGATCACCGTCTTGGCGAATGCAATGGCGCCTTCGGTCGGGCCTTCGACGATCTCTTCGATCAGGCCATTCTTGAGAGCTTCCGGCGCACCGATCGGATTACCGGTGACGATCATCTGCACGGCGAGTTCGGGACCAACCGCACGCGGCAGGCGCTGGGTGCCGCCGGCGCCCGGCAGCAGACCCAGCTTCACTTCGGGCAAACCGAGCTTGGCGTCCTTCACAGCGACGCGAAAGTGACAGCCGAGCGTCAGCTCGAGGCCGCCGCCGAGCGCGGTGCCGTGAATGGCAGCAATGACCGGCTTAGAGGAATTCTCGATTTCGGCGATGACCTCGTTGAGGCCCGGCGACTGCGGCGGCTTGCCGAATTCGGTGATGTCGGCGCCAGCGACGAAGGTGCGGCCCGCGCAGGCAATAACGATCGCCTTCACCGCAGTGTCGGCATTCGCAGCCTTTACGTTTTCGAAGATGCCACGGCGAACCGCCGCGCTGAGCGCATTCACCGGGGGCGAATTGACCGTGACAACAGCAACTTCATCATGACGTTCAAGCTTCACGACATCACTCACGGCATTCTCCTTGGATCGAATTACTGGCGGGATTTTTGTTGTTTCGCAGTGCGAAATTTAATTCCACATCTTGACAGGCAGGGTTATTTTGAAGAGCGTCCATTGTCAACGAGCGCGCACAAGAGAAAAACCAATCTGGGCGCAAACAAGGACAACGTGTCGAAAAATCGACGACGTGAGACAATCATCGGGGAAGCGTGAAGCGTTCAGGAAAACCACCGGCGACCGATCGCAATTTCGTCGTCGCACTGGCACGTGGCCTCGATGTGCTGCGCGCGTTCCGCCCCAATGACGGATTGCTCGGCAATCAGGAAATCGCGGCGCGCACCAATCTTCCAAAGCCGACGATCTCCCGTCTCACCTATACGCTGACAAAGCTCGGTTATCTTACGCCCGTTCCACGCTTCGAGAAGTATCAGCTCGCGCCGGCAGCCATGGCCCTCGGGTATGCTGCACTTGCGAATTTGGGCGTGCGCTCTCTCTCCGAACCGTTCCGCGACGAATTGATGCGACAGACCGGCGGCGCCTGTGCCGTCGGTGCCCGCGATCGTCTCAGCATGATCTATTTCGGTCAGAGCAAGTCGAGCCTTACCGTCGGCGTCCAGCTTGATGTCGGCTCCCGTATCCCGATCGCAACAACGGCAATGGGGCGTGCTTATTTCTGGGCACTGCCTGCAGAAGAGCGTGCCCAATTATTGCGCGAGTTTCGCGAGCACTACGGAAGCCGCTGGGCCAAGATGCGCGACGGCCTCGAACAGGCCGGCGAGATGGTCGCCAAATATGGATTCGTGATTTCCGCAGGTGAATGGCAGGACGATGTACATGCGGCCGGCGTTGCGCTCACACTGAACGACGGCACCGGTCCATATGCCTTCAATTGCGGCGCACCCGCATTTCGCTTCACGGAAGAACGACTGCGCAACGACATTGGACCTCGCTTGCTCGCAATGGTAAGAAATATCGAAGCGGCGCTCGGGGGACTTGCAGCGCCGCATTCAAAAAAAACAGAAACCAAGAAAAACAAATCAGGAGGGAAAGTTGCTCGTATTGTTGAAGGGTTCGGATAGCCTTCACTGCGAAGGCCTTCGTCATATCGACGGGCCTCGCACATGACGCAGGCACAAGTCGCACAAACTCATACGGCGCCGCGTGCGCCTGCTGCATCGGGCAGCCCACTGCTGCAGGTCAACGACGTCAGCGTCGTGTTCGGCGGCATCATCGCGTTGAACGGCGTCTCGTTCGACATGCAGAAGGGTCATATTCTCGGCCTGATCGGACCGAACGGCGCCGGCAAGACCACACTGTTCAACTGCCTCAGCCGGCTCTATCAGCCGAGCAAGGGCGACATCCTGATGGAAGGCCAGTCGATCCTGACGCGGCCTGCGCACAAGATCTCCGAGATCGGCATCGGCCGCACCTTCCAGAACGTCGCACTGTTTCCGAACCTCACGGTTCGCGACAATGTGCGCGTCGGCAAGCATGCCCGCACCAATAGCGACATCATCAGCGACTCGCTGAAGCTGCCATGGGTGCGCAAGGGCGAAGCGGCAATCAACAAGAACGTCAACGATATCCTTGATTACCTCAACCTCCACGACGTCGCCGATACCATCGTGTCGGGTCTCCCCTTCGGCACCCAGAAGCGCGTCGAACTCGCACGCGCGCTCGCGGCCGAGCCAAAGATCCTGCTGCTCGACGAGCCGGCCGGCGGCCTCAATCACGAGGAAGTCTATGTGCTCGGCGACCTGATCCGTCGCATCCGCGACGAACGCGACGTCACCGTGCTGCTCGTCGAGCATCACATGGGGCTCGTGATGTCCATCGCCGACCACGTGGTCGCGCTCAACTTCGGCAAGAAACTCGCGGAAGGCACCCCGGCTGCCGTCCAGAAAGATCCGGCTGTCATCAAGGCCTATCTGGGAGACAAGGATTCATGACCGCGATGCTCCATGTAAAGGACCTGCGTGCCTATTACGGCCAGGTCCAGGCGCTGCACGGCCTCGAATTCGATCTCAAGGAAGGCAGCCTCACCACCCTGCTCGGTGCCAATGGCGCCGGCAAGACCACCACGCTGCGGGCGATCTGCAACATGGTGCGCTCCACCGGCTCGATTGAGTTCGAAGGCAAGAAGCTCGACAACAAGTCGACCGAAAGCATTGTGCGGCTGGGCATCGCCCATGTCCCGCAGGGCCGCGGCACCTTCACCACCATGACGGTGGAAGAGAACCTGCAGCTCGGCGCGATCAGCCGCAAGGACACCAAGGCGATCGATGGCGACATCGAGCGCATGTATGACCACTTCCCGGTGCTCAAGCAGCGCCACACCCAGCAGGCCGGCACGCTGTCCGGCGGTGAACAGCAGATGCTCGCGGTGGCCCGCGCGCTGATGCTGCGGCCCCGCCTGATGCTGCTGGACGAGCCTTCCTTCGGCCTTGCGCCCCTGGTCGTGCGGGATCTGTTCAAGATCCTCGGCAAGATCAATCGCGAGGACAAGGTCTCGATCCTGGTCGTCGAGCAGAACGCACAGCTCGCGCTCGAACTCGCCGACAAGGCCTATGTGATCGAAACAGGACGCATCGTGATGTCCGGCACCGCCGACGAGATCGCGAACAACGAAGACGTCCGTAAATCCTATCTGGGATATTGAGGGGGAAGCCATGGAGCTGTTTACCAACCAAGTCCTGGCTGGCATTGCCACGGGCGCGATCTATGCCTGTATGGCGCTCGCAGTCGTGATGATCTACCAGGCGATCGACCATCTGAACTTCGCCCAGGGCGAGATGGCGATGTTCTCGACCTTCGTTGCCTGGCAACTGATGCAGTGGGGAACGCCCTACTGGATCGCCTTCGTCGTCGTGCTGATCTTCTCCTTCATCGGCGGCGTCGTCATCGAGCGGGCATTGTTCAAGCCGCTCGCGAAAGCGCCGGTGCTGACCCACGTCGCCGGCTTCATCGCGCTGTTCGCCATCGTGAACAGCGTCGCCGGCCTGACCTGGGACTTCACCATCAAGCAGTTCCCGTCGCCATTCGGCTCCGCTCCCTTCCTCGGCAGCCAGCTGATCTCGACCCACCAGGCCGGCATGATCGGCGTCACGCTGGTGCTGCTGATCCTGCTGTTCCTGTTCTTCCGCTTCACCCGCGTGGGTCTGGCGATGCGCGCTGCGGCAGTCATGCCGGAATCGGCTCGCCTCGTCGGCATCAACACCTCGTGGATGATCGCCCTCGGCTGGGGCATGGCGGCCGCGATCGGCTCGATCGCCGGCATGCTGATCGCTCCGGTCGTGTTCCTCGAGCCTAACATGATGGGCGGCGTGCTGATCTACGGCTTCGCGGCCGCCGTCGTCGGCGGGTTGTCGAGCCCGCTCGGCGCCGTGATCGGCGGTTTCCTGGTCGGCATCTTCGAGAATCTTGTCGGCACCTATATCCCGGGTGTCGGTAACGAGCTCAAGCTGCCCATCGCGCTGGCGCTGATCATCACCGTGCTGGTCGTCAAACCCCATGGCCTGTTCGGCCGCACCATCGTGAAGCGAGTGTGATCATGAGCACCGTTCAAGAAGTCTCCTCTGCTCCGGTCGTCGCCGCTGTTCCCAAAAAGGCGATGTCGCTCGGACCGGTCGCATCCCTGGTGCTGCTCGCATTGCTCGCGATCACGCCGTTCTTCGTGAAGAACTTCATCATCTTCCAGATGACGATGGTTCTGATCTACGCGATCGCGGTGCTGGCGCTGAACATCCTCACGGGTGCCAGCGGCCAGTTCTCGCTGGGCCAGAGCGCGTTCTATGCACTCGGTGCCTATACGTCGGCGATCCTGATCGAACATGCCGGCATGAACTACGCACTTACGCTTCCGTTTGCCGGCATCATCTGCTTCATCGCCGGCTTCCTGTTCGGCCTTCCCGCGCTTCGATTGAGCGGCATCTATCTCGCGCTGGCGACCTTTGCGCTGGCGGTAGCGATGCCGCAGCTCTTGAAGCTCGGCGTGTTCGAGCACTGGACCGGCGGCGTGCAGGGCCTCGTCGTCACCAAGCCGGATGCCCCCGAGATCTTCGCCTCCATGGGGCTGAAGGTGTCGCAGGACATGTGGCTGTATTTCTTCACCCTCGTCGTTGCGATCGCGATCTACATCGTGTCGGTCAATCTGCTGAAATCGCGCTCCGGCCGCGCGATGATGTCGATCCGCGACAACGAGATCGCGGCCTCCGCGATGGGTGTCGATGTGGCGCTCTACAAGACTCTCGCCTTCGGCGTCTCGGCCGGCATCACCGGCATTGCCGGCGGCCTCGGCGCCATCGCCGTACAGTTCGTGGCACCGGATGGCTACACCATCCAGCTCGCCATCGCGCTGTTCCTCGGCATGGTGGTCGGCGGCGTCGGCTGGCTGCCCGGCTCGCTCGCCGGTGCGCTGTTCATCGTGTTCGTTCCGAACATCGCTGAGCACGTGTCGAAAGGCCTGTCCGGCGCGGTGTTCGGCGTCATCCTGATCTTCATCATTTTCCTGCTGCCGAACGGAGCACGCCAGCTCGCATACGGTGTGCAGGCGATGTTCAGCAAGATGCGTCGCTGATTGATCAGCTCCAACATTAACTAACGGACATAGAAGCCCCTGCGACGAAAGTTGCGGGGGCTTTTTCTTGCCAGCTCAAGGCGAACCGTATTCAATCCCTCGCGACCAATGTGGTCCAACAAAACGAGACAAAAGAACTTCACTCACAATGATCTAGGGAGATCCCGGAATGCCTTTGCTTGGTTCGCGCGCAACGTCCTTTTTGCTTGCCGCATCAGTCTCCGCCGCACTCACTGGCAGCGCGTTCGCGCAGAAGAAATACGACACCGGCGCCACCGACAAGGAAATCAAGATCGGCAACATCATGCCCTATAGCGGACCCGCATCCGCCTATGGCGTGATCGGCACGATCGAGGCCGCCTATTTCAAAATGATCAACGACCAGGGCGGCATCAATGGCCGCAAGATCAATTTCATCACCTATGACGATGGCTACTCGCCGCCCAAGGCCGTGGAGCAGGCGCGCAAGCTCGTCGAGTCCGATGAAGTCCTGTTCCTCGCCTCACCGCTCGGCACACCATCGAATTCGGCGATCCAGAAATACATGAACGCCAAGAAGGTGCCGCAGCTGTTCGTGTCGACCGGCGCCACCAAGTTCGGCGAGTACAAGGACTTCCCGTGGACCATGGGCTGGCAGCCCGCCTATCAGAGCGAAGGCCGCATCTATGCCGCCTATCTCCTGAAAGAAAAACCGGATGCCAAGATCGGCGTCATGTATCAGAACGACGATTTCGGCAAGGATCTGCTGAAGGGCCTCAAGGATGGTCTCGGCAGCAAGGCTGCATCGATGATCATTTCCGAAGCCAGCTATGAAGTGTCCGAGCCGACGATCGACTCGCACATCGTCAAGCTGCGGGCTGCGGGTGCGGATACATTCGTGTCGATCACCACGCCGAAATTCGCCGCCCAAGCGATCAAGCGCGTCGCCGAGATTGGCTGGAAGCCGATGTACTTCCAGAGCAATGTCGGCGCATCGGTCGGTTCGGTGCTGAAGCCTGCGGGTTTTGACAACGCGCAGGGCATCCTGTCGGCGGCCTATGCCAAGGACGGCGCCGATCCACAGTGGGACAATGACGAGGGCATGAAGAAATTCTACGCGTTCCTCGCCAAGTATGCCCCGGATGCCAACAAGACCGACGGTTCGGTCGTGTTCGGCTATGGCCATGCGCAGACCATCGTGCAGACGCTCAAGCAGGCTGGCGATGATCTGACGCGCGCCAACATCATGAAGCAGGCAGCCAGCCTCAAGGACTTTGCACCGGACACGCTGCTGCCGGGCATCACCATCAACACCTCGGCCACCGACTTCTACCCGATCGAACAACTTCAGATGATGCGCTTCAAGGGCGACAAGTGGGACCTGTTCGGCCCCATCATCGCCGGCAAGATCGACGGCTGATCGGGTTCCGTCACCATCTTTCTGCCACATCCGCCGTGCCCCTCGCGATCGCATCGCGAGGGGTTTTCTTTGGCGCCGACATTAGCGCCTCCTCGCCATGCCGAGGATTTTTCTGGATATGCCGATGCGCCTTCACTCGCCCGCCCTTGTCGCCATGACGGCGGCCCTGTCCCTCGCCGCGGCTCACCCGGCCTTCGCCCAGAAGCGATACGACCCCGGCGCATCCGACACCGAGATCAGGATCGGCAATATCATGCCCTATAGCGGCCCGGCCTCGGCCTATGGCACCGCGGGGATCATCGAGGCCGCCTATTTCCGCATGATCAACGATCAGGGCGGCATCAACGGGCGCAAGATCAATTTCATCAGCTATGACGATGCCTATAATCCATCCAAGGCTGTCGAACAGGCCCGCAAGCTGGTCGAGAGCGACGAGGTTCTTGTCGTGTTCAATCCGTTGGGCACCCCGTCGAACACGGCCATCCTGAAATATCTGAACGGGAAGAAGGTGCCGCAGCTCTTTGTCGGCGCCGGCAGCACGTCATTTGGCGATCACAAGGCCTGGCCGTGGACCATGGCCTGGCAGCCGCCCTATCAGAGCGAGGGCCGCATCTATGCGAGCTACATCCTGAAGGAAAAGCCCGATGCGAAGATCGCGGTGCTGTACCAGAACGACGATTTCGGCAAGGACGTGCTCAAGGGCCTGAAGGACGGCCTCGGTGACAAGGCGTCGATGATCGTTTCAGCCGCGAGCTATGAGGTGACCGAGCCGACCATCGACAGCCACATCATCAACCTCAAAGCCTCGGGCGCCGATGTCCTGATCAGCGTCACCACGCCCAAATCCGCTGTGCAGGCCATCCGCAAGGTTGCAGCGATGAACTGGAAGCCGCTCTACATCCAGGGCTACGCCAGCGCTTCCGTCGGATCCGTACTGAAACCTGCCGGCCTCGACATCTCCCAAGGCATCCTGTCAGCCTACTACGCCAAGGACGGCTCGGACCCGCAATGGGACAATGACGAGGGGATGAAGCGCTTCAGCGCCTTCCTCGCCAAATACGCGCCGGACTACAGCCGCAGCGACATCTCCACCATCTATGGCTATGGCGTCGCGCAGGCGATGGTGCAGGTACTGAGGCAGGCCGGCGACGACCTCACCCGCGCCAATGTAATGAAACAGGCGGCGAGCCTGAAAGACTTTGTCCCGGATATCGTGCTGCCAGGGGTCAAGCTGAACACATCGACGAATGATCACTACCCGATCGAACAACTGCAGATGATGCGCTTCACAGGCGAGAAGTGGGAACCGTTCGGCCCTGTCATTTCGGGCGAGATCAGCCGCTGAGATTTGCCGCCACACGGCATTCACCTGCTCAACAAATCAGCCCTTCGTGAGCCTCTCGCGAAGGGCTTTTCATTGCGGTGCAAATGCGAACCGTGTTCAATCCCGACGGAGCCAAAAAGGCCCGCAAGAACAACAATCATCGGGAGTTTGAAATGCCTTCGATCCGCGCCCACGCGCTGGCATTGTCCGTCGCCGCGAGCTTGAGCCTCGCATCCGGCCATGCGCTTGCCCAGAAAAAGTACGACACCGGCGCCACCGATACCGAGATCAAGATCGGCAACATCATGCCGTATAGCGGTCCCGCCTCGTCCTATGGACTGATCGGCAAGACCGAGGCCGCCTATTTCAAGATGATCAACGACAATGGCGGCGTGAACGGCCGCAAGATCAACTTCATCACCTATGACGATGCATATTCGCCGCCGAAGGCCGTGGAACAGGTGCGCAAACTGGTGGAGAGTGACGAGGTCCTGCTGGTCTTCAATTCGCTGGGCACGCCCTCGAACACCGCGTTCCAGAAATACATGAACGCAAAGAAGGTGCCGCAGCTGTTCGTCGCCACCGGCGCCAGCAAGTGGAACGATCCGAAGAACTTCCGCTGGACCATGGGCTGGCAGCCGAGCTACGCCGTCGAGGCGCAGATCTATGCCAAATATCTGCTGAAGGAAAAGCCGGACGCCAAGATCGCCGTGGTTTATCAGAACGACGACTTCGGCAAGGACTATCAGAAGGCGTTCCGCGAGGCGTTGGGCACCAAGGCGGCGTCGATGATCGTGATCGAGGAAAGCTACGAGATCTCGACGCCATCGATCGACTCCCACATCGTCAAGGTGAAGTCGCTCAATCCCGATGTTGTGATGCATTTCGTGACGCCGAAATTCGCGGCACAGGGCATCAAGAAGATCGGAGAACTCAACTGGAAGCCGCTGCAGCTCGTCACCAATGTCAGCGTCTCCGTCGGCGCTGTGATGCAGCCCGCCGGCTTCGACAATGCACAGGGCGTGCTGTCGGCCGACTACCGCAAGGACGGCGCCGACCCGCAGTGGAAGGACGATGCCGGCATGAAGAGATGGTCGGCCTTTGTCGACAAATACATGCCGGGCGCCGACCGCACCGACAACAGCCTCGTCTTCGGCTATGGCGCCGCACAGACCATGGTGAAAGTTCTGGAAATGGCCGGCGACAATCTCACGCGCGAGAACGTGATGCAGCAGGCGGCCAGCCTGAAGGATTTTGCGCCGGACACACTTTTGCCGGGCATCACCATCTCCACCTCGGCCACCGACTATGCGCCGATCTCGCAGCTTCGCATGATGCGCTTCAAGGGCGACAAGTGGGAGCTGTTCGGCGACATCATCAATGCCGATGTGAAGGCGCCGGACTAAGTGCACCGCACTCGCCGCACTGCACGCGAATTATCGTGATTCCGGGCCCCTGCGATTTTGTCGCAGGGGCTTTTTCTTGTGACGCGAGGACGACGGGCGTTCAATATGTCGCAGGGGCCGCAGAGCTCCGTAAAAACTGTTGGGACGAAACACCACGGGAGACATTGAATGCTCGCACGATCCGGATTTCCAAGATCATTGCGTCTGGCAGCGATCCCTGCTGCGCTGACTTTTCTGCTCGCCACCACCGGCGCCTTTGCGCAGAAGAAATACGACACCGGCGCGACCGATACCGAGATCAAGATCGGTAACATCATTCCTTATAGCGGCCCCGCATCAGCCTATGGCGTGATTGGTAAAACCGAGGCCGCCTATTTCGCCATGGTCAATGCGCAGGGCGGCATCAACGGACGCAAGATCAACTTCATCAGCTATGACGATGCCTATTCGCCGCCAAAGGCCGTGGAACAGGTGCGCAAGCTGGTGGAGAGCGACGAAGTGCTCGTCGTGTTCAATCCGCTCGGCACGCCGTCGAACACCGCGATCCAGAAATATCTCAACGGCAAGAAGGTGCCGCAGCTCTTCGTCGCCACCGGCGCCACCAAATGGAACGATCCGAAGAACTTTCCATGGACCATCGGCTGGCAGCCCTCCTACCAGAGCGAGGCTGTGATCTATGCAAAGTATCTGCTGAAGGAAAAGCCTGACGCGAAGATCGGCATCATCTACCAGAATGATGACTTCGGGAAAGATTATCTGAAAGGTTTTCGGGACGGTCTCGGCACCAAGGCGGCGACGATGATCACGGTCGAGGACAGTTACGAGGTCGCCGAACCGACGATGGATACCCATGTGGTGAAGGTCAAATCCGCCAATCCGGATGTGCTCATGATCTTCGCCTCGCCGAAATTCGCCGCGCAGATCATCCGCAAGACCGGCGAACTCGGCTGGAAGCCCCTGCAGATCATGACCAATGTCAGCATCTCCGTGGGCGCCGTCATGCAGCCCGCCGGCTTCGAGAATGCGCAGGGCGTGTTGTCGGCGTCCTACAGCAAGGATGGCACCGATCAGCAATGGAAGGACGATCCCGGCATCAAGAAATGGTCCGCTTTCCTCGACAAATACTATCCCGAAGCCAACAAGGCCGACTCCGGCACGATCTATGGCTACGGCGCAGCCCAAACCCTGGTGAAAGTGCTCGAAATGTGCGGCGACGATCTCACCCGTGCCAATGTGATGAAGCAGGCAGCCAGCCTGAAGGATTACGTGCCGGACACGATGCTGCCGGGCGTGAAGATCAACACGTCACCCACCGACTTCGCGCCGATCTCGCAACTGCAGATGCAGCGCTTCAAAGGCCAGGCCTGGGAGCGCTTTGGCGAGATTTTTAGCGGCGACGTCGCGACGCAATAGTCCCGCGGTCTGCTACAGTAGCAAGATACCCAACGCCCCGCCCTCGCGACAATGTCGCGGGGGCTTTTTCTTGCCGCCACTTCCGCGCGGGTGTTGAATGTCGCGAGGAGCCGGAGAGCTCCAGCGTCAACAAACGTGACACACAAGCCATCATCAGGGAGACAGAAATGCCTGCAATGCATCTGCGTTTGGCCGTGCTTCCGGCTGCCGTCGCCATCCTCGCCGCCACCACATCGGGTGTGCTTGCCCAAAAGAAGTATGGCCCCGGCGTCACCGACACCGAGATCAAGATCGGCAATATCATGCCCTATAGCGGCCCCGCTTCCGCCTACGGCGTGATCGGCAAGACCGAGGAAGCCTATTTCAAGAAGATCAATGCCGAGGGCGGCATCAACGGCCGCAAGATCAACTTCATCAGCTACGACGATGGCTATTCGCCACCGAAGACTGTCGAGCAGGCGCGCAAGCTGGTGGAGAGCGATGAAGTTCTGCTCGTCTTCAATCCGCTCGGCACACCACCCAATTCGGCGATCCACAAATACATGAACGCCAAGAAGGTACCGCAGCTGTTCGTCGCCACCGGCGCGACCAAGTGGAACGATCCGAAGGATTTTCCATGGACCATGGGCTGGCAGCCCAGCTACCAGTCCGAAACGCAGATCTATGCCAAGTATCTTTTGAAGGAGCGGCCGAATGCCAAGATAGGCGTTCTTTTCCAGAACGACGACTACGGCAAGGACTATCTGAAGGGCCTCAAGGACGGACTCGGCGCCAAGGCCGCCACGATGATCATTGCCGAGGAAGCCTATGAAACCTCGCAGCCAACCATCGACAGTCACATCGTCAAGCTGAAGTCGTCCGGCGCCGATGTCTTCATCAACATCACCACGCCGAAATTCGCCGCCCAGGCGATCAAGAAGATCGCCGAGATCGGCTGGAAACCCGAGCACTTCCTCAACAACGTGTCAGCTTCGGTGGGCAGCGTGATGAAGCCGGCCGGCTTCGAGAACGGCCAGGGCATCATCTCGGCGGCCTATGCCAAGGACGTGTCCGATCCGCAGTGGAAGGATGACGCCGGCATGAAGACCTTCCTCGCCTTCCTGGCGAAGGACTTTCCGGAGGGCAACAAGCTCGACGGCAATGTCATCGTCGGCTACGGCGCAGCACAAACGCTGGTGCAGGTGCTCAAGCAGTGCGGCAACGATCTCACCCGCGAGAATGTCATGAAGCAGGCCGCCAGCCTGAAGGACTACCGCACCGAGATCCTGCTGCCGGGCATCAAGATCAACACGTCGGCAACGGACTTTGCGCCGATCAGCCAGTTGCAACTGATGCGCTTCAAGGGCGAGATGTGGGAGCTGTTCGGCGACATCATCAGCGCCGACGTCGCCGGCTGATCATTCCTTCCAGCGAAATAAGCGAGGCCTGCGACCAAAGTCGGCGCAGGCCTCGCGCGTTTCCGGGACGCTTTCCATTGGAGCCACTGAGCATTCGCGGTAATACCCGCTCGCAAACGCGAGAGCGCGTTTGCCGAACAAGAAAATCATGCCTTGCAAGCAAGGGAAGGAACTCGAATGTCCGCCACGTCCGTGCGGCTTGCTGCCCTTTCGGCCGCCGCCATGTTGCTCGCCGCCTCCTCGACCACAGCCTTCGCCCAGAAGAAATACGACACTGGCGCCAGCGATACCGAAATCAAGCTCGGCAATATCGTGCCCTATAGCGGACCGGCCTCTGCCTATGGCGCCGTCGGCAAGGCGCAGGCCGGCTATTTCAAGATGATCAACGACAAGGGCGGCATCAATGGCCGCAAGATCACCTTCATCTCCTATGACGACGCCTATTCGCCGCCCAAGGCCGTTGAGCAGACCCGCAAGCTGGTCGAGAGCGATGAAGTGCTTCTGATGTTCTCCGCGCTCGGCACGCCATCCAACACGGCGATCCACAAATACATGAACGCCAAGAAGGTGCCACAGCTATTCCTGGCCACCGGCGCCACCAAGTGGAACGATCCGAAGCACTTCCCCTGGACCATGGGCTATCTGCCGAGCTACCAGAGCGAAGGTCGCATCTATTCGCAGTATCTGATGAAGGAGAAGGCCGGCGCCAAGGTCGGCGTGCTCTATCAGAACGACGATTTCGGCAAGGACTATCTCAAGGGCCTCCGCGACGGTTTTGGCGACAAGGCATCGTCGATCGTCATCGAGGACAGCTATGAACTGACCGAGCCGACGGTCGATTCGCATATCGTGAAGATCAAGGCTGCAAACCCGGACGTCGTCGTCATCTTCGCGACGCCGAAATTTGCCGCGCAGACCATCAAGAAGATCGCCGAACTCGGCTGGAAGCCCACCATGATCGTCCCCGGCGTCAGCGTCTCGGTCGGTCAGGTGCTGCGCCCCGCCGGCATCGAGAACGCTCAGGGCGTGATCTCCGCGCATTACGCCAAGGACGCCACCGACCCGCAGTGGAAGGACGATCCCGGCATGATCGCCTACAAGGAATTCCTCGCGAAATATGTCCCGGACGGCAATCCCGCGGATTCCTCGCTGATGTCCGGCTACAACATTGCCGAGACCATGGCGATCCTGCTCAAGCAGTGCGGTGACGACCTCACCCGCGCCAATGTGATGAAGCAGGCCGCAAACCTGAAGGACATCCAGCAGTCGACCCTGCTGCCAGGCGTCAAGGTCAACACCTCTCCCACCGACTTCGCGCCCATCGACCAGATGCAGATGATGAAGTTCGAAGGCGAGAGCTGGAAGCTGTTCGGCGAAGTGATGAAGGGCGAGGTGGGGACGAACTGAGGTTCGTTGTTTTTTCCCCTCTCCCGCTTGCGGGAGAGGGTGCCCGAGCGCAGCGAAGGGCGGGAGAGGGCCTGAAGCTGACCGTCCCTCTCCCGTCTCGATGACCTCCGGTCATCGATCCACCCTCTCCCGCAAGCGGGAGAGGGGATTGCCGCCCCCACAATTGCCCGTCATAACCCCTCCCATGACCGACAAACGCCCCCTGCTCCGCGCCATTTTCGATGCCGCTGTCGCTGCAGCGCATCCTGACGTCATTCTCAGCGCCCACCTGCCGGCGCCGCCGAAAGGCCGCATCATCTGCCTCGCCGCCGGCAAGGGCGCCGCGGCCATGGCTGCCGCCGCCGAAGCGCATTACCTCGACACGCTGAAGCTCGATCCTGAGCGACTGACCGGCATCGCCACCACCCGCCACGGCCATGGCGTTCCGACCCGCCGCATCCGCGTGGTCGAGGCGGGCCATCCCGTGCCGGATGAGGCCGGGATGAAGGGCGCCGACGACACCCTCGCGCTCGCCGCCACTGCCACCGCCGACGACCTGCTGCTGGTGCTGATCACCGGTGGCGGCTCCGCCAACTGGACCGCGCCAGTCACCGGCATCACGTTCCAGCAGAAGCAGCAGCTCAATCGCGCGCTGCTCCGCTCCGGCGCAGTGATCGGCGAGATCAACACGGTGCGAAAGCATCTGTCCCGCATCAAGGGCGGCCGTCTCGCCCGCGCCGGACAGAAGGCCGAGATCCTGTCGCTGGCCATCTCCGACGTGCCGCATGACGATCCCGCGGTGATCGCCTCTGGCCCGACCGTGCCGGATTCCACGACGCTCGCGGACGCCCGCGCCATTGTCGCCAAATACAAGCTTGCAGTCGATGATGCCGTCAATGCCGCACTGAACGATGAAGCCAATGAAAGCGTGAAGCCGAGCGATCCGGCCTTTGCGCGCGCAAGCTTCAAGCTGATCGCGCGTCCGAAGGAATCGCTCGATGCCGCCGCGCAGGTGGCACGCGATGCCGGCTATGAGGTCATCGATCTCGGCGCCGATCTCGAAGGTGAGGCCCGCGAGGTCGCGGCAGAGCATGCCAGGATGGCGCTGAAAGCCCAGGCCGAAGGCCGGAAGATCGCCATCGTCTCTGGCGGCGAACTGACCGTCACTGTGATCGGCAATGGCCGCGGCGGTCCCAATCAGGAATACGCGCTGGCGCTGGTGGATGCCTTCAAGGACACCACGGGCATTGTCGCACTCGCCGGTGACACGGACGGCGCGGATGGCGGCGCCGGCAGTGCCAGCGATCCGGCCGGCGCATTGCTCGATGCGAAGACGTTCGAAGCCATGCGTGCGCACAAGCTCGATCCCATCGCGTCACTGAAGAACAACGACGCAACGACGTTCTTCACGGCTACGGGCGATCTGCTGCAGACCGGGCCGACTCTGACGAACGTGAATGATGTTCGGGTGATTTTGGTGGGGTGAAGTTTTCCCTCCCCCAAGCCGCGGAGCGGCGCGGCGGGGAGGGTGGATCGAAGCGAGCGTTCAGCGAGCTTCGAGACGGGTGGGGTCTATCCCCACGTGACGTCGGAGCGCGGGGAGAGCCCCCACCCCCGCCTATCGGCGGACCCTCCCCGCTGCGCGGCTACGCCGCTTGGGGGAGGGAAATCACATGCCACAGCGCGTCGTTGCGACTCAAAACTCGTTCGCGATCTTCGCCATCATCCCGAGCAGCGCCTTGTGCTCTCCCGGTCCGAGCAATTCGATGAGCCGCGCCTCGTGCCGCGTCGCCACCAGCTTCTTGGCGCGCGCCAGCGTGGCGCGGCCCTTGTCCGTCAGCATCAGCACATGCGAGCGGCGGTCGCTCGGCGAGCGCATCCGTGTCAGCAGATCGCGGCTTTCGAGCCCGTCCAGCATCGCCACGAAATTCGGGCGCAGGATGCCAAGCGTGTTGGCGATTTCTGTCTGGTTCCGCCCGGGATTGGTGTCGAGCAACAGCAGCACCGAGAACTGTGCCGGCGTCAGTTGCAGCGGCGCCATGCAGCGATGGAAATCATCGAACACCTTCAGCTGCGCACGCTTGATCACATAGCCCAGCAGCTCACTGAGCTCGCCCATCTGCAACGCATCGCCATCCTCAGCGAAGCCGGCCAGGTCCGGTCTGGCGGAATCCTGAATGGGGGTTTTGGACGTCGTCATCGCTCGCCTTCCGCGAATCCCGGTGGTTCAATGTCACACCCGGTCGAGTTGCGGCTGGGCTTGAGTTATGATCAATAATCGTTATCAAATATACCAAATATGTGAGCGGGTTCAACCGCCATTGTTGATTGTCCTGCCCCTGTGGTATCCGCCGCGGCAGGCAATATGGGGGAGCGTCCGGCCTTGAATACGACGATCTTGCTGTTCCTGCTTCAGGACGGCATCACCAATGGCGCGATTTATGCGCTGCTGGGACTGGCACTGGTGCTGGTCTTCGCAGTCACGCGCGTGATCCTGATCCCCCAGGGCGAGTTCATCACCTTCGGCGCGCTGACCTATGCCAGCCTCTCGGCCGGGCAGATGCCGGGAACCATCAAGCTGGCGGTGGCCATGGGCGTCGTTGCCTTCGCCTTCGACCTGTTCACCTTCCGCCGGGCGCTGCAGGCCAAGCGTGTCTTGCGCTCAGTGGCCGTCAATATCGTGTTCCCGCTCGCCATCTGGGGCATCATGCTGGCGCTGGCGGGCAAGCCGTCCAGCATCCCGGTCAATATCGCGCTGTCGCTGCTGATCGTCGCCGCCATCGGCCTGTACCTCTACCGCATCGCCTATCAGCCGATTGCCCACACATCCGTCCTGGTGCTGCTGATAGCCTCGGTCGGCTGCCACCTCGCGCTGCAGGGCTTTGGCCTCGTCTTCTTCGGCGCTGAAGGCCAGCGTGGCCCGGCGATCTCGACCGACGCCATCACGATCGGCGCCTTGCGCTTCACCGGCCAGAGCATCGCCGTCTATGGCATCACCATCGCGCTGATCGTCGGCCTGTGGCTGTTCTTCGGCTACACGCTCTATGGCAAGGCCCTGCGCGCCACCGCGGTGAACCGCCTCGGCGCTCGCCTTGTCGGCATCCGCACCACGCTGTCGGGCCAGCTGGCCTTCCTGCTAGCCTCGGTCATCGGCGCCATCTCGGGCATCCTGATCGTGCCGATCACGACGCTCTATTACGACACCGGCTTCCTGATCGGCCTGAAGGGCTTCGTCGCCGCGATCATCGGCGGCCTCGTGAGCTATCCCCTCACCGCCGCCGCGGCGATCCTGGTCGGTTGCGTCGAGGCATTCTCGTCCTTCTATGCCAGCAACTACAAGGAAGTGATCGTCTTCACGCTGATCCTGCCGGTTCTGCTGCTGCGCTCGCTCGCAGCTCCTGAAGTCGAAGAAGAGAAGGATTGAGCGCCATGACGTCGCGTCTCCTTCCCATCTTCGCTTTCGCCGTCGTGATGGCCGTGATCCCGTTTATCCCCGGCATCCCGCCGTTCTGGATCGTGCTGCTCGACAATATCGGCCTCGCCTCGCTGGTCGCCATGGGCCTCGTCCTGCTCACGGGCGTCGGCGGCCTCACCTCGTTCGGCCAGGCTGCATTCTGTGGTTTCGGCGCCTACACGACAGCCGTTCTGTCCACCGCCTATGGCGTGTCGCCATGGCTGACGCTGCCGCTGTCGCTGCTGGTGGCGGGCTTTGCCGCTGTGCTGCTCGGCCTGCTGACCATGCGCTTGTCCGGCCACTATCTGCCGCTCGGCACCATCGCCTGGGGCATCAGCCTGTACTACCTGTTCGGCAAGCTGGAGTTCCTCGGCCGCAATGACGGCATCTCGGGTATCCCGCCGCTGTCGATCGGCGCGTGGAAGATGCTCGATCCCGGCACGATCTATTTTCCGATCTGGATCGCGGTGATCATCGCAGCATTGCTGTCGATGAACCTGCTCGACAGTCGCACCGGCCGCGCCATCCGCGCGCTGCGTCGCGGCCATGTCGCCGCCGAAGCTTTTGGCGTGCAGACCGCGCGGGCCAAGCTGCTGGTGTTCATCTACGCCGCCGTGCTGGCCGGCCTCTCCGGCTGGCTCTATGCGCATTTCCAGCGCGCCGCGAACCCGACGCCGTTCGGCCCGCATCTCGGCATCGAATATTTGTTCATCGCCGTCGTCGGCGGCGCCGGTTATGTCTGGGGCGGCGTGCTCGGCGCAGCCGTGGTCATCATCCTCAAGGAAGCGCTGCAGAGCTACCTGCCGGCCCTGCTCGGCGGCAGCGGCCAGCTCGAGGCCATCGTGTTCGGCATCCTGCTCGTCGCATTGCTGCAGCTCGCGCCCACCGGCATGTGGCCGTGGCTGACCTCGCTGCTGCCCGCGAGGGAAAGCCGCAGGCGTCCCGCCCCAGCCGATGCTCTGCCCGGCCGCGCTGAAAGCGCGCCGACCGATGGCGTGCTGCTGCAGGTCGAGAAGGCGCGCAAGCAGTTCGGCGGCGTGGTCGCCGTCAATGACGTGTCGTTCGAGGTCAAGAGCCGCGAGATCGTCGCGCTGATCGGCCCGAACGGTGCCGGCAAGAGCACGACGTTCAACCTGATCACCGGCGTGCTGCCCGCAACAGCCGGTCAGGTCACGGTGCGCGGCGAAAGCGTCTCCGGCGCACCGCCGCAGAAAGTCGTCAAACTCGGCGTCGCCCGCACGTTCCAGCATGTGAAGCTCGTGCCCGACATGACCGTGCTGGAAAACGTCGCCCTTGGCGCGCACCTGCGTGGCAGCTCGGGCGCGATCGCCAGCATGCTGCGGCTCGATCGTGCCGATGAAGCAAAACTGCTGGCAGAAGCCGCCAGGCAGATCGAGCGCGTCGGCCTCGGCGACCAGATGAACCAGCTCGCCGGCTCGCTCTCGCTCGGCCAGCAGCGCATCGTCGAGATCGCGCGCGCGCTCTGCGTCGATCCGATGCTGCTCCTGCTCGACGAGCCTGCCGCCGGCCTGCGTCACATGGAGAAGCAGCAGCTCGCGGCATTGCTGCGCCAGCTCCGCGAAGGCGGCATGTCGGTGCTCCTCGTTGAGCACGACATGGGCTTCGTCATGAATCTCGCCGACCGTATCGTGGTGCTCGATTTCGGCACCAAGATCGCGGAAGGGACGCCGGCCCAGATCAAGACCAATCCCGACGTGATCAAGGCCTATCTCGGAGCCGCCGCATGACCGCGTTGTTGAAAGTCACCGACGCGCATGTGTCCTATGGCAAGGTCGAGGCCGTCCGCGCCGTCAATCTCGAGGTGCGCGACGGTGAGATCGTCACCATCATCGGCGCCAATGGCGCCGGCAAGACGACGCTGCTCAACGCCACCATGGGCATCCTTCCGCTGAAAGGTGGCGTGAGCTTCGCCGGCAGGGAAATCAGCAAGCTCGACATCGAGGACCGCGTTGCCGCCGGCCTCAGCCTCGTGCCCGAGCATCGCGAACTCTTCGCCACGATGAATGTGGAAGACAATCTCCTGCTTGGCGCCTTCCGCATCGACAAGGCGACCGCCGCACGCTCGTTCGAGCGCGTCTACACGCTGTTCCCCCGCCTCAGGGAACGCCGCAAGCAGCTCGCCGGTACGCTGTCCGGCGGCGAACAGCAGATGCTCGCCATGGGTCGCGCGCTGATGGGCGCGCCGAAGCTTTTGATGCTGGACGAGCCAAGCCTCGGCCTCGCGCCGATCATCGTCGCCGACATCTTCCGCATCGTTGGTGAGCTCAAGGCCGCCGGCGTCGCGGTGCTGCTGGTGGAACAGAACGCGCAGGCCGCATTGAAGATCGCGGACCGCGCCTATGTGATGGAGCTCGGCGAATTCGTGCTCGACGGCAAGGCCAGCGACATCGCGAGCAACCAGCGCGTGGTGGCCAGCTATCTCGGCTTCCAGCACGAGGGCGACAGCGCGATCTGACCATCAGCGGTACAAACAAAAAGCCGGCGGTCTCACGACCGCCGGCTTTGTTGTGTGCTCAGCGAGTTTACTTCGCCGGAACGTACTTCCCGTCCTTCACCGTCAGCAGGATGCGCGAGCGGTCGTCGACGCCGTTGCGATCCTTTTCGGTGTAGTTGTAGACGCCCTGGCTCGCCGGGATCTCACGCTCGGTGAGCAATGCCTGGCGGATGGCTTCGCGGAATTCCGGCGTGCCGGGCTTGGCAGTCTTGAGCGCGACGGGCACGACGCGCTTCAGCACTTCGAACACGTCATAGGAATGACCGGCGAACTGGCTGCGGCTGTTGGCGCCATACTTGGCTTCATAGGCCGTGTTGAGTGCGAGGCCCGGCTTCTTGGTCAGCGCCGAATCCGGCTGGCCTTCCGGGTTCATCACCGGACCCGCGGCCATCAGCACGCCTTCCGCTGCCTTGCCGGCGATGCGGATGAAGTCCGACGACGCTGCGCCGTGGGTCTGGTAGATCAGTCCCTTGTAGCCGCGGTCACGCAGTTCCGACTGCGGCATGCCCGCGCCGGTGCCGGCGGCGCCGATCAGGATGGCGTCGGGATTGCTGGCGATCAGCTTCAGCGCCTGACCGGTGATCGATGTATCCGGACGCGCGAAACGCTCCTCGGTGACGATCTTCATGCCCATCGGGCCGGTCTGGGTCTTCAGGTCGCTGAACCACAGATCGCCATAGCTGTCGGAATAGCCGATATAGCCGATGGTCTTCACGCCATTGGCTTTCATGTGGTCGTACATGATCTTGCCGACGATCTCGACCGGCTGCGGCATGTCCACCGACCACTTTTCGCGGGCCGGAGTGAACGGCATCGGCGACAGGCTGAAATGCGGAATGCCGGCTTCGTTGGCGACGGCCGAGATGGCGATCGACGGCGGCACGATCGACGAGCCGATGATGATGTCGGCCTTGGATTCCGACACGAAGCGACGGGTATTGGTGGTCGCGGTCGTTGGATCGCCGCCGTCGTCGAGGACGATCAGCTTCAGCGGCACGCCGCCGATTTCCTTCGGCACGAATTCCAGCGCGTTGCGCGCCGGCACGCCGAGGGCTGCGGCCGGACCGGTGGTCGACAGGCTGACGCCGATGGTGATCTCAGGGCTCTGGGCTTCCGCCGGGGAAGCAACGACCAGCGCAGCGGCAACGGCCGCGATCGCCAGATGAAGCTTGGACATTTCTTGTTACTTTCTTGGATCAATGGCACGGCAGCCGGGACGGCACGGGGGCCGCAGGCTGGCGCGGATGGCACTCTGCGCGCGGAACGCGCACGGCAAGAAGCCGTCCCTCGGGTGAAGGCGGCCTTGGTTAGCCAATATTGCGTTGCAGGGAAAGCGGCTTGGCGCCGCGGGCGCTCAACCAAAGGTATGGTGTCAAGAAAGACGCCAGCGCGCCTTTTCTGGCCAGCATAGTTCTGATTCAATCCGCGAATAATCTGGCGCGATCAGAATCACTCCTCCGCGTCCAATTTTCAGACCCGTCCAAAGGCATTTACATGCGCGCACTTCCCCTCTGCCTGTTCGGCCTCGCGGCCACGGCGTCACTCGCAACCGTCAATGTCGCTGTTGCGCAAATGAAGGCCGCTCCCAAGACCCAGGTTGTTGGCCCCGAGATCCGCTACTTCAGCTCCATCGATGGATTGATGGATGGCAATGCCGACGTGATCCTGAAGGAGACACGGCAGGGCAAGACGGTGACCGGCGCGACGCTGGATGTCTGCTATCCCGCCGAGAAAGGCACCGACCGCAAGGACCGTTTCGTCGCCAATCTCACGGTCAATGGCCAGACGCTGTCGGGCGCGACCGAGACGCAGGTCGACAAGCTGCCGGTGACCGTGAAGCTGAACCGCCGACCGACCGGCGACACGTTTGAATTCAAGGGTCAGGTGACGGTCGGCCAGACCACCACGAGCCTGACCTCGGCGGACAACGCCGATCAGAGCGAGAAGGAATACCTGCAGAACCAGGGCAGCGATGAAAGTCTCGTCGCCGCGCCGAAGGATTTCAGCGAGGTGTCACCGGAATCCATTGCGGTGAAGATCAAGCTGGAAGCGGCGCTCGACTTCGTCCGCTCGCTGCGCGGCCAGAGTGTCGAAGTCTCGCTCGGCAGCCTGTCTGTCAGTTGCGAGGCGCTGCGTGCCGGCGAACAGGTCATCAATCTTTCCGTCGATCCGGAGCGGGCGGTGGAGTTCGTCGCCAAGACAAAGACCTATCCTGGCGTCGTCGCCGTCGGCTGGACGGCCGGCGCGATCGACATGGAGCGCACGGTGCGCTTCGATGCAACGGGCTGGAAAAGCGGCGACAAGATCGATCGCAGCAAGCTGGCCACCACGCTGGCAAATGTGCTGGCCAAAACGATGGGCGCAAAATCATCAGCGACGGCCTGGGACGACGAGACCGGCAAGCTCAAGCTGACCTTCAAACGGCCCAGCCAGGTCATGCCTGCGCTCGAACTGACGGAGAATGTGGAAGTCGGCGCCGTGGTGTCGCCGGACAAGCCCGGCGCGACGGACAAGCTCATTTTGTGGATCTCGGCGCCGTCGGTGACGACGGTGGACGAGGCGTCCGGCGCGAAGCTGGCGCTGGCGGATTCGCCGGCCACCGATGAAGAAAGCGATCCGCGCGATGACAATGGCGCGGTGGCGGCCGTGGCTGCGGAATTCAAGGCGCAGCGTTGGGACTCGGAGAAGAGCGGGTGGAAGTAAGCCACTCCCTACGCTGTCATCACCCGCGAAACCGGGTGATCCAGTACACGGCGACGGACATGCAAGATCGCCAGTGACAGTGTTTACTGGATCGCCCGGTCAAGCCGGCCGACGACAGAATGTGGGTGCTCTTAATTCGTATTCAGCCGAAACCGCAGTGTCTTCGGTCCGATGAACGTCACCGTATCGCCGCGCCGTTGCCAGTTGGTCGCGGCACCGAGATCCGCCAATAGCTGATCGTCCAGTTGCACCTGCGCCTCCGTGCAGTTGCGGTTGACGATCGTGCCCGGCACGAACACGACCGTGTTGCCGGCGACCGAGAACTGTCCCTTCCCGCCCTTGCACCACAGCTCGACCATCGCCTCGCCCGCATCACCGATTTCGAGATTGGGAATGCGCTTCGAGCCAGGCATGCGCTGGGCATCCAGGGTCATTTCGAGACCGAACGGGAAATCATCAGCGGCGTGCGCCGGTAATGAGAACAGAAGTGCCGCGCCAGCCATGGCGGCGCGCAGCAATGTCGTATTGGAAATCATCGGATATCCCGCTTCTGGAAGGGGTCGTCGACACCCGCGCGGTTCTACGCGAGGCGGCCGGACTTGACCAGAAAGGTCGGGACACAATGTGGCGGCGCAAACAAAATCCCCGCCGCCTGGTGGCGACGGGGAAAAGCATTCGCACCGCTTGTGCTGCGACCCGCTATTTCGGGGCAGCAATCACCATTTCCGTGAACGGATAGACATAGGCCTGCAGCATCACGAAGCCGCCGACCATGCAGGCCAGCACGATGGAGTGCCAGAACACGAAGCGCAGGATCGAGCCTTCATGGCCGAACCAGTTGGTCGCGGTGGACGCCACCACGATCGACTGCGCGTCGATCATCTTGCCCATCACGCCGCCCGATGAATTCGCGGCGCTCATCAGGATCGGATTGAGCCCGAGCTGCTCGGAGGTGATTTTCTGCAGATTGCCGAACAGCACATTCGATGCCGTGTCCGACCCGGTCAGCGCGACGCCGAGCCAACCGAGCAACGTGCCGAAGAACGGGTACAGCACACCGGTGGCCGCGAAAGCCAGACCGAGGGTGGCGTCGACGCCGGACAGGCGCGTCAGCGTGCCGATGGCCAGCATCGCCGAGATGGTGATCAGCGAATAGGCGCAGATCTTGATGGTGCGGCCATATTCCGTGATCATCTTCAGGGGCGAGAAACCCATCACGAAACCGGAGATGATGGCTGCGAGCAGCATGCCGGTGCCGGTGAAGGACACATAGGTGAAGGCGAAGACCGCGGCTTCCTTGGTCGGCTGCGGAGCCACCGGCGGCACCTTGTTGATCATGTTGTGCAGCTCGGGCACCTGGTAGTTCCAGGAGAAGATCGGATTGACGATCCCCTTGAACCAGTTGGTGCCCCAGATCAGCAGGATGACGCAGAGGATGATCCATGGGGTCAGCGCCTTCCACACCTCGGCCGAGGTCAGCGGCGTGGTGTCGAACGGTTTTGCCGGCGGCGCGGTCGCGGCGCTGTCGTCGCGCTGGCGCAGCTTGGCCGAGGTCCAGATCGTCTTCGGCTGCCAGACCTTGAGGAACAGGATCAGCGCAGCCATCGAGATCAGCGATGCACCGATATCGACGATCCACGGATTGATGTAGTTCGAGATCACGAATTGCGGGATTGCGAAGGACAGTGCCGTGATCAGGATTGCCGGCCAGACTTCCTTCATGCCCTTCCAGCCCGCAAAGGCCCAGACCACCCAGAACGGCACGATCATCGAAAACACCGGCAGCTGACGGCCGACCATGGCACCGAGGATGAAGGGATCAAAGCCGGTGACGGTGGCAAGACCCTGGATCGGCGTGCCGAGCGCGCCGTAAGCAACAGGCGCGGTATTGGCGATCAACGACAGGCCGGAGGCGGCGAGCGGCGAGAAGCCGAGGCCGATGAGCACGGCGCCGGTGACGGCGACCGGCGTGCCGAAGCCCGAGGCCCCTTCGAAGAACGCACCGAAGGAGAAGGCGATCAGCAGGATCTGCAAGCGGCGATCATTGGTGACGCCGCCGATGGCGCGCTGCAGGATCTCGAAGCGGCCGCTATCGACCGTGAGCCGATACATGAAGATGACGTTGAGGACGATCCAGCCGATGGGGAAAAAGCCGGTGACGATGCCCAGCGCCGATGCGCGGATCGACATGTTGGCCGGCATGGTGAAGGCATAGATCGCGACGAGGTTGGCCAGTACCAGCGCGATGACGGCGGCGATATGCGCCTTCACCTTGTTGGTGGCGATCAGCACCAGCAGGGTGACCACGGGAATGGCCGCGACCAGCGTCGAGAGCGTCGCATTGTTGAATGGATTGTAGACCTGATTCCACATGGCCGTTTCCCTCGTTGTTCTTGTTAGCAGCGTGTGGCGCGGCCGGCCCGCATGGGGTCGGCAGCTTGCTGATTGTTCACTTGCGAGGGCGCCGGCGACCGGCCAATGCCGATGCTGGATCTGCTCGCGCGGCGCCGAGAGCCCCCGCCCTCGCCTTTTGCGCATGCTAGGTTGAATCACAGTTTCGCGACAAGGCGCCGCGCGTCACTTTGTCGGCGACTTTCGTCTAAACGGTTAGAATCCCTCTCGCTCTCAAGGGCTTAGCGCCCCTCCCCCGGAGATCGTCTGTGAATAACATCCGCTCCACCCTCAAAGCCGTCTGGCGGATCGCGATCCCCTACTTCAATTCCGAGGACAAATGGGCGGGGCGCGGCTTGCTCGCGGCGGTGATTGCTCTGGAGCTCGGCTATGTCGCCATCACCGTCATGGTGAACCGCTGGAACAGCGATTTCTTCAACGCGCTGCAAGAGCGGGATCTGAAATCCTTCACTTATCTGCTCGGCTATTTCGCTGTTCTGGCAACGATGTCGGTCATCGTGCAGGTGTATCAGCTCTATCTGAACCAGTGGCTGCGCATCCGTTGGCGGCGCTGGCTGACGGAGCATTACCTCACCGGCTGGCTCCGCAATGCCAACCACTATCGCATGCAGCTGCAGGGCGAGACCGCGGACAATCCCGACCAGCGCATCGAGGAAGACGCGCAACTGTTCGTCGACCAGACACTGGCGCTCGGGGTCGGCCTGCTCAGCTCGGTCGTGACCATCGGCTCCTTCGTGGTGATCCTGTGGGGTCTATCGGCGGCAGCGCCATTGCACCTGTTCGGCATCGACCTCGACATTCCTGGCTACCTGATCTGGGCGGCACTGATCTATGCCATCGTCGGCACCACGCTGACCCATCTGATCGGCTGGCCGCTGGTCGGGCTGAATTTCCGCCAGCAGCGTTTTGAAGCGGACTTCCGCTTCAACCTCGTGCGCACACGTGAAAATGCCGAGCAGATCGCGCTGCTAAAAGGCGAGCCGGCCGAGCATCAGAGGCTGTCCGAGCGCTTCGGGCTAGTGGTGCGGAACTATATCGACATCATGAGCCGCACCAAGAAGCTGACGGCCTTCACGGGCAGCTACAATCAGGCTGCGGTGCTGTTTCCCTATATCATGATCGGACCGGCTTACTTTGCAGGCAAGGTGCAGCTTGGCAGCGTGACGCAGACATCATCGGCATTCGGCAGCGTGCAGGAGGCCATGTCGTTCTTCGTCTCCGCCTATCGGACGCTCGCAGAATGGCAGTCGGTGGTTGCGCGTCTCGACGGCTTCGAGCAGGCCATCGTCGACGGCCAGACGCTCGTCACCAAGCCTGACATCATCCACACGACGGCCACGGCCGACGACGCCATCGCACTGCCGGATCTCGATGTCGCGCTCCCGAATGGCGCGCCACTCGTGCAGGCGCGAGACTTCCGGTTCCGCAAGGGCGAGCGCACGCTGCTGACCGGCCCATCGGGCTCGGGCAAGTCGACGCTGTTCCGCGCCATCGCCGGCATCTGGCCATTCGGCAAGGGCCATGTCGCCCTCCCCGCCCAAGCCTCGCTGATGATGCTGCCGCAGCGGCCTTATTTCCCGGTCGGCACGCTGAAAGACGCCATTGCCTATCCCGGCAATGCCGATTCATTCGACGGAACGACCATCAGGGAAGCGATCGCCGCGGTCGGGCTGCCCGCGCTGACAGGGCGCCTCGACGAGGACGCACACTGGAACCGCATGCTCTCACTCGGCGAGCAACAGCGCCTCGGCGTCGCCCGCGCGCTGCTGCACAGGCCAAACTATCTGTTCCTGGATGAAGCCACCGCATCACTTGATGAGCCGTCGGAAGCGGCACTGTACCGGCTGATCGAAACGCGGCTGCCGAATACGACCGTCATCTCGATCGGCCATCGCGGCACGCTGCATGCGTTTCATCAGCGCCGGGTGACATTGGAGAAGACGGACGATGGCTTCACATTGGCGGATGCAACAGCAGCGCCCGCCATCTAAACCATCTTCGCTTCATCAGCGGCAAAGCGCGCCAGCGTGATCCTCGCGAGGGCGTGATAGAGGCCTTCGCTGATCACCAGCTGCGATGCGCCATTGGCAATCAGCGCTGCGGCCATCAGGGGAATGACCATGGCATGGTTGTTGGTCATTTCCGACGTAATGACGAAGGCGGTGATCGGCGCGCGTACCACGCCGGTCAGGTATGATACCATGCCGATCAGCACGAGCGCATCGAGCGGCACCGGCGGAAGCAGCGGCGCCAGATCGGACGCGATACCCGCACCGATCGCCAGCGACGGCGCGAAGATGCCGCCGGGGATGCCGGAGATCGCCGACAGCATGGTGGCCGCATATTTCCAGGCCCCGAAACCGTGCGCCACCGCATTCGAACCATCGTCGATGATGGCGCGCGCCTGCTCATAGCCGGTGCCGTAGACATGGATGCCGCTCACCAAGCCGCACAGCGCAACACCGAGACCGCAGGCGCCCGCGAAGATGACCGGATGCCGCTTGATGGCGCCGCCGAAGCGGCCGGGAAGTCCCAGCGCAAAGCGGATGAGAATGCGGCTGAAGACACCGCCAAGCACACCGCAGAGAACGGCACAGACCGGCACCACGATCCATGTTTCACCGAGCGGCAGCACCGCGGAAGGCGAGCCGAAATAGTGATACTCGCCGAGCAGGGCGAGCGATGTCAGACCCGCGGCAACGATGGCGCCGATGACCAGACCCAGGCTACGCATCTCGAAAGAACGACTTAGCTCCTCGATGGCGAAAACGATGCCGGCCAGCGGTGTGTTGAACGCCGCCGCGACGCCGGCGGCCGACCCCGCGAGCAAAAAGCCGGGCTGTCGATAGGGCGCGAAGCGACCCAGCGCCGCCATGATGGCACCGCCGACCTGAACGGTCGGTCCCTCGCGACCGGTCGAGGCGCCGAACAGCAGGCCGAGCGACATCACCACGACCTTGCCGCAGGCGACGCGCAGCGAGACCAGCGGCCCGCGACGCTTCTGCGGCAACCGCAACGCTGCGATCACCTGCGGAATGCCCGAGCCCTGCGCATTGGGAAAGACGGCGACGGCCAGCCACATGCAGATGACAAAGCCGATCGGTGTCACGAACAGCCCGGCATAGGGCCATCGTGCCAGCAAGGCGCCGAACAGATGCTGCGCATGGTCGGCAAGCCAGGCCATCGCGATGGCGGCGAGGCCGACACAGATCCCGCCCGCCAGGAACAACATGTGGCGGGTCCAACGCTTGCGCGCGAGGCGGGAGCGAAGGCCGAAATGAGCGAGATAGCGGCGGGTCTTCATTGCACGGGGGTGTTGCAGGTCTGATGCCTGACAGCAATGCCGGCAACGGGAGGGCAGACCTGCGCAAAGAAAAGCGGGCAGCGATTTCTCGCTGCCCGCTCGCATCCAACCGAGGTTGGAAAAGCTTACTTCAGGTTCGTCATCGCGGTCAGGTCAGCCGACAGCTTGACGATGCCGGTGGCGCCGCACCAGCTCGAGCCAGCACCGCCCGGATTGATCGGGGTGATGTTGGTCACGCCCGAAGCGGTGAAGTCCGAGGTGAAGGCATTGCAATCGCCGCGGTTCAGGCTGGTGTCCGAGTAACGCAGATCGAGGGTGAAGACCTTGTAGGTGAAGCCGATACCGACGTTCCAGGTGTTGTAGTCGGCATACTTGATGCCGGCCGGGAAGGCAGGAACGCTGTAGAACGCATCCGACGTACCCAGCCACTGGCGACCGAATTCACCCGACACGTACATGCCGACGCCCGACGAACCGAACCAGGTGGTCGGCGCGATAGCCTTCGCAGTCACGGCGGCGTAGTTGCCCCAGGCACCGGTGTTCAGGAAGTTCGGCGAGTAGTTGTCCGACACGCCCATCGTGAAGTAGTCGTTGAAGGTGTAGTTGAACTTGCCGTAGACCTCGTAGAACGACACGTCCTTCTTCATCACGTTGCCGTTGGCCAGCACCTGCGGAGAGGTGCCGGGGCCGCAGACGCCGAGCGTGCCGGCCGCGTCGAAGTCGGTGCACTGGCCGCCCGGATAACCGTAGTACCAGAAGCCGAAGTCGAAGGCGGCCGCACCGAAGGTCGGGCGGATACCGAAGTAGCCGTCGATCTCAAGCGCAGCGCGGTTGGCGAAGGAGATGCTCGACGCCGAGGTACCGATATAGAGCTGCAGGTCCTTGTTGATGTTGTAGCGCGGCTCGAAATAAGCCGTCACCGACGGACGGTTGTTCGACTGCGACACGCCGCGGAACAGGTAGTTATTGGTGATCGAGGCACCGAAAGCGATATCCCAAGGATCGTAGGGGGCCACGATCGGCGCCGCCTTCTTGTACATCTTGGCGCCCAGATCAGCTGCCGAAGCCGTGGTGATCCCCATCGCCAGCACCGCGGAAGCGGCAATAACTACCTTCTTCATGACATTCCCCATCACTTATGAAACCGAGCAGTTCCGTGTCGACAAAACGGCGAAACCGCGAAATCTGTAAACCTGACGCAACTCTGAGGCGTAGGAGGTACACGGTGAAGGAGAAAAAACGGGCAATTGCCGCCTCTTTGGGCGAATGCACGTTTTCGTGAGCGGTTGTAGCGATGTGTTGCAAAACCAGCACGCTTTTTGAGGCGTTCTAGCTCGTCATGACCCGCGACGCGGAATGGCATTTCCACAGGTCGGTCGGCCAAGCTTGCTCTGGTCGGTACCACGCTGCTCATGGCGGGCACAGCCGGAGCGAATCGAGCCCCAACTAGACTTAGGGCGCGCTCAACGAAAAAGGCCGCGGACAAGCTGCGGCCTTTCACTATCGCGGATGGAAAAGTCCGGCGTTACTTCGACTCGTCTTGATCGGGGAGCGGATTGCTTGGCGACTCGACCGGAGTGATGTCGCCTGACGAATGCCCTTCCACAGGATCCGGCTCAGGCTCGGAAGCCGGCGACGGGCTGGGCAGTGTCCAGCTCGGGCTGCTGTCTTCGGACAGCGGCAGCTGGGGTGCCAGCGGCTTCGGCTCGGCCTTTGGCTTGGGCACGCGCGGCTTGCGCGGCGGCTTTGGTGGCAGCGACGCGGGAACCGGAGCGTCCATCACCACCGGCGCAGCGGCGGCGCTTGCCATCAATTCGTTCGAGACGCTGACCTTTGCCTTTGGCGCCTTCTTGGCCGGAGCCTTCTTGGCAGGTGCTTTGGCGACGGGGGCTTTGGCGTCCTTCTTCGGCGCTGCTTTCTTCACCGCCTTTTTCGGCGCGGAAGCTTTCTTGGCCGGTGCTTTTACTGCGGACTTCTTCGCAGCTTTCTTCACGGCCTTCTTGGCAGCCTTTTTCGCAACCTTCTTGGCGGCCTTCGGCGCTTTCTTAGCTGCCTTCTTCACCGTCTTCTTGGAAGCTGTCTTCTTGGAAGCTGTCTTCTTGGGTGCTGCCTTCTTTGCAGACTTCTTGGCGGACTTCTTCGACGTCTTCTTCGCCGAGGCCTTGGCAGACTTCTCGGCCTGCTTGAGCTTTTTCAGCTTCTTTTTGTCTTTCTTGTCCTTCTTCAATTTCTTGTCTTTAGCCATCGTGGTGCTCCTGTTGCCGCCGATCGATCGAGACCGGCGTTCACGTCTCCGCGCCAGCGCGGGGCCATTGACGCACTTCGTATACGACGCAGGTAAATACGCCGTAGCTCGCTTGCTGGATTGGATCGATCAGTTCAATCCTGGCCTGGGACCGCCCGTCGCCCAATCGAGAAGCTCAATCGTGTGTACGACCGGGACATCCGTCCCGCCGGCGATCTGGACCATGCAGCCGATGTTGCCGGCAGCGATGACATCCGGCTTGACGCTCGCGATGTTGGCGACCTTCCGGTCACGCAAACGGCTCGCGATATCAGGCTGGAGCAGATTGTAAGTCCCCGCCGAACCGCAACACAAATGGCTCTCCGGGATATCTTTCACCACGAATCCAGTCTTGGAAAGCAATTCTTTGGGCGCCTGTGTGATTTTCTGCCCATGCTGCAGCGAGCAAGCAGAGTGATAGGCGACGACCAAATTGCTTTGTTTGTCAGGTATCGGCAGTTCGAGTGCGTTCACATACTCGCTGATATCCTTCGCGAGCGCTGACACCTTGGCAGCCGGCGCGGCAAACTCCGCATCCTCACGGAGCATGTAGCCATAGTCTTTTATGACAGTCCCGCAACCGGATGCGGTCACCAGGATCGCGTCGAGGCCACCGCGATCGGCCTCTCCGAGCCAGACGCTGATATTAGCCTTGGCCCGCGCCGTGGCGTCATCGTCACGGCCGAGATGATGGGTCAACGCACCGCAGCATTGTTCGTCACGGACGAGCACGACCTCAACGCCGTGCCGGGTCAGCAACCGGATCGCCGCATCATTGATGCGCGGCGCCAGCACTTGCTGCGCACAGCCCTGCAACAGCGCCACGCGGGCCCGACGAGGCCCGATGGCGGCAAACACGCTGCCGCCGGCCGGGCCGGCAGGCGGCAGCTGCTTCGGCGCCATGGTCAGCATCGCCTTGACGCGGCTGAAGATGGTCGGGCTGGACTGGCCTCGTGTGGACGGCAGCAACGCTGCAAGCGGACGCGCCAGCCGCGCCATGGTCATGCTGACGCGAAACAGCGCCGGGCGCGGCAATACGAAGGCCAGGACATCGCGCAACAGACGCTCCGGCAGCGGACGCACATATTCCTTCTCGATCTTCACCCGCGCCTGATCGACCAGATGCATGTAGTTCACGCCGGACGGACAGGTGGTCATGCAGGCTAGGCACGACAGGCAGCGGTCAATATGTTTCACCACCTCCTGGGTCGGCTTCTGGTCCTTCTCCAGCATCTCCTTGATCAGATAGATGCGGCCACGCGGGCTATCGAGCTCGTCGCCGAGCAGCACATAGGTGGGGCATGTCGCCGTGCAGAAGCCGCAATGGACGCATTTGCGCAGGATCTTGTCGGCCTCCGCGATATCCGGATCGGCAAGCTGGGTCGGAGAGAAATCGGTTTTCATGTCGAGAGACTCCGCGACATCCGGCCGCGATTGAGAATGCTTTTTGGATCGAAGCTCTTGCGCACGCGGTCGCCGAGCGCCGCGACGCCAGACGCCTGCGGATGAAACACGTCGATGGCGCGACGGATATCTTCGGACGCCCGGATCAGCGTGGCATGGCCGCCGGCTGCATCGACGAGCTTGCGGAGTTGCGACGCCTGCGCGTCCGCCGATGGCGGAAGTGCCGCCCAGATGAGACCCCCGCCCCAGTCATAGACCACCTCGCCTTGCGAGCGCCTGGCGATCTCCTGCCCGAGCTTGCCGCCTGAGGCGGGCGGGCAGACGATCCGCCAGACCGGCCACATGGCGCGCGGGCCGCTGGCCGCGAACGGGACGACGTCGCGGATATCGGCCCACAGCGCGGCAGACTGGCTGTCTTCCACGATCTCCGCAGCGCCATAGGACTGCAGCAATTTGCTGAGCGAAGACGCACGGCTCGATGCCGATGCGGTGATGCCTTCGAGACGGATGAGCGTCGCCGACTGATCGGCCGCTGCGATCTCGCCGAGCGGCCCCTGCACGGTACGGAGCGCCGAGCCCGGCAGATGCGCCGCGCCGGAGATGTCATAGGGCGAGCCGAGGGCTGCGGTCATGGCCTTGTTGGCGGCGATGTCGTCGAGGTCGCGCAGGATCAGCGTACGCTCGGCCTCGGCGCGCGGCATCACTTTCAGCGTCACCTCGGTCATCACGGCGAACGTACCCCAGGCGCCGGTGATCAGCTTGCAGACGTCATAGCCCGTGACATTCTTCACCACGCGCCCGCCGGCCTTGAAGCTTTCGCCGAAGCCCGACACCGCATGCACGCCGAGCAGATGATCGCGCGCGCCGCCGGCCTGGATGCGCCGCGGTCCGGCAAGACCGACGGAGATGGTACCGCCAATGGTGCCGATATCGGGCGTACCGAGCAGGCGCGATGTATTCATCGGCTCGAAGGAAAATTGCTGGTTCTTGGTATCGAGCAGCGCCAGCACGTCGGCAAACGGTGCGCCGGCCTGCACGGTGAGGATCAGTTCGTTCGGCTCATAGGAGGTGACGGCATTGAGCGCCGACAGGTCCAGTAGCGCATTGGTCGCAATCGGCTGACCGATATTGCGCTTCGATCCGTGACCGATGATCTCCAGCGGTTGCTCGCTGGCGATGGCCGCACGCACCGCCTGTTCGACGTCCTGGGCGTCCCTGACTTTCAGTGTGTCCACAATCACATCCAACTAGAAACGCGGGAGATCCGGAAATGCGAGCTTGCCGCCATGCACATGCACGCGGCCGAGTTCGGCGCAGCGATGCAGGGTCGGAAACACCTTGCCGGGATTGAGCAGCCCCTGCGCATCGAACGCGCATTTGATGCGCTGCTGCTGGTTGAGGTCGATCTCGTTGAACATCTCGGGCATCAAGTCCCGCTTCTCGATGCCGACGCCATGTTCGCCGGTGAGCACGCCGCCGACCTCGACGCATAAACGCAAGATGTCGGCACCAAACGCTTCGGCCTTCTCCATCTCGTCCTCCTTGTTCGCATCATAGAGGATGAGCGGATGCAGATTGCCGTCGCCGGCATGGAAGACATTGGCGACGCCCAAACCATACTTCGCCGACATCTCCTTCATCCGCCGCAGCACCAGCGGCAGCGCGGCGCGCGGAATGGTGCCGTCCATGCAGAGATAATCCGGCGAGATGCGGCCCACCGCCGGGAATGCCGCCTTGCGGCCGGACCAGAACAACAGACGCTGCTGCTCGGACTCCGATATCTGGCACGTGGTCGAGCCGCACTTCAGTGCGATCGCTTCCACGCGCTTGATGAGTTCATCCACTTCGACAGCGGGACCATCGAGTTCGACGATCAGCAGCGCATCCACATCGAGAGGATAGCCTGCATGGACGAAGGCTTCCGCCGCATGGATCGCCGGCCGGTCCATCATTTCCATGCCGCCGGGGATGATGCCGGCACCGATCACATCGGCGACGCACTGCCCGGCAGCTTCGACTTCGGCAAAACCGATCATCAGCGCGCGCGCTGTCTCCGGCTTCTGCAGGATGCGTACCGTGACTTCGGTGACGACACCGAGCAGGCCTTCGGAGCCCGTGATGATGCCGAGCAGGTCATAGCCCGACGGCTCCGCCGTCTTGCCGCCGATGCGGATGACCTCACCATTCATCAGCACGATCTCGCAACCGAGCAGATTGTTGGTGGTCATGCCGTATTTGAGACTGTGCACGCCGCCGGAATTCTCCGCGACATTGCCGCCGATGGAGCACGCAATCTGCGACGACGGATCGGGTGCGTAATAGAAGCCCGCATGCGCCACCGCCTGGCTGATGGCGAGATTGGTGACACCGGGCTCGACCACCACGGCGCGGTTGTCAAAATCGATCTCGCGCACACGCTTGAACTTGCCGAGCCCGAGCAGCACCGCGTCAGCCAACGGCAATGCGCCACCGGACAGCGAGGTGCCCGAACCACGCGGCACCACCTTGATGCCATTGTCATGGCAATATTTCAGAACCTTGGAGACCTGCTCGGTCGTATCCGGCAGCACCACCACCATGGGCGGCTGCCGATAGGCGGTGAAGCCGTCGGATTCATAGGGAAGCATTTCGGCAGCGCTGGAGATCACGCCCTCGCCCGGCACCAGTTTCTGCAAGGCCGCGATGATCGCATTGCGCTTCGCAAGCACGGCTTCATCTTTCGCCGGCATCATGATCGTCATCGAGCATTCATCCCTTTCGCAACCGCGATATAGAACCGCTGAGCGTTTGGGTTGAATCAACCACGTCCGCTTGCGTTTGAACAGATAACGAAAGCATGAGCGCGGGACCCTGTGGTACCCGCTTGTGCATCCTGCAACGTGTGTGCGAACATTCGGTACGGAAAGCCAGAAAAGAGCCATCCATGAAAAAACTGACCTTTGCCGCTTTCGCCTTTGCCGCGGCCGTCACTGCATCGCCTCTCGCTCTCGCTCAGGACGTCGCTGCAGGCAAATCCTCATTCAACAAATGTCTCGCCTGCCACGCTGTCGGCGAAGGCGCGAAGAACAAGGTTGGCCCGGAGCTCAACGGGCTGAACGGTCGCAAGTCAGGCAGCGCGCCCGGCTATTCCTATTCGGACGCCAACAAGAATTCCGGCCTCACCTGGGATGAAGCGACATTCAAGGAATACATCAAGGACCCGAAGGCGAAGATCCCGGGCACCAAGATGGCCTTCGCAGGGATCAAGAAGGAATCCGAGATCAACGATCTATGGGCCTTCCTTGCACAGTATGGCGCCGACGGCAAAACCAAGCAGTAAGCGCGCTCACGCTGCAGAAATCAGACAGGCGCCGCCATCTTGGTCGGCAACACGGCCTGCACCACCAGGCCGCGCGCGCGCGCGTCCATGACGCCGACTGCGCGTAATGCGAGCAGCGTCACGGTCTGCACGGCATCGCGCAATTTCACCGGATCGTCGAAACTGTCCGGTGCCATCGGGCCGACCAGCGCCTCGTGCAGCGCACCGAGCAGCGCTGCGGCGGCCAGTGCCGTGTCCTGCGCGGGTAAATGACCGGCCCGGATCGCCGCATCGATGCGTGATTCGATCTCGCCGGCAATTTCACGACGACTGGTGAGTCGGGATTCAGTGACGTCTACTTCCACCGGCTCGGCGAGAATGCCCCAGGCCAGCTTGCGGTTGGAGACGACATGGACGGCAACCGTGGTAACGGCTGCAGCCAGCGCCGAAGACGGGCCAGGGGCCGCGTCGGCCGCCCGGCGGATTGCCGTCAACTCATCCCGCGACACGTCGGCAATGAGTTCGGAGATCAGGTCCGCCTTGGACGGGAAATAGCGATAGACCGTGCCCGCGGCCACATTGGCGCGGACGGCTACCGGGGCGATTTGTACCGCCGCCATGCCGCCCTCGGCGCAGGTTTCGCGCGCAGCCGCCAGAATGGCGTTGCGCCGTGCCGCAAGCCGCTTCACGACCTGCTGGGTACGTCGATAGACCATGAGCTTGTCCCGCGTCCGGCATCCCTGCACGGCCCGAGGCCAATCAAGGAAAATCCGTGAGTTCAAGGTTTTGCGCGGATTCGAGTGGTCAGCCGCGAGAAGAGATGAACACCAGTTCAGCCTCTTTGACAAGGCATTTTGCGCATAGCCGGATTCATCTTTTCGGGCAGGTCCTAGCCGCCGAAACCGAGCGCCCGGGCTGCCGCGGCGACCGCCATGCCGACGATCACGGCGATAAAATCGTTGCGGCGGATGATGGTCACCGCCATCGCGGCGAAAATGGCGAAAATCACGACCGGACCGCCATTGACCGCCACCGGCAGTGCGGCCGCGACGATGATCGAGCCCGGCAACGCATCCAGCATCCGGCGCACCCTGGGCGTGACATTCACATAGCCCATCAGCCAGTAACCGCCGAGGCGGGAGGCGACTGTCACCGCCGTCATGACGGCGAAAGCCAGCATCACATCACTGCGCAAAAAGTCAGTCATGCCGCCGCTCCCGACTTTTCAGGCTCGTCCATGAAGCCGGCACTGAGCGCACCCGACAGCGCACCGGCGATGATGAACCACCAGCCGGCCACCAGCCAGTGAACGAGGAGCGCGACCACGCCGGACACCACCCATGGGATCGCGCGGCGCGGGCCCTTCCAGGCCGGTACGAGCATGGCCGCATAGAAGGCCGGCATCACCAGATCGACGCCGTACTTCTTCGGATCGGTGAGTTGCTCGGCGAGCAGGAAGCCCGGGATCGCTGCGACCAGCCAGACCAGGTACAAAACGATGCCGCCGCCGATATAGAACATCGCATCGGCGCCGCCACGATCACGATAGCGCATGGCCGCGAGCCAGCCGCCGTCCGTCACCAGCAACATCGACGAATAGGCCTGCCACGCGGGCAGCGTACCGAACCATGGCCGCAGCGTCGCGCTCATCAGCATGAAGCGGATATTCACCGTGAGCGTGAGCAGCGCCAGTGTCGCGATGGTGCCGGGTGTCAGCACGTCAGGCCAGGACTGCACGGCGACGAATTGCGACAGGCCGCCATAGACAGTGCCCATCATGACCACGACCTCGGCCAGCGAAAAGTTCTTCTGCGCGCACAGCGCGCCGAAAGCCATGCCGAATGCGAGCGTGCCGGGCAGCATCGGCCCGATCGCAACAATGCCGGGCAGGATGGCGGCACGCGACCAATAGGCCGGCGCCTTGGGGATGTGGGTGTTGTGCATGGACAATCCGTGTGATGCCGGCATGGGTGCTGACATCACACGATCAGGTCAAGCCATTGTCCCCTCATGCGCGTTATGCAGATGCGCGTGAGACGAAAGGCGATAGTGAGCGGTGTCCCGGACGCGCTGCAGCGTTCTTACGCTGCTGCGCAGAGCCGGGACCGCACCAGAAGCCGGAGTTCGTGGCGGTCCCGGCTCTGCGAAGCGGCATAAGCATGCCGCATCGCGTCCGGGGCAAATGGCTCAGTCCCAGTTGAGCGCGCCGCCGTTCTGATATTCGATCACGCGGGTCTCGAAGAAGTTCTTCTCCTTTTTCAGATCCATCGCTTCGGACATCCACGGGAACGGATTTTCCGTTTCGGCGAACACGGGCGCCAGACCGAGCTGTGCACAGCGGCGATTGGCGATGAAGTGCATATAAGTCTCGCACAGCGCCGCATTGAGCCCGAGGAAGCCGCGCGGCATGGTGTCCCGACCATAGGCGGCTTCCAGTTCCGCCGCTTCGCGGATCATGTTACGGATCTCGTCCTGAAACTGCCTCGTCCAGAGATGCGGGTTCTCGATCTTGATCTGGTTGATGACGTCGATGCCGAAGTTCAGGTGAATCGATTCATCGCGCAGGATGTATTGATACTGCTCGGCGATCCCGACCATCTTATTGCGGCGGCCGAGCGAGAGGATCTGTGCGAAGCCCGTGTAGAACCACATGCCTTCAAAGATGACATAGAAGGCGACGAGATCGCGCACAAAAGCCTGATCGTTTTCCGGCGTGCCGGTCTTGAAGTCGGGATCGTCGAGATGCTGGGTATGCTTCAACGCCCAGGCCGCCTTGTCGGTGATCGACGGCACCTCGCGATACATGTTGAACAGTTCGCCTTCATCGAGGCCAAGGCTTTCGACGATGTACTGGAACGTATGCGTATGCACCGCTTCCTCGAACGCCTGACGCAGCAGATATTGCCGGCATTCGGGATTGGTGAGGTGCCGATAGATCGCCAGCACGATGTTGTTGGCGACCAGCGATTCCGACGCAGCAAAGAAACCGAGATTGCGCTTGATGGCACGGCGCTCGTCCTCGGTGAGGCCATCGCGCGACTTCCATAGCGCGATATCCGCCTGCATGGAGACTTCGGTAGGCATCCAGTGATTGTTGCAGCCGGCGAGATATTTCTCCCATGCCCATCTATATTTCAGCGGCAGCAGCTGATTGACGTCAGCACGGCAGTTGATCATCCGCTTTTCGTCAACGGAGACGCGGCCGCCGGAGCGATCGATGGTGCCGAGGCCGGTCTGATCGATCGGGCCTTCCGGCAACGGGATGAATGCGGGCGCCTTGGGGGCGGCGGAGGTGTCGGACCAGTCGAGCATGGGGTGTTCCTAGAAATTCATAAAGCCTATCGGGTCGTCATTGCGAGCCCTGACGAATTGCAGAGCAATTCGTTTGGGCGAAGCAATCCAGAAAGCCGCAAGCGCGAAAGAACTGGATTGCTTCGTCGCGACGCTCCTCGCAATGACGGCGGAGAGTATGGCGCGCTTACTGGCACGCCTCGCATTCGGGATTGTCGATCGAACAGGCCATCGCGACATCGAGTTCGGGCGCCGTGACGTCCGACGACTTAACCAAAATCGGTGCTGCGCCCGGCTTCATCGCTGCCGACACGCCCGTTGCAGACACCGCATTGAGCTTGCCGTCGGTGCCCTTCAGCGTGGACTTCTCCACGTGAGTGGCACTGCGCGAGCGCAGGTAATAGGTCGTCTTCAATCCCTTGGTCCAGGCCATCCGGTAGAGTTGATCCAGCTTCTTGCCCGATGGATTGGCGATGTAGAGATTGAGCGACTGCGCCTGGTCGATCCATTTCTGCCGACGCGATGCCGCCTCGATCAACCAGGCGCTGTCGATCTCGAAGGAGGTTGCATAGAGCGCCTTGAGATCGCTCGGCACGCGGTCGATGGCTCCGACGCTGCCGTCGAAATATTTGAGATCCGAGACCATCACCTCGTCCCACAGCCCGCGCTTCTTGAGGTCGCGCACCAGGAACGCATTCACGACGGTGAAGTCGCCCGACATGTTCGATTTCACATAGAGGTTCTGATAGGCCGGCTCGATCGACTGCGCGACACCGCAGATATTGGAGATCGTCGCCGTCGGTGCGATCGCCATCACATTGGAATTGCGCATACCGGTGGTCTTCACGCGCTCGCGCAACGTATTCCAGTCGAGCGTCGAAGAGCGGTCCATGTCGATGCCGCCGCGGGCGTCCGCCATCAGATCGATAGAATCGATCGGCAGGATGCCGCGACTCCACAGCGAACCGTCAAAGGACGGATAGCGCCCGCGCTCGGCGGCGAGATCCACCGAGGCCGAGATCGCATGCCAGGCAATCGCCTCCATGCTCACATCGGCGAATTGCACGGCGGCTTCCGACGCCATCGCAAGACCGAGCCTATGCAGCGCGTCCTGATGCCCCATCAGGCCGAGACCGACCGGACGATGCTTGAGGTTGGAGCGGCGCGCTTCCGGGATGGTGTAGAAATTGATGTCGATGACATTGTCGAGCATCCGCATCGCCGTGGTCACTGTGCGCTGCAGCCGGGCGTGATCGATGCCCTGCTCCGTCACGTGATGCAGCAGGTTGACCGAACCGAGATTGCAGACGGCGACCTCGTCATCCGACGTGTTCAGCGTGATCTCGGTGCAGAGATTCGACGAGTGGATGACGCCGGCATGCTGCTGCGGTGAACGCAGGTTGCACGGGTCCTTGAAGGTGATCCAGGGATGGCCGGTCTCGAACACCATGGTCAGCATGCGCCGCCACAGATCGGTGGCGCGCACGGTCTTGTACACGCGCATCTCGCCGCCGGCCGCCTTGGCTTCATAGGCGGCGTAACGCTCGGCAAAGGGTTTGCCATAGAGGTCGTGCAGGTCCGGCGTTTCGTCAGGCGAGAACAGCGTCCATTCGCCGTCGGCTTCGACGCGCTGCATGAACAGATCCGGCACCCAGTTGGCGGTGTTCATGTCATGGGTGCGGCGGCGATCGTCGCCGGTGTTCTTGCGCAGATCGAGGAATTCCTCGATGTCGACATGCCAGGTTTCGAGATAGGCGCAGACCGCGCCCTTGCGCTTGCCGCCCTGATTGACAGCGATAGCGGTATCGTTGGCAACCTTGAGGAACGGCACCACGCCCTGGCTCTCGCCATTGGTGCCCTTGATATGCGCGCCGAGACCGCGCACGCGGGTCCAGTCATTGCCGAGACCGCCGGAATATTTTGCCAGCAGGGCATTGTCCTTCACCGACTTGAAGATGCCGTCGAGATCATCGGCCACCGTGGTGAGGAAGCAGGACGACAGCTGCGGCCGCTGTGTACCGGCATTGAACAAGGTCGGCGTCGACGCCATGAAGTCGAACGACGACAGCAGATTGTAGAATTCGATGGCACGGGATTCGCGGTCGATCTCGCGCAGCGCCAGACCCATGGCGACGCGCATGAAGAAGGCCTGCGGCAGCTCGATGCGGTTGCCCTGCACATGCAGGAAATAGCGGTCATACAGGGTCTGCAGGCCCAGGAACTGAAATTGGAGATCGCGCTCGGGCTTTAGCGCCGCGGCGATCTTGTTGAGATCGAAACGCGCCAGTTCGGGATCAAGCAGCTCGGCCTCGATGCCGACCTTCACATAAGCGCCGAAATACTCCGCATAGCGGGTCGCCATATCGGCCTGGGAAGCCGAGCTCGGGACGCCATGGACATAAGTCAGCACCTCGGTGCGCAGCTTATCGAGCAGCAGACGGGCGCTGACATAGGTGTAGTTCGGCTCCTGCTCCACCAGCGTGCGGGCCGCCATGATGCCGGCCAGCGCCAGTTCATCCAGCGTGATGCCGTCATAGAGATTGCGCTTCGTCTCTTCGAGCACCGGCGCGGCGTCGACGCCATCGAGGCCGGCGCAGGCTTCATCGACGATCAGTGCCAGACGTGCGGCATCGAGCGGGACACGCGTGCCATTAGAGAGCGCGACATGAAGCGCGGGCACAGCCGGAACGGCAGCCGGCTTCGCGGCGGCCTCCTCGGCGCGGCGGCGGGCGCGCTCTTCGCGATACAGCACGTAGGCGCGCGCCACCTTGTGGTGCTCGCTGCGCATCAGCGCCAGTTCGACCTGATCCTGCACATCCTCGATATGGAAAGTCCGGCCCTCGCCGATCCGGCGCGTCAGCGCGGCGAAAACCTCGCCGGTCAGTTGCTCGACCGATTCATGGACACGGCGCGATGCTGCTGCCGTGTTGCCCTCGACAGCGAGAAACGCCTTGGTCATCGCCACCGAGATCTTGCCGGCGTCGAACGGCGACACGGTGCCATTGCGGCGGATCACCTGCATGGAGGGCGCGTGCGCAGGCACGACGTTCGTTTCGGGCGGCTGATGGGCAAGCACGGCCGTGTCATGGCCGTTGGAGAGAGCGTGGGACGTGGAAGGCATCGGCAGGACCCCGTGAGATGCATCGAGCAAAAGGGGGCTGGGGCCGAATGGGCGATTGCATCATGCCGGGCGGACGCGCGGCAAAGCCTGCAAGCGACCGCTGGGACACCCCGCCCATGGACGTTTCTGGTGTCGCGGCAGGTCTCCTGACTCGCAGGTTCAAGCGCTTGTTTCCGCCTTCCCGGAGCGGTGAAGCCCCAGTGACGTCAATCGAAACAAACTCTCTGCTTACAGTTGCGGGGGCAGTGCCGGAATCGAGCGCAGTTACGCGCAACTCTCACCGGCTTCCCTCTTAGCCACCAAATCTTGCGACATGGCGGACCGTGACGCCTACATTTGGTGTGAACCGTGGCAAAGTGTCAAGCTCGGTTTGGGGGTTACCGCGCGAAATCTGACGGGCCTGTTGGTACCGTGGACAACTTACGCCGCGCTGCCTTTCGCGCCTCCCGACAGCGATCGGGAATTTTCCCGATCGCTGCATCAAAGTCTCCCGACGTTTCGGCAGCCTTTCCGTTTGCGCAGGATTACCGCCGCCCGCAATCTTTCGCCCAAGCACGGCAAGTGCAGTTGTCGGGGGATGCGTAATGGGAATGCGGAATGCGTTCGTGGCGTTGACGTTGTCCTCCGCCGGCCTCGGCGCGATGCTCTCGCCAGCCGAAGCCCAGGAGCGGTTGCAGGAAATCGTCGTCATCGCCAACACCCCCGTGCAGGGGCCCGGCATCGACAAGGACAAGATCCCGTCGATGACCTCGACGGTGACCGCCGAAGACTTCCAGCGCAGCTATTCGCAGAACATCACGGATACGTTGTTCCAGCGCGTGCCAGGCATCTCGCTCTCCGACCCCAATGGCAATGGTGCACAACAGGAGGTCCGGTATCGCGGCTTCGCGGCCTCGCCGCTGCAAGGCACGCCACAGGGCATCGCCGTCTACATGAACGGCATTCGGCTCAACGAATCCTTCGGCGACACCGTGAACTGGGACCTGATCCCGACCAACGCGATCCAGCGCGCCGACATCTTCACCAACAATCCGATCTTCGGTCTCAACGCGCTCGGCGGCGCCATCAATCTCACGACCAAGAACGGCTTCACCTACAAGGGCTTTGAAGCCGAAGCGCAGGGCGGCTCGTTCGGCCGCGGCCAGGGTGGCATGCAATACGGCGCCGAGATGGGCAATTGGGGCATCTATGTCGCCGCGCAGGGCCTCACCGACGACGGCTGGCGGCAGAAGTCGCCGGCAAAACTCGGCCGCTTCTATGGCGACATCGGCTATCGCGACGACCGCAGCGAATTCCATCTCTATGGCGCGGTGTCGAAGAGCTCGTTCGGCGTCGCAGCGGCCACCCCGGTGCAGATGCTCGCCAATGATTGGCGCTCGGTCTACACGACCCCGCAGACCACCGACAACGACATGGCGCTGGTCGGCCTCAACGGCAAGATCGCCGTTACCGACACCTGGTCGCTGCAGGGCAATGTCTATGGCCGCTTCTTCCGCCAGAACCACGTGGACGGCAATGATGCCGAACT